>OFMQ01000641.1_pt1 | contig 23468 bp, 15 predicted proteins | sample 1541851 | NCBI WGS metagenome assembly OFMQ01 (sample SAMN04209227, study PRJEB22552) | human gut metagenome | biome: gut; material: feces | host: Homo sapiens | place: USA: Oklahoma | reverse complement strand
TGGGCATATTAGGATGTGAGTGCCATTCTCCTAGGTAGCGAACTTGATGATATGTCAATGCTGTTATTCGCTCATACTCTTTTGTAAGCCCTCCAAAGCCCCTAACGAACGACACTGGCGTATGAATACTATCTTTTGGAGCCTCCACCATATAATAAATATATACTATGCCATAGTCTCTGTCATAACTTCCGAAGAGGCATCCTCCAGTCTCTGCATTAGGGGAAGTTTCATACATTATCTTCATTTTTGCTTCTACAACTGAAGACAGATAAATCGTTACATTCGAAGAAGAATATTGGCTCCACGCTGACACTGACATAGGCAGGCTTTCAACCGTACCATCTTCCATATTTAGATGCCAGACATTCAGAAATTCTTTCTCATCTAAGAAATGTTTTCTTATCTGTTGGGATAAGATGCCAGCCAAAATACGTACATTTTCATAATTAAGTATCACTGATTCTTCTCTGCAACTGAAAGTGTTTGTGCTCACCTTATTAGTTTGTTCTAGATGATGTTCAAAACGATGGTCTTCTATCAGATTACGATAATAGTCCATCTCCAACAAATCAAGTGTATGCGTTCTTGCAGCATCTTCCATTAAAAGCACCAAATCGTCACCCTTGGGATTTAGAAAAGAGGTGCATCGTCTTTTATCACCTTGTTCATGAGACAAATGCCGTTCGACAGCTATAGATGTACTAACGTCAATAATCAGTTGGGTCCCATCGTTCATTCGTTCCTTGTCGTGTTTGCTCAAAGACAAATAATTTCCCTCCAGAGCTGTCAGCTTTTGGTCAAATATGCCCTTATACAGGTCCTTTATAGACTTCACCTTAGATGTCATCACTTTTTCTGCAGGTAGAATATGCCTACATATGTTATGTGGAAACAAAAAGTCAAAGTCTGTGATGACAAGTTCCTTTGTTATACCCTCTCTTACAAAGTGGTCAGTCAATGCGGAGCCTAAAGTTCCAGAACCTATAATGGCAATTTTGGATAGAGTATCACTTACTCCATTCCTTATTGCATTCTCTTGTCTTGAAGTCATATCCAACACCATTGCTACCTCCACTGGTAACTGATAGAACCATGCTTCAAAACTTTCCGTAGATAGTTTGCGTTTTTTTACCAGCACCTCACTAGGCGAACATATTGTCTTGATAACAAACAGGTTCTTATTAGATTGGGTTCCGGCCTGATCCTGCTGTGTGACATATACTAGTAAGAGTAAAGGAAGTGTGGCTTTTCCAGCCACTGTCCTTTGGAGCAAAAGGAGGAGCGTGTCTGTCAATGATTCATTAATTGACGAGTTTATTTGCTGTAAATCCCCAAGCGTCTGTGGAATACGTGCAAAGTTACTCGCATAAATCTTTTCAGTTGGCAGCCAACAGGTGTAGTGGGTGGCATTTCTCTTTTCTACAAAGTCCAGTGTAGATGTCAAATTCGATTTTTTAGTGTACCTTGCATATGGGTTCTTATCTCTAGGTACATTCATCAAACAGCACATCTCTTGGAAAGCAAAAAACACTTCTAATGGTCTGTTATCCTCATGAAGTTTATTTTCACTGTTTAGACTAAACCAACGGCGTATTGACGTAATATAGTCGTACGCATTGAATAAAGGACGAATATCTAAGAATGTAATATCTGAGATACATAAAGATACAGGCCTAGCATATGGTCTTGCATTGGAATGTGGCAACTCTGTTGGAAAATTTTTTCGCAAAGCATATACCTCAGGAAGTGACATGTCTTCTTTATGACATATGATAGCAATCTCCTCAGCGCTCCTGATGTCATTGACAGGTTCATCGGGTACTTCCAAACATATCAGCTTTGCTCTAATGATTTCATCTCCATCGTTGTTGATGTAACACGACACATCTTCTGCATAGCGATGTCTGACCAAAGCAGCATAGATGCTTCGTGCTCTCGCTAAACGTAATTGTTCTCCTCGGATTTCATGGCCTCGGATAATATTTACATTATAATCCTTCATTGACCGGCACGTGGAGCAGGGTTAGCAATAGAGGGTGTTCCGGCTATAGCCGTTAGTGCCAACAGCTTTTTCCCCGTTTCTGAAATCTTAAACACAATAGGTTGAGGTATTTCACCTACTTTGTTATGAGTAGCTGTATTCACGAAATGTACAGATCCTGATTTCAATTTCTTGATATACTGTTGCTTTGCTTGATAACAAGGTGGATTCTTACCGTCATTTTTTATTTCATCCGAAGATGCCACGATATGTGCAGCAGTACCTATCTGTTTATCAAGAATAGTCTCCGCTGAAGGAAGACTTTCTTTTTTATTGTCTGATACATTGAAGAACGACCAAGAGCAATGATGCGGTGATAGGAAGATATTCCATTTCAATTTTTCATCGTCGCTATTGTTGTCTAGAATATGCTGCCAGATATCATGTTCGGCATCACCGCCCATCAACACTCTAGTTTTATAATACACTTTCCCTGCTATTTCCACTTTAAACCAAAATTGCACGACAATTGATGTAGCATTTTTATCATCATACTTCTTGCTGGTCTCTACATCTTCCTTAAAAGGAGCATGGATAAAGATTTCAAGCCAAGAAAAACTACTGCCATGAGCAGATGTTATCACTTTGCCTGGTACATAACAGTAACGACTGTCGAACTCCTTGTCTTGGTCGTAGCCGATGATACGCAGGTAATTACCCCTGGATCCTCTGAAATCAGGATTATCGTCATATAGTTCCTTACGACGTTTAGCCTCTTTACGAACAGCTACAGCTGTGTCAGCCAGATTATTCTTCAATCCTCGAGGCGTTATCCAAAGTTCCTCGATGATAATCTCATTTTTGTTCTTATCTTTATCATAATCATTTATCTTGCCATGATAGAAATTATCTTCAAAACCTTTGCAATGGTCATCATGTGGGTGGGTGCTGATAAACAGATCAACATACGGTCGGCCTGAGGTATCCTTTTTCAACTCTTTGAGTAGATCTGCCTTAACATCGTAGTTAATTTGTTTTCCCTTACCGTCTGTAAGGTCTGATAAAATCTGACAATCTACGATTATTGTCATGCCATTATCTAGCTTTATCAGCGTACAGTCCGCATTACCCACAGGGTAATATTTGATTGTATGTTCCATATCCAACTTCTATTACTTTTCTTTCTTTTTACTAACAATGTATTCAACACTTTTGCGCACGTATGAAGTTTGCTTGCGATATGCAAACAAAAACAACAAGGCCAAGCATGCAATTGCGATTAGCGCCATCCAAGAAGTATGCATAAATTCATTCACACACGGAATCAAGTTCAGACCGAATAATATCAACAACGTAAGGAATGTCGCCAGAAAGGTTCGATACATGTTGTTCTCTGCCGAAAGGATTCCTATCTTGGAGTCATAGGCCTCTGCATCCTTATAATCACTATAGGGAGCAAACACAACAAACTTCCATTTTTTCAAATAGTGTTCCAATAGTAATGAGCCGATTCTGCTTAATACCATTCCGGAACAGTAACCTCCAAATAACATAAGGAACACATTGTCCAAAGATAAGTCATAAATTCCTAGAATATCTACGAGTACCAAGAATAATGTTCCCGGTATCATATAGTTTAAGAATTGATATACTGAAATTTTATCAAGAAATTTGTCCATATTAATCATAGTCTTCAATCTCGTCAAACGCACTCATTGGCGTTTGATATGGTAATTGCCAATTAAAATTGTAATAAAAAACAAAGCTGCTGCAATCTGCAGTCTTAAATATTTTTGCTGTTGGTACCTTCTCTAGCACCATATTCACCAAACGTCTTGATGGATGATGGCTATCAAGGCCATTTGGTGGGCAAGAAATAATATACTCCTTTGCCATAATCCGTTGAATTAATGCAGGAGTCACATTTTTTCTGCTACCATGATGAGGTAATTGTAACACATCAATAGACTTATGCACCAAGCTAAATTGTGAGTCCTTATAGTCCAATGCCTCTTCTATGCTATTCTTTCCTGCGTCAGCAGTAAGAAGATAATTCTTGTTGGGCATGCATAGCAAAGAGACAATACTGGTCTCGTTGATAGCAGTTGTGTTCTCATTTCGCCATGACATAAATCCTTTGATATAATGCACCAGTTTATTCATCGTCCTAGTGAACGTCGTAGTATTGTTGCTATCATCCAGAGTGGTTGGTGTTTTATCTGACTCAAGAAGTTTGCTGCGGTAAAGATCTTTTGATGGAGATAGTATAGTAAGGCAGCCAAAATAGTTGTTTCCTACTACGGGGTGTATGATATTGTTTTCTCCAATTTTGGAAATAGCAACCTGTTCCAGCTGATAAGCATACTTGAACGCCTCAGTCATTCGTTTATTAACGCTCTTGTCCGTAATCCTACTGTCTGCAAAATAATCTGCTGTTATATTGGAGTCTCGCCAAGGACGATTCATTATCAGCTTCTTAATTGTCAACGACTGTTCTTCAAATAACCTTATTAGGCCGGAAATGTGATCTATGTCGGGATGGGTGTTGATAACTAAGTCTATGACAGATATATTAAGATTTTTTAGATATGCAATAATCTTTTCGCCAGTCTCTTTATAACCACCATCTACAACAATAATCGTTGGTTTTTGATCTTCATCCAAAAGCCTTATCAAAATGGCATCGCCTCCTTTAGAAGCACTACCAACCTGAAAAAATCTTATTTCATATGCATTAATCATTTTTCTTTTTTTAAATCAATATCCCTTTCTACAGAATTTGATATAAAATTACGTTTTTTTCCGTTATACGACAATGAATTCTCTATAGATTTAATGAAAATAATTTGTATGAGATAAATATTCTGTAGCATGAAAATATTTTGATAAGATTAATATCGTATTATAGGTTTGAAGTTGTATAACAGTTCTATTCACTTCTTTTTTGCAGGACTAAGTTATAGAAACACAACACGACGGTTGTTTTATTGAGGCATTTGCAGTAACTTTGCAATCAAAGCTAAAATGGTATTCTAATGAACATGACGACAAATAGAATGTCACCTGTGACTTCCATATCGACTACATGTGAAACAGAACAGGATATAAAAAATTGGTCGCAATACTCACAAGGTATTGCAGCTGCCATGTCTAAACGAATGGCGGAGCTCGGTTTGACACAACAGATGCTTGCCGAAAAAATGAACTGCACCCAACAATACATCTCCAAAGTATTGAAAGGAAAAAAGAACATGTCGTTGGAAACCATATGTAAGATTGAGAATGCATTAGGCATTGAGATTATCAAAGGCTTGAATACAAAAGAGTAACGGAACAGCATAATTATGACAATACAAAGTGAAGCGGCACTAGAAGCCGGACTTATCGCCACACTTCAGCAAATGGATTATGAGTATATCCAGATTGCAGAGGAGGATAATCTTCAAGCCAATTTCAAACGGCAGTTGGAGATACACAATCGTAAGCGGTTGGAGGAGCATGGCCGTACTCAGTTTACCAACGAGGAATTTGAAAAGATACTTATCTATCTTGAAGGAGGAACACGCTTTGAAAAAGCGAAAAAACTCCGGGATCTCTATCCGCTTGACACGGCAGACGGCAAACGCATTTGGGTAGAATTTCTCAACCGTCAACAATGGTGTCAAAATGAGTTTCAGGTGTCCAACCAAATCACGGTGGAAGGGCGAAAGAAATGCCGTTATGATGTAACCATTCTTATTAACGGACTTCCATTGGTTCAAATTGAGCTGAAGCGCCGTGGAGTGGAACTCAAGCAGGCATATAATCAAATACAGCGTTACCACAAGACATCTTTTCACGGTTTGTTTGATTACATTCAATTATTTGTAATTTCCAATGGCGTAAACACACGCTATTTTGCAAATAATCCGAATATAGGTTACAAATTTACCTTCAACTGGACTGATGCTTCCAATCATCCATTCAATGAATTAGATATGTTTGCTGCGTTCTTTCTCGAGAAATGTACACTCGGAAAAATTATTGGCAAATATATAGTGTTACATGAGGGTGATAAGTCTTTGATGGTTCTCCGTCCATATCAGTTCTATGCCGTAGAAAAGATATTGGATAAAGTAAAGAATTCAAACGACAACGGCTATATATGGCATACGACAGGTGCCGGAAAGACATTAACTTCTTTCAAGGCAGCCCAACTCGTTTCCGAACTGGACGATGTTGATAAGGTGATGTTTGTTGTTGACCGCCACGACCTTGATACGCAGACGCAGTCAGAATATGAGGCATTCGAACCAGGTGCGGTGGATGGTACGGATAATACTGATGAATTAGTAAAACGTCTACAAAGTAATTCCAAAATTATCATTACTACTATCCAAAAACTCAATGCTGCCGTCAGCAAGACTTGGTACAGTAACAAGATAGAAGCAATACGCCACTCTCGCATTGTTATGATATTCGATGAGTGCCACAGAAGCCACTTTGGGGAAAGTCACAAACGAATAATGAAGTTCTTTGACAATGCCCAAGTATTCGGTTTTACGGGTACTCCTATCTTTGCGGAGAATGCGGTGGACGGGCATACCACAAAAGAAATCTTTGGGAATTGTCTGCATAAATACCTCATCAAGGATGCCATTGCTGATGAAAATGTATTGGGGTTCCTTGTAGAGTATTATCATGGAAATGAAGAGGTGGAAAAAGAAAATGCCATCCGTATGGAGGAAATAGCAAAGTTCATCCTCAATAATTTCAGCAAGTCAACTTTTGACGGGGAATTTGATGCACTGTTTGCCGTGCAGTCTGTACCCATGCTTATCCGTTATTATAAGATATTCAAATCTCTGAATCCTAAAATCCGCATAGGTGCGGTATTTACATACGCATCTAACGGCAGTCTGGATGACGAACAGACAGGAATGGGTACAGGGCAATATGTAAGTGGTAGTGTAGGAGATGCTGACGAATTGCAGGCCATCATGGATGACTATAATGAAATGTTCGGTACTTCATTTACAACAGAAAATTTCCGGGCATACTACGATGATATAAACCTGCGCATGAAAAAGAAGAAAGCGGACATGAAACCGCTTGATCTTTGTCTTGTTGTAGGAATGTTTCTTACCGGTTTTGACAGCAAGAAGCTGAATACGCTGTATGTGGATAAGAATTTGGAATATCACTCTTTACTACAAGCTTTTAGCCGTACAAACCGCGTATTGAATGAGAGAAAAAGATTCGGCAAGATTATATGTTTCCGTGATTTGAAATCCAATGTAGATACGGCAATCAAGCTGTTCAGCAATTCCAACAACCTGGAGGATATTATAAGGCCAACATACGAGGAAGTAAAAAAAGAATACAGACAGTTGGCATCGGATTTTTTGAAAAAATACCCTAATCCAAGTTGTATTGATATTCTGCTAAGCGAAAAAGACAAGAAAGACTTTGTACTGGCATTCCGTGATATTATCCGTAAACATGCTGAAATCCAAATATATGAAGATTACAATGAAGATGCTGAAGATCTTGGAATGACAGAACAGCAATTTAATGACTACAAAAGTAAATATCTCGACATTACTGTTGGATTTATCGATACACCTGCCAGTCCATCTGTAGTTGCCGAAGAACCTGTCCCTTACGGAAATAATCAAGGATTGGAGGATGTGGATTTCTGTCTGGAACTTCTACATAGTGATGTTATCAATGTAGCTTATATACTTGAACTCATTGCTGAACTTGACCCATATAGTGCCGATTATGCAGATCGCCGTCAGCATATCATTGACACAATGATTAAAGATGCAGAAATGCGTAGCAAGGCGAAACTCATTGACGGTTTTATCCAAAAGAATGTGGATGAGGATAAGGAGAATTTTATGGTGCAACGTAAAAAAGCGGATGGCACTAGCGATTTGGAAGAACGGTTGAATCAATATATTACTACAGAACGGGAAAAGGCAGTACGCTCTTTATCGGAAGATGAGGGTATTCCTTCTGATGTATTGACTCATTATTTGAAAGAATATGATTATCTCCAGAAGGAACAGCCGGAAATCATACAAAAGGCTTTGAAAGAGAAACATCTTGGCCTGATAAAGACAAGAAAAGCATTGACACGCATTCTTGACCGTCTGCGTGGTATTATAAGAACTTTTAGTTGGGAATAAAATATGAGTGACAATAAAGAAATAGGCTATGTGTATATTCTTACGAATCCGAGTTTTCGTGAGGATTGGGTTAAGATTGGTAAAAGTTCACGTCCTGTTGATGTACGCTCAAAGGAATTGGATAACACAGCGGTTCCGCTTCCATTTGAAATTTTCGCCACTATTAAGACTGTTAAATATAATGAGGTTGAAAAGCATGTCCACAAGACAATTGACAGGTTGACAGATTTACGCATCCGTCAGAATCGTGAATTTTTCAATGTCTCTCCCCAATTAGCTTTGGAAATTTTTATTGATATTGCCAAAATGATAGATGATGCTGTTATTACTCGATATAAAGATAATAAGCCTATCAATGAAAACATGAAAGAAAATGGAGAAGTCTTCAATGAACAAACAAAAATAGTGAAACGTGGCCGTTTTAAGTTTAGCATGGTAAATATCAAGGTTGGAGAATATATAACGTTTACTCCAACCAACCTGCAAGTAAAAGTAGCGAGTGATGATACGGTAGAATATGATGGTCGCATTTACAAATTGTCTCCATTTGTAGGAACATTTATGCCAAAAGAAAGGCAAACACAATCAGGAGCTTATCAAGGAGCAAAATATTTCACATACAATGGAGAAATATTGGATGATTTGAGAACAAAAATGGAACAAAACAAAGAAGACAAATAATGTTATGATTAGATTAATAGATAATATAGACCTTGTATGGAATAATAACCAGCCGTTAGGATGTTGTATTCATAATCGGACATGGCAAAAGATAGCTTTACAACAGGGTGATATGGATGGTGCATGCGCTGTGTATTCATTGATGATGTGCCTTATCGCAATAAAGGTTCTTACTTATGCCCAAGTAAAAAATCTTAATACAAAATTTAATGGACAGACATCTAAAGGGCGACTGTTCAAGGAATTTTTTGAGAAAGAAGGCCTATGTAGAAACGGTTTTTATTTTTCCACAATTGTCGAAAAATTGAAACATTCTTTCTCGAAAGAAGTTTCTGCTGTTTCTTCCAATTATAACAGTACAGATTTCGATCAGTCAAATGCAGTACAACAGATTAAAGAGGCTATTGATGATAACTGTCCAATAATGATTGGAGAAGTGTTTAAGGGAGGTGGTGCACATGCTATCTTGGCTGTTGGATATGAATTTTGCAATGATGAATTGACGAAAATATTTTGTTTAGACCCAGGCTATCCCATCGCTGACTATTCCTATTGGAATACTGTTATCAGAATTAATGATGCAAAGGGCAAAGTTTATTCTCATACAAGCATCTCTGACAAACAGATGAACGATATTTATATTGACGAAACGTTAAGAATAAGAAAAAGATAAGCAAATATGAGCGAAGAATTACAACAGAAACTCCGTGACCAGCTTTGGGAGGTCGCAAACCGTTTGCGTGGCAATATGTCGGCAAGCGACTTTATGTATTTTACCTTGGGGTTTATCTTTTATAAATACCTGTCGGAAAAAATAGAGAAATACGCCAACAGTGCACTTGAAGATGACGAAGTCACTTTTAAAGAATTGTGGGATATGACCAATGCCGATGCAATGGAGTTACAGGAAGAGGTCAAAAACCAGTGCCTGGAAAATATCGGTTATTTTATAGATCCCAAATATCTGTTTTCATCTGTGATAGACACAATCAAACGAAAAGAAAATATCCTGCCAATGCTGGAACGTTCTTTGAAACGCATAGAGGACAGTACACTTGGGCAGGATAGCGAAGAGGATTTCGGAGGACTGTTCTCTGATATAGATTTGGCTTCTCCTAAGTTGGGTAAGACCGCTGACGACAAGAATACATTGGTCAGCAATGTGCTTCTTGCTTTGGATGATATAGATTTTGGTGTGGAAGCCTCACAGGAAATTGATATTCTCGGTGATGCCTACGAATACATGATTTCCCAATTTGCTGCTGGAGCCGGAAAGAAAGCAGGAGAGTTCTATACGCCTCAGGAAGTCAGTCGTATATTGGCGGAGATTGTTTCTATCGGCCACCAGCGTCTGCGCAATGTGTATGATCCCACTTGTGGCAGTGGTTCGTTGTTGTTACGTGCTGCAAGTATAGGAAAGGCAGTATATATTTACGGACAGGAAAAGAATCCGACTACCTATAACCTTGCCCGAATGAATATGCTTCTTCACGGAATCAAGTTCAGCAACTTCAAGATAGAAAACGGCGATACACTAGAATGGGATGCTTTTGGCGATACCCAGTTCGATGCAGTAGTCGCAAATCCACCGTTCTCTGCCGAATGGAGTGCAGCTGACAAGTTCAATAATGATGACCGTTTCAGTAAGGCCGGACGACTCGCACCGAAGAAAACGGCCGATTACGCTTTCATTTTGCACATGATTTACCACTTGAATGAAGGCGGTACAATGGCTTGTGTCGCTCCTCATGGTGTATTGTTCCGTGGAAACGCAGAAGGTATTATACGTCGTTTCCTCATAGAAAAGAAAAACTATATAGATGCTATTATCGGATTACCAGCCAACATTTTCTATGGTACAAGTATTCCGACCTGCATTCTTGTCTTCAAAAAATGCCGCAAAGAGGACGATAATATCCTGTTCATTGACGCAAGCAAAGAATTTGAAAAAGTAAAGACTCAAAACAAGCTTCGTCCACAGCATATACAAAAGATAGTTGAAACTTACCGTGACCGTAAAGAAATAGAAAAATACAGCCATCTTGCTTCCTTAAAAGAAGTTGCTGATAATGACTACAACCTGAATATTCCCAGGTATGTTGATACCTTTGAGGAAGAAGAACCTATCGACATCAAGGCTGTAATGGCAGAAATTAAAGAACTTGAAGCCAAGCGTGCTGAACTGGACAAAGAGATTGAGGTGTATTTGAAAGAATTGGGACTAGTTGAATAAGTGGAGGTATGGCAAAACGGTTTGAGATAAGAAACAGTACGGCAGAATTCCTTATCTTCGCTATTGAGGGTAAGGAAGATGGCATACAGGTGATGTATCAGAATGATACCATCTGGTGTACGCAGAAAGCTATGGCCATCTTATTTGATTGTTCGACAGACAACATTGGTTTGCACCTGAAGAATATATATGCCACTCAGGAGTTACAGAAAGAGGCAACTACCGAGTTTTTCTCGGTAGTTCAAACAGAGGGTGAGCGCCAGGTCAACAGGAAAACCCAGTTTTACAATTTGGACGCCATTATATCTGTTGGATATCGGGTAAACAGTATTAGAGCTACACAATTTCGCCAATGGTGCACTGCTGTCATTCGCCAATTCTCTATCAGAGGCTATGTGATAGACAAAAAAAGAATGGAAAATGGTTCTTTCATTGGTGAAGATTATTTTGAACATTTACTTGCCGAGATCAGGGAGATAAGGTTGAGTGAACGCCGTTTTTATCAGAAACTTACCGATATTTATGCCACTGCAATTGACTATAACCGTGATGCTCCGACCACAAAACTGTTTTTTAAAAAAGTCCAGAACAAAATGCACTATGCCGTACATGGTCATACTGCCGCAGAACTGATCGTGAATAGAGCCGATGCAGAGAAAGAGCATATGGGACTGACTACGTGGGAGAATGCCCCTGACGGAAAAATTGTAAAGACTGATGTAAGCATTGCAAAAAACTATCTGAAAGGCGTAGAACTGGAAGATATGGGGCGTTTGGTCAATGCCGTGTTGGATATGGCTGAACGTATGGCAAAGCGTCATCTACCCATGACGATGGAAGATTGGGCAAAACGTATAGACATCATTCTTGAAGCTGGTGGAGATGCAATCCTTTCTGATGCCGGCAAGGTTACAGCCGAATTTGCCAAAAAATTTGCTGAAACTGAATTTGAGAAATACCGTGTCATTCAAGACCGTTTGTTTAGCTCGGATTTCGACCGTTTTAATGTAGGTGACAACTTGTTGCCATTTGAAATTAACCCTGATAATGAATAGCGACTATGTCAAATAATAACGATAAAAAAATCCTTAATGTTCCGGCTTTGCGATTTCCAGAGTTTACGGGGGAATGGAAAAAGTGTAAGTTATCTAAAGTTTGTTCTTTCTTTTCAGGAGGTACGCCTCCATCCTCAAATAAAGAATACTATAACGGGAATACTCCATTCATTCGGTCAGGAGAACTACATAATGATGAAACTGAACTATTTATAACGAAAGAAGGATTGGATAATTCTGCTGCAAAAATGGTAGAAGTTGGAGACTTGTTATTAGCACTTTATGGGGCTACAAGTGGAGATATCGCTATTAGCAAAATCAAGGGAGCTATAAATCAAGCAATACTTTGTATAAGAACCAAACAGAATAAGAAATTTGTAGAATCCGTATGGAACAAGCATGTGGCAAGATTACTTCAAACATATTTGCAGGGAGGACAAGGCAATCTATCTGCTGATATAGTAAAGAATATCTCATTCTATTTTACAAATATCGAAGAACAAAATAAGCTAGCAAGATTTATTTCTTTACTTGACCAACGTATTGCTGCCCAAAACAAAATCATTGAGAAATTGCAATCCTTAATTAAGGGACTAAATGATTCTTTATATAAGCAAAATGGTAATGCAATAACAACATCTTTTTCTGATTTGGGACATTCATATTCTGGATTGTCTGGAAAATCTTCAGAAGATTTTGGAAGTGGCAAACCATTCATAACATATCTGAATGTATATTCTAATAGTGTTGTGAATGAAAACGAATATCAATATGTTCGTATAAACGATGGAGAAAAGCAAAATATCGTTCAATGTGGAGATGTGTTGTTTACTTTGTCTTCTGAAACGCCAGAAGAAGTAGGCGTTGGCTCTGTTTATTTGGGAATAGACGAAGTGTTTTTGAATAGTTTTTGTTTTGGCTTCCACATCGATAATAAAGAATTGGCCTATCCTCCATATTTTTCTTACTACGTTTCTTCGACTCCTTTTAGAAAATTTATATATCCGTTTGCACAAGGAAGTACACGTTTTAACCTTTGCAAGGCAGATTTTGAGAAGGCAAGTATAAAACTACCTTCGTTGAATAATCAAAAACACATCTATGCAATTTTGAACAGTATAAAAGGGAAAATAGAAACGGAAAAAAACTTACTTGAATACTATACTACTCAAAAGCAGTATCTGCTTCGTCAAATGTTCATATAAACATCTGACGGAGCAAGTATTGCTTCTGCAAACTAAGATTTATTAGGACATTTTGTTCTGTCAATAACTTACCATCTATTGTGGCCAGAAACTTGGCGTATTTTAATTGCTCTGAATATGACGGACAAAAGATTTGAGCTTTTCCGTAGTCTTTGAAATATATGTGAGGTATTGCCATTCCTGTCTTATATGGCTCAAAATTAAAAATATTCAGTAAATAATAGAGATATCGGAGTGAAAAGCCTTTTTTCGCTTGTAAGATATTCAATGTTCCAGTTGCAGAACATTTTCCCGCAACATAGGAAACTGCCCCAACACCAGAACCATCTTTTATAATGTATATGGCTTCATTTGAGGTATTATAATTATCAAGGAAACCGACTACACCATTAGCACCATAGACAGGATATGTACCATATTCCAAAACATCACTTTCCTGCAATGTTGAAGAACTGCATTCCAAACATTGTGATATGCGTACATTCGGCTTGTTGCGAAGTACAATATTCTGCGCAATTCCCTTAATTAAGGATTGCAATTTCTCAATGATTTTGTTTTGGGCAGCAATACGTTCGTCTAATAGTCGAAACAACTCTGATATTTTCGTTCTCTCTTTGTGATTAGTGGGAAAATAAAATTCAAATCCATTAAAATCAGATGTGGTAATCTGATTAATTCGTGCGCCTAGGTTTTCACCAACTTGTGAAATATACCTTTTGGTGCTAAGCAATGGAAATATAAATTGATTATCTTCAGACCGATAAACCATCATAAATGCACCAAAAGTATTATTGGTGTCTCCTTGCTTTATTATTGCATTTTTACCAATCAATCGTTGACTTCCATTTCGTGCACACACCAAAATATCATTCACTTTTGTTATCATTCGCGTTTTGATGGTTTTATTGACACGAACCAAATCGGAGTAATCAATTGCTCCATTTTGTATATTAGAGGAACGAAAAACAATGGTTCCTTTATTCTCCACTACATCGGATGGTTTGTACGTTAAGCCTATTATTGTTTCTCCTATTTCTCCTAACGAGTGCTTCTCCCATTCACCACTAAACTCTGGAAATCGCAAAGCCGGAACATTATGGTTTATATTTCCCTAATTATAAGAACCAATTATTAAGAAATCATGATTCATAAAACTATTAGAGAAATTGCGGCTGCATGGAAAGAGTACAAGCGGCCTTATGTGAAACAGTCCACTATGGCTGCATATGTATTGATCTTGGAGAACCATATTCTTCCTACTTTCGGGGAGGATAATTCACTTCCGGAACAGAGTGTTCAAGCTTTTGTTTTGCACAAAATTGAAAGTGGATTAAGCACTAAATCGGTCAAGGATATTCTGATAGTCCTTAAAATGGTAATGAAATTCGGAGTGAAGAAGGAATGGATGGCTTATTATGAATGGGACATCAAATATCCCCCAAATTCAGAGAACAAAGTATTGGATGTTCTGTCCGTTTCTAACCATAGGAAGATATTAAATCATATCCAAAGTCATTTTACATTCATGGGACTTGGTATTTATATCAGCCTTAGTACCGGGCTACGTATAGGAGAAATCTGTGCTTTGAAATGGAGTGATATCAATGTCACTGATGGAATACTAACCGTTAATCGAACAATAGAACGTATTTATATTATAGAAGGGGAGAAAAAGCACACTGAGCTGGTCATAAACACACCAAAGACCAAAAACTCCTGTCGCGAGATTCCGATGAATAAAGAGTTGCTAGGAATGTTGAAGCCTTTGAAAAAAGTAGTTAACGATGACTATTACATCCTAACTAATGATGAACGTCCGATAGAACCTCGTACGTATCGCAACTACTATAAAAGGCTGATGGAAAAACTTGATATTCCAAAATTAAAGTACCATGGACTTCGCCACAGCTTTGCGACTCGTTGTATAGAAGTCGGTTGTGACTATAAAACTGTTAGTGTGCTATTAGGGCACTCAAACATATCAACTACGCTGAACTTATATGTTCATCCCAATATGGAACAGAAAAAACGCTGTATAGATAAAGTATTCAAGTCGCTGGTGAAATAAAATTATGTTATAGAGCGAAGAAATCTGATATAGTAATTTCTTCGCTCTTAATTGTTTTTGCATTCTTCTTAAGAATATATATTTAACTTTTTACATTATTTTTCAATGCATCAAGTTTTGCTTAAATTATATTTAGGGTATTTGATATTTCTTCTATATAAACCTGAACGGTTTTGTGAGGAGAAACTGAATGAGGCTTGACAAGACCTGCAACTAGATCTTGAACAGCGTCTTCCAGTGGACTTTGTACGAGCATATTAATACGGTTAACAAAGGTTTTGATGGGAATGATGGAATTTAAACTATATTTGCCATTATAGCTTATTTCCCGATGCAAAACTTCCGAAATATATTTCCCAAAACTTCATCCGTGCTTATCTCCCCGACAATCTCGCCGAGATGATACAGCGCCTCGCGGAGGTCCTGCGCGATCAGGTCTGGCGGTAGCGTCGCCACTTTCAGTCCGTCGCGGACACGCCCGAGAGCCGTTGCGGCACGCGACAGCGCCTCATAATGGCGGATATTCGTCACCAGGGTTTCGTCGGTGTCACCTGTGATGCGGCGGCCGATTTCTGCAAGGGCTTCGGTCAATTCCGGGAGGCCGGAACCCGTTTTGGCAGATATGGGAATCATCTTGGTGACGATGCCTTTCTCGCGCAAGGCGGCTTCAATTCTTGCCATCTTTCCGGCCTTGCCGGCACAACCAGCCTCAGAACCAGTCTCGACATAACCAGCCCTAGAACCAGTCCCGGCAAAGCCAGCCCCAGAACCGGCCTCCACAGACTCAATGCCATTGACATCACACTTGTTCACCAGAAGCACGAACTCCCGGTCAGACGAAGAAGCATTGACTTTGTCCCAGATATACTCAGCATCTGACAAAACAGTATCTTCTCCGCGAGATAAATCAGTCATTCCCAGTACAATAGACGCCTCATTCAATTTGCGGAAAGTACGTTCGATACCAATTTTCTCCACCACCTCATCCGTCTCTCGTATGCCGGCGGTATCAATGAACCTGAACATCACGCCGCCTAGATTGAGCGTCTCCTCGATCGTGTCGCGGGTCGTGCCGGCTATATCGGAAACGATTGCCCTTTCCTCGCCCAGAAGCGCATTCAGCAAGGTGCTCTTGCCGGTATTCGTCGCGCCTACAATCGCCACAGGAATACCGTTCTTGATGGCGTTGCCGCGGCTGAAAGAATCCGTCAGGCGGACTATATGGGCCAATGTCTCTTCCACCAATGCCCCTAATTCTGAGCGACTTGCGAACTCCACATCCTCCTCGCTGAAATCCAGTTCAAGTTCCAGTAGGGAAGTCATTGTCAGAAGCTTTTCCCTGAGGGTTTTGAGCTCCGACGAAAAACCGCCCTTCAGCTGATTCATTGCGACACGATGGGCGGCTGCGCTTTGGGAGGCAATGACATCGGCGACAGCCTCGGCCTGGGCCAGGTCCATCTTGCCGTTGACGAAAGCGCGACGCGTGAACTCGCCAGGGGCGGCAATGCGTGCGCCGGCATTGACAAGAAGCTCGAGAACCGCATTGACGATGAACCTGGACGCATGGCAGGAAATCTCCACGGAATTCTCGCCGGTATATGAGTGCGGCGCGCGGAACACGCTGACTATCACATTGTCCAGCACACTTCCGTCGTCCGCGAAAATCGTCCCGTAGCGGAGCCTGTAGCCTTCGGTCTCCGACAAGGATTCACCTTTTACGTCAATGACCTTGTCGGCGATTGCCAATGAATCTTCGCCGCTGACTCTGATTATGGAAATTGCGCCGGTGCCGGGAATCGTGGCAGGCGCACATATTGTGCCGTCCGTAAAAATACCAAGTTCACGCATGTCAAATCGCTTTTTGAACTTGCAAAGTTACATAAAAACTCCCAGTAATTTCTTATCTTTGCGACTTTTGGAACTGAGACATATGCAAAGAGACGCGATTGATTTCGGCTCGGACAACATTCCGAAGCTGTTCGGCAAGATGCTTATGCCTACACTTTTGGGCATGCTCTGCATCTCCTTGATGACGATAATTGACGGTGTTTTCATTGGACACGGCGTCGGAAGTGACGCATTGGCAGCCGTAAACATTTTCTCGCCGTTCTGGCTCCTTATGACCGCCATCGGACTGATGCTCGGCATCGGCTGCTCGGTCGTATCGTCCATACATCTGTCCCGGGACAACGAGAAGGCCGCCAGAATCAATATGACCCAGACCATCATATTCGGAACGGCATTGACATTGACCATAACCATTCTGGTACAATGCTATAGCACGCAGACCGCGTACCTGCTCGGTTCCTCAGACCGGCTCCTGCCGCATGTGCTTGACTATCAGCGCTGGCTGTCATTGGCTTTCTGTGCAATGTTCATCCAGTCGGTTGGACTTCTTATCATCCGTCTTGACGGCTCGCCGACCTACGCCATGTTCACATCCTCGATACCGGCGATTCTGAACATCGTCCTGGACTACATTTTCCTCTTCGTCCTCGACAAGGGGCTTGCAGGCGTCTCATTCGCCACATTCTTAGCTCTATGGTTCGGCGCCGGCATGGTCATTTTCTACATACTTTTCCTGTCCAGGTCAATGAAATTGTACCCGCTGAAGTGGTCGCTGAAAAGCCTCTGTCTCTTCGCCAGAAATATCGGCTACCAGTTCCGTCTCGGCTTTTCCGCATTTCTCGGAGAATGCAGCATATCGGTGCTGATGTTCGTCGGCAACTACGTGTTCATGAGGTACTTGGGCGAAGACGGCGTGGCTGCTTTTTCCATCGCCTGCTACATCATGCCATTCATTTTCATGACCGGCAATGCCATTTCGCAATCCGCGCAGCCGATAATCAGTTTCAACCACGGCGCAGGAAAGCGAGGCAGGGTAGTGGAAGCCCGTAAAGTCGCATTGCTCACCGCCGCGGGGGCCGGAATCCTGCTGTCGTCCGCACTCGCATTCGGCGTGAAATACGTCGCGGCGCTGTTCCTCAGCACCGACACTGCCGGCTACCGGATCGCATCCGCCGGCATTCCTCTGATGTCCGCCGGATTCGTGTTTTATATTGTCAATGTTACCGTAATCGGATATTTCCAGAGCGTGGAACGTGTCTGGCCTGCAACAATTTACTCATTGGCCCGCGGGCTTGTCTTCCTCGTGCCGTCGTTCCTCATCATGCCCCATGTCGCCGGCACCCCGGGAATCTGGCTCGCCCTCCCCGTATCAGAAGCATTGACCTTCATTTTGATTGCCGCTACCCGCATAATCAATCGCTCAACTTGCGAAAATTGAATTATTTGTTAATTTTGTCTCTTTAGCAAGACAATAACCGATGAATAACAATATAGCATTTGTCGATCTGGAAATTGACGGGAAAGGCAAAATTGTGGATGCCGGAGCCGTAATGGCCGGAAAAAAACTCCATACATCGCGCATTGCGGAATTCGTGAAATTCATCAGCGATGCGGACTTCCTGTGCGGCCATAACATCGTCGAACACGATTATCAATACCTGAAACCCTTTCTGGACAAGGATTTCAAGCTGATCGACACGCTATATCTGTCGCCGCTGCTGTTTCCGAGAAAGCCGTACCACAAACTGCTGAAGGATGACAAACTCCTCTCCGACGAACTCAACAATCCTCTCAATGATGCCGTAAAAGCCAAGGAACTGTTTGAGGATGAGGTCAATGCGTTCAAGCACATTGACCGGCCGCTGCAGCAAATCTACTATGAGCTCACGCGCGCCGACGCCCATTTCACCGGCTTCTTCGAAGCGCTCGGGTACGCGCCTGAACGGCGTCCGTTTTTCCTTCGGAAATCCGTTTCGGACAATGTGAAAGAGGCCCTGACCGGCCTGATTTGTGACAATGCGGATGTTTCCGGAGCGGTTAGGGCCAATGCTGTCGCATCCGCTTATGCGGTCGCGCTGATTTCCACTGACGACAGAAATTCAATAACTGCTCCGTGGGTACTGAAGAATTATCCTGATACAGAGCGCATTACAAGACAGTTGCGGGAATGCAATTGCGGCAGATGTCATTATTGCACGAGTAAAAGAAACCCTGAAAAAGCATTGAAACGCTGGTTCGGGTATGACCATTTCCGGAAATTCGGTGGCGAGCCCTTGCAGGAAAATGCCGTAAATGCTGCATTGGAAGGGCAATCCATTTTGGCAATCTTTCCCACGGGAGGCGGAAAATCATTGACATTCCAGATTCCTGCGCTGATGGCGGGGGAGTCGGTGCGCGGTCTGACGGTCGTCATTTCGCCGCTGCAGTCACTTATGAAAGACCAGGTGGAGAATCTGGAAAAGAAAGGCATTGCCGATGCCGTCTATATCAATGGCCTGCTGTCTCCGATAGAACGGAAAAATACGCTTGACAGAATAGTTTCAGGTGAAGCATCACTTTTGTATATAGCTCCTGAGTCATTGAGGTCCAAGACAATAGAGAAGGTCCTGCTGGGAAGGACTATCGTCCGCATAGTCATCGACGAAGCGCATTGTTTTTCAGCTTGGGGACAGGATTTCCGCATAGAATACATGCATATCGCTGATTTCATACGCCAGCTGCAGAAGAAAAAAGGACAGTCTTCGCCGATTCCGGTATCTTGCTTCACGGCTACTGCCAAGCCCAAGGTAGTCAGCGACATAACGGATTATTTCAGGGACAGGCTGAATCTGGAACTGAAACTTTATACGACGGACGCAGCCAGGACCAACCTTCATTATTCGGTGCTGTATCGTAGCAACAACGAGAAATATCCGACATTGCGAAGCCTTCTGTATGATAGCCGGGGCCCGGCAATCGTCTATGTCACAAGGACCAGGAAAGCGGAAGAAATCGCCAAGCGTCTGACGCAGGACGGTTTGGAGGCCAAGGCATTCCATGGTCAGATGGAGATTGAGGAGAAAGTCCAGGCGCAGGATGATTTCATGAACAACCGTGTGCGCATTATCGTCGCCACGTCTGCTTTCGGAATGGGCGTGGACAAGAGCGACGTCAGCCTCGTGGTCCACTATGAAATATCGGATTCCCTGGAAAACTATATACAGGAAGCAGGCAGGGCGGGACGAGATGTAAATTCCAATGCTGACTGCTACGTCCTTTACAATGACGACGACCTGAACCGCCACTTTACATTGCTCAACCAAACCAAGTTGACACTCAGCGAGATAAATCAGGTATGGCGTGCAATAAAAAACCTGACGTCCAGGTACAGCACCATCAATATTTCCGCGCTTGAAATCGCCCGGAAAGCAGGTTGGGATGAAATCCGCGACGTCGAAACCAAGGTAAAAAGTGCGATAGCCGCCCTGGAAAATGCCGGGTTCATCCGCCGCGGAATGAACAGCCCGAGAATCTACGCTACCAGCATCGTACCGCGGACAATGGATGAAGCGGCCGAATTAATCGACGGCTGCAATGATTTTACGGAGGAGGACAAGGTCAATGCAAGACGCATCATCAAGTCATTGATATCTGAACGGAGCCGCTCGAAGGCCGGTACCGCGGAAGCAGAATCGCGCGTCGACTACCTCTCCGATATGCTCGGCATAGAAATCAGAAAGGTCATAAATGTTGTCGAAAAAATGCGGATGAGCGGCATTCTCGCGAAGGACAATGACATGTATGCGTACATCCGGACAAGCCAGGTAAGGAAACTGGATTTTTACGGAAAACTGGAGAAATGCATCATTGACGCCTTGTCCGACAATGAATATAAATTCAGTATCAAGGAGCTGAACGAGAAGGCATTGGCTGAAGGCATATCAAGTTCTACTGTAAAAGATATCCGCACGATATTGTATTTCTGGGTTATCCGGAACTACATGGAAAAGACGTCTCTTTCAGAAGAATATATCGAAATCCGCATCAGGATGCCTCGCGAAAGGCTGGCGCAGTCGGCAGAGAACAGACTGGATGTCACTTGATATATCTTGTACAGGTTCAAGTCACAATCTCAGGAAGAAGGTCATGACATCAGTGTGAATTTCTCATTGGCCGAACTTGTCGAAGGATATAATTCCAGCTACCTTTTCCAGACCGGACAGGCCGGCATTGAGGATATTGAAGAAGCCTTGCTGTTTCTGGCGAAGACCGGCATAGTCAGCATCGAAGGCGGATTCATGGTGCTGTACAACAAGATTGAACTTGAACGCCTTAATTTCGACAACAGAAGCCGCTATAAGAAAGAGGATTACAAGAATCTTGACGACTTCTACCGGCAGCGCATCCAGCAGATCCATATTGTCGGCAAATATGCGAACATGATGGTCGCCGACGAGAAAAAGGCGTTGGAATATGTCCACGACTACTTCACCATGGACTTCAAGGCGTTCATCAAACGCTATTTCGACAGCAAGGAAGCCGAGGAAATCAACCGCAACGTAAGCAAAAAGAAGTACGATGAGATTTTCGGCAGTCTTACTGGAGTGCAGAGCAGCATCATCAATGACAAGAATTCCCGTTTCATAGTCGTGCCGGCCGGTCCGGGAAGCGGAAAAACCTATGTTCTGGTCCGCAAATTGGCCTCCCTCATATTGATGGAAGACATAAAGTCCGAGCAGCTGCTGATGCTGACTTTTTCACGCGCAGCCGCCACGGAATTTCACGCACGTCTCGCCCAGCTGATCGGCGGAGCTGCCAAATACGTGGAAATCAAGACATTCCATTCGTATTGTTTCGATCTGCTCGGAAAAATAGGCACTGTCGAGGATTCGGACCATGTAGTAAGTGATGCCGTAACCGCAATACGGGAAGGGAAGGTGGAACGCAGTCAGATCACCAAATCCATACTCGTCATCGATGAGGCGCAGGATATGAGCGCAGACGAGTTCGCCCTCGTGGAAATGCTTATAAATCTAAACGAAGACATGCGCGTGATCGCTGTAGGCGACGACGACCAGAATATCTACGAGTTCCGCGGCTCCGACTCAGGATACATGCGGCGGCTGATTTCAATGGGCGCGACCGTCTACAACATGACGGAAAATTTCCGCAGTTCCGACGAGGTCATAGCTGCCGCCAATGCGTTCGTGACCAGCATCCCGTACCGGCTGAAAGCCGTCCCGATAAAGGGCGTCCAGAACTCCCGCGGCAATGTCAATGTCCGTTTCCATCGAGCCTTCAATTACGAGCAAGCCATTGTCAATGAAATCGTTACGGATGATTACGACGGCCGCACCTGCGTATTGGCATTGACCAATGATGATGCACTGATCCTATCCGCATTGCTGAACCGTCATGGCCGCAAGACCCGTCTTATACAGTCGAAGGAAGGATTCAGCCTGACCGATTTGGCCGAACTGCATTTCTTCCTTTCCTTTGTGCGGAAGCCGGGATGCATCGACATTGACGAATCCGAATGGGAAAAAGCGAAAGCTGCGCTTCGAGAACAATATTCTGACAGTCAATATCTTGAGGTGGCATTGAATTGCATTGCCGGCTTCGAATCTGAAGGAAAGCATCTTTATTTGTCGGATTTCGAGTCTTATCTCCGCGAGTCGCAGCTGGAGACTTTCATTCCCGGCGGCGATTCGGAAATCATCGTTTCGACCATCCACAAGGCCAAAGGCCGTGAGTTTGACAATGTCTATGTCTCCCTCAAGGGACTTCGCGTGATTACCGACAAGGAGCGCCGTGCCGTCTATGTAGCCATGACCCGAGCCAAGAAAAACCTCTCCGTCCACTACGACAATCCGGCATTGTTCGACCGCAATGTGCTGTCTGCCGTCAATTACGCAATGGACGAAACCGACTATGACCAGCCGACGGAAATCCTTATCCAACTCACCCATAAAGACGTGGTTCTCAATGCTTTCCTGAATAAGCGCATTGATTTTGCCGCCATTCATTCCGGATGCGTCCTCACTGTCGGCGACGACGGACTTTACATGGGGACCAAGCGTGTAGTGAAATATTCCGAGGCATTCACCAAAAAACTCCAGGCCCTGGACGCCAAAGGCTACATCCCGTCCTCCGCCAAAGTCCGCGTCCAGGTTTTCTGGCACCACGAAGACAAGGAGGTCACCCCGCCGAAATGGCATCATTACATGATACTTCTTCCGGAT
>OFMQ01000634.1_pt1 | contig 23634 bp, 18 predicted proteins | sample 1541851 | NCBI WGS metagenome assembly OFMQ01 (sample SAMN04209227, study PRJEB22552) | human gut metagenome | biome: gut; material: feces | host: Homo sapiens | place: USA: Oklahoma | reverse complement strand
CCTGCAACATGCACGAATCTGAGCTGTTTGTGCGGGTCGCCCAGTGCGGCCAGCAGGGTGCGGGTGCGCGTCAGGCCTGGCTTGTGGCCGGCCCACTGGACCGCATGGATGTATTCCAGGGTTTGTTCATAGTTCATGGATTTTGCCTCACGATTTAGAATTGTCTCCGCTTCGCTCTGACAATATCAGCGGAAATAGTATTTTTATAATTTGTAAATCCGAAACGACTGCGGTCGTTTCGGATTTACTTTTTTACGGGTAGGGATCGTAACGATTAACTGCATATACTGCTGTTAGCCTGCGGCTGTCGCGCAGCGACTCTAAATCGGCGTAACACAAAAAATCCTTTAGCGTAGCGGCTTGGATTTTTTGTATGGAGCCCAACTGCTTTGGGATTATCAAGGGCGAGCAGCCCTTAGTTTGCAACGGCGACGACCGCGGCCAGTGGCCGAAACAGGGAGGAGCTGTTGGGGCAGCGGCCTGCAGAATGCGAGTGCCGTCCAAGGCACGAAGCAGACGCAGGGAGCCGCAACCCGCCGCCTCCCGCGCCTCGAAAGTAGCGGAGACCTTGCCGCGCTGAACACGCGGCATTTGCTTTGCAAACCGGTCTGCGGCTTAAAAGCCCCACTGGGGCTTTCATGCCCTGCGGGCACCGCCGTCCTTTCTGGTTCTCTTTTGGCACGCAAAAGAGAACATACCCGGCGGCGATGCCTTTTGCAAAAGGCATAAAACTTTAAACACGCGACCACTCTCTGTGCGGGAAGCATCCCCCGTATCATAAAAATCAGCCTTTATACAGCCCAAACAGCTTGAGCAGCTTCTGCCAGAAGGTCAGGGTCACAGCTGCCGGTTCCGGCTGGGCAGCCGGGGCCGGGGCCGTGATGGCAGTGGTCTGCAGCGCAAACTGCACCGCGCCCACCTCGGTGTTCTCTGCCGAGGTGAAGCTCTGCACCTCCCCGCCGCCGGAAAGACTGTTCAGCAGGCTGTCCAGCTGGGCACCCATGTCGATGCCGGAAACGCTGCTGCGCAGCTCGCCGGTGCCGCCGGTCAGCTGCGATGCACCCTCCGCCAGCTGCGCAACGCCCGCCTTCAGCTGGGCTACACCGTCGGTGTAGGCGTTCAGGCCGTCGTCCAGTTGGACATACTGGGCGGCAAGCTGGTTCACACCGTCGGTGAGCACCGAGAGATTGCCCAGCATCCCAGTAAGCACACCGGCCAGCTGACGCACTCCGGCATCAAACTCGCCGTAGCTGCCGTTCAGGGTGCTGCTGCCCTCGTGCAGCTGGGCAATTCCGCCGTTCACGGTGTCGAGATAGGTCTGCATGGCATCGATGTTGGCCGTAGACCCCTGCAAAAGCAGGATCACATCCTTGAGCTGCGGCATCATCCATACCATGCCCTGCAGCTGCTGGATGGCCTTGGCATTGCCATCCTTTACCACGTCAAGGTCAAGGCCGTTCTCTTTCAGGATGGCCTTGTAGGCTTCAAAGCTCACCTGCTGTTCCAGCTGTGCCGCGCCCTCATCCAGCCGGGCAATGCCGTCCCGGATCTGGGTAGAGGCATCCAGCAGGGTGTTCAGCTCGTCGGTGGAGGCAGAGATGCCGTTCAGCGCGGTCTGCATCTGGGTGAGGGCGGCACGCACCCGGGCTGAGCCGCCGGTCAAGGCACCGGAATTGCCGTTCAGGGTGTCGATGCCCGCCTGCACCTGCGCAATGCCGTCTGCCAGCGCGTTGGCACCATCGTCCAGCTGCACAGAGCCGCTCTGCAGCTGTTCCAGCATCCCGGTCAGGTCCATATCTCCGAGGTCGAGGTTCAGGTTCAGCCGCACGCCGTTCAGGGAAACGGCGTCCATGGCAAAGTCCGTCACATCGGCAGTGACGGTCACGTCGCTGTCCGCGCCCGGCAGCAGGATGTAGGAAAGCTGCTTTTTGCTGCCCACATTCGCCACCGTAGCGCCCGGTGCTTCAATGTTCCGGGCAAGGCCGGTGTCCAGACTCATGGTCACCTGCAGCGCGTAGTCGTCAAAAAAGCTGCCGGTGCAGTCCGGGTTTCGGCTCACCTGCAGCCGGATGGAAAGGGCACCGCTTTTGCCGCCCAGCTCGTCGGGGCGGATTTCTGCCCCGTCCAGCGTATAGGTCAGCTTTACCACCCATGGCAGGGCCGTGGCGACATCCATGGTGCCCTCATAATAGAGCTTGCCGTCCTCGGTTACATGCACCGTGACCGTATCGCCGCTCTGCTCCACGGCATCGCTCGTGGTCATGTTGCGCACGGCAGTGTAGCTGCCGTGGTCCGCAACGGTGTCCCCCGCCTGCACGGAAAAGCTGTTCACGGCGTACACGCCGGTCACAGCACCGGAGGCCGTCAGGTTTGCATAAATGACCTCTTCCTTGGCAGCGGAGGCTGCTGCAAAGGCCGGCAGACTGCTGCCCGCCAGCAGGCAGACTGCCAGCGCCAGCGCCGACACCCGGCGCACAAATCGATGTTTCATCTCGGTCAAGCCTCCTTCGGCTGTCTTTTCTTTTTTATAATGAGCGGGTCGGCCAGATACAAAAAGCCCGGCAGTGCCGAAAGCACGATGACCAGTGACACCAGACTGCCCACGCCCAGAAAATTGCCCAGCTGGCCCAGCAGCTGGTTTGTGGAAATGGCTCCCATCAGGAAGCCCACCACCGCCATGGCGCTGCCAGTGGTGCTGACCGAGGTGGTCACAGCGGACACCGTGGCCGCAACGGCTTCTTTGCGGCCCAGCGTCTCGCGGAACTCCTGATAGCGGTCGGAGAAGAGGATGGCGTAATCCACCGTAGCACCCAGCTGCACCGAGCTGATGATGAGATAGGCAATGTAGAACACGTACTGGCCCCGGAAGTACGGGATGGCCAGATTGATCCAGATGGCGGTCTCGATGCTGAGCACCAGGATCACTGGCAGCAGCAGCTGGCGCTTCATGAGGAGCAGGATCAGGAATACTGCGCCGATGGCCAGCAGGTTCACCTTGACCATGTCGGCCGTGATGGTGTCCATCAGGTCATAGGTGCTCACGCCCTGACCGGCCAGATAATAATTGTCCGGGTAATATTGCTGCACCGTGGCGCGCACCCGCTCCACCAGCGCAAAGGCCCCATCGCCCTCGGTGTCGGCGTCCACCGTAAGCACCAGACGGGTGTAGCCGCCGGAGACCAGCAGCCCCAGCGTATCCCCGGGCACGAACTCCGGCGGAATGGACGCGCCTGCGTTGTCCACATAGGAAAGGATGCCGGTCACCTCCGGGATGGCGTGCAATGCATCCGAAAGCTTTTGCTGCGTGGCGGTGTCGCCCTCTGGCACCAGTACAACGTAGGTGTCGCTGCGTCCAAAAGTCTCTTCAATGGCGGCGGTGTCCGCACCCAGACGGGTGTTTTCGCCAAACATATGGGCGGCACCGTAGTAATACTGGTTCGAGTTGGAGGCCAGATAGCTGGGCACCATCAGAATGACCAGCACCAGCGCCATGGGCAGCATGATGCGGGCCACAAAGCGGCCAAACTTGTCAAAGCTGGGCAGCAGGGGCCTGTGGTGGGTCTTATCCATCCACTGATACGCTGCCAGCGTGAGCGCGGGCATAAAGGTGAACACGGTGACAAGGCTCAGCACCACGCCCTTTGCCAGCGCAAGGCCCAGATCCGGGCCGATCTGGAACTGCATGAGCACCAGTGCCAGAAAACCGATGACGGTGGTCAGGCCGCTGGACAGGATGGAGCCGGTGGATCTGCACAGGGCATCCACCATGCACTCCTCCGGGCTGGCATCCGGGTTTTCAGCCCGGCACTCCGCAAAGCGGTGGATCAGGAACACCGAGTAGTCCAGCGACACCGCCAGCTGCAGGATGCTGCCCGCCGCATTCGTCACAAACGAGATGGTGCCGAAGATGAGGTTCGTGCCGTTGTTGAGCAGGATAGCCGCGCCAAGGCCCGTCAGCACCAGCAGCGGCTCCGCCCAGGAATCGGTGGTCAGGATCAGGATGAACAGCACATACACCACCGCGATGGCGGCGATCTTTGCCACCTCGGTCACGGTGGAGTTGGTGGCAACGGCAGTGGAGACCGCCGCGCCCTCCAGCGCGTTGCCCTCCCCGATCAGATCCCGCACGGCAGCCACGGCTTCCAGACGCTTCTCGTCCTCCACCGTCACGGTGAACAGGGCGCAGCCATCCTTATAATAGCTCTCCACCGTGGCGGTGTCCTGCATCTGCAAAGGCACTGTCACATCCAGACTGTCGTCCAGCCATGCAACGGAGGACACTCCGTCGATGGCGGCAAGTTTTTCCTTGTACTCCAGCGCCTGCGGCACCGTGACATCCCGCACCATGACCCGCATGTTGGGGATGCCGCCGGTGAAAGCACCGTTCATCACCTCGATGGCGGTGGTGGAGGGGGATTCCGGCGGCAGGTAGTCGTTGATATCGTAATCCACCTTTACCTGACGCACAGCGAACACGCTCAGCACAGCCGCCAGTGCAAACACCGCCAGCACCAGCCTGCGGCGGCGCACGATGGCGGTATAAAAACGTTTCATCAAAACAGGAGTTCTCCTTTCCGGATCCATAAAAAACTTTTATCAGTTTAACAGGTTTGATAAACGTTGGAAAGAGACAGTTTATGAATTTTGACCCTCGAATGCCGATTTTTTGATTTTTCTGCCTTGACAACAAAAATAAATTCTGATATGCTCTTTTTTGGTTCATCGGAGGACCGTTTTCAACGTAATTTGAAACGGGCCGGATAAGATGCCGTGCAGACAGCGCCCCGCCGGAGGTTTCGTTGCCGTAGTGACGAAGCAGATCGAGGCCGGGCGTGCACTCGCGGACATTTATCCGGCCCGTTTTTTGCACCTTGTGCAGAAAGGAAGACGCCATGTCCAAGCAGCGGATCCAGCTTTCCGATCATTTTACCTATTCCCGCCTTTTGCGGTTCGTGCTGCCCTGCATCGGCACCATGCTGTTCACCTCCATCTACGGCATCGTGGACGGCCTGTGTGTCTCCAACTTTGTGGGCAAGACGGCCTTTGCGGCGGTCAACCTCATCATGCCGCTGCCCATGCTGCTGGGCACCATCGGCTTTATGCTGGGCACCGGCGGCAGCGCCATCGTGGGCATCACGCTGGGCGAGGGCGACCAGAAAAAGGCCGACCGCTATTTCACCCTGTTCCTGCTGGCGGCTCTGGTCTCGGTCAGTGTGCTGGCCGTGCTGGGCATTGTGTTCCTGCGGCCCATTGCCGTGCTGCTGGGCGCAAAGGGGGAGCTTTTGGACTATGCGGTGCGCTATGGACGCATCCTGATGGTGTCCCTGCCCACCTTTGCGCTGCAGAATATGTTCCAGAGCTTTTTCGTCACCGCCGAAAAGCCGCACCTCGGTTTCTGGTTCACCGTGGGCGCGGGCTGCACCAACATGGTGCTGGATGTGCTGATGGTGGGTATCTGGGGCTGGGGCGTGGAGGGCGCAGCCATTGCCACCTTTATCAGCCAGCTGGTGGGCGGCGTACTGCCGGTGTTCTACTTCATCAACCGCAGCAACTCCAGCCGCCTGCACCTGTGCAGGACCAGTTTTTACAGCAAAGTACTGCGGGATGCCTGCATCAACGGCTCTTCCGAGCTGATGACCAACCTTTCCATGTCGCTGGTCAATATCCTGTACAACTACCAGCTGCTGCGTCTGGCCGGTGAGAACGGTGTGGCCGCCTACGGTGTCATCATGTACGCAGCCTTCCTGTTCGTGGCGGTGTTCGTGGGCTATGCCGTGGGCAGTGCGCCCATCGTCAGCTTCCACTACGGTGCCCGCAACCACGCCGAGGTGCACAACCTCTACCGCAAAAGCCTGCGGCTCATCGCCGTGGTGGCTGTGACCCTGACGCTGGCTTCCATGTTCATCATCCCCTGTGTGGCGCGCATTTTCGTGGGCTACGATGCGGAATTGCTGGCCCTGACCAGCCGGGCCTTCCGGCTGTATGCGCTGAGCTTCCTCATCATGGGCTTCAACGTGTACGCGTCCTCCTTCTTCACGGCGCTGGGCGACGGCGTGACCAGCGCGCTGATCTCTTTTTTGCGCACGCTGGCGTTTCAGGTAATTGCCATTCTCCTGCTGCCGCTGCTGCTGGGCATCGACGGCATCTGGCTGGCCGTCACCGCCGCCGAGCTGGCGGCTCTGGCCGTGAGCGCTGCCATGCTCCTCACCAAGGACAAGATGTTCCATTACCGAAAGGTGTAAGCCGTTTATCTATATTCTTTCTATTAAACGCATAAACGCAGAAATTCGACAAACAAACGAATTTCTGCGTTTATTTTTGTCTATCATCTCCATTGAAGCCCGCATATGGCCATATTATACTTAATCAAGATAATGTTTTTGTTCGCAAGGAGGTTTTATATGAAACGCAGAAAATTTCTGGTCTCGTTACTGCTGGCACTGCTTATGCTTCCGTTACACGTATTCGCTGAAGAGCCCACCTATGCATTTACTGATGCGGAAGTTCTTGCACGTGGACAGCTGTATTATTCTTCTCTAAACCAGTTTTTCAGCAATGTTGCAAATGATAACGGCAATGCCGCCGAAGTTACCTTGACCGGTGCCATTGGTTTTTGTGACACAGATTACTGGGTTCAAAGCGAGTTTGATGCAAGAGTTGCTCAGGGTACTACATATGGTCCTTGTCTTTATATCGAGTATGTTGTGACCGACCAGAACGGCCACAGTAAAACTGGCTATTCCTATGATTTGCTACCCGTTGGCGGACATTTCAACGAAGGTCTTGCCAAACTCAACTATACAACTGCTGTTAAAAACTTTTCGGGTGGTTCCGGCATCAGCATTTTAGGAAACAACTTTGTCAAAGACTCTCTCAATTACAAAGTCCGCATTGACCTTTCTGATTATGCCGCCAAAGGGTACTCCACTACTAAAACACAGGTCGACGCTGCCCGTGCGGCAAAAGTGGCTTCTATTGTGGAAACACCTGAGCGCTACTACGCCAACCTTGAAAAACTTTTAATGACATTTGATTCCAATACTCAGACAAACGAAGTTATCGTTTGCGTAAAGGGCATCTATACAGATGATGAACTTGCTTCTATCAGCTATATCGATGACAGTAAGATTCAGTACTGGCTGGACTACACTACCGTAAATCTCAACTTGAAACAGGTTCGTGTTAAGAAAGCCTACTCTGTACTTGGCTCTATTACTGTTATCGGCAATGCAAGTGAATATAATAAAATGGCTTTGATTGCAAACGGCAGAAATCCTTCTTACACTGAGATTGCACCCGGTATGTATCGCAATGCGGATGGCTGGACAGTTTTCCGTGTCAATCTGAGCGATTATACCGCCAAAGGCTATGTTTACTGAACTTTAATTTCTTCTAAAGATCCCCTGCTTTCTGCGAAACGGCGAAAAGCGGGGGATTTTTTTGGTGATTCTGGCTCTGCCGCTGGCAGCAAAATCGTGTTAAAATGGACACAGCCTTTATTCACTTTTTATGAGGGATCATTATGACATTGTTTTTGACCAGCAGCCCCAGCGGCTGCCCCTTTGAGCCGGGGCCGGATATTCCGGTACTGGACACGCGCAACCACTTTGTGGCGAACCTGCGGGCCGTCTGGCCGGATCACGCCGTGCTGGGCCTTGCCATTGCGGCAGACCCCTACGCCTACGAGCAGAACGACGAGATGTGCCGGGTGTTTGCTCAGAGTTTTGCGAACGCCCACCTGCCCCTGACGGCGCTCATCCCCTGCGATGCCCGCAATGCCGAGGAGATCGGTTCTCTTCTGCCCCAAAGCGGCTTTGTGATGCTGTGCGGCGGGCACGTGCCCACCCAGAACCACTTTTTTGCTCAGCTGGGCCTGCCGGGGCTGTTCCACAACTACCACGGCATCGTGCTGGGCGTGAGTGCCGGCAGCATGAACGCCGCCCACATCGTGTACGCCGCGCCCGAGGAACCGGGCGAAGCCGCCGACCCGCACTACTCCCGCTGGATGAACGGCCTTGGCCTGACCGAGACCCGCATCCTGCCCCACTACCAGTTCATCCGGGATCATGTGCTGGACGGACAGAAGGTGGAGGATATCGCCCTTGCCGACAGCAAAAAGCGGCATTTTCTCGCTTTGCCGGACGGCTCGTATATCCTGTGCGCCGACGGCAGCGAGGCGCTATACGGCAGAGGCTGGTACTTTGCGGACGGGATGATGGAAGAGATCAACGAAGACGAAGATGTGCTGCCTTTACGGTAAAGCGCGACAAAAGCGGGGCTTCTACGGCAGCCTTGACGATTAAAATGGCCTCCGCTGCGCTCTGGCCATCATCAGTGGAATTATTATTTTTATTTGCAGTTCCGAAACGCCTGCGGGCGTTTCGGAACTGCTTTTTCACGAAAGGGCTTGTAACGTCAAGCGGGCAGCCCATCCACAGTGCCGCTGTTTCCGTAGGAAACAGGCGCTGCAGATGCCGTTTTCCCTTGCGGCCTCTCTGGTGAAAATGCGACACCGGGCAGCCCGCAGGCTGCCCGGTGTCGCTCAATTTAAAATCATTTTTCCGCTGAATATGCCCAAAGCAACGCGGCGGGCATTTTTGATCGTTCCACGTTCATTTCCGGCGCAGGCAGACATCATTGCACATACAATGCGCACATCATTCCGCCGCAAGGCGGACAAAGGGCGCTATTGCGTTGGTGTCGCCGTGGCGGACGATGGAGTAGGTGATGTCGCAGTAGGGCTGGATGGCGGTACTCTTTTCCACGGTGGAGATGAGCAGCACCTGCAGCTGCAGGCGGCGGAACAGCTCCATCATGGGGCGGATGCGGTCGCTGGTCATCTTGCTGAAGGCTTCGTCCAGCAGCACAAGACGGATGCTGTTCTCGCTCTTCTCATAGATCTGCAGCAGGCTGGCGCAGATGGCCACATAGAAGGGGGCCTGATTCTCGCCGCCGGAGGAGTCGCGGCTGACGCGGGACAGGTATGCCTGCTGGCCGGTGACGCGGTTCGTCACCTTGATGTCATAGTCCAGATAGGTGCGGTAGTCCACATAATCCGACAGGGTCACGCCGCCGGTGCGGCCCTCCTGCCGGGCGCGGGTGTTCTCGTCCACATCCGCCATGATCTTTTCCATCAGCTCGTCCACCTGCCGCTCATAGGCCGGGTCGGCGGTGGCGGCAAGGTTGTCCAGCGAGTCGCCCTCGGTCATCTGCTGGTTGCCCTTGTCCACGATGACCTGATAGAAGGCCGCCAGCTGCGGGTCGCGGCTGGGCTCCAGCTCAAAGCGGTAGACCTCCTCGCCGTAGGTCAGCTGCTCCATGACCTTGTTCAGCTCCCGGAACTGCCGCCGGGCGTTGAAGATATCGTCCTTCATGCGGAACAGGATATCCTTGCGGAAGCGGTCCTTGCAGTCCCGCTGGGCCTGTTCCAGACGGGCGGCATAGCGTTCCAGATCGATGCGCACAAGGCTCTCGTGCTGGGCGCGGTACTGGTCCAGCCCTGCAAGGCCCAGCGGATAATCGCACACATAGTGCTCGTTGTAGGCCTTCTGGGCCGGTTCCAGCGTGCCGGTCAGATAGACGGCCAGCGCATCGTCCAGCTTGGCCTGCGCCTTTTCCGCAGCCTGTGCGGCGGCGCGGGGCTTATCTGCCGGGGCCAGCGCCAGCATCCGGGTGCGGGCCAGCGGCTCCACCAGCGGATGCGCCGCAAAGAAGCTCCGGGCAGCATCGGCGCTCTGCTGTGCCGTTTCCCCTGCCTTTTTCTGCTCTGCTTCGCAGGAGGCGATCTGCTTTTGGCACACGCGGATGTCGCCGCCCGCCTGCTCCACGGCGGCGCGGGCAGTCTCCCACGCGGTTTCGCGGGCTTCTTCCTCCTTGTAAAGCTGCTGCAGCAGCGGGTTCTCGCGGCACTCGGTGAGCTTTGCTTTCTGCTCGGTCACAGCATTCTGTGCGGCAGTCAGGGCAGCACGGGCGTCCCACAGAGCAGCCAGCTCGTCCAGTGCCGTGCCCCGCAGCAGGGTCTGGTACTGGTTATAGGCGGCTTTCAGGTTCTGTTCTGTCTGGGCGGCAGCACGGGCGCTTTCCCCCAGAGCTTCCAGCTCGGCCGCCAGCGCCCCGGCGCGGGCGCGGCGTGCGTCCAGACCGATATACCGCTGAGGAGTGCGCAGCCGTTCCAGCCGGAAGGGGTGGTGCCGCAGCAGGTCGCGGGTGGCGCTGTCCGGGTACTGTTCCAGCGTATCGGGGGTGTCGCAGCAGACGATGCGGCCCAGAATGGTCTGGGCATACTGTGCAGCCAGCGGGTTTTCGCTGCTCACCTGCGCGGCAAGGCTGTCCGGGCCGTACTTGTCGGCGCGGCGGTTGGCCTTGCGGATGCCCGGGGTGTCCAGCAGGCTGATGGGGCCTACCTTGTCCTTCAGAGCCACAAAGGCGCTTTTGGCGGCTTCGTAGTGGGCGGGCGGCACAAGGATATCAAAGCGGCGGTCGCCAAGGCAGGCTTCCACGCAGTCCTGCCAGCTTTCGTCCTCCACGTTCAACAGTTCACAGAAAATTTTCGCATCCGGCTGCATGCCCCGGCTCTTGAGTTCCGCATTCACGGCATCCCGCACCCGGGTGGCGGCATCGCCGTGGGGGTAGACCCACTTGCCGCCGGACACCGCGTCCAGCTCGGCGCGCTTGCCGGCCTGCTCCTTCTGCAAAGCAGCAGTGTTCTGGCGGGCAGCAAAATAGGCTTCCTCCAGCGGTTTTTCCTGCGCGGAGAGCCATGCGGTGAGCTGCGGCAGAGTGTCCGCCGTCAGCTCTTCGGCCTTGATGCCGGCAGCAAAGCCGCTGCGGCGCAGCACAGCCAGCAGGCTCTGGGTGTGGGCAAGGGCACTTTCTGCCTTTTCGGCTTTGCGTGCGGCGGTATCCAGCGCCGTTTTGCGGCGGGAAAGCTCCTCGGTCAGGGCATCCAGTGCCCGGCCCTCGCCGCTGGCGCTGGCGGCACCGTGGGCGGAAAGATAGGCCCGGCGGGCTTCCGCTTCGGCGTTTTTGGCCTCGGCATAGCGGGCGTTCAGCTGTTCCAGCTGGCGGCGGCCCGCATCCAGATGCTCCTGCCAGACGGTCTGTTCGCCGCCGTCGGCAGCGGCGCGGGCCAGCAGCGCCGCGCCCCGGTTCACAAGGGTCTGGGTCTGCTTTTCGGCAGCTTCGCGGCCAAAATCCACGATCTCTTCCAGCGCGTTGGCGCGGGTCTGTGCTTCGGCCAGCACGGCGTGCAGATTTTCCAGTTCCAGCCGATCGCCCTGCAGCGCGTCCAGATCCAGCTCCGGCTGGGGCAGGATGTACTGGTACAAAAACTCCCGGAAGTTGGGGATCTCGTCCATGCTGGTGCCCATCTGGAACACCTCGTTGAACTTTTTGCCCAAGGGGCTGGAGGCGCGCCCGATGCCCAGCGCACGGCAGATGCGGTCCCGCGCTTCGCTGGGGCTGCGGGTGTAGGAGAGACGGCCCGTTGCGGGCTTGAAGTCCTCCTTTGCGCTGGGTGCACCGGTCTTGGGGTCGATGAAGGGCAGCTGTTCCAGCGTGCAGCCGTCCTCCGAAAGATACCATGTCTGATCGCCGGGGTGCAGCTCCTGCATGGGGCCTTCGGACTCCACCCGCACCGCGATGACGAAGGGGGTGCGCTTGACGCTGTCCCAGAACTCCGCCCCGATGTAGGCCACGGTATGGCCCGGGCGGCGGTAGGCGTTCTCGCCGCGCTGCTTTGCGTGCACCGAACCCTGCAGGGTGCGGCCGCTCTTTTTATTGCCCAGCGCATTGAAATTGCGGTTGGTGGTCAGGCAGTAGCGGATGGCATCCAGAATGGTGGTCTTGCCCACGGCGTTCACGCCGATCATATAGGTGAGCCGTGCGCAGTCGAAGGTGACATTTTCAAAGTTGTGCCAGTTGATAAGCTTCAGCCGTTTGAGTTCGATCATTCTTCACCCTCCCCTGCTTCTTCCGGTCGTTCATAAAGGCCAAGCTCTGTGCGGGTGCGGGCAGATTCTTCCGCTGCATCCGCAAGGTCGGCATCCGGCAGGGCCAGCAGCACGGTGGGAAATACCTCAATGCGGCTGTCCAGCCCGGAAAGCCGCCCCACAGGCCGCGCCAGATTGTACCGGCGCAGGGTGCGCATGAGGTTTTCCAGCGTTTTCTGGTCCAGACGGCGGGGCAGATTCATCTTCTGCAGCTCGGTCTGCACCTCTTCCACCGTCACCAGCACCTCGTCGGCATTGGCCGCAAGGCTCTCGCGCTTTTGCAGGTACAAAAGCCGCAATACCAAAAGCAGGATGCTCTCGTATTTCAGCAGCCGGGCCTGACTGCCCTCGTGGCCGTTGACCAAAGCCGCCGCCTGCAGGGGTGCCGGGTACAGCAATACAGAATAGCCCAGCGGGGCGAACACGGCGCGGACTTCATCCAGATGGTCCTGCACGTAGAGATATTTTGCCCGCTGATCCTCCACGCCGCCCAGCACGAAGCAGTGGTTCAGCAGGTAATTCGCGGTTTCTTCCAGCATGTTAATGGTTGCCATTTTCTTCCTCCCTGCGGCGGGTGAGGACAAAGTCCTCAAAGCGGAAACCGCCGCGCTCCACCCAATTGCCGGTGAGCTGAATGTCATAATCCCGGTGCGGCGACTGCGAGTAGGTGTGCAGGCCGATGATGCGGGCAAAATCGTTCGGGTATTCGTCTGCCAGAAGTGCCGCGTTCACCTGCGGGCGGGCGGCAAGGGCCTGCCGGGCCAGCAGGGCCACGTTTTCCTCGGTAACGGCAAGGCGGGCGTAATCCAGCAGCAATTGCTGCTCTTTTTTGAGCTGTTCCGGATCGAATACTTCGGTGCGCACCGGGGCCAGCGGCTCGGCGGTGCGCTGGGCAGCGGGCGGGTACAGAAATTTTTCCCCGAACACTGCCGCCGGGTACAGATGCAGCCGCTTTGCCACCGGGCCGTCGTCCGGTTCAAACAGCTGCTCCGGGGTGCGGATGTCCTCGGCGTAGCGGCGCAGCAGGGCGGTGACGCTGCCCTGCGAAGAACGGTCGCTCAGCAGCAGGAACTGTGCCCGCTGCACAGCCCGCTTGCGGTAGCGGATGTGACTTGCATCGATCTCGCGCATGAGCAGGCTCATCTCTTCCAGCGCGTCCCGCTGCTTCTGGATGAGTGCACGCACGGCAGGTGTCGCTTCGTTCGGGGCGCAGCGCTCCACCCGGGCATAATCAAAGGCCAGCTGCGGCAGGTAGTTCTCCTCGCAGTCGTCCAGCTCCTCTTCCAGATAGGCGCGGTAGTTGAACAGGTTGTCGCTGGTCTTGAAGCGGTGGTAGGCCGCCGCCACCACCTTTTCCTCGTACTGGTCGAACAGTTCCAGCACCTCCTGCGGAGTGCGGTTGCGGGTGAGCCGGTCGATATAGTGGCCGATGGAGACGTTGAGTGCCCGGAGAGAGCGGTTCAGCGCGTCAAGGTCTGCGTCCACCTCCCGCAGAACGTTCTCATAGGGGCTTTTTTCCTGCCCGATGCTGCCCAGCAGCTGCCATGCCTTGTACAGCTTTCCGGTATAGGTAACTACGCGGGGATTCAATATTTCTTCCAGCGCTTCCAGCAGCGGCGTTACCTCCGGCACAAAGGCAAGGGACGCTTCCCCCTCGTAGCTGCCGGGCTGCTCTTCCAGCCAGCCGGTGCGGCGCAGCCGCAGCAGAAAGCCCACGGCCAGCGTGTGAGGGTCGCGGGTGGGCTGCTCTTCTTCATCGCCCGCACCGTCGGCATCCAGCGCAAGGGGCTTTGCCAGTGCGGCAAAGTAATCCTCGGCACGCCAGACGGCCTCCGCACGGGAAATGCTGTAATCCGCCGTGTGGCGGCACTCCTCCCAGAGCAGAAGCAGCAATTCCGCATAAAAAGCCCGGTTCGGCCCCGCCAGCGGGCGGAACAGCCGCGGGGACACCAGTTCAAACAGCTGCATGGAAACGTCCTTTCCTGTTCACATCAGAATACGTTTTTATTGTACCACAAAACGACACGGTTTGACAGAGAAACCATTCAGAATTGCCGCCGCGTTCGCTTTGGCAAATATCAGCGGAAGAATTATTTTAAATTTGCAATGCTGGAAACTCTGCGGATTTTCCAGCATTGCCTTTTCACAGGGAGGGGTCGCAGCAGGAAACGGCACCTCTGCCAAAAGGCGCAAAAAAACCCCGGGGAGCGAGTGCTCCTCGGGGCAACAAAACTTTATTAACTACGAATCGTACCTTCACACTTGATGGCAATGCCAATGTAAGTCTTGCCATTGGAGGCCGTGTAGGTTGCAACACCGACATCTTTCATGGTAGACAGCTTTCCAGAAGGAGTGCCGGGGGTCACATTCTCCAGGACATCATCCAGTTTTGCCTTGAATTCATCGTTAACTTCCAGCGGCTTTACATCTTTCAGTTCAGCTTTTGTAACCGGTGTCAGCATTCCATCCATTTTATTCGGGTCAAATACATACATCACAAAAGAAACAGTGTTTTCAGTTTCATTCACATTGAGGTCAGAAACACACTGCATGTATTTGGCCGTTCCGCTTTCATCATTCTGCACATACGGAACATCTTCTGCTTTGATAACGCCAGTATCATCCGTTTTGGCCAGAACGGCACGAACCTTGCTCTGCAGATCGGCATTATTGCTGTAGCTTGTGCCATTGACAGTATTCAGATACTTCAGCACCTTGCTCTCGATCTCATTCGAGCTGTTTCCACCAGCGCCACCGCCGCAAGCGGTGAGCATTGCCAGAACCATCACGCCGGCCAGAAGGGCGGCTGCGAAACGCTTGAACATTTTCATTGTAATGTTCCTCCTGTTTTCAAATTCTGACGGTTTGGGCGACCCCAAATCGCTTTACCCGTCTGAATTTATTTTATCCATACCCCCCCCCGCATGTCAACAGGCAGATCGCCCAAATTCCGCAGTTCTTTTTGGCAATTGTCCCCAAACACAAAAAAGCCCCGGGGCAGGACGAACTCCTTCCGTCAAACCCTGCGGGTTTGCCACCTCCCTCAGTGAGGGAGGCAACCCTCTCAGTCATCGCTGCGCGATGCCAGCTCCCCCGAGAGGGGGAGCTTATTTGCTGCAAACCGTCAGATGCCTAAAAGCTCCCCCCCTTTGGGGGAGCTGGCACGCCGTAAGGCGTGACTGAGAGGGTTCAAACGCAAAAAGCCCCGGAGGGCGGCCTTGCAGCCACGCTCCGGGGAGAAAGGGTGAGGAATTTTTTACTTCTTATAATAGTTCTTGATGCGGATGGAAATACCAATGTAGCTCTGCTCGTTGTTGCCCTTGACCACAACGCCAATCTCCGACCAGATACCGTCCTGATTCACGCTACCGCTGACATCCGTTTTAATATACTGCGAGATATAAGTCAAAACAGTGCTCAGGAACGTATTCTTATAGCTATTCCGAGCAGTAACAGTAACGACCAGATCATTTCCAATCCGATCTTTGTAGCCCTTGAGTGCTCCAGCATAGCCAAGGAAATTGTATTCAAGAGACTCATCCAGTCTTCTTTCAGCCACTGCGCGGAGCTCTGCGTCATTGGTCACCTGGACGCCCTTCTCCTGACTGATCTGGGCCAGTACTTTCTGCTCTTCGGTTGGGCCGCCGCCACCGCCGCAGGCCGTCAGCAGGGCCAGAGCCATCACACCCACCAGAAGCAGGGCAGCAAATTTCTTCAGCTTTTTCATTGTAAAGCGCCTCCTGTCATTTCAAGATTTTGTTGATTTGTCTCATTTCAGTGCTGTGTTTTCGCACTACAGAACGGGTGTCGTTCTGGCCTGATTATATCCGACAGCAGTTGGTTTTGTCAATCGAGAAGATGCATAAAGTTTCCGAAACATTTTCGTTCAAAATCAATGAAACAGCGGCTTTTTTGTTGCAGTATTGAGATACACTGTCCTTATTTCGCAAAGGTTCTTTACCGTGCTGGAAAATCTTCTTCCAGCCGGAAGCTCCATGCTGTTTTTTCCGGGGCACAGTCCTTCCCGGTTTGAACAGATGTTGTGTTCCGATCCATCTTGATCCATCTTTCAGAATCCTTTCAAAAAATTACGATTTTACACAATTCTACCATTTTTGCATGGTAAAATAAGGTCGTAGAAAAAACAAAGGATGTGGCTCAATATGCAACACTGTCCCGCCCGCGCGGCACAGCGGCTGGCGGCGGCAGTTCTGGCGCTGTGCCTTGTGCTGGCTCTGGCCGTTCCCCACGCACACGCAGCTGCCCTGCAGGAAACGCACGGCATCCGGATGCTGGACTTCAGCACCAGCCAGATCCTTTCCATCGGCAACCAGACCTCCGGCAAATGCAGCTGGTACGCCTTGCGCTATGCACGCACCATTCTGGATGGAAAAGTTTCCTCCGGCAGCGGCATGTGGTCAAACGGTGCGGTCTGGTCTGCGGGCGGCTACTACGGTTATTCCGGCAGCCTGTCCGAGTGCCTGCAGAAGCTTTACACCGAGCTTTCCGCCGGGAAGCCGGTGATCGTGCATCTGAAAAACACTGCGGTGAGCGGCGTAAAACGGCACACGAACCGCACCTCCAGCTATGAATACCACCTGACCGGCTCCGGCTGGAACGAGGTGAACTACCCCCATATCGCCACCAGCGCCGCCTATGGTCACTGGGTCTGTGTGGTGGGCATCCGTGCGGATGCAGACCCCGCGAACCTGAAGGAGAGCGATTTCTACGCGCTGGACCCGGCCCGTGTTTCCGCAAACGGCACTCTGGCTGTGACCCGGCTGCTGGACGGCACCATCTGGACAGACAATTCCCCGCTAAAAACAGCAGGTTGATAAATTTAGAAAGAGCAAAAAAGCTGACGCTTTCGCGTCAGCTTTTTTGTTTGCAGTTCAGATCAATACCCTTTTACCGAGAAGCCCCGCTCCCATGGGTCGGGCGGCAGATCCTTCTGGCGGATGCCGGTGATCTGGATATAATCGCTTTTCTGGATCATGGCGAACAGCCGCAGGAACTTTTCCGGGTCGCCCTGCACTTCCAGCGTCACGCTGCCGTCGTCCTCGTTCTCCACCCAGCCGGTCAGTTCCAGCGTCTGGGCCGCATAGCGGGCGCGGTAGCGGAAGCCCACCCCCTGCACCTGCCCTTCGATGGAATAGCGGCGGCGCACAGTGCCTTCCGGCAGGGCGGGCGGCGTGGCATCCTGTGCTTTTTTATGCAGAAAATCAAACATCTTACAGCTCCTGATAGGCGGTCATCAGCGCCGGGATGAACTGCTTTTTGCGGCTCACCACACCGGGCAGGGTAAAGCTGCCGTCCTCGGCAGGCTGGGTCTCAAAGCCGTCCGAGAGCACCTCGGAAGCATAGCGGCCATCGCTGATGACCACGCTCTCCTCCTTGGGCACGTCGGTGAGCAGCATGTAGATATCCTCCACGTTCTGCTTGTTGCGGGCTTCTTCCAGATAGGGCTGCAGCAGCGCTTCGGCGGCAAGCAGATTCTTGCGGGTCATGTAGCTGCCCTGTGCCACGCCAAAGCGGATATCGCCGCACATGAACACCTTGAAGTCCTGCAGGAACACCTCCTCGGCGGTCTTGCCGTCCAGCTTTTCGCCTGCTTCAAACATCTCGCTGGCAAACTCGTCAATGTCCACACCGGCAATTTTTGCCAGACGCTTTGCAAGGGCCTCATCCAGCGGGGTGCAGGTGGGGCTGCGGAACACCAGCGTATCCGAAAGGATGGCCGCCAGCAGAAGGCCTGCGATCTGCGGCGGGATCTCCATACCGTTCTCGTCGTACATCTGGGTGATGATGGTGGCAGTGCAGCCCACCGGCTGGTTGCGGAAGTACACCGGGCCGCTGGTCTCCAGACTGCCGATGCGGTGGTGGTCGATGATCTCCAGAATTTCGGCCTGATCGAAGCCCTCCACGGCCTGGGTGGCCTCGTTGTGGTCCACCAGGATGATGCGGCGTTTTTGCAGATTGATGATGTTGCGGCGGCTGACCATGCCGCAGTATTTGCCGTCCTCGTCCAGGATGGGGAAATAGCGGTGGCGTACCTTGGCCATCACGCGGGTGACGTCTGCCACCGGGGTGACGAGGGTGAACTTCATGATGTCGCTGCGGGTCATATAGTAGGAGATGGGCGCACACTGGCTGATCAGCTTACCGGCGGCGTAGGTGTCCACCGGGGCCGACATGATGGCCACGCCCATTTCCTCGGCAATGCGCTGGATGGTGCGGCCCACCTTGGCTCCATTGCAGATGATGAGCAGGGAGGCTTCCTTTTCAATGGCGCAGAGCTGGCTTTCGTACCGGTTGCTCAGAATGACGATATCCCCCTTTTCCACGCTGCTTTCCAGCATCTCGGGGGTGGCGGTGCCGATCTTGATGTGGCCGGTGGTGCAGACCGCGTCGGCATCGCCCACCACCATGGTGCCGTTCAGCGTTTCAAGGATGTTCTTATAAGAGGTACGGCTCTTGGCCAGCACCGCGGTATCGAACACATCCATGTTGGCGGTGGCAAGATCTTTCACGGTGATGATGCCCTCCAGCTCGTTGTCCGCGCTGGTAATGGACAGGGTGTCGATCTGCTGGTCGCGCATGATCTTCCATGCGCGGCGCAGGCTGGTGGAGCCCGGGATGCCCGGCATCTCGCGGTAATCCACGTCCCGGATCTTGGGGTTCACGTCGGTGCACATCCGGGGCGGCGTGACACCGAATTTTTTCAGGACGAACTCGGTCTCCTGATTCATTTTACCGGCACGGCGCGGCTCACAGACCAGCGTGCTGGTGCGGTTTTTGAGCTCCGCATAGGCAATGGCGGAGCAGATGGAATCGGTATCGGGGTTGCGGTGCCCGATAACCACGACCTTGTGTGCTTCTTTTGGCATAGGTTGTTCCCCTCTCTGGGTCAGATTCATTTACCTTCCGATCGGCTCCATGCCCCAAACCACCGGGCACGGCTGCCAGCTACATTTTAACACAACCGGCACCGGGGGTAAAGGCGGCAGACATCTTTTTCTTGACAGCGCCCCAAAAATCGTCTATTCTTGACCTGAATTTTTTCTCTTTGGAGGTCACCCCATGAAAAAGCTGTTCCGCGCCCTTTCCCTCTGCCTGACACTGGCCCTGTGCGTGTCCGGCAGCACCGCCGCGCTGGCCGAGGCTCCCGCCGCCACGCCCGCCCCCCAGGACGAACGTGTCATCACCGATGTAAGCCCCCTTGAGGATCAGATCCGCAACATCGTCGGCTTTACCACCAGCACCGGCGGCCCCTATGATTTTGAACAGGCCGATCATAAATCTGCCGTGCAGGCCTACGGTGCAGAACCCGCCGAGGGTGCCGTGGCCCTGCTGCGCATCTACGCCCGGGCCGAGGATCAGGGCGATGCCTCCATCAATTCCAGCGGTCACTCCTTCCTCTCGGTGCGGAACGTCTCTGACCATGACATCGAGGTGGGCGGCCTGCGGAACGACATTCTGGCCAAGTACGGCGATCTGGCCGCGTACAACCCCCAGGTCCCCTACGACTACATTGTTTATTACGGCTCCAGCCTGACCCCCAGCAAAGAGTTTGCCTGATTTTCGGATTTGTTGGATACAACATCTTGATTTTCACGTCATTCCGCGCTATCATGGGTGTGTTTGAATCCACGCGCCAAGGGAGGACACCATGACAGACGCATCGACCACATCAAGACCGCTGTTCAACCGTCAACAGCTCATTTCACTTTTCCTGCCGCTGGTGGCAGAGCAGGCCCTCAGCATCTCCATCGGTCTGGCGGACACCCTGATGGTCTCCTCGGTGGGCGAAGCCGCCGTTTCGGGCGTGAGCCTGGTGGACTCCTTCAACGTGCTGATGATCCAGCTGCTCAGCGCACTGGCCACCGGCGGCGCGGTGGTCGCCAGCCAGTACATCGGCCACCGGGAGCCCAAACGGGCCAAGGCCAGTGCCGCCCAGATCATGTTCATTATGATCTCGCTCAGCGTGGTCACCGCTGTCATCGTGGCGGTGGGGCGGCATGCCATCCTGCGGGGCATCTTCGGCTCCATTGACGCGGATGTGATGCGCTACGCCGAGACCTATTTTCTGCTCTCGGCCCTGAGCTATCCTTTTATTGGTGTGTACAATGCCGGTGCGGCTCTGTTCCGCGCCCAGGGCAACAGCAAGATCAGTATGCTTTCCAGCCTGGTGATGAACGTGGTGAACATTGGCGGCAACGCCATCCTGATCTACGGGTTCGGCATGGGCGTGATGGGTGCGGCCACCGCCAGCCTCGTGAGCCGGATGATCGCCTGCTTCACCGTGATGTTCCTGCTGCAGAAGCCGGACTGTGCGCTGCGCATCGACCACCTCACCGACCTGAAGCCAGACCTCGACCTCATCAAGCGCATCCTGAAAGTCGGCATTCCCGCCGGCATCGAGAACGGCATGTTCCAGATCGGCAAGCTGTCAGTCTCCAGCCTGACCAGCACGCTGGGCACCGCCGCCATTGCGGCAAACGCCGTGGCAGGCAACATCTCCAGCTTCCTGAACGTGCCCGCCTCCGCCGTGGGCATCGGCGCGCTGACCGTTGTGGGCCAGTGTCTGGGTGCCGGGGAAAAGGTGCAGGCCAAGCGCTATTCCCGCCTGCTGCTCCTGACCGCCTACGCCGGGGACTGGCTGATGAACCTTTCCGGCCTGTTCTTCCTGAACAAGCTGGCGCTCTCCTGGTTCAACCTCTCGCCGGATGCCTACGGCATGGCACTGGAGCTGATGGTCTGGTTCAACGCTGTATCGCTGATCCTGTGGCCCTCCAGCTTCACCCTGCCCAACATCCTGCGCGCCGCCGGAGATGCCGCCTTTACCATGACGGTCAGCGTCATCTCCATGTGGGTGTTCCGGGTGGCCTTCTGCTACCTGATGGTGCTCAAGTTCCACTGCGGCCTGCTGTTCATCTGGATGGGCATGTTCCTGGATTGGGCCATGCGCTCGCTGTTCTTCTGCGTCCGCTTTGTCCGCGGCAGGTGGATGGAACAAAAGGTGATCTGAGTTTCCGTATATCCGGCCCTCTCCGCCATTGCAGTTTTGGCGGGGAGGGCCTTTTTGTGCAGGAAACCCGCATCCTGTCTCGTATCAATAGGCAGAAGCTTCTCTCCCCTGCATCCGCTTCCCCAAAGCATACCAAATTCCGCGCGGATGTGTTCACGATTTTGTCAGCTTTTTGTCTTGTTTTCTTCGTCTTTGCGCGGTATAATCATACGCTGCAAAGAACTTTAGGCGGGGCTGCGGCCCCCATTCCAGAAAAGGAAGTGTGTTCCATGCGCAACTGGTTTTCCCGCCATCCCGTTTCGTTCATGGCGTTTTATCTCCTGTTTTACCTTTCGGCGTTCCATTGGCTCGAAGTCCATATTGCCGTGCCCGATGTTCTGGTGCACTGCCATCTGGACGACCTGATCCCCTTTTGCAAATATGCCATCGTGCCCTACTTTGCGTGGTTCGTATGGATCCCGTTCACCCTGTTCTACCTGCTGTGGAAAGCGCCCCGGGCCGACTTCTGGCGGCTCTGCCTGCCCCTGTTTGCGGGCATGACCATTGCGCTGGCCTGCTATGTCATCCTGCCCACCGGGCTGGACCTGCGGCCCTACCGGGTGTACGGCAGCGACCTCTTTGCTCAGGCCGTGCGGACGCTCTATGCCACCGACACGCCCCTCAATGTCTGCCCCTCCATCCATGTGTTCAACTCGGTCACCCTGATGATGGCCTATTACCGCAGCCGCATCTTTGAAACGCCGGGCCGCCGCTGGATGCGGCCCGCTTCCGCCGTGCTCTGCGTCTCCATCATTGCGTCCACGGTTCTGCTCAAGCAGCACAGCTGCATTGATGTATTGCTGGGCATCCTGCTGGCCATGGCGCTGGATACGGCCATGACCGCACTGGAGCGCAGCGAGAGCCGGATCCCCCAGCGGCTCTGAATCTGCATTGAAAAACACCCATGCCGGCGCTGGCATGGGTGTTTTGCATTTTGGGGCATTACGGAGCCGGGGCAGTGAACTCTTTCAGGTGCGCTGTATCCAGCTCTTCGGCATCTTTGGCCGCTGATGTATAGGAAATTTTCAGATATTTCAGGGCCGTATCGTTTGCCAGCAGTTTTTTGCAGGTTTCCGTATCAAACGTGATGTTGTTGGTCAGATCCAGCCAGATCAGCTGCGGCATCTGGGTCAGGGGAGTATAATCCATGTCCTTGTAGGCTTCCTGTGCACCCTGAGAGAGAGACATACTCAGATACTGCACACTGCTCTCCGCCAGCGGGGCAAAGCTGTCGATCTCCGGCCCTTGGCACAGCTGCAGAAAGCTCAGATTTTCCATCTGCTTCAGCGCTTCCAGCGAACCGATCCGGGTCACGTCCAGTCTCAGAACCCGCAGATCGGCTCCGGCCAGCTGGGTCAGATCGACCTCACTGCCGGTGATCCACAGCATCTTCAGTGACTTCATCTGCGCCAGCGCCGAAAGATCGGAGACATTGGAATCTGTCCGGATCCCGCCACTGCCATACTTCAACTCTACCACGGAATCCAGCTTTGCAAAGGTCGGAAATGCACTGCTTTCCACACTGGGCACACTCAGAAGCATCAGATTTTTGCATTCTTCCAGACCGGTCAGGTCGGTAATGGGAGAAGCTCCCATTTTATTACTGATATACAATACCTGCAAGCTGTCAAAATGCCGCAGATCTGCGAGCGAAACCACCGGATCATACGTTCCCTCTACGCTGACTGCGCAGGCTGCCAGCTGCTCATTGCTGCTGACGTTTCCCCCAATGTCCACCCCGTCCGTTGCATCTTTGACGAGGAGATCTTTCACGCCGGTTCCGGAATTTATCGTGACTCGCTGATAATCCCAGACATCGCTGTGATAGATATCCCCCTTCGGGCGGTCAAGCCATTTCCGGACGTGCTTTTCCATCACAGGGTCCTGCCACTCAATGACATAATCCTCCCCATGCTCGGCGTGACTGGCCGGAACCGTAAGTGTCGTCTGCTGAACGAAAACATCCTGCATTTCCGAACGGAAAGGTCCCGGTCCCAGATTCAAAGAGCTTGCACATGCGCTGAACAAAAGCATTGCACAGATCAACAAACTCGACGCTTTTAACATTTTACGCATAACAGGCTCCTTTCTGTTTCGGCAAAATCTCTAGTTATATTTTACCATAGATTGTTTTTTTTGTAAAGAAAAACCCACGATCTTTGCACAGGCATGGCAAAAATCGTGGGTTTGCTTAAAATAGATTTTCCGGCAGGCAGATGTCCTGCTTTGGCACCTTGTCCCAGGAAAAGTCTGGGATCAGGCTTTCCGGGGTGCGGGGGGCCGGTTCAGGTTGGAGACCATAGGCAAAGGCAAGCCTGCCCACGATCTCCTGCGCCGTATACTTTGCCCGCAGATTTTCCAGGCTCTGGTCGCCGTCCCGCTTGGACAGCCGCCGCCCGTCCGCTGCCAGCAGCAGCGGGCAGTGGGCAAAACGGGGCGGCTGCAAGCCCAGCAGCCGGTACAGGTACAGCTGCCGCGCCGTGGAGGAAAGCAGGTCTGCCCCGCGCACCACCTCGGTGACGCCCATGCGGGCATCGTCCACCACCACCGCCAGCTGATAGGCAAACACCCCGTCTG
>OFMQ01000617.1_pt1 | contig 24165 bp, 20 predicted proteins | sample 1541851 | NCBI WGS metagenome assembly OFMQ01 (sample SAMN04209227, study PRJEB22552) | human gut metagenome | biome: gut; material: feces | host: Homo sapiens | place: USA: Oklahoma | reverse complement strand
TCCCCCTATGGAAACAGTGTTTTATTTCACTGTCTCTCATAGAGGGAGCATATCAATTTGGAGGGGTTGCGCCTTGACTGCGCGCATAATTTTGCCCCGTTGGGGCAAAATTCCACACTTGCAAGGCGTAGCGTATGTTTCCGGTCGGCGGAGCCGCCGGATAACATGGATTTCTATTTTATTTCACGCCTGCGGGCGTGAAACTCTGCGAGGCTTTTCTCAGACTTTTGAAAATCCGGCCTGCTCCTTTCTGGGGCGGGTCGGATTTTTTGGGTTTTTATATGAAAGATTCCTTGCATTTTGTCGTACGAGGTGCTATGATACGCATGCGCTGCATCATTTGCGGCCAAGGAGGGAATATCATGCAATCATCCATGCAAAAAAGCGGTTTCTCTGCAAACGAGCTGCTCCGCTGTCTCGGCATTCTGAGCGGGACGCTCCTGTATGCGCTCGGCATGAACCTGTTCGTTGTTCCGGCGGGACTCTACACCGGCGGCATCATGGGTCTTTCGCAGCTGCTGCGGACCTTTCTCCTGCAATGGGCCGGCTGGACGCCCAAAATCGACATCGCGGGTTTCATCAACTACGCCATCAACCTCCCCATGCTCCTGATCGCGTGGAAAAGACTCGACCACCGCATCGTTTTAAAGACCCTCCTTTCCGTTACCGGCACGACGCTCTTTCTCTCCCTCGTCCCGCGCACGGACATTCTCTCCGGTGACCAGCTGGCAAGGTGCTTAATTGGCGGCATGCTCTGCGGCAGCGGCATCGGCCTTCTTCTGTGGATGGGCGGCACGTCGGGCGGCATGGACCTTCTTGGCATGATGCTCATCAAAAGCGGCTCACACACCAGCATCGGCCATGTGAACCTCTGCTGGAACCTCGCGCTCTACACCATCTGTGCCGCCGCCTTCAGCCTTTCCACCGCGATCTACTCCATTCTCTTCTCCTTCGTCTCGACGACCGTCATGGATAAGCTCCACATGCAGAACATCAACGTCGAGGTCACCGTCGTGACCAAGATCCTGAGCCCTGAAATGGAGCATGAGATTCTCGTTGACCTGCACCGCGGCATCACCCGCATCGATGGTATCGGCGAATACACCGGTGACCCGGTCCACGTGTTCTATATCCTTGTCTCCAAATACGAAATCAGCCGCCTGCGCGCGATCATCTCCAAATATGACCCCCATGCCTTCATCGTCGCCAAGGACGGCGCAGTCATCTACGGCAATTACAAGAAGAAAATCTGACCACATGCGCTCACAGAAAGCAATTTCTGCGGGCGCATTTTCCTTTACAAACCGTCCTCGCCGCGTTAAAATAGCTCCGTCCTTTGAAACTGCACACAAGGAGCCTTTTATGAACATCTACATCATCCGTCACGCGGAGCCGGATTATGCCCGCGATTCTCTGACCGAAAAGGGCTGGCGCGAGGCAGAGCTGCTCAGCCGCCGCCTTTCAAAGATCCCTGACGCGTCGTATTACACCTCGCCCCTCGGAAGAGCGCGCGCCACCGCGAGCCTCACCATGCAGGCCGTCGGAAAGGAAGTCGAGGTCTGTCCGTGGCTGCGCGAGTTTGACACAGGCTACAAGACGCGTCCCGACTTCCATCCAACCGGCCACGGCTGGGACTTTCTCCCCGAACATTGGGCGCGCGAGCCCATGTACTATGACCCCGAAAACTGGATGCACGCCCCGGCCTACGAAAATTCCGGCATTGACGCAGTCTATCGCAGCGTCACCCAGCAGTTTGACCAGTTGATCGCAACGCACGGCTACGAGCGCCAGGACCATCTCTACGCCGCGCTCCGCCCGAACACGGAAAACATCCTTCTCTTCTGCCATTTCGGGATCGAGTGCGTCCTGCTCTCGCGCCTGTTTGACTGCTCGCCCGTCGTCCTCTGGCACCACACGGTAGCCCTCCCCTCAAGCGTCACCATCGTCTCGACCGAAGAGCGCGAGCCCGGCAAGGCCATCTTCCGCATGTCCCGCTTCGGAGACCTCTCCCATCTCGACGCCGCCGGAGAAGTCCCGTCCTTCTCCGCCAGATTCTGCGAGCGCCACGGCGACGGCACCCGCGAAGATTACTAGGCCTGTCAAAAAGCAGGGGCTTGCTCTACTGAAGTCCCCCATATAAAAACATACCGGCGCAGCCTGCAACGTTGCAGACTGCGCCGGATTTTTCTGCCTTTTTTAGAAATTCGCGTTCTGATATTCCGTCGGGCTCATGCCGGTCAGCTTTTTAAACGTCCCGGAAAAGTAGGTAATATCCTTATACCCCACAGCCTCGGCCACCTCATAGACGCGGAGCTTCCCTTCCCTGAGAAGCGCCATCGCCCTTTGCATCCGGCAGCGCGTGAGATAGCTTCCCACTGTCAGCCCCGTCTCCTTTTTAAAGAGGTGACTTAGATGTCCCTCGCTCAGGCCCAGTCCCGCCGCGACCTGCCCGATGGAAAGCCCGGCATCCGCGCAGTTTTTCCCGATGTAGTCCATTGCCTCCTGCACGTACCGGCTCTTCGCACCCGAGCGAATATCCGGAAGCTGCACATCCGCACTCTTTTTCTGTCCCTCGATTTTCTTTTGCAGCGCCAGAACCGCATTCTCGAGGTCTCCGTCATGAAACGGCTTTAAGAGAAAGTCCACCGCCCCCAGCCGGATGGCCGTCTGCGCATAGGTAAAGCTGTCATACGCCGTCAGAATGATGACGTACGCCTCGCACCCCCGCTCACGGAGCTTCGCAATCATCTCCAGTCCGTCCATTTTTGGCATTTTGAGGTCGGTAATGATGAGCGACGGCTTGCACACCTCCGCCTTCTCAATCCCCTCTTCTCCGTTAGAAGCCTCTCCGACCACCACGCACCCGAGACTCTGCCAGTCCGTCGCCAGCACGATCCCCTTTCGGATCATCTCCTCGTCCTCAACAACCAGCACCCGCAGCATCCGCGTCCCTCCTTCTCATCGGGAGCCGCGCCGTGATGCACGCCCCCGCGCCGTCCTTTCTGTTTCCCAGCCGCAAGCCGAAGCTTTCGCCATAGTGCTTGCGCAAAATCGTATCCACATTGAATAGTCCTAAGTGCCCCGTCTGCTGCTCCGGCGCCTGATACGGCCCCAGCATTTCCGCCGGAAAGCCACAACCGTTATCCAGAACGCAGATTTCGAGCACACCGTCCGATTCCCGCGCCGTGACCGTGAGCCTGCCGTCCTGCACGCCGGAGAGTCCGTGCAAAATCGCATTCTCTGCCAGCGGCTGGAGCATCATCTTCGGAACCAGACACGACAAAAGCCCCTCCGGCACATCCTGCGCAAACGTAAAGCTGTCCGACAGCCGGATGCGCTGAATTTCCACGTACCGCCCCAGAATCGCAAGCTCCTGCCGCAGCTCCACAAACTCATCCGGTGAAATGCAGAACCGCAGAATATCCGCCAGATTGGTCGACATCAAAGCCACCTGCGGTACCTGATTGATCTTGCTGATCCACTTCATCGTATCTAACGTATTGCAGAGAAAATGCGGGTTCAGCTGCGCCTGCATCATCCGGATCTGTGCGTCATTAAGCGCCTGCTGGTTTTCAAGCAGCGCCTGCTGGTTGCGCCGCAAAGACAGCACCATCCCGTTAAACTGCTGCGCCAGCTCCCCGAGCTCATCGCACTGCCCCTCCTGCACCGGAACCTGCACCTCCAGATCATTTTTCCCGACCTGCGTGATCGCCCGGTGCAGCGTCCCGATCGGCTGGAACATCTGACGGCTCAGCCGCAGGCTCAGCGCGATGCTCACCGCCACGCCGCCAAGCGCGCACAGCGCGCTCACCGTGTATAAAAGCCGAAGCGTCCCGCGCGTAAAGACCTGCGGCTGCTGGAGAACCAGAAACAGCCCCGTAGCCTCGTCCTGCCGCGCGGTATAGACAAAATTATCCGACAGTCCCGTCAGCGCCTTCCCATGCAGCAGCTGCCCGCGCAGCGCGTAAGAGAGTGTCTGCACCTGCGCCTGCTGCGAGCAATATACCCCGCGCCAAAACCCATCCATCAACAGAATCTCGTTCTGCGCGCCCGCCAGAGAATCAAACATCGCGCGAAGCTGCGTCTCATAAAACGCCGCCACGAGAAAGCCTGCCGTCTGTCCGTCCCGCGTCAGCCGCACCGCCCCGCGCAGAACCGGCGCATCGAGGTCCGTCGGGTCGATGCTCGCGCTGTAGACGATCGTATCCCTGTCCGCCGCCTCCTTTAAAATGCCCCACGATACAGGAAGCGTCTGCGCGCCATGCACCGTCTGCGTCGCATACATGAGCGTCCCCTCCGCGTCGTAAAGCTCGAAGCGCGCAAACCTGCGCACATCCTCCGTCGCGTCATAGAGCGCGCTGTATACGCTCGCGCTGTTCTCCCATCCGCCCGAAAGCGCGCCAAGCACCGTCTCGCTGCCGCCAATCGTGATGGCCGCCTCCTGCAAGCCCTCCTGCATGGAAAAAAGCGCATGGCACGCGCCGTCTAACTGCTGCTCGGCGTTCTGCTGCTGGTCGGCCGTCATGCGAAGCCGGAAAATCTGCAATAAGAGCGCCGAACAGAGCAGCACCGGCACCAGCGACACCGCCAGAAACGCCGCGTTCAGCCGCTGCCGGAACGAAGAAAACCGCAGCTGCTTCATGGCGTCTCCTCCGTTTCCTGATAAAACGCCCAGCTCATCAGAACCGATTCCCGGCTCTCGCTTGCAAGGCTCACATCATAGTCCACCTGTGCAATTCTTCCAAAGCTCGGAAGCTCTCCCGCGGGCTCCAGATCGCTTCGCACCGACCGCCTGCAAAACTGCTCCTGAATGAGCTGCTGCACGTCCCGGCTGACCGTAAAATCCACAAACGCGCGGGCGTTATCCGCATGCGGCGCGCCGTTTAAAATCGCGCACCCATCCGGCACGCAGCTCGTTCCGTCCGCGGGATAGACCATCGCAAGCTCATCGCCCGCCGCGATGCGCCGGCTGGCCGTCTCCTCGAGCGTCACACCGACCACCGCCTGTCCGCCGGCTACATAGGATAATACCGCGCCGGAGCTTTCCAGCTGCTTTCCGTCGAGGTTTTCCGCAAACGCCCGCAAAATGTCGTCCGCCTCTCCCTCCACTGCGCAGAGCATCGTCACCAGCGCCGTGTAGCTCGAGCCCGAAACCGAAGGGTCCGCAAACGCGATTTTCCCCTTCCACGTTGGGTCCAGCAAATCCCGCCACGTCGTGATCTCCCCCGCCCGGACGAGCTTCGGATTGTAGACAAACACCACCGGCAGCGACGAAAACGGCGTCCAGATATCGTCCTGCGCGCGGTACTGCGGCAAAATCGCGTCCGCCTCCGCGCAGGTATACGGCGCAAACAAATCCCGGTACGACTCGAGACTCTCCACGCCGCCGCCAAACATCACATCTGCCTGCGGCGCGTCCTGTTCCTTGTCCAGCCGCTCGAGAAGCTCATTTGTGCCGCCCTCGACCACCTCGACCCAAACGCCCGTCCGCGTTTCAAATTCCTTCACGATCGGCCACCAGACCTCTTTTTTGTGCGACGTATACAGAACCAGCCGCTCTTCGTCCTCCGGCGCGTAATCCGGCTCCGGCGCAGTTCCCGCGCACCCCGTCAGCAAAAAGAGCAGCAGAACCACAGCCAATATTCGCCATTTCCCCATTCTTTACACCTCGTAGGGGCCGATGCCCACATCGGCCCTCGCAGTTGCCGCAAGCAAAACCCGAAACCCATCGGCGAATTCGTTGTTCCCAAAGGGGCGATGTGGGCATCGCTCCTACAGTCGGGAGCATAACGCTTGCGTATTTTTGCCCTAATTATACCACACCCTCTATGATCTTTTCATCCATTTCTCACAAACATATCAGTCAAACACAAAAAAGCGCAGGTTTGTCCCCTGTTCTTTTGTGCAAATGACCGGTAAAATGAAAGCATCCAAACAGTGCCAGCACTGTTCCCGGTAAAATTTGATAGGAGGAAACATATCGTGAAAAAGATTCTTGCATTTCTGCTTGCAGTGTCCATGATTCTGGCGATGGCCGCCTGCGCGGCAGCCCCTGCCCAGACCACCACGGAGCCTGCAAAGACCGAAGAGACTCCCGCCACGGAAAATACCGCAACGGAGGCTCCCGCCGAGACCGAAGCTGCCGCTCCCGTTGAGGAAGAAAACCTCACCGAGACCCAGAAGATCATCAAGGAAGCCGAAGACATGACCCTCGAAGAGCTTGCCAAGAAGGCCATTGAAGAGTCCAACGGCAAAATGTTCTATGGTGTCGGCAACTCCAGCCGCGGCAAGAGCGCTCTTCCGCTCTTCATCGAGTACCTTCAGTCCATCGACTCCAGCTACAACATGGAGTTTGAATGGCAGCAGCCCAAGAACAACAAGATCTTCGATCAGTTGACCGCTGACTCCCTGAAGGACACCGGCACGTTCGCCATGACCCTCATCCAGGACGGCAACCAGATCGAGAGCAAGATGGTCCAGACCGGTATTCTCGACACCTTCATCCCGAAGGACTGGGCAGACGCCAACGGCACGACCGCAGACGCCTACACAGGCTTCCTTCCCCTTCAGACCCTCAACAAGGTCTTCATGTACAACTGCACCGGCGACAAGACCTATGACAACTGCTGGGACTTCGTCGCAGAGGGCGAGCATGGCCTTTACATGGACATCGACTCTGAGATCGTCGGCAAGAACTTCCTGTACATGCTGACCCGCGATGACTACGCAGCATGGATGAAGGAGTCCTTCGAAGCTCTGTCCGATGACGAAAAGGCTTACTTCCAGCCCACCATCACCGAGATGGAAGCGGACGCTGCCGACCTCGGTCTCGGCGCTGACGGCGCATACGCTCTGGCATGGATCAAGCTGTGGGTCGAAAGCTACAACGCACAGACCGACGACGGCCCCATCTGCAACACGCTGGTTGACGCATCCGCAAAGGATCAGTTCGGCCTGCTGGTTTACTCCAAGCTTCGCTCCGTCGAAGAGTCCAGTTCTGTCTCCGTCAACAACATCAAGGTTGCGGCCTATGAAGACGGCTATCAGGGTATCGGCGGCTACGGCTACTGCCACTACCTCTTCGTCACCGACAACTCCCCGCTGCCCTGGACCGCCTGCGCGTTCATCGCTTACATGACCTGCACCGCTGACGGCTTCTCCGCATGGGGCAAGGACATGGGCGGCTACTCCTCCAACCCGACGGTTGCCGAGGAAACCGAGGCCAACTTCCATCACTCCATCGGCGGCATGGCCGAAGACGGCACGACCGTTGAATTCGCAGCCAAGAACGACCGCGGCTACGAATGGTGGACCACCAACGGCAAGCTCGTTCTGGAAGATCCGGAATACTGCGCGGACGTTGCCTTCACCGTCGGCAGCTGGATTGAAATGCTGACCAAGTACTCCGCAGGCTAATCTGGCCTTTTTCCGGCGCATACCCCCGGCGCCCTTGGACGCAACAATCCAAGGGCGCCGTTTTTTCAAACGTGTAACATAAACGCAGTAGGGGACGATGCCCACATCGTCCCGAGGGAACCATCGAATTCGCCGCAGATTTCCGTAAAAACGATTTCTGCTGCTGGGTCGATGTGGGCATAGACCCCTACGAACCGCGCTGCCCCCAATACCCCATTCCCCTGAAAATCCGTGAAAGAAGGAGGAGTACGCCATGAACCAATCCTCAACCCTCCGCGCAAGCAAAACAACCATCGCGCTCAACAAGGTCAAAACCTTCTTTTCAAAGCCCCACAACGTCATTCTTCTGCTGCTGGGTATCGTTCTGACCTTCACCACCGTCGCGCCCATCGTCGCCATCGTGGAAGACACCTTCAAAATCCACGCCGGCACCATCGACGCGCACCTGACCGGTCAAGCCTCGGGCTACACCACAGTCAACTACATTGACCTCTTCACCAGCCGCATGGCCAAGACGAATCTCTGGACGCCGCTTGGCAATACCGTCCTGCTCGCTGTCGGCACGTGCGTCGTCTCCATTTTATATGGCGGCCTGTTCGCGTTCCTCATCACAAGGACCGACCTCGCCTGGAGAAAATATTTAAGCTCTATTTTCATTTTCCCGTACATCATGCCGCAGTGGACGCTTGCCGTCGTGTGGCAGAACCTGTTCAACTCCAACGCCGTTACCGGCACGTCCAACGGTCTGCTTGCCGCCCTCTTTGGCGTCAACATGCCGATATGGTGGTGCAAGGGCCTGTTCCCGAGCCTGATGGTCCTTGGCCTTCACTACGCGCCGTTTGCTTACATTTTGATCGGCGGTATCTTCCGCAACATGGACGCGAACTTAGAGGAGGCCGCAACCATTCTCGATACCCCCAAGTGGAAGACCATGTTCCGCATCACGCTCCCGATGGTAAAGCCCGCGATTTTGTCCACGATCCTTCTCGTCTTCGGAAGCGCCATGGGCTCTTACCCGGTTCCCCATTATCTGGGTCTGAGCACGCTCTCGACAAAATATGTCTCGATGAACTCCAAGTATACCGGCGAGGCGAGCATTCTTGCCATCATCATGATGATCTTCGGCGTAGCGATCATGCTGCTCAACCAGCTTTCTTTAAGGAGCCGCAAGAACTACACCACCGTCACCGGCAAGTCCGGCCAGATCTCCAAGATCACGCTCGGAAAATACGGCAAGTACATCATCGCCATCATTCTTGTCATCCTCACGTTCTTCACAAGCATCTTCCCCATCATCTCGTTTGCGTTTGAGACCTTCCTCCCGAACCCGGGCGACTATTCGTTCCTCTATACGGGCGATACCTCGAACCTCACGACCAAGTGGTGGCTCACCAGCGAAAATGTCACCGAAAACGGCATGTACGGCCAGAAGGGCATCTTGTATAACGAGACGATCTGGCGCGCGTTCAAGGGAACGATCCTCGTCTCCGTCGCCTGCGCACTGCTCGCCGGCACCATCGGCACGATGATCGGCTACGCCGTCTCCAAAAACCGCCGCAGCCGCTGGGCAAACTATGTAAACTCCGTCGCGTTCCTGCCCTACCTCATGCCGTCCATCGCCGTCGGCGTCGCGTTCTTCATCCTGTTCTCAACAGAAAAGCTGAACCTCTTCAATACCTATACACTCCTCATCATCGTCGGCACCGTCAAATATATCCCCTTTGCCAGCAGGAGCAGCCTTAACTCCATGCTCCAGCTCTCGGGCGAAATTGAAGAGGCGGCCATCATTCAGGACATCCCGTGGATCAAGCGCATGACCCGCATCATCATCCCCATTCAGAAGTCCTCGATCATCTCGGGGTTCCTTCTTCCGTTTATGACATGCCTTCGTGAGCTGTCGCTTTTCATGCTCCTTTGCGTGCAGGGCTTCATCCTCTCGACCACGCTCGACTACTTCGACGAAATGGGCCTCTACGCTTTCTCCAGTGGTATCAACCTGATTCTGATCATTACGATCCTCATCTGCAACACGCTCGTGAACAAAATCACCGGCGCAAGTCTCGACAAGGGAATAGGAGGTTAATCACATGCCTGAAATCAAACTCGAACACGTCACCAAGCGCTGGGCCAAGTTCTACGCTGTGGAGGACCTGAATCTGACCATTGAAAATAACGCGTTCGTCACGCTCCTCGGCCCCTCCGGCTGCGGCAAGACGACAACGCTGCGCATGATCGCGGGTCTGGAAACTCCGACCTCCGGCCGCATCACGATTGGAGACAAGGTCGTCTTCGATAGTAGCCTCGGCATCAACGTCCCGGCCAATAAGCGCAAGGTCGGCTTCCTGTTCCAGAACTATGCGCTGTGGCCAAACATGACGGTCTACCAGAACATCTCCTTCGGCCTCTCCAACGTCAAAGAAGCCCTTCCGAAAATCGACTTCGAGGCCAAAAATGCCGCTCGTCTGGCGGAAATCCTGAAAACGCCGTTTGAGGTCGTCTCCGTTCTCGACGAGTGCCGCGATAAAGACGGAAAGCTGGAAGAAAAGAAGGCCATCTTAAAGCTGATCGACGCGTTTACCCTCTCGCAGTACACGGCCAAGCGCCTGTTTGACTATCATCTGGAAAGCAAATCCGACTGCGCTTCTGAGATTTCCGCCCTGACCGCCAAGGTCGAAGCTGCAAAAAAGGCCGCGCAGGACGCAGGCTGCGCACTGGACGATGAATTCCGCTATGTAAAGGGCGGTGAAATCGTCACGCAGGTGCGAAAGCTCACCAAGGAGGAAATCGACCTCTCCGTCCGCCGTGTCAGCCGCATCGTCAAAATCGGTATGTTCATGGAGCGCTACCCCGCCGAGCTCTCCGGCGGCCAGCAGCAGCGTGTTGCGATTGCAAGAACCCTCGCCCCGGAGCCCACAGTCCTGTTCATGGACGAGCCGCTCTCGAACCTGGACGCGAAGCTCCGGCTCGAGATGCGCTATGAACTGCAGCGCCTGCACGTCGAAACCGGCTCTACCTTTGTCTACGTCACGCACGACCAGATGGAGGCCATGACCCTCGCCACGCAGATCTGCCTCATCAATAACGGCGTTCTCCAGCAGTATCAGGCGCCTCTGGAGGTCTACCATCACCCGGCGAACCTCTTTGTGGCCGACTTTGTCGGCAACCCTTCTATCAACTTCGTTGAAGCCAAGGGCGCGCAGGCGCAAGACGGCTCGATCGACCTGACCGTGCTCGGCGGCCTGAAAGCAAAATTCCGCCCGGCCAAGCCCATGCAGCTTGCCGACTGGTTCGCCGCTCGCGACGAACAGGCCGCAAACCGCGCCGCCGCACTCAAAGAGAAAGCCTCCCAGAAGGGCTATGTTGAAAAGGGCAACAAGGACGAGGTCTTCCGCTATCACATCGCAAAGGTCAACGAGGAGGACGACTCTCTTGCAGAGCTCCCTGAAATCACAAACGAGGATTTTGTCCTCGGCATCCGCCCCGAATTCATCGACATCGCGGACGAGGGCAAGCTCCGCGGCGAAATTTACGGCGCTATGCCGACCGGCATGGAGTCGACGATCAAGGTCCGCGTCGGAGGCTTCCTGCTCACCGGCGTCGTCTTCGGAAGCTCGCTCTTTACCATCGGCGCAGAAGTTCCCCTCTCCGTCACGGGCGATCAGATCATGCTCTTCGACCGCAAATCCGGCCAGTGCATCACCTCCGGTTCCCTGACATTCTGAGATAACCACCAAACGGCCGGCGCTCTGCGTCGGCCGTTTTCCCGGAAAGGACTGATTTTCTTGCCCCTACAAGGTATTTTATTTGACTTGGACGGCGTTCTATGCTCGACCGACGAATACCACTACCGCGCATGGAAGGAGCTGGCCGATTCGATTTCCGTCCCCTTCGACCGCACCGTAAATGAGCGTCTACGCGGCATTTCGCGCATGGACAGCCTCGAGATCATTTTAGAAAAAAGCGCCAAGACCTACACACCGGAAGAAAAGCGCGCGTTGGCCGACCGGAAAAACGCCCGCTACCGCGAGCTCCTGCAGAACCTCTCGCCCAAGGACGCGGACCCAGATGTCGTATCCACCTTGATGGCGCTGAGAAAACGCGATCTTCACCTCTGCGTCGCCTCGTCCAGCAAAAACGCGCGCTTTATTTTAGACCGTCTCGCCTTGACCTCCTACTTTGACGGCATCTGTGACGGCACGCAGATCACCCGCGCAAAGCCGGCCCCCGAGGTCTTCCTGACCGCCGCTGCTATGTTAAGCCTCCCGCCGGAAAGCTGCCTCGTCGTGGAAGACGCGGTCGCGGGCGCGCAGGCGGCGCATGCGGGCGGCTTTCTCGCGGCCTGCGTCGGAGACGCATCCAAAAAGCGCGCGGGCGATTACAATCTCGCCGGTCTTCCCGACCTTCTTCCCATCTGCGATCGGCTTCAAAGAGGAGGAACCACATGAAATCCGCCCAGGAACTGTTTGAACTCTGGCGCTCCCATCCATTGCTCGACCCTGCGCTTCAAAAAGAGCTTGCTGCCATGCAACATGACTCTGCCGCCATCGAAGATGCGTTCGGCTGTGCGCTTGCCTTCGGAACCGGCGGACTGCGCGGCGTGCTCGGCTCAGGCACGAACCGCATGAACGTCCACGTCGTCCGCCGCGCGGCGCAAGCCGTAGCCGATTATCTGAACGAAACGAGCCTTCCCAAGCGCGCCGCCATCGGATACGACAGCCGGATAAATAGTGAACGCTTCGCCCGGGAAACCGCCTGCGTTCTGGCCGCGAACGGCATTGAGGCAAATCTCTATCCCCGACTCGAGCCCGTTCCCGCCCTGAGCTATGCCGTGCGCGCGCTTTCCTGCGGGGTCGGCATCTGCATCACGGCCAGCCACAATCCCGCCCAGTATAACGGCTTCAAGGTCTACGGCGCGGACGGCTGCCAGCTGACCCCCAGCGGCGTTTCCCGCATTGCCGCAATTCTGGAGAACCATTCCTATTTTGAAGCCATCCAAACCGGCAGCTTTGACGCGCTTCTGCGCGCCGGAAGCATCCGTTGGATTCCCGAAGCCATCCTGAACGCCTATCTTGACGCAGTCCTTTCTCTTCGCGTGCGCCATGACGATCTTTCCGGATTAAGCATCGTCTACACGCCGCTCAATGGCTCCGGCCGCGAATGCGTCGAACGGATTTGCAGAGCGCTTGGTATCCGAAATTTCACGCTCGTCTCCGAGCAGGCAAAGCCAGACGGCCATTTCCCGACCTGCCCCTACCCGAACCCCGAAATTCGCGAGGCGATGGCGCTCGGCCTTTCCTACTGTGAGCGCCTGCGCCCCGACCTTCTCATCGGCACCGACCCCGACTGTGACCGCTGCGGCGTGGCCGTGCCAGACGGCAAAGACTCCTACCGTCTTCTTACCGGAAACGAGGTTGGCGTGCTGCTGCTCGATTTCATCTGCCAGGCGCGGCAGGAATCCGGAACCATGCCCCAACGCCCCGTCGCCGTCACGACCATCGTCTCGACCGACATGGCAGACCCCATCGCCGCGCACTACGGTGTCGAGCTTCGCCGCACCCTCACAGGCTTCAAGTTCATCGGCGAACAAATCGGCCTTCTCGAATCGGAGGGCCATCCGGAGCGCTTTCTCTTTGGCTTTGAAGAGAGCTACGGCTATCTTTCTGGCAGCCACGTGCGCGATAAAGACGGTGTGAACGCTGTGCTCCTTCTCTGTGAAATGGCGAGCTTCTATCAAAGCCGCGGCATGACGCTTTGTGACGCAATGGACGCGCTCTATGTGGCCTACGGCTATTATTGCTGCGCTCAGGAGAGCTTCACCTTCTCCGGTGCAAGCGCCATGCAGGACATGGCAAGCTGTATGCAGCGCCTGCGGGAAAATCCACCCGCAGAAATTGCCGTCCTCCCCGTCACAAAAATCACGGACTATCTCGCGCCGGATACCGGCCTTCCCGCCTCTGACGTTCTGGAGTTCCGCTTGCATGGCGGCTGCAAGCTCACCGTCCGCCCCTCCGGCACCGAGCCCAAGCTCAAGCTCTATCTCAGCGCCAAAGCCGATACCCAAGCCGAAGCGGAAACGCTTCTGAACCGCCTCCGTGCAGCCTGCAAGCCGCTTCTGCACTTCTGAACAAATCGTAAAAGTTGCCCACCGCACGTTGACACCTTCACCCCGCCGCACTACACTATAGAAAGAACCATTACGATTTGGAGGCACATATGGAATATAGAATACTCCCCCACGGCGGAGAAAAAATCGGCGTCATCGGCATGGGCTCGTCCGTCGTCGGCGCGCAGAAGGAAGCGGATATTATAAAAACCGTCCGCGCGGCCTTCGATCTTGGCGTCAACTACTTCGACATGGCGGGCGGCCATGCGACCATCTTCCCGGCCTACGGCAAGGCCCTCCATGACATCCGCAGCCAAGTCTACCTGCAGGTCCACTTTGGCGCCGACTATACCACCGGCGAATACGGCTGGACGACAGAGCTCGATGAAATCAAAAAATCCGTCGACTGGCAGCTAAAAAACCTGCAAACGGACTACATCGACTTCGGCTTCATCCACTGTCTGGACGAAGAAGCCGACCTTGCGGCCTACGAGAAAAACGGCGTGTTAAAATACCTGACCGATTTGCAGACGCAGGGCGTGGTGCACCATCTCGGCCTTTCTTCTCATACCCCGCTGCTTGCGAACCGCGTCCTTGACATGAAGCTCATCGATATGCTCATGTTCAGCATCAATCCCGTCTACGACTACGGCAAGGGCGACTTCGGCTTCGGCGAAAACACCGAGCGCTACGATCTTTACCGCCGCTGTCAGCGAGAGGGCGTTGGCATCTCGGTCATGAAACCCTTCTGCGGCGGCCAGCTGCTGGATAAAAAGCAGTCCCCCTTCCAAGCTGCCCTCACCAAAACGCAGTGCATCGCCTACGCGCTCGATAAGCCCGGCGTCATCACCGTCCTTCCCGGCTATGGAAACGAACAGGAGCTCCGCGAGGTGCTTTCCTACTTTGAAACAAGCCCGGAGGCGCGCGACTATTCCGCCGTCTCTACCTTTGCGCCCGAAAACACGCTCGGCAAATGTGTCTACTGTAAGCACTGCCACCCCTGCCCCGCCGGGCTCGATATTGCCCTCATCAACAAATACTATGACCTTGCAAAGCTCGGCGACGGTCTTGCCAAGGAGCACTATCTCACGCTCGAAAAAAACGCGCAGGACTGCGTCTCCTGCGGCCACTGCGACAGCCGCTGTCCCTTCCGCGTCCACCAGTCCGAGCGCATGCAGGAAATTCTCGCCTATTTCGGCAAATAGAAAAAATCCGTCAGGTCTCCCCTGACGGATTTCCATTTTTCTGATTCTTCTCCAACACTCGTAGGGGCGGACGCCTCTGTCCGCCCGATGGAAGTTACGAATTCGCCTAGTTTTTCATAAAAAGCGGCTTTTTCTGCGGGCGGACAGGGTCGTCCGCCCCTACGGTTCTTTTAAAATCTTCCGGGATGTTCGTAGGGGGCGATGCTCCCATCGCCCCTAGGGCAGCATCGAATTCGCCGCAAATTACCGTATAAACGGTTCTTCCGGCCGGGACGATGTGGGCATCGTCCCCTACGGCTTTAAAACCCTCAGTAGCTGCTGATCGGCAGCGAATCGTCATCCGTTCCTTTTTCCACACTTCGAATCTGGATATAATAGCTGTACTTCTCGTTCACCTGCACCAGCACGCGCTCGCCCGCCTTGTGGCCCATGACAGCTTTGCCGACCGGGGACTCCTTGCTGATGAGGCCCTTGAGGGCGTTCTGCCGGAGCGTCGTGACAAGCTCGATGGTCTGCTCCTCGTCGTCCTCCTCGATGTAAATGACGACCTTGTCGAAAAGCCCGATCTCATCCGGCTTGGACTCTGTATCAATGACCTTCGCGGTCTTGATCATGCGCTCCAAGTACCGAATGCGGCTGTCGTTGCGGCGCTTTTCCTGCTTGGCCGCCTTATATTCAAAGTTTTCGCTCAAATCGCCGAACTCGCGCGCCGTCTTCACATCCTCAAGAATTTTCGGCCGCAGCTCCAGCTGGCGGTATTTGATCTCGTCCTGCATTTTCTGAATGTCTACAGCAGTCAGTTCATCATTCATGACCATCCCTCCTGATACAAGCTATTTTACACCGTTTTTCAGAAAATGCAAAAGGAATTTGCATTTTTCCGCCGATGTGTTATGATAGTCGCAAGCTACCACAGGAGGCCTCCCATGGACTACATTGCCCGCATTCACTCGGATTTCCCCACCAAATTCGGTATCCCGCGCCAGTCGGGCCTGACCGGCGACCTGATTTCCACAATTGTCTTCGAGCCCGCCTATCGGAACCCCGACTTTCTGCGCGGCATCGACAGCTGGAGTCACCTCTGGCTCATCTGGCGCTTCGACCGCATCGAAGACGGAAAATTTTCGCCCACGGTCGCGCCCCCGAAGCTCGGCGGTAAAACGCGCGTAGGGGTCTTCGCGACGCGCTCTCCGTTCCGCCCGAACCCTATCGGTCTTTCCTGCGTAAAGCTCGTAGAAGTGAACCTCCATACAAAGGAAGGACCCGTTTTATATGTCGCGGGCGCGGACCTGGCTGACCAGACCCCCATCTACGACATCAAGCCCTATCTCCCCTATGCCGACTGTCACCCCGACGCAACCGATGCGTTCGAGGAAAGCCGCAGCGCAAAGCCCCTGGAAGTTGTCTTCCCGGACGTGCTCCTGCAAAAAATCCCCACAGACAAGCGCGCGGGCCTCATCCAGGCGCTTTCCCAGAACCCCCGCCCCGGCTATCAGCACGACCCCAACCGCCGCTATGGCTTCAATTTTGCGGGCTTCGACGTGCGCTTTCAGATTGACGGCGATACGCTCACGGTAGTCGAAATCGTAGCGCTATAAAAACCAGCAGTTCAGTTTTCCGCCTTGACCCAAACGGGAATCTGGAGCAGAAAGCACCGGAAGAAATCAAAACCACCGGCACTGTCGGTGGTTTTCTTTATACAATAATAGCTGCTGCCTTGTTTGGCAGCGGTTTTTTATGCGCATCTCGTTTGAGTTCAGCTATAAAGGAAATGGCAGTGCCCTGCGTGCTGGCACGAATCTGGCCGCGGTGGGCCTCTGCGATGCTTTTGGCGATGGAAAGCCCAATGCCGAAGTCACCGGTTGCAGCGGTTCTGGACGCGTCCGGGCGGTAAAAGCGGTCAAAGAGCCGGTTCAGATCTCCTTCCGGGGGTTGATCGCACGTGTTTGTCACCGTAAGCTTTACGCCGCGCTTGATCTGCTCCAGAGAAATCCGGATTTCCGTCTCCGGCGCGGCATACTTGACGGCGTTATCAAGCAAAATCGACGCCAGCTGCCGCACAGCGGCCTCGTCTCCGCAGTAGGAAAGCCCCGGCGCAACCGCGAGGCTGATCGCGTGCCCCTTCGACTGCGCGAAATCTGCGAATGACTCCGCCGTGTCCGTGACAGCCTCGCTGACGGCGAAGGTCTGCGGATGCAGCGGCGAGGTCTCCTCGTCATATTTGCAGAGCGTGATGAGCGACTGCACCAGCTCCCGCAGCTTTTCGGTCTGCGCTCTGGCTTTATCAATCCATTTTTGCTGCCCGACCTCCATCTCCAGCACCCGGAGGTTCGTTGCAATGACGGTGGTGGGCGTTTTGAGCTCATGCCCCGCGTCGGTGATGAACTGCTTCTGCTGCTCGGAAGCTCTGACAACCGGGTCAATGGCCCTGCGCGACAGAAGGACGACCGGCACATAGACCAGCGCAAGGCAGACCGCGTAGGAAACACCCGACCAGACGGCAACCGTCCGGACGGCGCGCAGCTCCTGATAGGAGTATCAATTATCCCTATCACACAAAGCGCCCTGCTGCCCAACTGGATCGTATCACCAATAGAAAGCTCCGTAAGCTCGATCATGCCATGCTCCTTTCCAAAACCAAATAGGAAGCCGTGACTATCGCACATACGGCTGCCGCGATGTGATCCCGCGTCCCGGCCCTTTTCTCATAATAGCTGCCGCGCACGCCCGGACGCTCCGCGCCTCTTGCAACAGCGGAAACGGAAAGCTGATCGGCGAGCTGCAATACCCGAAGAAGAAACGGAACCAGCACATACTCCATGCTCTGCACGGGATGTACGAGCAGCTGCCCCGCCGCAGTCAGCCCCCGGTTTTTCATCGACCTGCCTACGCCTTTCAGCTCCGTCCGCATGGTAGGGAAGAAGCGAAAAACCACAAGAAGCCCGAGAATGAACGGGGTGGGTATACGGAGGCGGGATAAGAACGCGGAGAGCATTCCCGGCGGCGTGGTGATCAGATCCCATGACACCAGAAATATCGGTGACAGGTTCCAGAACATCAGAACATAAAACTCCGAAAAGACCGGCATGTGCAGCCCGTGAAAGCGGATGCCGTACAGCAACAGCGCCAGCAGCAGATAAAAGCAGCCATAGGACGCGGCAAGGAGGAAGTTCCGCTGTAAGACGAGATAAAGAAGCGCACCGCCGGTCAGGATGCAGGTGAGCAGCACATTCCCGCCGATGGTTACTCCGGCAAAGACGCACAGCAGCGCCCACAGCTTGACCGGCACCGCAAAGGATGCGTCCGCTCTCATAGAACGCCGGCCTTCTGAAAATGCCTGCGGATCAGCCGACTGCCCACCATGCAGCCCAAAAAGCCCATCAGCGTCGTAAACAGCAGAATAAAGGCCAGCCAGCTGGGAGAGGTGTAGTAACGCACATAGGAATCGATATAGCTCTGCTCCATGCCGCTTGCCAGCGCAAAATCGTAGTAGGTGTCCCAGAAAAACCAGATGGGCAGCAGATTGACCCCGTTGTACAGCAGGCTCGCCGCCGTCCAGGCGGCAGTCATGCGCTTGGGATCGCCGCAGGCGCCGCGCTTCCACAAAATTGCCTCGCAGATGATACCCGTAACGATAAAGTAGGGGAGCAAAAACCAGTTGCCCATCAGCAGGAAAATCACGCCGAGGATCGTCATATAGATCAGCGTCACAAAACGCTTGCCGATCCGGCTGACCATGAGCATATAGACCGGCGCGCAGAGGAACATGGTGATCCCCACTGACAGCACCATGCTTACAAAGTCGTTGGCCATGCAGACCATGTTGACGACGAGCTGGATCACGATCAGTACCGCCGAAAGCAGCACTGTGGTGATCACATCCCTGACAGACCATTTATTTGTTTCTTTCATAAACTCCTCCTTGTTTTCGACACTTCGTTTTCCAATATTGCACTTGGAATTCTGTTTATCCCGCAGCGTTCTACGCCGTCCACTCCATGCTCTCGCTCTGGAGCTGCGCCATGTGGCGGAACAGGCCGTTCTTTTTCAGCAGCTCCGCGGGAGAGCCCATCTCAACCATGTTGCCGCCGGAGAGCAGGACGATCTGATCGGCGTTCATGACGGTACGCATGCGGTGCGCGATGATGAGCACCGTCTTATCCCGGATAAGCCCGGACAGTGCCGCCTGCACCGCCGTCTCGTTTTCCACATCCAGCGAGGCCGTGGCCTCGTCCAGCAAAATCACCGGCGCATCCTTCAAGATGGCGCGGGCAATGGAGATGCGCTGCCGCTCACCGCCGGAGAGCCGGGAGCCGTTTTCCCCGATCAAGGTATGGTAGCCGTCCGGCAGCCTGGATACGAAGGCGTCGCACTGCGCCGCCTTTGCCGCCGCCAGCACCTCCGCATCGGTGGCGTCCCGCTTGCCGAGGCGGATGTTTTCCATCACGGTATCCGCAAACAGCACCACATCCTGAAATACGATGGCGTAGTTTTTCAGCAGTGCCTCGCCGTCCACCGTGGACACATCCACACCGCCCAGCCGCACCGTTCCCTCCGCTGGGTCCCAGAAGCGGGCTGCCAGCCTGGCTGCCGTGGATTTGCCGCCGCCGGAGGGGCCCACCAGCGCCGTCACCTGCCCCTGCTTCGCCGTAAAGGAGACGTCTCTTAGCACATCCTCTTTTTCCCGGTAGGCAAAGGTCACGTGCTCAAAGCGGATGTCGTAGCCGTCGGGATCATATTCGGTCAGTCCGGTCATGCGCTTTTCGTTCTCGATCTCCTGCATACGCTCGATGCGCACCTCGCAGGCGAACACCGCGGCCATGTTGGCAAACATGGAGCCGATGGGGTCATATACCCGGGTGGCGGCGATAAGGAACATCAGAAACGGGATCAGCGACAAGTCGCCGCGGCTCATCAGCAGCACCCCCGTGAGGACGGTGGTGGCGATGCCCAGCTTTAGGAAGGACTGTGCCGCCGTGACCACGGAGCCTGTGAACAGCTCGCCCCGGATGGTGTCCCGCTCCGCCTCGTCCAGCCTGCGGTTCAGGTCGGCGATATACCGCGCCTTCTGGTTGCACGCCTTGATCTCCGGCGCACACTCCAGCACCTCCTGCATGGCGTCGGTGGCTGCGCGGCGGGTGACGAGACCCTTTTTTATATGCCGCTTTTCCATGCGCCGGGAGAGATAGACCATCAGCAGCGACGCAGGCACCACCCACAAAAGAGCCAACGCCATCCGCCAGTCGTAAAGCAGCATGCCTGCGGAAATCAGCGCCGTGGAGATGAGCGCGCCGTGCATGGCGGGGTAAAAGTGGGAGAATGCCTTTTCCAGCGTCTCCGTATCCCCCATGATGGTGGTGGTCAGGTCGGTCAGGTCCCGGTTTCCGAAGAAGGACAGCGGGAGCTGGCGCAGCACCTCCGCCAGCCGGATGCGGCGGTTGGCGCTTTCCCGGTAGGTGGCCTCGTATAGAGCTTTGTACTGAATCAGAAAGGTCACAAAGAGCGCGGCGAGGGCAAGTACGCCCGCGACCAGAAAGCGCGTAAGACCCGCCCTTGGGTCGGTGCCGTTTGTCAGCGCCTCTACGATGCCGGAGAGCGCCGTGGCCAGCACGCCCACCGGCAGCATTTTGCTGATGTTGACCAGTACGGACCAGAACACGGCGGCCACATAGTCTTTTGCGCCCTTCTCCGTCATGGCGTATTTTTTGCTGATGCATTCAATCATGCGGCACCTCCCACCTTCCACTGCGCGGCCTTTTGGTATTCCTCCCACATAGCGGCGTATACGCCGCCCTTTTCAAGAAGCTCGTCGTGCTTTCCTTCCTCGGCGATCTCGCCGTCCCGGATGACGAGGATGCGATCCATGTTCCGCACCGTGGACAGGCGGTGGGCGATCATCAACACGGTCTTGCCCTTCATCAGCGCCTCGAAGGCCTTTTGTATCTTCGCCTCGTTCTCCGGGTCTGCAAAGGAGCTTGCCTCATCCAGCACCACGATGGGCGCGTCCTTTAAGATCGCCCGCGCCAGCGCGATGCGCTGCATCTCGCCGCCGGAGAGGTACACACCCTTGACGCCGATCACGGCGTCCAGCCCGCCCGGCGTCTTTTCCAGAATATCGCCGCACTGTGCAAGCTGCGCCGCGTGTAATATCTCCGCCTCCGTTGCGTCCGGCCGAGCGGCGCGGATGTTGTCTCGGATGCTCTTCTTAAACAGGCGCACCTCCTGAAAGACAAAGGAGATCTGCTCCATCAGCTCCGCGGTGGGGATGCTTCGCACATCCCGTCCGCCCAGGAGCACCGCCCCTGCCTGCACATCGAAAAAGCGCGGGATCAGCCGGGCGATGGTGGTCTTGCCGCCGCCGGAGGGACCCACCAACGCCCACGCCTCTCCCTGCGGCAGATGGAAGCTCACATTCGTCAGCGCGGGCCTGTCCGCACCGTCATAGGAAAAGGTGACGTTTTCAAAGGAAATGCCGCTACCTGCGGGCTTGCTTCCGCTGTCCGCCGCAGGCTCGGGAAGGGGCGACTCCTTCAATATCGCCTCCAGCTTGTTCACTGCCTCGGCGGCCTCCATCTGTGCGTTGACCGCGTACATCAGCCGCTCCATCATAAAGGCAAGCTGGGGCGCGAAGAAGATGTAAAACACCAGATCGGCCAGCACTGCCCAGCCGTCTGCCGCGCCGCCGATGAGAACCATTCCCAAGGGCATGAGAAGCAGGAACATGGCGTTCAGCACCACCGTAAGCAGGGTGTAGGGCATACGGCACATCATGGCGTAGCCGCTGGCAAGGTCGCGGTAGCTGAGGATGGCGGCATGAAAGCTCTTGAAGGAGTAAACCGTCTGCTGGAACACCTTCACCACCGGGATACCCCGGACATACTCCGTGGCCTCAGCGGAAATTCGCTCTCCGGCGCGCTGGTATTCCTCAAAGAACTTCATGCTGGTGCCCGTCATCATGGTCATCAGGCAGATAAGCCCGATAATCATGGGGATCAGGCAGGCGAGCCCCATGCGCCAGTCAAAGACGAAGAGCAGCCCCACCGCCAGTGTCGGCGTTACGATCCCGCCCACCGCGTCGGGAATGGTGTGGGCGAGGAGCGTTTCTGTCAGCGCCGCGTTGTCGTCGATCTGCTTGCGCAGCCGCCCCGTGAGGTTGGCGTTAAAGTACCCCAGCGGCAGGTCAATGAGATGGGCGGCCGCCGCCTTTCGCATATTCGTCGCCACCCGGAAGGCCGCAAGGTGCGTACACATAAGTCCGGCGAAATAGATCGCCGCGCTCAGAAGCGCCGCCGCCAGCGCATACCAGCCGTAGCGGGCAAGCCCTGCCGGAACGCCGCCTCCCGGCGTTAAAATGCCACGGGCCGCGTACCAGACAAAGACGAACGGGAAAATGCCGACCGCCGCCGAAACGCCGGACAGCCCGCAGCCCAAGACGGACAGCCACTTATGCCCTCCGGCATATGCCAGCAGCCTGCCCAGCACCGGCGGCTGCTTTTCTTTCTTCTGTTTGCTCATATTCCGTGTTCCTTTCTTAAAAGATATAGGTTTGTTGGAGGATACGCCGCTCCGGTTAGAGATGACTAACCGACAGTTATTTTTTTAAGGCTCATTCGAGCCTTAAAAGTCCGCTCCAGCCGGAGTGGAAAAAGATAGCCAGTTCATCGACGTATTTCATGGCTTCCTCTCTCGGCATATCGTGGACGATGGTTTCACACACCGCCGTAAAGTAGGCCCTTGTGATCATGTGATGAAGCTGACGAGTCATGCTCCCGGAGAGCATACCGTTTTTTCTGAGGAGGGCGTAGTATTCTTCGGATCGATCGACCTCCAGCTCCACCAGCACCTCGATAAAATCCGCGTAGCCCGTTCCATCCGCACGGCAAAGAATCAGCTTGAATTCGTCAAAATGGTCGTACATGAACGCGACAAACTCGTGCAGATGCTGGGTGGAGAGTGCCAGACTGTCTTTTGCTTTTCCCTCTGGGACGAGGTCAAAATAATCATCCTGTGCCGCCTTGAAGCGGGTGAGCAGCTCGCTTGCGGTCTCGCCCACAAGGTCTTCAAACAGAGCGGTCTTATCCGGGTAGTAGCCGTAGAAGGCACCCTTCGTGAAGCCGGCTTCCGCGACGATTTTATTCAGAGATGCGTCCTTAAAACCTTTTTCCAGAAATTCTTTTTTCCCAACTTCGAGGATCTTCCTTTGGGTTTCCGTTCGTTCCATTTCCTACGCCTCCTGATATACCAGCAGTACATACCACTGGTATATTATAACCGCATAGATTTGGTTTGTCAATGGGCGTGACACATTTTATACTATCCCAGCGCCACATCCAGCGTCATCATGACGCTAAAGCCCACGGCAAAGAAAATCGTTCCGATGTTGGAGTGCTTTCCCTGTGACATTTCGGGAATCAGCTCCTCCACCACCACATAGAGCATGGCGCCCGCCGCGAAGCTCAGAAAATACGGCAGCGCCGGGATCACCAGCTGCGCCGCAAGAAGCGTCAGCACCGCGCCGATGGGCTCCACCACGCCGGAGAGCACGCCGCCGAGAAATGCCTTGCCCTTGCTCTCGCCCTCCGCCCGGAGCGGCATGGAGATAATTGCCCCCTCGGGAAAATTCTGAATGGCAATGCCAAGGGACAGGACAAGTGCGCTTACCGCCGTGATCTGCGCGTTCCCCGCAAGGAAGCCCGCGTACATGACGCCCACCGCCATTCCCTCCGGAATGTTATGTAGAGTCACCGCCAGCACCATCATGGTGGTGCGGCCCAGTCTGCTTTTCGGACCCTCTGCCTGATTGCTTCCTACATGAAGGTGGGGAATCAGATGGTCGAGCAAAAGCAAAAACAGCACGCCGACCCAGAAGCCGATAAAGGCAGGGAGGAAGGACAGCTTGCCCATGCCCTCCGACTGCTCAATGGCGGGGATCAATAAGCTCCAGATGGACGCCGCCACCATCACCCCGGCGGCAAAGCCCGCAAGGGCGCGCTGCACCAGATTGCCAAGGGATTTTTTCATAAAGAACACGCAGGCCGCGCCCAGTGCTGTTCCCAAGAAAGGGATCATGATTCCAAGAAAGGTTTTCATTTGTCTCACCGCCTGAAGAATTATTTGTTTCTCCTGAATCCCGCCGCGTCACGGTATTCGGGATGCTCCTTTAAATACGGATCCTTGTTGCCGCAGATGGTATAATCGCATCGGCAGCCGTCCACGCAGGTGGTCGTCCGCACCAGTCTTGCGTGGAGCAGCTCCATGGACGCATAGTCCACATTGCACAGGGCGGGCATAATATCCGTAAGACCGTGCTTGATAGCAAACTCCGCTGCCGGACACGATGTAAATTCATAATAAATAGGCTTGTCGGTTTCATAAGGCGCAACCGACATCTCGTAATCGTGCCATTTGTCGCAGCCGCTTTTCGCACGAACAAACGCCTTG
>OFMQ01000614.1_pt1 | contig 24368 bp, 25 predicted proteins | sample 1541851 | NCBI WGS metagenome assembly OFMQ01 (sample SAMN04209227, study PRJEB22552) | human gut metagenome | biome: gut; material: feces | host: Homo sapiens | place: USA: Oklahoma | reverse complement strand
AGGTACATACTTTTTAGTTATCCTAAACACAGGGTTTTCCCCCTGACCCAAGATATGTTGCTCCTTGCCGAAGACAACGTCACCAGGCACATCATTGAAATGGATATTATGGCGGCCATGCAGACAGCCGGCCTTAAAATTGACAAGTTTACTTTTGACATTTACGTTGCCAGCCGCGTGGGCGGACTCTCACACAAGGAATTATCAGAAAAATTTGGCGTTACCCAAAACAGGATTGCCAAGGAAATTATGAAAGCAGGCAAAATAATGGAAGTTCTCCTTAAGGACTATATGCACATTTTTATACTGTTCCTTATGTTGTTCGGCCTGGCAGGAAACGAATGAACAAATTATATAAAACATTCGCTGGAAAGTCGTAAATAGCCCTGTTGAATAAACGTATGTCAAATTCCTTTCATATTCCGGCATGGAAGCAAGGCGAATGGCGGCACTGAGGGCTGCTCCGGATGAAATTTCTGCCGTCACCCTCTCATATCTCATCAGCATCCACGCAGTAGCCACGGCATCGTCGCCCGACACCCTAACCGCCTTATCCACCACAGAAGAATCATAGTTTCCCGGCACAACCCCTGCACCTATGCCCTGTATTTTGTGCGGGCCGACCTGCCCTCTCGACAGGACAGGTGATTCTGCTGGTTCCACAGCCACAGTTTCAACTGCCGGATTATTGGCTTTCAACACTTTGGATAATCCGCTTATTGTACCCCCGTCCCTGCATCACGCCAGATGCCGGATACAATGCCCCCCCGTCTGGCATGCCGGCATCAAAGGCGGTTGCAGCGGATGGGTCTGTCGGGCATACGTCTCGGCAAACAAATAAATTTGGTGTGCGATAGGCTTATTGCTATCTTTGTGCTTGAAAATTAATAAGGCTATGATACGAGTTGATACAGCGCAGATGCTTGCAACTGATCCCTATACACATGCGGAGAGAGGGTTTTCTCCGTCCCTGTCTGCCTTGTACGCTCGGTGCCTGTCCAAAGTGCCGTTCGAAATTGCCGGGCATTCTATGACTTCGGCTGTATGCTAAAGAGACTGAAATTATTCCGTGACCATGGCATCGGCAAAAGAAAGACACCTGATAACAGTTGATGAAATCCTTAGTCTCAATAAGGAGAAGTTACGGTATGTAACCATTGCCGAGGGTTATGTGAAGGATCGTTCAATCGCCGAAGAGATATTCTCGCAATGCCTGTTCAAACTTGTGAGGACGGCGGATAGCCAATATGTGTCCGACCCGAGGGCATTCTTTGTGACTGCAATCAAAAACAGGTGCCTTGATTTTCTGAAACGCAAGCGTAGGGAATGCGAATTAAATGAGTACCGTCTTATAGAGCGTACCGAGACGGAGATAAGGATACAATACTGATGGAAAAAAGTGTCATTTTCTTCTAGAAAAGTAAGTTACCTAATCCTGATTTTAAGGTAACTTGGATTCAGGGAAATTATGAAGAATGTTACAATTTACAATTTGCATCAAATTAGATGTAATGCGATTGCCTCAATAACCATCTTTTAATCAGCCAGTTATCAAAAACCGTCCTTTTTTTCAAATAGGGTGAATTAAGGTAACTGGTAAGGTAACTCGAAAATCTATAAGCAGCGATACAATGCGATGTAATGCGGTTTTTTAACGTAAAAAGAGCACCCGAATTGGGGCGCTCTTTTTTTGCGTAACTCATTGATAATCAATTAGTATTCTTCCTCGTTAAAGAAAAGGACAAAATCCTCTACAAATACTTGTAACGCTATTTTCGAACCTTTAAGTACGATTTTCAGTACGATTTATTATCCTCAATATGCCACAATATACAATATATTTTTAGACAACTAAAAATAGTCTATATTATACTCGCATTTGTGTACACATCGAAAATTTGAAAAAGTGGTATATTCCATACTTCTCGTGGAATATCGAAGCATTCAATCAATTTCATTTGTGTACACATTTGCCTTCGCCTTTATAGTGTTTTAAAATTATTCAAAATAAATGCAGTGGAACATCCAAAGCCTATCTTATTCCATAAATTACCACTATTCGGCACAAAATGCCGGGAAATGCCATAGGTGAAAACACCTCATTTTTCTAGAGATATGAAATCGTACTAATCGTATGATATGGAAGAGTCTCTATTTCTTTAGCTTATCCACCAGAATATCCACGGTAGTACATGGATTGTGTGAAGCATAATCAGTCCCGGAATAAGTCAATCTAAGATTTTGTGCCCTCATTACTGCATTTTCTTGGCTTCCGTATTTCCGGAGGATGTCATACATCACATCTCCTCCCTTCTTATATGTAAACTCCGGTACATATCGCCTTATCTCCCTTTCGAGGATGTCAATGTACTGTCTACGACCCACCGACGTTCTCAGGTCAATAAAATGCAAACAGAACCAAAGTTCAAAGGACTCATTCGACCAGGCACATTGAAAACCGGCTTTCTCGGCAAGCAGTATCGCTTCATTGAAATCCTCATTGTCATCCTTGTCGAATACCAGCCATTTATAGTCGAAGGTGCTCAAATCTCGAATTCTAAGCGCTTCCTCAAGCAACTTTTTTGTGCTGCGGTCAGCGCCGACAACCTGCACCCGCGAGCGTCTGCTCGTAAAGTGTCGAAAATATTCAGGTTCAGTCTTAGTTCCCTCGCTTACTATCAGAAAGCTATAAAAAAGTTCTCGGGTACCCTCATTACGCCGCGACTTTGTTCCTGCGTGTCTTGAAGATAGTTCTTCACGCTGTTTCTTTGTCAGATGTTTTGCCATAGCCCAGTTCTCCTACAAATATGGAATCGCTCCATACCGCCCATTGATATAGTCCTTTTCATAACTGCGGTCGTTGCGGATCTTTACGCCGGAAGCATCCTTGAACTCGACAAGCGAGTATAGGTCTGTGGATGCCGTCTCATCCTTCTCGGTAAACCATATCTGATCACGACGGAGGAACTTGTTGTCAAGAAGATTGGTGTCATGAGTCGTGAATATCAGTTGCGACCCCATCGGATTTGTTTCTTTGCTATTGAAAAGGGATATGAGCATTCTGGTAATCATGGGGTGCATACTGCTGCCGAACTCATCGATTACAAGCACGCGGCGGCTGGACAGGGCCTTCACGAAAATCGGTGCCATGTCGAAAAGTTTGTTCGTCCCGTTGGACTCGGTGTCGGAAAGGGACATTGATATCTCACCGGTCACTTTCCCGCTTGCGTCATATACTTTATGGGTAGTCACTGCCCTGATGGAAGGGTTGTCCACCCTTCTGATAGTCTCAAATCCGAGTTTGAACCTTGAAAGGAAAGAGTTCAGTTCGTCGTCTGAAATCGAGATCGCCTTTTCGGAGAGAGTTTCCGATTTATCTCCATCGAAAACGGCAAAACCTTTAAGTTCGCGCATAATGAGGCCGGCAATTCTGTCATTGAACGCGTCAGCCACAGAAAGGAATAGAGCATTGTCTCTGGTCCTTTCCACCATATCTTCCGCAGATTTGTAGTGAGATGTAACTCCAATGCCATCTTCCGAACGGACAAACAGGCATTTTTCACGACCCTTATTGCCGGTTTTGAAGTACAGATACTCTTCGCATATCCTATCCTTCTTTGCTGAAAAGCCATAGCGATACCAATCATCATCTATAAGAAGTTCTATCTCAAAGCAGGAAGGCTTTGTGCGGCTATCCTCGTCAAACATAAAAGGCGCCATCGGCAGTTCTTCAGACGAATTGTAACTCGCAGAATCATATACAGTCGTGAGAAATGTACGTATAGCCTCTATCAAATTGCTTTTTCCGCTTGAATTGGCTCCGTACAGCACCGCAGAAGGAAGGACGGACAGTCCAACCGTCGAGAACAGAGACTCCTCATATTCTTTAATTGTCGCAGCTGTTAAATCCAATGTCTTTTTTGCCTTGAAAGACCGGAAATTAGATAATGTAAAACTCAGTAGCATATCAGTCGTTTCCTGCAAAGTAAGTGAAAAAATCACATAAACTCAAGTTTTATGAGAAATTTTCTCATATAATATAAACTTTGACGTAAAATCGATTAAATAATTCCCTTGAGAGTCTATTGATATTTAGCAGACCACAGCATAGTCACACTATAGCAATGCCACAGGACTCCATTATATGCCACTATATTCGAGCCTTCTGCCGGTCCCACGTTTAAGAAAAACTAGACTGTCCTTTTTTCTTAAGTACGATTTTAAGTACGATCCTAAGTACGATTAGATTGACGCAATATTCTCCTATATGCCACCAAATGCCTTCAAACGACATTCACCTAGACGGAAAAAACAGGTGCCAAAACGAATAAATCGTACTGACACCTGTTTAATTTACTAATATTCAGTAGTTTACCTACTAATACTCCTCCTCGTTAAAGAAAAAGTCATCCTTGGTCGGGTAATCCGGCCAGATATCTTCTATGCTTTCATAGACCTCGCCATCATCTTCAAGTTCCTGGAGGTTTTCAATAACCTCTTCGGGAGCACCTGAGCGATTTGCGTAGTCGATAAGTTCATCCTTTGATGCAGGCCATGGAGCATCATCCAGGCTGCTTGCCAGTTCAAGTGTCCAATACATAATCTAATCTCCAAACTTAAATTTCTACATAAATGACCGTGCGGGAAAAAGCGCCCCACGGTACGGGCGGCAAATATATATAAAAATTCCATATAATGAACATTTTTATGTAATTTTGTGGCCGTCGTCCGGAATCGGGCGATTACCGCAATCACAAAATAGCTTCAAACGACATGGCATACAAGTCAGAAGACATATACGAAAAGGACACCACGGCTGAAATTGCCGTTCACGTGAAAGAAATTCTCAGACTGCTCGGAGAAGACACGGAAAGGGAAGGACTTCTCAAGACACCGGAAAGGGTGGCGAAATCTCTCCAATTCCTTACCAAGGGATACTTCCAGAACGGGGAAGAAATAGTACGCTCGGCGATTTTCGATGAGGAATACCAGCAGATGGTAATTGTGAAAGACATTGAACTGTACTCAATGTGCGAACATCACATGCTGCCGTTCATCGGGAAAGCACACATCGCGTACATTCCCAACGGCAAGATCACCGGTCTGAGCAAGATCGCAAGAGTCGTGGAAACATTCGCAAGACGTCTTCAGGTACAGGAAAGGCTTACCGTCGAGATACGTGACTGCATCCAGAACGCACTCCAGCCGCTCGGCGTCGCCGTCGTGATAGAAGCCGCGCACACCTGCATGCAAATCAGAGGAATACAAAAATCCAACGCCATCACCACGACCTCGGCTTTCTCCGGCGCGTTCCTCACTTCTGCCAGGACCAGAAACGAGTTCCTCAATCTGATCCGCGATGCCCGCTGACAATGCTGCTGTCATATTTGCGGTCCCATTCCTGGTAATATTCGATTTTGGGATCCTCGAACAATGACATCTGCACGGCCGTCTCGCGCGTAAACTTGGAAACCCCGATACCCACCTGGCGTATCGGAGCCGAACCATCCCAGACCTCAGACAAAAGACGCCTCGCCTCATTCAGGACAAGAGCCGTAATATCCGTTGGCTGAGGAAGTTGGCATTGTTTCTGGGCCACACTGAAATCCGCAAACTTGATGAACATCGAGACACACGAGCACATGAATCCCTGATTTCTGAGCCGATGCGCCACGATGCACGCGACATTGAACATCTCCCTGTCCAGCTCCGAAGGATTCACGATATCACGCGCGAAAGTATGCTCCGCGCTGATGCTCTTCGCCTCCTGGACCTCCGTCTCGACAGGCTCGTCGTCACGCCCGTTCGCATGCTCATGCAGCTGCGCCGCGAAAGTTTTGCCAACTATTGTTGTCAATGCCTTCACTTGAACTTTCGCCAGGTCGCCGATCGTCCGGATGCCATGACCGGTCAATTTCTCACGGGTCCTCTTCCCCACCCAAAGCAAATCTCCCACAGGGAGAGGCCACATTTTCCCGGGAACCTCTTCCGACCATAAAGTATGGACCTTGTCCGGTTTTTCGAAATCCGATGCCATCTTGGCCAGCAACTTGTTCGACCCCACACCGACATTGACAGTAAATCCCAGTTTTTCCCGGACCTCGTCCTTCAGACGACAGGCGACCTCCGCAGGATCCTTACGATACACCCTGAAAGTCATGTCGATGAAGCACTCATCTATCGAAAACTTCTGAAGGACAGGCGAATACGACCGGCAAATATCCATAAGGGCCCCGGAACACCGCTTGTACCACGTCCAGTCGCCTCGGACAATCACGAGATCAGGACATAGCCGCAATGCCATACTTACCGGCATTGCCGTCTTGATTCCCGACTTCTTCGCAGGAATGGAAGCAGCCGTAACAATGCTTCTCCGGTCGGACGGATCACCGGAAACTACAGCAGGGACGAGCCTGATATCAGACCCGCCCTCTGCCAGAATCTTGATTGCAATCCAGCTGAGAAACGCCGAATTCACATCAATATGAAATATCACCCGTCTCATCCGAGAGACTGATTACCTGATCACATCGGCCAAAGTATCCGCTGCGGCTTTGACTGCATCGGCAGCAGCCTTGTGGAACGGCGAATGCAATCCTATAAAACCAAGATTATCAGTAAAATACAATACTGCAAAAGCGATTGCCAGCACGACAATAACCGTCGGGAGCCATATTTTCCATGCCGGAGTCTTCCTGCCGTAAGGATCGGCCAGTCTCAATTTCGGATACTTGGCCACATTGGTCAGCTTGCCGCCGAAAAGAATATTGACCAGAACCTTGGAGTTGATAGCCCAACCGTTGGCATTCAAGATAGGGCCGAGATTGCGCTTGCGGAGACTCATCCATGCCAAGAGACATGAAGGGCCGGAAATCACAAGCAGCATAAACACCAAAAGCAGGAAAAGCTTGAGCGGAGGTGTATTGCTCACACCTGAAATGACATCTGTAACAAAAGACCCGATATATCCCAATGCCATGCCGATGGCAGCAAAGATACCGGCGAACTTGGCGATGTCAAACGGCTGTTTCTTATTGGCATCGGCAGCACCATCTGCAGGAGCCACAGTCGCAGCACTCTGAACCTTGTCCTGAAGGTCAGCATTGATCTTGGCATCTTTCTCAGCCGCAGACTTGTTGATGAGACCGACGCAGAACTCCCACGCCTTGCGATAAGGAGCCCAGAAGGCCTGTTTCACACTCACCGGATTATCCACGACCTTGGTAATCACCGCCTCCCAGGCATTACCATGAAGATCATAGAAAATACCATTCTTTCCCGGGCGCAAATCATCAATGTCCCCATCGGTCATTACAGCCACCGCATCCATTGTCCTGCCAAGCTCCTTGGAAGTACACCTGAAATATATAAGGAAAATACCGCTGAGCTTGGCCATATCAGCATGTTTGGACATATCCGCGACCCTGATACACAGGTCGCAGCACCTCTGGTCAATGTAAAGCTGACCGAACTCAAACATTGCCCTTACCCCCGGAGCACGCGAATAAAAATCAGTGAACAGCACGAAATTCTTCAGGAAAAGGTAGAAATCACGGTAATAGCACATCAATTTCTTCACGTCATCGATGGAATCCGCTTCCGCCTTCACTGCCACATCACTGGCCACAAGTTCCAGCAAGTCAGCATGATAGCCATCAGCCATGACAACACGGATTCTGTCAATTCCAAGCGACTCCACCTCGCAGCCTTTCTTGTCCGCAAGCCAAGCAGCGTAAGCATTGAACTTGGCAGCCACCGAATCCCATTCAGCAGCAGTAATACCCTCACGGCCGTCAAATTCCGCTCCGAGCACAAGAGACTGGACCTTGTCGAACGCAGCCTGCCACGCAGGATTGATCGCATTGAACGGCAGCAGACCTGATGTAGAAGGCTTGGCAAGAGGACAATCAGCCACAGAAGCGATATCCGTCACGGAAACACTTACAGACTCTGCGACTACCGGGTCGAAAGCCAGGAGCCTGCAACGCATGAAATAATCGGAAATCTTGTCTTTCAATGCATTATAAGCATCATAAGCAGCGCCGGTATTGTCACCATAAGGAAGCACCGTTTCATCCGCCTTGTCCCTCCACGCCGCATAATCGGCACACGCGGCATAAAACTTATCCAGAAGATCTGCCGTCACGCCAGGCTCCCCGGACCTGTCCGTCACGGAACCGATTGTAGCGATACAATCCGCAATCACCTGTTTGTGAGCAACATCCTCGGCGGCGGAAACAGGAATCACCCCGTCCCCATTGAATCTGGTCCCATCGAAAATCGCCTTCGAATCAGAAGCATTGTCAATACTGATTTCATCCTTGTCAATGCCGAGATTCGACAAAATCTGTTTCGCGGAGCCATACAGGCGTCTGCCCGCTTCGGTAGACGTATCTATATTGCTCAGTTTCAGCACACTGTCCCCGTTCAGGATCGTGTCCTTGTCCTTGATGACGGAAGTCAGCCACTCGGCAGCCTTCACGACCTCCTTCACCATTATCTTTCCGTCCTTGTCCGCATCAAGAAATTCCAGCGTCTGCCTGTCAAATTCCAGCCCGTCCACCGGACAACTCAGCACCGTCCACAGTTTCTGGTCAAGTTCTCCAAGATGGGCGATATCCTCTCCGGAACCGATTTTCACCCTGATTGCCCCACCTAGAGAGCAATATTGCCAATCATATTTAGAAGCCATTTGCCAATAAAATTTTCCAAATATATAAAAATATTCGTTTTACAATGCTCGCCTGCGGCCGAAATCCCCCTTGAACAGGAATTTCAATGTCACCCCGACCGAATCCGGGAACAAGCTTCCGGCATCCGCATAAACACCGGCCATCGCCGACATATACGGCAGCAAATCCCTGAAAGTCAGTTCCAATGCTCCTGAAACCTGGCGCGGGACGTCATTGAAAAACGCCAACCTCTGACCATAAGTTCCGTAATTGCGGCTATATGTCACCTTTATAATATAAGGTATCTTTCTGCAGACCATACCGCCCACACCGAAATTCCACGCCACTATCCGATTGTTGCAGACACCGGGAGTGATTCCGTTCTCTCCCACCGGCATCGGCGTAAAAAGAGGAAGCCCGACTACCTTTCCATTGTAAGTCCACCCGGACTTGTATTCCCCGTTATTGAAATAATCGTCACAACCGCCTATCACATAACGCGTCTTGCCCGGATTTTTCTTCAATTCCTCGGGCGTCGCAGGCCTGTCATGCCGTGTCCCGGACTGCCATTTGGTATAGATGAATTCCAGCAGCAAGTCGCTCACCCACTTTTCCTTGTCATTGAAAGAGAAATGCAGCGTATTCACACCGTCCGGAAAATTCTGGAAACCGACACCCGACCCGTCCTCGAACGGAATATCATGCTGGAAGGTCAATGTCCAATTCTCCCCCGCCCAATCCAGACGTACAAGTTCGCGCCCGAGATGGTTGCCCAATGCATTGATCTGGTCACTCTTAGAGGCGTCATCCCCGCCGCTGCTCCCGACCAAAATTTTCAGATAATCCGTAAAGGAATGAGGCTGAGGCCCATACAACGGCGAATCACCACCCCACTGCGCCCAATCCTCCAGACCTGCGGTCAATGTCAATTTTTTCGTCAATGCTACCTTGAAGTACAATGCCTGATTATGCAGAAGTGCATGTTTCACATACCTGTTGTCCCACATTCCGTAGTCACCGAAATCGAACCTGACCGCCAGAATGCCACGGGTTTTCGGGACGGCCATCCAGTCGGAATGAAGATTATATCCCGGGAAATTCATTGAATTGTCGGTGAACGTCAAATCTCCTCCTGTTATGGAGAGCCCTCCGAAATCCATTGCCCGGCGTTTGATTCCCAAATCCAGATTGAGATTTCTCCACCCGGCAGAAACATAGGCTTCCGGCAGGAATCCCCGGAAACCGGATTTCTTGGCGGCCCTCAACGGCATGTATGCCTCAGTTTCAGCCGAATAATAACCCGCAACAGCTAGCCCCGCTGAAAAGCGGAAATCATTGGCATTGAAAAAAGCGGAAGATGCACCGGCATTGACAGCCGCTCCTAGCGACGAGGGTAGAATCCCGCCCCGGTTGGTATAACTCAAGAACGGCATTGCGCGCCGCCCGGCACCCATCAGATTCATCTCCGCGTACCACTCCCCTCTTACATCCGTATTACCGGCAAGAACCTGCAGCGGGAACAATAAGAATAATATCAATGTCGGTTTAAGTAGTTTCATAATATACAATAGGACAAAATCAGCTTGTCCATCTCCGCAAATATCGCAAATATTTGTCAATATGAAAATTAATTCCTATATTTGCAGTCCTTTTGGCGGAATTTCTCCGTCGGAAGAATGTAAATTATTAACTATTATTACTTTAAGTATGAAACAGTACGAGACCGTTTTCATTGCAACTCCCGTTTTGTCTGAGGCTCAGATGAAGGAAGCGGTTGCCAAGTACGTAGACTACATCGTTAAACATGGCGGTGAAGTCGTGTACGAAGAGGACTGGGGACTGAAGCAGCTTGCTTACCCTATCCAGCACAAGACATCAGGATTCTATCACTTGATCGAGTTCAAGGCTAATCCTGAATTCATTGCCAAGCTCGAAACCCAGTATCACCGTGACGAGAGAATCATCAGATATCTCACCGTTGCACTTGACAAGGATGCTGCAGCTTACGCAGAGAAGAGAAGAGCTAACAAACAGGCAAAGGCTGCCGCTGCACCAGCTGCTGCTGAGTCTGAGAACTAATTTAAGGAGGTAGAACTATGGCACAGACAAACAATGCACAGCAGAATAACGAAATCCGTTATCTGAACCCTCCTGCAGTAGAGGTTAGAAAGAAAAAATACTGCCGCTTCAAGAGAGCAGGTATCAAATATGTAGATTACAAGGATCCTGAGTTCCTTAAGAAATTCCTGAACGAGCAGGGTAAGATTCTCCCTCGCCGTATCACCGGAACATCTCTCAAATTCCAGAGAAAAGTCGCTCAGGCAGTGAAGAGAGCCCGTTCACTCGCGCTTCTCCCGTATGTAACAGACCTTCTTAAATAATCAGGAGACAGGAATATGGAAATCATTTTGAAGAAAGAAGTGGCCAATCTCGGTCACGCAGATGATATCGTTAAGGTAAAAGCAGGTTACGCTCTTAACTATCTTATTCCTCAGGGATATGCAATCCTCGCTACTGAGTCTGCAAAGAAACAGCACGCTGAGACAGTTCGCCAGAGAGCACACAAGGAGGCTAAACTCGTAGCTGACGCAGAGGCTCTTGCAGCTAAGATTGCAGCAGTATCAGTTAAGGTTTCTGCAAAGGTCAGCGAGAATGGCAAGATCTACGGTTCCATCACCGCTGCCCAGCTCGCAGAAGCACTTGTTGCTGCCGGCGTAGAGGTTGACAAGAAGGATATCACCATCCTTTCACCTGTCAAGGAACTCGGCGAGTACGAGGCTGAAGTAAAGTGCTACAAGAGTGTAAAGGGCACTTTCAAGTTCGAAGTTGTAGCTGAATAATCATCAGTAACATATAGTCTATAAAAAGGACTACCGGATTATCCGGTAGTCCTTTTTTGTAATGATTACTAACCAAAAACCCTATTCTCGGAGTTAATTTTTCGTCAAAAAGAAGAAAAAGATTAAAAAAAATTAGATTTTATTAGCGTTCTTGAAAAAAATGTAATATCTTGAGGCAAAAATTAAGCCTTACATCCGATGGATAACAAGACACAAACCACAGAAATCCCTCAGAAAGGGAACATTCTTGTCATTAACACGGGGTCCACGACCACGAAACTAGGTTATTTCTCAGACGGGACCCGAGTATTCGATACCAAACTGGAACATACGGCTGAAGATGTCGCCAAATACCCTTCAGTAATGGACCAGGCCGACATGAGACACCAGGCAATCAAGGATTTCATGGCTTCCAAGAACATTCCGCTGGAGGACGTCGACATCGTGATGGCCAGAGGCGGACTCATTGTTCCTGTCATCACAGGCGTCTACAATGTAAACCAGGACATGCGGGAAGTCTTGAAGAGCTGCCGCGACGGAAAACATGCATGCAACCTGAGCGCCATCCTTGCCGATGATGTTGCAGCTGAAATCAATCAGATCAGGGAGGAAAAACATCTCACTCCACGTTTCGGCAAATGCGTCGCATACATAGCCGACCCTCCTATGGCAGATGAAATGCTGCCGGAGTGCAGGATGGGAGGAATTCCCGAATTCACCAGAAAGACACTCTTTCACGCGCTCAACTCCAGGGCCATCGTGAGAAGATATCTCCGTGAGCACGGCCACAAGACCAATGATGTTACAGCCATCGTAGCCCACATGGGAGGCGGCGCCACGATTTCGCTCCACAGAAACGGAAAAGTAATCGACACCAACCATGGTCTCGGCGGCGACGGCCCCATCACCCCGGAAAGAGCAGGATGCTGCCCTCCTTTCGAGCTGATAGACATGTGCTTCAGCGGAAAATACACTAAAGAGGAAATCCAGAAGAAACTCATCGGAAGAGGCGGTGCAGTAGCATACTTCGGTACCAACAGCATGATCGAAGTGGAAAAATTGGCAAAAGAAGGAAATGAATTGGCGCAGACCTTCCTCAAGGCATACGTCTTGAATATATGCAAGTACATTGCCGCAATGGCGGCCACCGCAGACGGAAAAGTCGACGCCATCCTCCTTACGGGAGGCATTGCGCACAGCAAGGAACTCATGGACGCCATAACTGCAAAGGTCAAGTTCATCGCGCCGGTGGAGGTGTTCCCCGGAGAAGATGAAATCAACAGTCTTGCCGAAAACGGATATATGATTCTTTCCGGACAGACGAAGATTCATACTTATGACAAAGACAGAATTATTGAAGATTAATTAACATCATCATAATGAGTAATATAGATTGGAGCAAGCTGTCATTCAGCTATACTCAGACCAAAGCATTGGTCTACAGCCGTTGTATTGACGGAAAATGGGAATCTCCTGTCGTGACAGAGGATTTCAACATCGGTTTAAGCAGTTTCGCCGGAATTTTCCACTATGCCCCATCATGCTTTGAGGGACTGAAGGCATTCCGCGGAGTCGACGGCAAAATCAGACTTTTCCGTCCGGACCGCAACGCCAAGAGAATGGCAAGCAGTGCCGCATACCTTGACATGCCGGCACCGTCAGAGGAGCTGTTCATCGAGATGTGTATCCGTTGCGTGAAGGAAAACATCGACTACCTTCCTCCTTATGAAGCAAGCGGCGCTTCCCTGTACCTCCGTCCTGTGCTTTTCGGCATCAATCCACAGCTCGGCATTCATTCCGCAAAGGATGTAATGTTCGCTGTAATGTGCTCACCTGTAGGCACATATTCAGGAGCCAAGAGCCTTACTCCAGGCAATGCGGTAATTTCCAGAAACTATGACCGCGCTGCCACATACGGTTCCGGATGCTACAAGATCGGCGGCAACTATGCCCAGTCACTGCACGCATACAACCTCGCGCACAACACCGGCTACCGTGAACTTCTGTTCCTGGATACCGCCACGAAGACCACTATCGAAGAGTTCGGTTCTTCCAATTTCTTCGCAATCAAAGGCAACACATACATTACACCACGTTCGAAGAGCATCCTGCCTTCAATCACCAACCTCAGCCTCCGCACAGTGGCTGCCGACATGGGACTGGATGTGGAAATCCGCCCGGTAAGAGTCGAGGAACTCGCAGAAATGGACGAGGTCAACTCATGCGGTACGGCAGTTGTCATCACACCTATCAACTGCATTGATGACAAGCCGGCACTCGAATGCCCTGACGTTTCCCGCCGATATAGAATCCCATCCGGAGAAAACTGCGGCGCAACCAGCCGGAAGCTCTACGAACATATCATCGGCATACAGAAAGGATTGGAAGAAGACATCCACGACTGGTGCTTGTTCATCGACTAGGCAATGCAGGAATTAGAGACAATCGAAAAGATTCTTGCAGAAGGCAGGATCGATGAAGCTATCCGTCTGCTCGACGAATATATCACCTCGGCTCCGGAACCGTCGGACCGTGCCTATTACCTGCTGGGGAATGCCCACAGGAAGAGAGGCGACTGGCAACTGGCGATAAACAATTATCTGGAAGCCATGGCGATAAATCCGGAAAGCCCTGCGGCCAATGCATACGCGATAGCCAATGAGATTCTGGACTTCTACAATAAGGATATGTACAATCAATAAACACAAGGTATTATGGCTAAAATGAAAGGAGCGACCATAGTCGATACCGAGAGATGCAAAGGTTGTAATCTCTGCGTCGTCGCATGCCCGCTCAATGTCCTTGCTCTTACGACCAAGGAAGTGAACCGTAAGGGCTACAATTACGCCCATGAGGTTCTTGCTGACACCTGTACCGGATGCGCTTCATGCGCTACAATATGCCCGGACGGGTGCATAACCGTTTACCGTCTTAAAACAGTCTAAGCTATGGCAGATCAGGAAATCACATTGATGAAAGGCAATGAAGCCATTGCCCACGCAGCAATCCGCTGTGGTTGTGACGGTTACTTCGGTTACCCTATTACCCCTCAGTCTGAGGTTCTTGAAACTTTGGCCGTAGAAAAGCCTTGGGAGACTACCGGAATGGTAGTTTTGCAGGCTGAGAGCGAAGTTTCATCAATCAACATGGTCTATGGCGGCGCATGTACAGGAAAGAGAGTCATGACATCTTCTTCCAGCCCTGGCATCAGCTTGATGCAGGAAGGATTGTCCTACATGGCCGGTGCAGAACTTCCTGCCCTCATCGTGGACGTCATGCGCGGTGGTCCGGGACTCGGAACCATCCAGCCTAGCCAGGCAGATTATTTCCAGGCCTGCAAGGGCGGCGGACACGGCGACTATCATCTCATCGTGCTCGCTCCTGCTTCAGTTCAGGAAATGGCTGATTTCGTGGACCTTTCATTTGAATTGGCATTCCGCTACAGAAACCCTGCAATGATTCTTGCAGACGGTGCCATCGGACAGATGATGGAGAAAGTCGTCCTTCCTCCGTTCAAGCCTCGCCGCACCGAAGAAGAAATCATTAAAGAATGTCCATGGGCTACCACGGGACGTATGGGCAGAAAGCATCCGAACATCATAACTTCACTTGAGCTCCGCTCCGAGGAAATGGAGGTCATCAATCTCCGCATCCAGAAGAAATACAAGGAGATAGAGGAAAAAGAGGTTCGTTTCGAGGAATATCTTCTCGATGATGCGGAATACGCAATCGTCGCCTTCGGTTCTGCTGCCAGAATCGCGAAGAAGAGTATCGAGATCGCCCGTTCACAGGGCATCAAGGTCGGCCTTCTCCGTCCTATTACCCTCTGGCCGTTCCCTACCAAGGAAGTCCAGAAACTCGCCGGAAAGGTAAAAGGCATCCTTTCACTTGAAATCAATGCAGGACAGATGGTGGAGGATATCCGCCTCGCCGTAGAAGGCAAAGTTCCGGTTCAGCATTTCGGACGCCTCGGAGGTATCATTCCAGACCCTGACGAAGTCGTGGATGCGATCAAACGTCTTTTCTAATTCTGAAGACCATGACAAGAGAAGAAATAATCGAGCAAGGACAGGTTGTCTATAAGAAACCTACCTTATTGAATGACACTCCGATGCATTACTGCCCGGGCTGCAGCCACGGAGTTGTCCACAAGATAGTCGCAGAGGTAATCGAGGAGATGGGAATGACCGACAAGACGATCGCCATCTCACCGGTAGGCTGCGCAGTATTCGCCTACAAATACATTGATGTAGACTGGGAAGAGGCTGCCCACGGAAGAGCTCCTGCATTGGCCAGCGCCACGAAGAGACTTTGGCCGGACAGACTCGTGTTCACATACCAGGGTGACGGCGACCTCGCGTGCATCGGAACAGCGGAGACAATCCACGCGTTGAACAGAGGTGAAAACATCACTATCATTTTCATCAACAACGCTATCTACGGTATGACCGGCGGCCAGATGGCTCCTACTACCCTTCTCGGCATGAAGACAGCTACATGTCCTTATGGCCGCGAAGTGTCGCTTCATGGCTATCCGCTGAAAATCACCGAATTGGCAGCGAAACTGGAGGGAACATGCTACGTTACGCGTCAGGCAGTCCATACAGTAGCCGCCATCAACCGCACCAAGAAAGCTATCAGAAAGGCATTCGAATATTCCATGCAGGGCAAGGGTTCGAACCTCGTAGAGGTCGTATCTACCTGTAATTCAGGATGGAAGATGAGCCCGGAGAAAGCCAACAAGTGGATGGAAGAGAACATGTTCAAATACTACGAACTGGGCGACCTCAAGGATAATGGTACAATTTAAATCGACAAGGCTATGACAGATGAGATAATAATCGCAGGATTCGGAGGACAAGGTGTTCTCTCGATGGGTAAGATTCTGGCTTATGCCGGTCTGATGGAAGGAAAAGAGGTGACATGGATGCCGGCTTACGGCCCTGAGCAGCGCGGCGGTACCGCCAATGTCACAGTAATCGTGAGCGACGACCCTGTTTCCTCCCCTATTCTTTCTAGTTTCGATATCGCTATCGTGCTGAACCAGCCTTCTCTCGAAAAATTCGAACCGAAGGTAAAGCCGGGTGGAATCATCATCTACGACGGCTATGGCATTTCAGAACCACCTACAAGAAAGGATATCAAGGTCTATAGGATTGACGCCATGGATGCAGCGGCAGAAATGAACCTCATAAAGACTTTCAACATGATTGTCCTCGGAGGTCTGCTTGCAATCCGTCCGGTCGTCAAGATTGACAGCGTCATCGCTGCTCTCCGCAAGACTCTTCCGGAAAGACACCACAACCTCATTCCTAAGAACGAGGAGTCCATCCGAAAAGGAATGGAGCTGATCAAGGAAGTACAGTAGTTTTACGTTCATATGTTTACGGAGCCCGTCTCTTTCCTGGACATTGTCCTTGAAGAGACGGGCTCTTTTCGCTCGTAAAGCCGAGGACGGCTACATCGTTCTGCTGGACGCCAATTCCAGCATTCAGACGATTTGGTTCCAAGAAAACGTTTTAGGCTGCACCAAATAAGTTATCGGATGTGTTTTGTACCGCAGAAACGTTTTAGATAGAACGAAATAGCAAATCTGATGTGAGTTCGGATAGGAACAGACCCGACCGGAGCCAGTTTGCATTCTGAAATCAGGATACGTCCGTAAGAACTGGACTTTTCCATGAAGAAATGCAATTGCGGAGACGACTCGAGCATTTTTCGCTTCTCTCGGCAGCGACGCTTCCTCGTTATTATCTAAGTTTCAACAACTTAAACATCCGAGAAATGTCAAGAGGTAGCTTCGAAAGAGGGTCGAAACACGGACAAGATATTCAACACACGGACAATGGTATTGAACTGCCTGACAAAAGATGGGTGGAAGCTCTGATAAATGATAATTTATCGATGCTTGACCGTTCATCAAGAGGGGCAATAACTCGTCTCGCTGCTTAGTGAGATTCTCCATTTCTTTTTGATTGGCTATTATCTTACTCATTATAGGAGTGACTGCATCAGAATACTCCTTCAATATCTTTTCTTGAGGGATTGGAAGGATTGTATTCTTTATGGTATCTTGCGATATGTTATCACGAGCAGAACCACTACTTAAAGTTATGAAGTGCTCATATAAAGAAGATAAATAATATCTTATGTAGGTAGTCATTATTTTGTTATGGGGTATTACACCACATACAGCTTGATTTGAACATGCCTCAAACGATAACAGACTAACTTTTCCAGCTGTCGCACCATATAATGCGACTAAGACTGTATCTTGTGGGTATAACTTAGCACTGGAGTTATTGAGTCCCTCTTCTGTTATATAGTTGGTTGTGCTTGTTATTATAGGATTATTTAATTCCCCACTATTTATCCAAGGAATATTTCCACCATCATAGTACTCACTATTTGTAGAAGTTGGTGTGCCACCCGAATATGTTTGTGCGACATCTTTAATTTTTGCAGCTGTCCATCCTTGCGGTATCTCACGCTTCAGTTTTTCGTTATAAACCATAGCTCCGCCACTCGACTTGTACGGTTTACCATCCTCATTAGGAAAGTCAAACTGCACAAACCAATAGTCGTAGAGTTGCTTCGCCATCGCCTCTAAATTATCATTTATCCGACGATTGACGTTTATCTTAGTGCAAAATGATAGTATCATATTGCCGATACACGCCTCCTCTGCTAAAGAGAGTTTCGGAATGGAGTATCGCATTATCTGATTCTTATCTCCACGAGGCATCTTGCTACCCTTTTTCCCTTTCATAACATAGTCGTAGAATGAGTCTTGAAGTAACGATGCGTATAGAAATTCTTGAGAATGACCAGATTTCGCCCGAAAGACAAGGACATCAGCAGAAGCCCCACCTTCCCTATCGGCGAACCAAATTTTCTTAAGATATGGACGAATATTAGCGACTAAAACATCGCCACACTTATAGTGAGTAAGAGCACACTTCTGCGGAGGAAGATTTTGCGCGACACATCGTCCTTCTTTATTCGGAAGTAAAGAGTCTGTTGTAACATAATCAGTGAGCAGTACATTCTCCAGTGGAATTTTATCTGTCACAAAATATGCAATTTCACACAATTGACACAACTGTAATCCCATTTCTTAATATTTTGCAAATCAAATAATTCTTTGTACCTTTGTCATTGGATTTTCAAAGCAAGGAGAGGCAAGCTCCAAGCTGATAGAATAACAGGGTTTGAATTTAATATTCTACCCTGTTTTTTAGTATAACGGGCGAAGTAATCTTTCACTAAGCCGCTTTCAGCTTCCAATCTTGCTATCAAACATTTTGTTAAATGAAAATCCAAATTACTATCAGCTTGGAAAAGCGCCTTGATGATGATCACAAGGAAGCTTTTCATAAACAAGTACTTGTCCTCGGCCACTTTAGGGTGATCAGAGGCAAGAAAGTTTATGTAATGGCCCACTACCGCAAAAAGTAGGTGAGTATTAGCTTCATCTCGTCCGTTAGAGAGTCGCCGCTCGTAAGATTGGCGACTCTCTTTGTTCTCATTCATTGAATTTAAGACTATCCAGCTGTTTTATTATCTCCGCTTCCAACCGGTGACTTTCTTCAAACTGCGCCGTAAGCTCAGCTTTATAACCGGCCATTCTCTTATTGAATTCCTCCTCGGTAATATCCACATAGTCAATCTTGATATCGAAATACTGCCCGGCGGAAAGGGAATAACCTTTCTCCTTAATCTCGTCATAGGTCACAGCAACAGAGAAATCATCAACGCTCTCCTTGTTCTGAAACACCTTCACAATCTTATCCACCTCGAAATCCCTCAAGCGTCGTTTCTGATTACTGCCTTCCTTGTACTCTTCTCCAAGCTTGCTTGCATCGATTAGGATGACCTTGTCAGAACTTGCACTTTTATCGAAAAAGAGTACCGAAACATTAGTTCCCGTGGTAGCGAAGACATTAGACGGCATTGACACGCAGCCATAGACAATCCTTTCGTTCACAATTTTCTCTAGAATTCTTTTCTCCACCCCGCTCTTGGAAGTAATAAATCCTGTAGGAATGACAATCGCTCCTTTACCCGCTGATTTAAGAGAATTGATAACATGCTGGATGAAACAGGTATAGATGGCCATCTTTGGCTTTGCCGGATCTATCTTGGCTACAGCATTCGGGACTCCAGCCCAGAACCTGACTCCGTCAGCTGCCAAAGTATCCCTATATTCCGGAAAATCAAGTTTGAACGGAGGATTAGACACGATGAAATCAAACTTCTTCAACGTACCGTCAGGATTTCTGTGCGATGGTTCAAGGAGGGTGTTTCCCTGCACAACATTGGGGAGCGAAGCCGCGAAGTTGTTAAGAATCAAGTTAAGACGTAGCATCTCACTGGATTTTTCGGAAATGTCCTGGCTATAGATTGTACAGCGATCTTCCCCAATCTAGTGTGCAAGAGCCATAAGCAATGTTCCCGTTCCAGCTGACGGATCGTAGCAGGTCACACCTCGCAGTTCAGCGTTGTCCCCTACAAGAAGCCTTGCCATTACTTGAGCGATAGCTCTCGGAGTATAATACTCAGCGTATTTTCCGCCTCCCGCATTGTTGAAGCCCTTGAGAAGGTGCTCGAACACTCTTGAGAAGAAATCATATTTTTCGGTAAAGACATCTTCGAAATTGAACGAAGCCACTTTGCGCATCAGCGACTTTGCGAACTCATCTCGTTTCTGAGTGTCAGTCACATAGGATGTAACAGCCGAAAAAATGTTCACACGGCTCTTTCCAGACGTGGAAACCGAGAACGTGTCAGAATTAATCTTTGCGATGTCGATAAGCGTCGCATCTAAAAGGGTAGAAAAATCGCCCTTACCTGTGGCGTTGTAGAGATGGGCAAGAGTGTGCTCAGGCTTCAGTCTCGGCACCGAAGATGGAAGATAGCTGAACAGGTCTTCCACCTCCTCGTCTGTAAATGTGTCATATTCGGCATCCCATTTTTCCGCTCTCCTCAACCTCTCTCCATAGACCTTGTCCTTCTTGGCTTCATAACCGAACTTGTCATTGAAAAATTTATAAAGGAAGATTTCTATGACAATTTTATATTCACTTCCTGTTCCCGCAAGACCGAACTCTGCCGTTGTACTCTTGAGTGAATCAATCAGGGCTACCGTTGACTCTGTAATGTTTATATCGCTCATTTATAGATAGTTTCTCTGTTGAAAATATTCTGCTGTAATAAGATTGTTGATGAATTTGCGGTCAGAAAGTGTGGCCGGTATGCCCATATCAACCAGCTTGGAGCCTATAATAGCAAGCACATCCCTTTTGAAGGCATCCTCATTGTCGACAATATGGGAATTAAGGTATATCATATTGTCTATCTGCGACTTCATTTGTGACAAATTTTCTGCGATTTCGTATTCTCCGGAAGAGATTATAGGCTTCTCCCTCTTCGCATTCTCTTCTTCGATTCTCTTGTGGATGCGCACAAAACGCTCGTCACCCCTATACTTCTTCTTCAGCAGGTTGTTGCGCCTGTTGATTTCTCGGATTTTTGCCATTACGGTATCCATATAATCGATGCTTTCTTTCGCCTCCGCCGTGTTTTGTGGCACGAAGCCCTTCTTGCGGAAGTATTCGCGGAACTGGTCGGCAAGAATCACATACTTATCCTCTCCCTTGTCAAAATTAGCCTCAAATTCAGCCTGTACCTTGTCGCAACGCTCACGGATGTCATTCACGACTATTCTCATTTCCTCCGGGACACCTTTCTTGAACTCAAAATCAAGTTCAGAGAGAGCTATGTTTATGATGCCCGAAACATCAGCCATATGCTCGGTGTTTTCCATCAAATTGATGCGTTCGATACGGTGACTTACCTCCGAAATCAGAGTTGGAATGCCGACCACCGCCAGTTTTTCAACCTTCAGCTTAAGATCCTCGTCTCCGAATGCCCTGACCTGATTGATTATAGCCTTCGCTTCATTAAGAGTGGAACGGAGAGCATAGAGAGCGTCCTTGCTACTGATTTCGTCAAGCTCCTTGCGAAAATCCTCCGGGTTCTCACATGTGAAGTTGAAAAGGATATTCTTTATCTCCTTCATCTTGGAGATGACAGTCTCTTTGTCCTCGATAATCACGTTACCTACTGGTGCATCGACTGGGACATCCGCCGTATCCACAGTGCGGTTCAACTCCCTTAGATAACGGTCGTTGGTTGTCTCAAAATTTTCTTTTATATCGACAAAATCAACCACGTAGCCATATTTGAAGTCCTTGTATGGACGATTGACCCTTGTAAGCGCCTGCAACAAGTCGTGTCCGTCAAGGCTCCTGCCGAGATAGAGCTTTTTGAGCCTCGGCGCATCGAAACCTGTAAGAAGCATCTGGTTGACAATCAGCACATCTACTGACATCTGCTTCTTGAACCCTTCGATATAGGCCTTTCTCTCAAGTTTGTCGCCTTCATCATGCAATATAAGAGAAGCCTTGAGAGGCTTCTTGGGAGAACCATATGAAATCATCGGGTCTTCGAGCATCATCAGTTTTTCTTCCTGCTTCTTCTCGACATACAGAGACCGTGAGAATCTCTCCTGCCACAGACGATACATTTCTCTTGCCTGTGGATTTGTCCTGCAAACTATCATCGCACCGATACTTTCATCATCCTGTTCCTTGCGGAAACGGCGGAAGTCGGTGATTATGTAGTCAAGAAGAGCATTCAGATAACTATCGTGCTCAAGGATTTTGTTCTTGTCAATGTCGCTCTTCTTGATTTCAACACCTCCGGCTAACTTGTCCAATATGCTTTTTATCTTTTCCTTATAGACCGTTTCTATAGGCTCGCGCATCAACTTCAGGGTATATCCGTCAGAGATTGATTTGTCGTAGTAATATGTGTCAATGTAATTACCGAAAATGCGCCAAGACTCCCTTTCTTCTTTAAGAAGAGGCGTTCCTGTTAGAGCTATCTTTACGGCATCCTTATCAGCTTCAAGCAGGTTTGCAAGGAAACTCCCCTCAGGATTGTAGCCCCTATGCGCTTCGTCTATAAAGAACACCCTTTGAAGAGATGTGCTGTAACTGTTGTCCAACTGGATCTTCTCAGAGTCTTCCTTGAATTTCTGTATGTTGACGACCATTATCTCAGGCTTGCCCACGCTATTCTCCACAGGGTCGATGCTTCTGAAATCTTTCATCAGTTCATTCCTGCTGTTCGCAGTTCTTACAATCAGTCCTCTAGCTGCAAACTCATCGCTTGCCTGTTCCATAAGAGCGATGCGATCAACGATGAAATAGAATTTCACGGCAGTCTGCCTCTGAGCATAAAAATCCGTAAGGCTTCGCACGGAATAGTATGCGAGTGCGGTCTTACCACTCCCTTGAGTATGCCAGATGATACCGCTTTTGACTCCAGCGGCTAATTTTCTCCTGATGGCCAAAGATGCGAACAGTTGCTGATAACGCATCACGTGCTTTTCCAAAGAAACCTTCTTGCTGCCGTCGTCTTCTTCCGTCGTCTTGTTCACGTAGGCAAAACCATATCGGAGGAGAAACAGGAAACGCTCCTTGCTCAACATCGATGTCAGAATTCTGTTGGTAGGAGTAGACGGCTCTTTATTAGTCTGATAGTCAGGAAGATTCTTAATAACGACACAGTTGCGATGTTTGAGGACCCTTTTCTCAAGTTCTTCTGAGACTTCTTTATAAGGATAAGAAGAGACAAAGTTTTTATCCGCCTCGCGAAAGACATTGAAGAAAGCCTTATTCTCTGAGCAGCAGCAATAGAAAGCCCCTTGAATCGGAACACGGTTGTCGTTATCATATTCTTGATTGTTGGAGAAAATCATCAACTGAGTGATGTTGATAAAGCGTCTGAATGCCCTGTTGGACATTCTCCTGTTGATTCTGTCTCTTTCAGCAAGAATCCCGTCGTGATTATTAGGTTTCTTGACTTCAATGAAGGCAAGCGGGAGCCCATTTACAAAACAAGTTATGTCTGGACGGAAACTGTCACCAGTGTCAGGATTCTCACAGGTAAATTCCGTGGTAACGTGCCACTCGTTATTGTCAGCATTCTCGAAATCGACAAGCTTAAGACCACTGTTGGCAGAGAGTAAGGTATAAAACTCTCTGCCCAGATCATCATTCCGAAGCATTCCGACTATCTTGTCCAGCATCTGACGGCTTCCGGTCTCATCCAATTCGGGATTCAATCGCCTGAGTGAGCGTAGAAATATGTCGGTCAGAATGTTTGTGTCAGGATTATAATCTGCGATGTCATCGAGATAGGCATACCCCAGACGACATAAGTGCAATGCCGCCGGCACTTGCACGCGAGTGTTTTCCGTAAAGCTATTCATTTCCTATCATCAATCTTGCCAATATACAAATTTAGCAAATTTTACTAACATAAAAGGCAAGTTCAGAAACACTTGGGACGGCTACACCGAATTACAACTAACCTCCCTTGATGGCTGATGCAAATAACAACACAATCACTATTTCACTTACAATACGAAAGAAAAACACATCATAATATCGCAGATTACCATAGGGATTGCCGTTTAATGTTTTCAATCTGAACGAATCGGCCATTTCGCAGAGAGGGAGCAACTTCTTTATCCTGCCCAATTCGGTTTTTTCGAACGTTGAATAGTAGAGCTCGTAAAAATTGAACTCCGGAAACGCAATGATTGGCTCTATTTCAGAAAAAATTCGTACTTCTGACATGCAGATTTATTTTGCGATTCCCACAATTTCTCACTTTAGTAAGCATGAAAAAATAAGTTGGTAAAGATTTGTGAAGGATTTCGAGGATAGCTTTCTTTTCGAAGATGGAGTGTACTGGACGTACACGACTGATGAGAAAAGGAATA
>OFMQ01000606.1_pt1 | contig 24549 bp, 20 predicted proteins | sample 1541851 | NCBI WGS metagenome assembly OFMQ01 (sample SAMN04209227, study PRJEB22552) | human gut metagenome | biome: gut; material: feces | host: Homo sapiens | place: USA: Oklahoma | reverse complement strand
AAACACCTTCATAAGACAAGTCCTCCTGTTCTATCTGACTCTATTATACTATATTTAATACAGGCTTAATAGATAGATTTGAGACTTTCTAATTTATTTTATTTGTATCATTATATCGCCAATATGCATATGTGATATTTATCGATATCCTCACATATTCACATTAAATTCACATTAGAACTGTATCGTTCTATACTTCAATTATGGGCACTACTTATCATTCAAACATTCAGGTTAAAGCCTTATCACTATTAAATAGTGATGTTTTCCTGTCCAAAAACCAAAATCTTAATACATAAAAAAGCGCTCCTATTTCTAGGAACGTATAATTACGCGGTACCATCCTAGTTCATTTTTCAAAATCGAAAAATGCCCTCAATTCACTCGTTAACGCCGACTACGTTTCAACTCCAAAGTAGCTTCAAACTAAAAGACTCGAAGAGCTTTCACCAAACGCCCTCTCTCTATACACAAGAACTTTTAATCCTACTTATCTTCTTCACTGTCGAATCGATAAAATTTTAACACTCTTTCCATATTTCTGCAAGACGAATCACACCATCTAACATCAATTCTTTACTCATACTCGCAAAAGACAATCCTATACGCCCACTTGAAATACTAATGGCAACACCATGCGATTCACACAAATCCCTAAAGCGTGATACATCCACATCTAAATTTAACCAATACGCCATATACGTCTCATCCAAAATATACGAACAACCAATATGCGTATCAATCAATTTCTTTAAATACAAATGCTTCTCCTTATACTCACGAACAAGCTTTCTTAAATGCTTCTGCAAATACCCATCCACAATATACTGCGTAAAAGCCACCTGCTCAATTTTACTCGTCGTTGGACCAAAATAAGAAGCACTATACTTACGCATATACTCCTCATTTAAAATCATATACCCAATACGAAGACTCGGTAATAATAGTCTTGAAAACGAAGAAAAATAAATCACATTCTTACTTTTCGAACACAACGAAGTCTTGATCTTAGAAGCATACACAAGCTCCCCATTATAATCATCCTCAAGAATTAAAACATTCTCTAAAGAAACCAATTCTTCACGAATTCGTTCACTCATAGACTGCCTATCAGACGTAAAACAAGTTGTATTCACATAGACAACATCCACATTCAATCTTTGAATATCATCCACAAAAGAATCCGGATTCAAATATTCAACATGAAAACCATATGATAAAAATACCTGCTTAGCCTGATCATCTACTAAAGTACTTAAACCAACCACCTTTGACTTATTTAACATTCCACAAAATATATACAACAAAGACTGATAGTTTGAACCAATCACCATCTGCTCTGGAAAACACAAAATATTCCGATTCTGATACACATACTTACATAGAGCCTGCCTTAATCCATACTCACCCTGTGCTAGACCATAACTTGACATCAAACGCTTATCATTCAAAACGCCCTTCATATATCGCTTCCAAATCGTCGTTTCAAACGAATCAAAAGAAACCGACTGAATCCGAAAATCATAATCATACGATTTTTCTTTATGACTCGAACTATAATCCAGAATTTCCTGATGCAGTAAGATACGCTCCGGATTCATACTCACCACATACCCTACTTTTTCTTGACTCGAAATAAATCCATCCAACACCAACTTATTATACGCATTTTCCACCGTGGTCTTAGACACATTCATCTTCTTTACACATTCACGAATCGAATCCACACGATCCCCATACTTTAAGATCCCAGAAAGAATCGACTCTTTATACAAATCATAAATTACCTGATATTTCTTCATGCAACTGTCCCCTAATTATTTTTTATAATTGTATATTTTTTTATATACAGAAACAAGTATAATAGTCACTAAGTTACAGAAAGAAGGAAAGATTATGAAAAACAAACAAACATATGAAATCGTACTAACAGGACTCGGTATGGCACTCGTATTTGTCGCAACCATGTTCATCAAAGTACCAAACGCATTAGACGGATACTTCAACCTAGGAGACGGATTCATCCTATTATTCGCAAGCTTTTTAAATCCATTTGAAAGCTTCTTGATTGGAGGCTTAGGAAGCGCACTAGCCGATGTAGCCGGAGGATACGGACACTACTTCTTCTTTACCCTAATCATCAAAGGACTAGAAGGAATCGTAGTATCCCTACTTATGAAAAACTACTCTAAACCAAAACAAATCTCAAGCTACGTATTAGGATCTGTCATTATGGTATTCGGATACTTCATTGCCAAATACATATTAAAAGGAAGCTGGATCGTAGCCGCAAGTGAAATCCCAGCCAACGTAGTCCAAGGAGCTGCAGGTATTGTGATTGCACTTATTGCATATCCAATGGTAAAGAAAATAGTACAAGATAAATTAAATTAAAAGAGAAATCAAAATCGATTTCTCTTTTTTATTTACATCGAACTGTCACTCTATTTTTCGCATCCAAAGTACACGTAAATAAAGTCAAAGGATACTCAGAAGAAGTCATATCCTCAACACTATCCGGCGTTAAAGTTTCAATTAAAACAACACGATATTCAAACTGATTTCCAAGCGCATCCGTAAATACGACCTGACTACCCGGATCTAAACTATGAATTCTTCCAAAATGAAACCAAGAATTATGTGCCGCAATCACCATATTCCCTTTATATACACTGCCCGAATATCGACAAGGTGCAAGTTTCATCAAATCATACGTAAACTCACTCGTAACCGGAAGCTTAATATCCAAAGAAGGAATCTCAATCGTTCCAATACAAGATAAACCATCCAGTTCTACTTCAGGCATATCCATATCTGGATCTATTAATACATCTGAATCCAAATCATTCTTTAAATTATAGGCAGCCAATATATCTTCTTCACTCTTTCTAGCCCGAAATGTATCATACACATTAAACAAAGTAAGTCCCAAGGCAAGTACAATACAGATACAGCCAACATATTTTAGAACTTGCTTATGCATATACATCCAAGTCCAACAAACAATAATACAGGTACAGGCCACCATAATTGACCTGTCAAAGGAAGATTTGATTCCGATTTCTTAGAATCCACAATCTTATTCAAACTATTCTTTAACACAATATGATCCCCTTCTCGATAAGAACTCACACTATATCCAGAAGGAACACTTGTCTCAACACAACTCCACCTCATATCACCCGATAAATCTTTCCAAGCATATGTCCAATGATTTTCTTCACTTAATACCTGATGATCTACGACTTTACCATCCCCAAGTAAATCTACACCAATAAAGCTTGGACGATTCTTTTTATCATCATCCTTCCATACTTTTTGAACACGCAAAGAAGTCGTTTCAACTCTAGGCTCATACTTTAATTCAACATCACAATCTTTATCCACATAAACAACAGAAACCGACATTGTATACTCCGTATTATCTAAAGCCTTTACTAAATAAACACCTTTAGTTAAATGAGAAAATAAAGCCTTACCATCTGAATCTGACTTAACTTCATCATCCCATTCAATATTGTCACGATCAATATAATCGCCAAGAATATTCCAATCCTTTGAAACTGAATAGGATTTAAAAGCACCCATCAAATTATAATCCGCATCCGCCACACGATATAATCGAACATCTATATTTGAAGCTGGACAAGTCACTGTTAAACTCGAATAATCACTTGCGAAAACAGGAGTACATACAAGAACAAAAAGAAATATACACAATACACTACGAATTATTTTTTTCACGTTCTCTTAACCTCCATATCTTCGAAACAATAAAACCAACCAACAAGAATACAACACCAACACAAGATGCCACCACTAAAGTATCCACTCGAGCTGCATCTGAAGTAATATTCGATTCATCATACAAACCATCCACCACACGATGACCACGAACCATCAAACGCTGCGTATTAATACCATACGGCGTACACGTAAGTAACGTACAAAGATCTTTACCTTCTTCAATTTCTAAAGGACCATAATCCTCAGGCTCTACAACCGAAATCTTATCCACCTCATACGCCAAAACCTTGCCATATACATGCAGATAAAATAAATCCCCCTTTTCAAGACGATCAATATCCGTAAACAAACGAGCACTCGGAAGCCCTCTATGACCAGAAATAACACAATGCGTGCTACTACCACCAACAGGAAGCGAAGACCCTTCTAAATGACCAACACCCACCTGTAATACAGAATCATCCACACTATGATAAATAGCTAGCTTACAACGAATCTCAGGTATCGTGATATATCCCATCATACCCGTACCATCCGCATTCAATAGACTCTTATATACAGACAAATCTGAATCACTAGGAGTAAAACGACCACTGTTAGAAACCAACCCTGAATTATAGGAAATAGCCGAATCTATCGCAGCCTGCTTATCCTTGTCATCCATCTTAGCTAAAGTATCCGTATAATTCGCCACAACAGCCGTTTGATGTTTAGAATTCCAATAATTACTCACCGTTGGATACAACAATAAGGAAAGGCCCGTAATAAAAACAAGTATCGCAATTATAGTTGAAATATGTTTTCTCATCTCACAACCCTCTCCCTATCATTAATCATAAAACAATTACTATTTATTCTTAACTCTTCTTTTAGTAACTAATACAACACCAGAACCTAATACAAGTACAGCACCTACTAAATAGATCATTGTAGTACCAGCACCACCTGTACTTGGTAGTACTGTTCCTGTTTTGTTCTCTACTTTAACTGGATCAGCATTATCACCATCAACTGTAACATTACCATCATTATCAATCACTACAGTTACTGGACCACTTAATTTATTATATCCTGCAGGTTGTTTAGTCTCCTCAAGTTTATAAGTACCTGCACTTAAACCCTTAATTGTAAATTTACCTGATTTATTTGTTGTAATATTAGCATCACCTGTATTAGCAACACGATAAATATCACCGTTAATTTCGTCTGGTGTTTCTTTTACAAAATTAATTGTATTCGTTTTCCCAACTTTTTTTAAGGTAAATACTGCATCAGCAAGACCATCTTTTTTTGTTTTATCATTTCTATTCTCAGTATACTTAAACACATCCATTTTAAATGTTTTTGTGTTAGTAGTTACTTCAGTTGTCTTTTGACTGTCACCATAACTTAGCAATGTTTTATTTGTGTTTGTATTTTCATTATTACCAATTACTGCCTTATCATTTAAAGTTGCAGAATAAGCTACAGTAATTGTATCATTAGCCTCTAAGCGATCACATAATTCTTTAGTAAAGTTAATATGGAAAGTACATTTTGGATCTGTGCTTTCTAAATTAGTTGTTTCAACACTATAATCTGTGATCATAGAAAGATCTTGATTAGTATTTGTTGCATTTTTATGTAAACTAACATTTACTGAATTTTTATCAAAAGTTAATCCCTCTGTCATTTTATCATGTAGCACATAGTTTTGAGCTCCTGGTTGTGCAGTAATTATAGTTTGGAAATAAACAGTATCATCAATGCTGGCAGTACTTGACGTGTCAAAAGTTCCAGTTTTTGAGTTGCTAACTTTTTTGTCTACTGAAGGTACACCATTCTTTTCTTTAATTTCAACAGTTGGTTTAGTTGTATCTAAACTACATAAAGTACCAACACTTGAATCAACTAAATAATATCCAAGAGGAAGATTATCAAAAGTAACTGTTGATGTAGTCTGTCCACCTTTAGCAGTAGGTGCAGGCTGCTGATAATCAGCTTCGATAACTTGATTTTCTTTATTAGCATGTTCTATTGCCAATTTTGCCAATGTCTCAACATTAGCATCTTTCTTCCATGAAGCATATCCATTTTCAAAAGTAAAATAAACGTCCTTTATACCATCTCCCTCAAGAAATGTCTTCCATTTTGATGCAGGTTTATATGAATAATTGCCATTTTCCTTTTGTCCATCCTCATTGACACTATAACTTTCTAAATCTAAAAGTCTATAAAGCTTATAAGTTTGTTTAGGGTATTGCGTTATTGATTGTAATTGTTCCTGTTTCTCCTGTTACTGCTGTAGTTGTATCATCAGCTTTTACGTTACAGCTCATTGATACTACCATCATGAACGCAAACATAATGGCAGCAATTTTCTTAATTAGTTTCATTGCTTTCTCCTATTCTTTGATTTGTCATTTAAATGATTCTTTTTATTTATATTTATCAGAACTATCAAGCTTGCTAAAACCAACACTGCACCTGATATTCTGTAAATCAGAGTTCCATAACTACCAGTAGAAGGCAGTTGTTTAACACGGCTTTGATTTGTCACGGTTACCGTATCCCCGTTTTTTACTGCATTATTAGTACTATAAGTTGTTAAATATTCTAATCCATTAATGACATGAACATTTGAATCCATAATTGGATTATCCTTATTATCTAATTCATAAACATAATAAGTTTCATTTAGATCCAAATCTTCAAACTTTTCTGAATTTGTATTTAAATCTCTTGTATTATATGTGATTTCGATTGTTTGAATCGGTTTATTCACTGCATCTTTATCTTTATAAAGACCGAACTTGTATGTACCACTTACAGGATTAGAATCATGACCTGCTACATTTAAGAATTTTTTCTCAACAGTAATCTCCCCTTTATGGTTGGTCACTGTTAGTTCATATGTTGATTGATATTGTATTTTCACATTTGAATACCAATCTTTATGATCATAATAAGTTTTGTATTCTTTACTACCATCATCTTTTACAACCATGATGTAACATGAATACTTTTCATCAACATATCCTTTAGGAGCCTTTTCTTCAGTCACTTTATAGATTGTGTTGTATTGCATTAATTTAGTTCCGGTTCCTAATTCAAGATTTCCATTCTGATCCGTTTTCCCTTGCCAACTTGTATTAGTCTCTTGAATATTCCCCCTTGTTCATTTCGCATTCAACCATCTTAAATGTTGCATCTTCCAATAACTTGTTCAAATGTTTCTTATCTTTTTTAGTTATTTTAAGCACTGGATTTTGAGCACCAGAAACAGTTCCACCAGCCTCATATGAATAAGTCTTTTCTTCTACTTTTTGACCACTAGAAGAGTAGTTCTTCCAATAAGCTTCATTTGAGAAACCAATTGTTTGACCCGGAGCAGCATTTACAGTGGCTGTATAAGTAATTGTGATTGGTATTCCATTAGGTAATTCAATCTCTAATGTATTATCTTCTCCAAGTGATGCATCGATTGTCACTGATTCTTCCGTTCCAGTTTTAACCGCTTTTATAGAAGAAGTATCTAAAATTAACGTATCACTCAATTTATCAATCAATTTCAACTTAGATCCCTCATTATTAGGAAGTTGTTGTCCAAGTTGATTTGTATTAATTGTAAAATTAACTTTATTTGTATTTTTGTTGTTTTCTGTCACAGGAATATAGCTCTTATCTAAATTATTAATCTTCATTTTTACTGGAGAACTTGCTGAAGTAATATCATTTCCATCTTGTGTCTGTAATACAACAGTATTCATAAATTCTTTTTCTTTGTTACCGAGTAATACATTTGAATCTGTGACTTTGCATACAACTTGAACATCTACTGAATATTTATCAGTAACCTTTCCTGCATAAAAATCACCTAATTCAATCAAAGCTTGATTTCCTTTTACATAGTAGATTGTTGTCCTAGACTCATTATCATCATCATTTGCTGTCGTACTTTTTTTCGTCCATCCATTTTCAAGATTACCTATCGACTTTGATACTATTGGGCTTCTTTTCTTCTGTTCTGCACCAATCCATTTTATTCGCATATATGCTAACTGCATGCCGTCTGGAATATTTTCTAATACACGATAGCTTCCAGATAAATCTCCGTCAAGATTCAACTTAAATGCCCATGATGCATAAATACCAGAACCAGTTTCATTTAAACCATCTTTATAAATACGTGATTCAGATCCTGCTGGTATATTTGTATCTTTATCTGCAACTATAGTTTTAATTTCAGAAGATTCCTTGTTATATTGGAAAGTTTGACCAAGCTCTTTTAAAATATCACCACCACAATATAACGTTTTAGTTGCGGTTGACCTATCCATAAAATTAATACCATCATCTTTAGTAGATACTTTATTAGAAAAATTAAAAGCATCTCTATAATTTGTTGGACGTACACTAGGTTCAGATTTAACAATCATAAATACTTTTTCATTTTCATTTAAAGGAATCTTATTTTTTACAGTAATTTCTAATGAATCGTAATTGCCGTTAGCTCCCGTAAATGTCAATTTATCAAACGAATTTCTTACATCAGTCATATTGGCATTCTTATTAAAATCGTCAATAGTTTTAAAATTATCTATCGATGTGCCTTTATAAATTCCAACCAATGAATCATCATGTAGATATGAAAGTTTGTCCTCTTCTTTATCTGAATTTTTAACAACACTATCCTTAAAAACTGTGTTCTCTTTAATTGATGTTCCACTAACCTCAATTACCCAATACAACGCACCATTTTCCCAAGTTTGTGCATCTGGTTCCGGTTCTTGATAATACCATGATGATTTAAGCACATTCATGTTGTAACTACCAGAAAACTCAACTGTTTTAGAAGAATTTATATTTGAAATATCAATGGAAACATTGCCTTTTTTCACTATACCATTTAACACAAATGTATTCGTTACTTGGGTTTTACTATAATTCTCCAAATTTACAGGCTTAGCATAATATGTAAAAACATATTTATAGTCTTTTTTATCCCAGCCAATCTGTTTTGGAGATAAGGCAAACGTATTTAATCTATCAATTTTTACCCATTTAGTTCCTGCTAAACTATATTTATTTGAATCTTTATTATATTCAAACGCTTCTACTTTTGCATATCCAACATACTCCATGTTCTTTGGACTTAATGTATCTGTCATTTTTACTTCAGTTGCATCCCATACACCTTGAGTGTCATTCACTGTTACAATATAGGGATAACTACCTGCAGGCACTGTAAACTTATCTGTTGTATCCGATTTGAAAGATGAATCATATACATCATCAGACATTTCTATTTCTTGACTTGCTGCAATTGGTTCTTTAACCTTTTTTTCATCCCATTGGTATTTACCAACATTTATATCTTTATAAACTCGATCTAGATAATCCCAATTGTTATTTTTATTTTTACCATTTGAAGCATTCACAAGATAACGATTTGATATTTGAACACTATTCGACTTCATTACGGCTAAAGCTTCAGGTTGTACAGTAACACTATAAGTCACATAATAAGAATCACCTGGATCAACTGTTATAGGATTTTTATCAGATCCAGTTATCTTAAATCGAGTTGGGTTCCCATCTCTTTCACCCCATTCAGTCTTATAATTTGTATCTCCCTTTGCCCAAGCTAACTTATATTCATTTTTTTCTAAATCTTTTTTTGTTCCATTTGATTTTTGTACAGATACTTTAAAAGAATCCTTGTTATAACTTACATAGCCTCTGATTTTTTCATCAACGTAATGGTCTTCTGAATAATCTAGATAATCCATTATTTCAAAATCTTTTAATGGATAATTACTATTTGAGTTTAATGTAAAATCCAATTTATAGTTTATTGTATATGATCCATCCTCATTCCTGATGGTAGAGCCCTCTTGCTTTTTATTCATCCCATAAGAAACTATAGGATTAAACGGTGCATTTGACGAATGTCTAGGATACGTTTTTGAGTATACATTGGCATTATTGTTTATAACACCCTTTTTATTTAAAGGTTCATTTTCCTTTAATTTGACAAAATAAGTTAAAGTACGCTTCTCATTAGGCGACATATCCCCAATAGCCCATACTAAACTTCCTGTTTCATTATCTTTTTTAGTATTCTCCTCTGGTATAGTATCGCTAGACGTAGTTCCTAAATAAACACTTCCATGTTGTTTTCCATTATCTATTGTTTCATAAGGTTCTGGATCATTTGGAGTTCCAACTAAATCTTTTTTATTAGTTGTAACTCCAACATAAGTTACTAGATCCTGATTATTAGTAAATGTATCAACCACTTTTACATCCGGGCATCCAACATTTCCTGTAGTAACCTTAATTGCATAAGATAAATAATCTTCACCATTTATTGATATAACCTTAGAATTATTCAATAATTTCTTTTCTATTTTTAAATCTCCATATTGTGCAAATACATCTGGTCCAAAATCCAAGTTATATGTTTTATTTCCAATTGTTACTGTCACTTGACCATTTGGATGTAATTTAGATAGATTCACATCTCCTTCCACATAGAAATCACCAGTTAAGGATGAGTTTTCACTTGTTTTTAATTGGCTTAGATATTTATTTTTAAATTGAAGTGAAATCACTCCATTTTGAACTGCTAATTTTCCCACTTCTTTTGAATCCTGAGTGATTATACCTGCGGTCTGTGCATTACTAAGAAGATCAGGAATAGTATAAGTAATGCTATAACTATACTCACCTGCATTGTTAATCAAATGGTCGATATTGATGTTGAAATAATCAACATTCAGTTTAATTTTGGCATTTCAGGAATTATTTGATTTCCATTTGTGTCAATATTAACCCAGTTACCATTTGAATCCTTATAAGACAAGGTTATGCTTTGAATATTTGATGGATTAGCACTTAAATCAAAATCCGCAGAAGTAACTTGAGTTGATTCCTGCTGTTCTTCTTCATTACTCTCATCCTGTTTACTTTCTTCTGGTTCTGCAACTGTTTCTACTTCATCACTAGGTTCTGTTGTATCCGGCTGCACAGTTTCTTCAGGCTCATTCGATACATCATCTTCTACAACTGGTTCTTGTTGTTCTTTTTCATAACAATCTTCAGTATGTTGATGTTCTTCTTTACCACACACTAATTTTTCATCTTGATAACACTCTTCAGTATGAGTATGCTCTTCCATTCCACAAATGGTTTTACCCTCTAAAGTAATGGCCGGAAGAGTTAGTGCATAAACCACGCAAAAAACAACCACGCAAGAAAGGGCTAAAGTAATCCTTTTCCATTTCTTTAACCGTGCTTTATCCTTAAGTAGTTTTTTTATGTATTCCGAAACCATACTCTCTCACCTACTTTACACTTCCTATTTGATCAAAAGGCCAAATTCTAAAAATAATCTGTCCCTCTATTTGTTCTTTCGAAATATCTCCAATTGCTCTACTTCTAGAATCTATAGAAGTATCTCTGTTATCACCCATTAAAAACCAATGTGATTCAGACACCTGGTGTGGAAGATCAATATCACAATTTCCCAATGCTTTTTCATTAAGATACTTTTCATCCAACACTTTACCATCCACACTCACATTGCCATTCACATCAATATCGACCCATTGACCAGGACTGGCAATAACACGTTTTACCAACAACTTATTTCCCTGCCAAAAAGCTACAATATCTCCCGACTTTAATTCTGTATTCTTTACAGAAACAACATACTGACCCTGTTCTAAAGTAGGAGACATACTATAGCCATAAATAGATAATACGGGCATCCATAAAGTAGCTACTAAAACAGAAATGGCAGCTACTACAACCAATATACCAATCGTCCCCTTTAAAGTTTTACGATATACAGCCCTATCCCTTAATCGCTTCTGCTCCGATTCTATTTCTTCCATTGTTAAATCATTTGAATTTGTAGTATCCTTTTTCATCTCGCAAATGACATCCACCAACTCACTACGACTCAAATGCTTTAAATCTTTCTTCTCCATATCTAACCCCTATATTTATTGGTAGCGCTTACTTCAAGCTAGTAAAAAAAGTCTACCTTGTCAACTTGTAAACTACTTTAGTAAAAAATTATTGCATAAATTATTAATAATGTATTCATAAATACATCAAATATCCCTTACCTATAAAGCATTTTAAGATTCACTAACTTTTGGTAATCTACATATTACGCGCCTTACAATAATTTTTCAAATACCTAAATTACAATGGTTATATTTATTTTGCGTTAAATATTGTATATCCTATGTTTTTACTTACATTTTTTACTTTTTGGTTATATATGTGTCCCCCCCCCGAAATAAACTCGATTAAAAAGTGCAACAGAATTGTTAAAATGTACAAAAGAAAAACAGAATTCATTACGAATTCTGTTCTTTCCTATAATTCAATTGTAAGGTATTTTAATCCACCATATTTAACTTGATAACGATAAATATTATACATAAGTTCTAACCACTCTGTATCTGTAATCTGCTTTTTGCCAATACAATCAATCATTATGTTTTCAGATTTTTTTAAACACTCCATATTCTGAACCCACTTTTTATAATTCTTACTATTCGGCTCCAGTGCCATGTCTATGAGATCATCATACTTCTCATTTACAGCCTTATATATAACTCGAATATTCTCAATTGTAGGCTTTTCGATAGTATCAATGTAATCAAAAAATCTCATATATATTACCACTCCTTTGCATCGAACTACCCACATTATAAACCGCAAATAGTTACCTTGTATAGAAAAAAGTGTCAATTAAGACACTTTTTTGAATATGTTTATGATTTGCTTTTCCAATACATTCACATCAATTGGCTTAGAAATATGCCCATTCATACCTGCTTCCATTGCCATTTTCTTATCTTCCTCAAACGCATTGGCCGTCATAGCTAGAATTGGAATACTTGCCTTTTTTACATTCTCAAATTGACGAATTCTTCTAGTCGCCTCATACCCATTCATATTTGGCATTTGAATATCGATCAAAATCAAATCATACAAATCCTCATCCACTTCAGACAACCGATTTATACAAGCTAAACCATCCTCAACACGATCCAATACTAATCCACTCTGCTCAAGTATGGCCATCGCAATTTCGGCATTTAAATCATTATCTTCTACCAGTAAAACACGCTTACCTTCTAAGATGGATTTTTCATCCAGAACATCCAATTCTTGATTCAATTCTATAGAATTCGCATCCGCTATTCTATGCTCAAAAGTAAGTGTGAAACAAGTCTCCTCACCCAGCTTACTCTTTACACAAATATCTCCATCCATCATGTCCACAAGATTCTTGACAATCGCCATACCTAGACCTGTACCTGACACTTTTCCAATCGTTGTATTATATTCTCTAGAAAAAGAATCAAATAAAGTTGGAAGATAGTCTTCACTCATACCAACACCCGTATCTTTAACTTGCGTTTGAATTTTGGCATAACCAGATCTTTCACAATTCAGTTCCTTTACATCAATCGCAATATGACCACCTTCAGGCGTATATTTAAACGCATTGCCCACTAGATTCATTAAGATTTCACGAATCTTAAAACCATCCCACAACACATGTGAATGATCAACATCCACACTCGTTGTAAATACGATATTCTTTTCTTGTGCACTTGACTCGAATACGTTCTCGATTTCTTCTACTACAAGCCCGATTTGCTCGGCTCTTTCTTCGACAACCATCTTACCACTCTCAATACGCGCCATATCCAGCACATTATTAATGATTGAAAGTAATAACTTACCACTCTGTTCTATCTTATTTTGATAATCTACTAGGATTGGATCTGTCAAGTACTGCTTCATCAACTCATTGTAGCCAAGAATCACATTCATAGGCGTACGAATATCATGCGACATATTGTTTAAGAAATCCGTTTTCGCCTTATTCGCCTCTTCCGCCACAATATATGCCTCTTTTAATTTTGCCTCCTGCATACGTTCCTTCTTGATCAAATCATCAATGTTTCTTGTACCAATCACCGCCACACGACTACGATCCTTTTTATAAACATACGCAATACGTGTCTGATGATAAAGAATACGATCACCCATTTTAAATTCATAGGTCATTGAAAAATCATCTTGATTTGAACATAACGCATCTAACGAAAGCTGATCTAAGAAATTTTCACGACTTTCATCCGTCACAATCTCATCGGCATAAGCTGGCAATAATGCACACCACTGATTTTCATATTTACGACAAAAATCCGCAATACGCTTACCATTATCACCCACTTCACGATATGAAAAGATTTGACCACTATCCAACTCCAACAATAATACGGAAAAATATTCTTTACCAAGACCCTCAATAATCTCTCTTTGAAGTTCTAATACTTTTTCCCTCTTTACAATTTCATCAATCGGACGAAAACCCATTATAATCTTAAAATGATTCAAATCCTCATATAGAAATACTGCCCTTGCCCCTAAATTCGAAATTCCATTCTCATCCGGAACAATTTGAAAATGCCATTCTAAAGAACCCTGTTCCTTTAATGTACGCATTAAAGACCCATTTGATAAAAGTTCCATATAATTTGGACAAGAATCCTTCATCAGTACATTATCATAGAAATAATTTAAACTCTCACTATAACTATGCCAATTCATTTCAGCACAACTCGCATCCTGCTTTATCACTTCCACTGTATCTTGTTTCAAGTCACAAAGCACTAAAGAAGTATAATCCATAGTCAAAGCCGATAAGATATTATTCTGTTCCTTTTCTCGAATAAACTCTGTCACATCCGAAATATGTCCATGCAGTATAGAATTTCCCTCTTTCTCTATACTCTCACTTACATAGTGATATCCATCTTTTCCTAACAAACGAAAAACAGAATGGAATAAATCCATCTCTCTATCCTCTGGATGCACCATATTCATTAATTTATTATCAAATCGAGTTTCAATCTCTTCTTTGGACCAACCAAAAATCTCTTGAAATTTTAAACTCACATATAAAAAGGGATATCCATCCTCCAATGAACACCGATGATATCCACCGATACGCCCACACACTTCTTGAATTGTCAAATCATTATCTATTATCTTCATAAAAAATCCCCTAATATCCATTACTCTATCAAACTCTCAATCCTATTTCAATCCACTAAAAACTATGGTTATATTCCTATTAAATAAAAGTAAACTAATTTGACTATATAGTAACATAAATTACGTTTAAGTTAGATGTATGCGTTTACACTCAATTAAAAAGTACAAATTGTACTAAAAAGTGCAAATAAAAAAGGTACATAAAGTACCTTAATTGCTTCTACGCTTTTTACGACTATGAATATTCTTAGACACACTACGAATATTTAAAATTGGAGCCAAGAAAATGATAATTGGATAGATTTCCAAACGACCAATCAACATCGCAAAAGATAAGACGATCTTCGAAAAATCCGAGAACATGGAAAAGTTTCCCATTGGACCACAAAGGCCAAATCCTGGACCTACATTACCAATACAAGTCATAACGGATGTAACTGTTGTCTCAAAATCAAAGTTATTAAATGAAACCAAGAACAACAAGACACCGACAATAATAATGAAACTACAAAAATACGCCATGATCTGATTGACCACCTCTGTATCCACTACTTTACCATCCATTGTGATGGCTTCTACTTTTTGTGGATGCAGTAACTTTTGAATATCCAATTTGATTTTCTTCACAATAATCAAAAGACGACTGACCTTCACACCACCACCAGTCGAACCAGCACTCGCACCACAGACTGTTAATAAGAAGAGAATCATCTTACTAAATTGTGGCCAGACACTATAATCACAACTCGAATATCCCGTTGTCGTTATAATTGAACCCACTTGAAAACTTGCCAAACGAATGGATTTGAATACATCAAAATTATACATGGATAAAATATTCAATGTGATACAAATAATTGAGAATAGAATAATACCTAAATATGTACGCAACTCTTCATTTTTAAAGACCTGTTTGAAATCTCTGATTAATAAAAAGTAATACATATTAAAGTTCACACCAAATAAAATCATAAAAATCGTAATAATCACTTCATAATACGCATTGTTGTAGGCACCAATACTCGTGTTTTTAATCGCAAAACCACCAGTACCCGCTGTACCAAACGTATTACATAACGCATCAAACAATGGCATCTTGCCAATCAATAGTAAAATGACCTGAATGATAGTCAATCCCATATACATGGTATATAAAATCATAGCGGACTGACGCATACGAGGTACTAATTTACCAATGGTAGGACCAGGTGCTTCCGCACGCATGATATGCATATCACGATCATTTGACTTTGGAAGTAAGGCCAAAATGAAAACCAAGATACCCATACCACCAATCCAGTGTGTAAAGCTACGCCAGAATAGTGTGGCATGTTTCAAATTCTCAACTTCCGTTAAAATACTTGAACCTGTCGTTGTAAATCCAGACACAGCTTCAAAGAAACAATCCACAAAAGAAGGGATTTCACCCGACAAATAGAATGGTAATCCACCAAAGAAAGAAACAACGATCCAGGCAAGACCTACCGCAAGCATTCCGTCTTTGGCAAAATAAGAATTCGTTCTCGCCTTTTTACGCATTAAACCATAGCCTAAAACCAAACAAATCCCAATTACGATCAAGTAAGAATCATATAATCCTTCTTGATAAATCAAATCCACAATGACCGGCAACACCATTAAACAGGCTTGCGCAATAAGCACCATACCCAATACATTACCAATCATAGTCCAGTTGAGTTTATGTATATTATGCTTAAGATAGTAAATCATTGATATCCCTCAACCCTGCAACCTTACTAATAATAATAACCGTATCCGATAGTTGAATACGCATATCCCCCGTTGCTACTTTAGAAACACCTTTATGTGTTACATACGCAATGATAATACCCTTACGAATATTTAGATCCTTAATTGGCACATCAATAAAACGACAATTGTCACGCACTCTAAATTCTAAAGCCTCTACCTTGTCATCCACTAGCTTAATCAAAGATTCAACGTTTGATCCAACCGTATTCTGCATAGCACGAACATACTGCACGATTTGGTTTGCGGTAATAAACTTAGGCGTAATTGAATTTTCAAGACCCAACTTTTCCAACAAGAAACCTAAAGAAACACGATTTACCTTAGGAAGCACATGCGTAACACCATGACTTTGGGCAAACATGGAAATAATGACATTCTCCTCATCATTATCTGTAAGAGCGATAAAGGCATCCATTTCCTCTAATGATTCACTCAATAATAATTCGTGATCCGTTCCATCTCCATGAATCACTGTTGCCTGTGGGAATTTTTCAACCAAGTTGATACACTTCTCTTTATTCAACTCAATAATTTTAACGGCCATACCCAATTCAAGTAACATGCTCGTCAAATAATATGTGATACGACCACCACCAACAATCATAACCTCATTGACTGTACGATCACTTAAAATACCAATCTTAATAAAGAAACGCTCTAATTGCGTTGTTGAACCCGTTAATGTAAGACGATCATTTTCATAAATCACCGTATTTCCATTTGGAATGATGACTTCACCATCACGCAAAATCGTCACAAACAATACTTCCGTCTTAAAACGACGATTGATATCAACCACACGCATATTTATAAGTGGGGAATTTTCTGTTACCTTAACTTCAGCAAGTTCAATTCTTCCCTTCGCAAAAGACGATACTTTAATGGAATTTGAGAAACGAATCGCACGCAAAATTTCACGAGCCGCCGCCTGCTCTGGATTGATACTCATACTCAATCCCAATTCATCTTTAATCAAACGAACTGTATTATTATATTCTGGATTACGAATACGAGCAATGGTATGTCTAGCACCCAATTTTTTTGCCAATAAACAACAAATAATATTCACTTCATCCGTTGATGTAGCCGCAATCAACAAATCACTCGAAGGTACACGTGCTTCTAATAATGTGTCTAAACTAGCCCCATTCCCTTGCACACCAACAATATCTAGTTGATTCATTGTACTCGATAATACATTCGCTTTATTTTCAACCACTGTAATATCATGACCCTCTTGATTCAATTGTTTCGCAATCGCAAAGCCAACTTTCCCATCGCCAACTACAATAATTTTCATATTTCCTCCAAAAAAAATAAATTCCGATACGGAACCTATCTCAAGTATAATACAAATCAATATTAAAAACTAGTGATACAGAAAATATGTTCAACCTCCTTGCATTTTCAATTCATAGTGATATACTAGGCTATGCTGGATAATCAAATTACCCTTTTACCGCTTATCCAGCGTTTCCTATTTCTTGAGCTGATTTACCCGATCAGCTCTTTTTTTCGTTTTAACAAACGAGTATAATGCCCTTAGAAAGGTGCATGATTATATTTTTAATTTGCACTACCTTACCCGCGTCTTTCTATAGACGCTTTTTTTTAAAGGAGGATTATCATGAATCCACAAATACTTGAAGCTTTATGTACAGATTTTACGGCCATATACCAATGCGACCTCATCCAAGATACAATCGATATCGTACGCTTCGACAAAGGAACTCATACCGATATGGCCATACAAACCATGGATCCCTATACACTTCACTCCTTTCATAAAATGATTCAATATTTTGAAAACCTTTATATTCAAGATTCCGCACAAGAAAGCTTATGGAAAGAATTTGAACCCCAGGCATTAATGGAAAAACTAAAAGACAACCCCATCTATTGCTACCATTGCCGTTTAAAACCAAATCAAAACGGTAATGAATACCATTCTTTTCGAGCCATTAAACTCAATGAATCCAAATCTAGCTTTGAAGTTGTGATTGGCGTTAAAGTCATGGATGATCTCATGGAAAAACAATATAAGAATGAAAAGCGCCTTCAACAGCTCCTTGAAGAAAAGAAACACCAAAAAGAAGAATTAGAAATTGCGTATAAACAAACTTCTGAAGAAGACTCCATCTTGTTGGCATTATGCAATGACTATAGTGTTGTCTATGTATGTGATTTAGAAAAAGACGATTTAAAAGTCATCAAAGATACCAATCCACATATTGCGGCGGGTTCTGAATTTAAATATTCTACGACCCTAGACATATATAGTAAGACACAATCGATTTATAAAGGCAATGAATCCTATGTTGAAAAGTTAGAGCGAACCAATCTAATACAAGCCATGAAAGATAGGGATGAACTTTCTTTACAATTTTGTATCAATAAAGACCAAGCCAATCCATCCTATATGGAAACGCGTGTTGTGAAAATCAAATCCGATACCGGCTTTAAAATCATTCTAGGCTCACGTCATATTGATGATATTGTCAAAGAACGTGAAGAACAAAACAAGCAATTGAATGAAGCCCTAAAAAAAGAGCGCACATATAACGAAATCATTCATGCGATTGGTTCAATTTATAAAAGTATCGCCACCATTGATCTAAAGAAACAAACCTATACCGTACTATCCTACAAGAGTTCAGACAAGAAAATTACGGAAACCGATTTTAAAGGAAGTATGGAACAATTAAAACAATATTATATAGCTCAGAATAGTTCTTCACCTTTTCAAGATGAAGTCTTAGAATTTATTGATCTAGACACAATCCCTGAGCGTATGAAAGGCAAAAACATTCTTACCCTAGAAACAAAAGGCCAAGCTGGAAAATGGCATGCCTGCTCCATCATCCCACAAACCTATGATAAGAATCATAATTTGACTAATGTATTGATGACTCTATCTGATATTGATGATTTCAAGAAAAGAGAGCTAGAAGCCAAAGAAAAATTAAAAGAAGCCGCCATTGAAGCTAAGCGTGCAAATCTTGCCAAGACAAACTTCTTACGAAGAATGTCTCACGACATACGTACACCATTAAATGGCATCGTAGGTATGATCAACCTATCTGAAAGATATTCAAATGACACAGATAAACTCTATGAATGTAAAGAAAAAGTATTGACTTCACTCGACTATTTGTTGTCTTTGATCAATGATATTCTAGACATGAATAAAGTTGAATCTGGGACACTTGTTTTAGAAAACAAACCATTCAACCTCATTGATATTCTTAATAAAATCATTGCGATTGTTGAAACAAACTGCGAACAGCACGACATACAATTCTTTGGCGGTAAAGATATGAGCAAGATCATCCATCGTAATTTTGTGGGTAGTGGTGAATATTTAAACCGCCTATTGATGAACATTGCGAGTAATGCGATTAAATACAACCGTGAAGGTGGCTCTGTTACATTATATTGCAACGAATTATCGAGTGATGATACACATGCCCTATATGAATTTGTATGTAAAGATACAGGACTTGGTATGAGTGAAGATTTCCAGAAACATGCCTTTGAACCATTTGCCTGCGAAGGTAAACCAACCACGACCGGATATAATGGTACAGGATTAGGTCTATCCATTGTCAAAGACATTGTAGAAATGATGCATGGTACGATTCAAATGGAAAGTAAAGAAAATGTGGGTACAACCTTTAGGATAATTCTTCCTTTACAGATAGATCCAAACCCACAAATCATAAAACCCATTCAAGCTAAGCCATTAAATCTTACAAATAAGAAAGCACTCCTTGTTGAAGACAATGATATCAACCTAGAAATCGCAACCATTCTTTTACAAGATCTAGGGCTTGATGTATCGACTGCTCGAAACGGACAAGAAGCCATTGATCAATTCAAAGAATCTAAGCTTTACACTTTTGATTATATTTTTATGGATATTATGATGCCAATTAAAAATGGATTAGAAGCTACAAAAGAAATACGTGCCTTACCAAGAAGCGATGCGAAAAGCGTACATATTCTTGCGATGAGTGCCAATGCATTTGAAAGTGATATTCAAGAATGCCTAAAAGCAGGTATGGATGGACATATCGCAAAACCAATCACTATGGAACTATTAAAAGAAAAATTAGCAAAATGAAAAGGGTGAGACAATCACCCTTTTAGTCTGCATATGGCTTTAAATAATCTGCATTCAAAATTAAAATCTTATTATCGACTATACGAATTACATTCTCTTCTCTTAATCCTCGCAAAATACGGTTGACACTGTTTCTGGTAGAAATACCACAGAATCCTGCAATATCATCATTTGTGACCTGCATATCAATCAATATACCTTCCTCATTTTCTTTTCCAAACAAAGAAATCAAATTATAAAGAAAGGCATAGATAGCGCCACTCTTTCCATTCATTGTCATACATTTTTGGCGATACAAAGCTCTTTGTAGATTCTCACGATAGTATGCCTCAACATACTCTTTTAATTTTTCATCTCGCTTTACGGCCCTTGAGAAATCTTCTCGACTTACCAAACAAAAAGATGCCTATTCACTTTCAACACGAATTCTTATACGATACGCAACATCTTCACGAAGTGTGTCGCACATTAACGAAAGAAGATTGGGTCCTTTGGCGTAAGTTATATTATATTCACGTCCATCCTCTAAAATGGAACTCACCTTTACGACACCTTCCTTTAAGAAAATCATCTTTTCTAAACCGCACATTATAATATCATGGTTCTTTTTTGAAACAATTGGGACTTCCGTCTTTTCCAGATATTGAAGCACATAGTCACAATTCATCTTCGTCACCTCTATCATTATTTCCATTGTATCATACTTCAGTAGAATCTTGTTAGCAATTGATATTTATTATATTACGTGTTCCTTATATATACAATTTTGGACAATTGTTTTTGTATAATACACAACAAGATGATATACTTATTTTTGCTGGATAGCGTGTCCATAAAGTAATTTGCATATCCAGTTTCCTATGAATAGAGCTGAATTATTTGCCACATCATCTAGTTCAGCTCTTTTTTCATTTCAAAATCCATGATATAGTAAACAAAACTGGTTGTAACCAACTCATGATAGTCTTTCTTATAATGACCAGTTTTAAGAGTCGACATCCCACATTTTAAGTCGGCTCTTTTTATGTTGCATGAAAAAAGGCGGATTATGCATCCACCTTAACATCTACAAATTGTTTTAAATACTCGACATCCAAGACCATGATTTTATTATACAATGTGCGAATAACATGTTCTTCTCTTAAGCCACGTAAAATACGATTCACGCTATGTCTTGTAGAAATTCCACAGAAACCTGCAATATCATCGTTTGTGATCTTTAAATCAATCAAAATTCCATCACGCGCTTCTTTTCCAAACATTGTAACCAAATAGTATATAAAAGCACATACAGCACCATTCTTACCATTCATCGTCATTAATTCTTGTCTTGAAATTGTTTCCGATAATTTCTTACGATAATACGTATTCACGTATTCCACCAATTCAGGATGTTCATTTAACAACTGATTGAACACTTCTTTTGAAACACAATAAAAACTAGCTTCATCACTTTCAACACGAATCATCAATGAAGAAAATTTACAATCAACAACTGCATCTTTAAACATAGATAAAATATCAAAGCCTTTTAAATACGCAATATTAAATTCACGTCCATCACGCATTAAAGCGCTGACCTTCACAACACCTTCTTTTAAAACATATACATTCTCATCATCCATCTTTAAAAATGTATGTCTTCTTTTACGAATAACAGGCACTTCGTGCTCTGTAAAAAAGTCTAAAAATAATTCACGCCCCATAATTTAAATCACCCTTTGTCAATATGATTTATTATAACACACTCCCAATTTGGATACGTTAACAAATCACACATGAGAAAAAAGAATAGATCTAAGCCTATTCTTCAACAAGTTCAAATCGATATTCCTGCTTCACATCCGGATACTTGTCATGATCTACTTTTGACACAAACATTTCATATGGACGAACAAAATACTTATAATCCCCATATAATGCTTGATAAACTACCATCTTCTCTTGCGTTTCCGTATGCATCGCAACACACAACACTTTATAAGTGTTTCCTTTAAAATGTCGATATATTCTATCTTCTAGTACTTTCATAAATTCTTTCCTGCAACGTTGTTTGACGAATACGCTTTAATTTTAAGCGTACCTGCGTTTCAAATAAGCTACTCGAAATGCCGTATATAAAAGACGCTTTTCTAGCATATTCTTCGCAATATAGAATACTGTTTGATATTCATTAGCAATTAAAAGAATGTGATAACGATATGGAAGTGTCTTTAAGTATGAATCATCCTCATTTTTGTCGATGGCATCCTTTAGGAGCTTCTGCTTAATCGTTGCGATATACGAGACAATCCCATCTAAATCAGATTCTGCTCTTTTGGTCAGCCGATATCCAAATTTAGATGCCGTACTTGCTCCTTACATTAGAAATTGCAGTGTCTCCGTCTACAGTGTTTCCAGATTTTGCATCTTCCAAACCTTCCAAGATTGTTTTTGCTTCATACATCTTTCTCATAGTTTTTTCATAATAATCGATGTCCATGACAACCAATCTGCCATATCCATTCTTGGTTACGAATACAGGACCATTTTCTTCTGCACAGAGGCGTTCTACTTCAAATGTATTTTTCAAATCCCGCATCGGAATAATCTGCATAGAATCAGTTCCTTTCTTGTGGCTATATTATAGCCTATATTCAGCCACACTCCAAGAAGCTATAACCTTTTCTTGAGCTCTCAGTGGAATGACTTCCCACACATACTGCAATGGGCTGAGAATGCGTGAAACCCATGTCCTGTTATAAGCAAAAAAAAGAGTATGAATTCTTCTTGAACTCATACTTTTTTTGGTTTTTGTTCATTTTAACAATTTTTGCCTGAATTTTAGATTTAAGTTATCATGGGGGTTTTGTTCATTTTTGTACAAAACCGCCTAAAAATTTTTTTCAGTTACTTTCAGTTTTTTCAGTTACTTTAATTCAGTTGAAACAACAAAACCACGCGCAAAACCACTAAATAGTTAGATGTCCTTTATTTATCGTTTCAAATGGGTTTTGTTCACGATTCTTTCCTTTAGGCAAAACATTTACGTGTACAATAGGTTCATAGTCGTGTTTTGTACACATTAGAATAGGAAAAAGATACAAACATTTTGTTTATACAGGGAATCTTCTTGTGTTAAGAGTTTTGTTCATAGGACGAAGAGAAATTATATGGCATATTGTAGAGGGACTATAAATTAATTTTTGCATTATTCAAAAAAATATGTTATATTATAGTTAGTAACGGGGCCGCATGAGATTATGCCGTTGAAATTGAAAGGTAGCTCCTTTTAATGAGGCAAAGTCAACTAGGGCGGACGGCATGCATTTGCCGGCAGAAGGATATTTCCTTCTGCTTTTTTTTAAAGGTGAGAAATTTATGGCAACCATTAATAAAGAATATAAAACGATTAATGAGCGTATTGGGATATTACAATCTAGAGGACTATTATTTAAAAATATAAATAAGGCCAAAGAGATTTTATTGGAACATCCATATTTTGATATCATAAACGCTAACGAAAAATTATTTTGTAAACCAAATACTTCTTCTAAAGAATATTTTTCTCATATCTTTTTTGAAGATCTATATGGTGTTTATTCATTTAATAATGAATTATCTAAGCTTACAATGAATTCACTTTTATCAGCAGAATCAAAGTTAAAAAATTCACTAGCATATCGTTTTTCTGGTAGATATTGTTATAATATTTCCCGAACTGAAGAATATCTGAATCCCAATAATTATATTCAGCCGACTCAACGAGCACTTTATTACAAATTTTCTGATTTCATATAAATGATAATCTAAATATGTACATAAATGATCATTTAAGAATGTACACTTCT
>OFMQ01000560.1_pt1 | contig 25577 bp, 24 predicted proteins | sample 1541851 | NCBI WGS metagenome assembly OFMQ01 (sample SAMN04209227, study PRJEB22552) | human gut metagenome | biome: gut; material: feces | host: Homo sapiens | place: USA: Oklahoma | reverse complement strand
ATAGGCATATTCGTCGGCATATTCACAGCTTCATACGAATCAAATCAGCAAGTGAATATAGTGAGTAATTTAACTTGTCGTCCACGCAGCAAATTGCTACTTTCTCGGTGTAGTGCGGGTCAATAAGGTATACATCGAATTGCATGCAAGCATGAATCGATGATACCTTTTGACCCTTTAATCACAAAATCGAAAAATTACTTTAGAAAATTTACACAGAACAGAAGAAATATGTTATTATATACTCTGTAAATCAAAATACGGAGGTTAGTTACATGGCAACGAGGAAGAAATCCTCAGCAAAAAGACAGACGAAAAAGGAGAGAATGGCTCAGATAGAGAAGCAGCAGGCCTTTAAAAAGGAGATATTTCTCTGGATAGTAGTAGCTGTTTCAATCCTTTTATTTATAAGCAATTTTGGAATAGGCGGTAATTTGGGAAACGCAGTAAGCGGTTTCCTTTTTGGTTTATTTGGAATGGTGGCATATATTTTTCCGCTTGTGCTTCTGGTGGGCAGCTTTTTTGCCGTGTCCAATAAGGGCAATTCATATGCTATCATGAAGCTTGTTATGACCCTAGTTCTCATATGGTTTATATGTGTGTTTATGTACCTGGCAGTGTATGGCGAATTCGCGGTTTCGCCGGTGCAGTCATACATTGACAGTGTTGAAAGGCATTCAGGTGGTGGCTTTATAGGTGCTCTTATAGGCTGCATTTTAGTTCCGGCGGTAGGAATTATAGGTGCATACGTGGTGACAATAGTTGTGATGATTATCTGTCTTGTGCTCATTACCGGTAAATCATTCATGAAGGGCATGAGAAACGGCGGCCGAAAGGTATACGAGTCAGCGCGTGAGAATAATGAGAGATATCAGGAGTATCGGCAGTATAAGTCAAGAGAGCGTCAGACAAGAGAGGGGTTAGTTTCAGATGATACAGACAGCGACATAAAGGAGGCTGCAAAAGGTGGCAGAAGGAATAAGCGTGCCGGCCGAAGGATGGACAATAAGATAACAGGCGTGTCACTTGATACAAAAATTGATGGCAGTGAAAACGCGCTAAATTCAGGAATTGCAGGTAGTGATACAGCGCATGTGGGGATATTTGGACAAGGTGCAGCAGCTACAGATGCGCTTGGTGAGATAACTATAGAGAATTATCCGAGTTCACCTGCAATAAAGGAGAAAAAGACGACAAGCCTTACATCAGGGGATGCAGGGGAAATAGTGCAAACACCGGACTTTGGTGTGGCATCGGAGCCTGTTTCGGTTTTGGATGGCACAGCTGCAAGCCATGTGTCGCAGATACCTATATCGGGCTGCGTGGAGCCTGATATATCTGATGATTTTGGCATACAAAAAGATAATGAGCTGCAATCAAAATTATCAGCTCCGGCTGCAGATGCGGTAATGACAAAACCACCTGCAGTAGAGCCAGGTAAGAAAAAGGTCAAATCAGACAAGGATGAGCTTGCCAAAGAGGTTGAAAAAGTCAGTGAGCAGATAGCGATAAATGACGCAGAAAATGCAATCCAGCAGAAGCCGTATGTATTTCCGGCTGTTGATCTGCTTAAGGCTCCTGACAGGGGTAAAACCGGTGATTCGCAGGCTCATCTGCGTGAAACGGCGGCGAAGCTTGAACAGACTCTTAATGTGTTTGGGGTGAATGCGAAGGTGAATAATATAAGCTGCGGTCCTGCTGTTACAAGGTTTGAAATCACACCGGAGCTTGGAGTGAAGGTATCAAAGATTGTGAATCTGGCAGATGATATAAAGCTTAATCTGGCAGCCGCGGATATACGAATCGAGGCTCCTATTCCGGGAAAAGCCGCTGTGGGCATCGAAGTGCCAAACAGCCAGAGTGTTGCTGTTTCCTTCAGGGAGCTTGTGGAGTCTGAAGAATTTAAAAATGCCAAATCAAAGATTACATTTGCAGTGGGAAAAGATATTGCAGGCAAGGTTAAGGTTACGGATATCGCAAAAATGCCACATCTTTTAATTGCAGGTGCTACCGGCTCAGGTAAGTCGGTTTGTATCAATACAATTATCATGAGTATACTATACAAGGCAAAGCCGGATGAGGTAAAGCTGATTATGATTGACCCGAAGGTGGTTGAGCTTAGTGTATACAATGGCATACCTCATCTGATGATTCCGGTTGTTACAGATCCTAAAAAAGCTGCAGGAGCATTAAACTGGGCGGTTTCAGAGATGACAGACCGATACGAGAAGTTTGCAAACAGCGGTGTCAGGGAAATAAACGGTTACAATGCCATGATTGATGCGATGGATGGCAAAGATACAGAAAAACCGCCAAAGATGCCACAGATTGTCATTATAGTTGACGAGCTTGCAGATCTTATGATGGTTGCATCAAAGGATGTAGAGGAGGCAATATGCAGGCTGGCACAGCTTGCGAGAGCAGCCGGTATACATCTGATCATAGCCACACAGAGGCCTTCTGTTAATGTTATTACAGGTCTCATCAAGGCGAATATGCCAAGCCGTATCGCATTTGCGGTTACAAGCGGTGTTGACAGTCGTACCATACTTGATATGAATGGTGCGGAAAAGCTCCTTGGAAAGGGAGATATGTTATTTGACCCACAGGGTGTTCCGAAGCCCCTTCGAGTACAGGGCGCATTCGTTTCAGATAAAGAAGTTTCCGATATTGTGAAATTTATTATTGAAAATAATGAGAATGCACAGTACAGTAATGATGTGGCACAAAAGATGGAGAGCCTGTCGAATGATACGACAAATACAACCGTTACCATTTCAGATGTGGAAAACACGGATGATGGCAGGGACTCTTACTTTGCGGAGGCAGCGTCAATTATCACAGATAAGGAACGGGCTTCAATCGGAATGCTTCAAAGATACCTTAAAATTGGCTTCAACAGGGCGGCCCGCATCATGGATCAGCTCGAAGAGGCTGGTGTAGTGGGACCTGAGGAGGGGACAAAGCCCCGCAAGGTTCTGGTGACTAAAGAGGAATTAGATACTATATTAGAGAATAATTAACACAAAGGAGCAAATAAAAATGAAAACAGATATTCAGATCGCACAGGAAGCTACAATGCTTCCAATCAAGGATGTAGCAGCAACTATAGGGATTAAAGAGGATGACTTAGAGCTTTATGGAAAGTATAAGGCAAAGATTTCTGATGAGCTCATCAATCGTACAAAGGAAAATCCTGACGGAAAGCTCATACTTGTTACAGCTATAAACCCGACTCCTGCAGGAGAGGGAAAGACAACCACAAGCGTCGGTCTTGGAGAGGCATTTGGACGCCTGGGAAAGAAAGCGCTTATCGCACTTCGTGAGCCATCACTTGGACCTTGCTTTGGTATCAAGGGAGGCGCAGCCGGTGGCGGATACGCACAGGTTGTCCCAATGGAGGATTTGAATCTTCATTTTACGGGAGATTTTCATGCGATTACATCTGCGAACAATCTGCTTGCGGCACTTCTTGACAACCATATCCAGCAGGGAAACGAGCTTGGCATCGACCCGCGCCAGATTGTATGGAAGAGATGTATGGATATGAATGACCGTGTCCTTAGAAATATCGTTGTTGGTCTTGGAAGCAAGATGGACGGAATGGTCAGAGAGGATCATTTTGTCATCACTGTAGCATCTGAAATTATGGCTATACTCTGCCTGGCCGATGATATGGCAGATTTAAAGAAGCGCCTTGGCAGAATTATCGTGGCATACACCTTTGACGGAAAGCCTGTCACAGCCGATGATCTTCAGGCTACAGGCTCTATGGCAGCTCTCTTAAAAGATGCCTTAAAGCCTAACCTTATCCAGACACTTGAGCATACACCGGCAATAGTTCACGGTGGACCTTTTGCCAATATAGCACATGGCTGTAACAGTGTCCGTGCCACAAAGACAGCATTAAAGCTTGCAGACTATGTTATCACTGAGGCAGGCTTTGGCGCAGACCTTGGCGCAGAGAAGTTCTTTGATATCAAGTGCCGTATGGCAGGGCTTAAGCCGGATGCAGCTGTACTTGTTGCAACAATCAGAGCATTAAAATATAATGGCGGCGTGCCGAAGGATGAGCTTTCATCAGAGAATCTTGATGCACTTAAGGCTGGAATCGTAAATCTTGAGAAGCATATTGAGAATCTTCACAAGTTTGGTGTGCCTGTAGTTGTCACATTAAATTCATTTGTCACAGACACCAAGGCTGAGACTGATTTTGTAGAGCAGTTCTGTAAAGAAAGAGGCTGTGAATTTGCACTCTCAGAGGTATGGGAGAAGGGTGGCGAAGGCGGAATTGACCTTGCCAACAAGGTACTTGAAACAATCGAGCACAAGGAAAGCAATTTCAAAGTGCTCTATGATGATAGCCTGTCACTTAAGGAAAAGATTGAAACTGTTGCAAAAGAAATATATGGAGCAGATGGTGTTACATATTCTCCGGCAGCAGAGAGAGAGCTTAAGAGGATTACAGACCTTGGAATGGGAGATTTTCCAGTATGTATGGCAAAGACACAGTATTCGCTTTCTGATGATGCAAAGAAGCTTGGCAGACCGAGCGGCTTTAAAATCAACGTACGTGAGGTTTATGCGTCAGCAGGTGCAGGCTTTGTGGTAGCAGTAAACGGTTCTATCATGACTATGCCGGGACTTTCAAAGAAGCCGGCTGCATACGGCATTGATGTGGATGACAATGGTGTGATCACAGGATTATTCTAGGAGGAAATATGGCTAATCTAATAGACGGAAAATTGATTTCAACACAGATTAAGGATGAGCTTAAGGAAGAAGTGGCAGAGCTTAAGAAAAAAGGCATCGAGGGTTGCCTTGCGGTGATTCAGGTCGGAAATGACCCCGCATCATCAGTGTATGTGCGCAACAAGAAAAAGGCGTGTGAGTATGTCGGAATTAAATCGCTTTCATATGAACTTGCAGAGGAGACTACACAGGAGGAAATATTAGAGCTTATCGAAAAGCTCAATGCTGATGTTTCTGTAAATGGTATTCTCTGTCAGCTTCCGCTGCCAAAGCATATCGATGAGGACAAGGTTATTGATGCTATTGACCCGAAGAAGGATGTTGATGGCTTTAGTCCACAGAGTGTTGGAGCGATGGTTATAGGAAAGCCTGGTTTTTTGCCGTGTACTCCGGCCGGTATCATTCAGCTTTTAAAGAGAAGCAATATAGATATTGATGGTAAAAGCTGTGTTGTGGTTGGCAGAAGCAATATAGTCGGCAAGCCTATGTCACTTCTCATGCTTAGGGAGAATGCAACTGTTACGGTATGTCATTCACATACAAAGGATTTAAAAGATGTATGTAAAAATGCTGATATACTTATAGTGGCAATAGGAAAGCCTAAGTTTATAGATGCTTCATATGTGAAGGATGGTGCGGTTGTCATTGATGTTGGAATCCACAGAAATGCTGAAAATAAGCTGTGTGGTGATGTGGATTTTGATTCTGTTGTGTCTAAAGCGTCACATATCACACCTGTACCGGGCGGTGTAGGTCCTATGACAATTGCGATGCTCATGAGCAATTGTGTTGAGGCTATGAAGAGATAATTAGACAATAAGTAAGAGGATTAGATGTATGAGATGTGCCAATTGTGGTAATGAATTGAAGGCGGGCAGTCTGTACTGTGATGTCTGTGGGCATCCGGTTCAGATAGTGCCTGATTACAACGAATTTGATGATTATCTTGATAATCTGGTTGGAAATGATGACAGGCGAACTGATGGACAAAAGACTGTAAAGCCTGTGTCTGATAGGACAATCAGGTTTGATGAGCCGGTGAGGGAACAGCTTCATAGTGCCGGTCAGCGGAACGGACAAAAACCGGACAGAATGTCACAGTCTGTAAAGCAGCAGGTGAGACAGGCTCAGACAGGTGAGCAGCAGTCTCAGACGAAACAACCGTGTGAGAAGCCGCAGTCTGACGGACAGAGGGCAAAGAGAGCGCAGCAGAAGAAGATAATTATTATCTCAGCTGTAGTGTGCGTTGTAGCAATTGTAATACTTATTGCAGCTATTACACGTAATGTAAGCAGATCACATGACAATTCATTTGATTATCAGGTGAAGCAGGCAAAGGCAGCTTATTCGGCGGGGAATATAAATTCCGCGGTTTCTTATTATGAGAAGGCTTTGTCGATTGATTCGGATAATACAGATGTCAGATTTGCTTTGGCTGATATATATATGTCGAAGAAGGATTATGATGCCGCTCTTGTGCTGTATCAGGAAATTATCAATATTGATCCAAAGAGCAAAGAGGCTTATAAGCAGCTTATCTCGATTTATGAATCAAAAAAGGATTATGATGCAATTGTTGCGTTGCGTGAGAGTGCTAAGGATACATCTGTTTTAAAGCTTTTTGCGGATTATACTGTATCTAAACCGCAGTTTAGCAAGAGCAGTGGCAAGTATGGAGAGACTATTGAGCTTTCTATAGATGCAGACAGCGATACCAAAATATACTATTCATATGATTCGGATGATCCTTTGACCAGAGGAGAAAGATATTATAGCCCGATCACCCTGGACAAGGAAGGCACATATGAGATAACAGCTGTTGCGGTTGATGACAGAGGAATCAAAAGCGAGGTGGCATCTGCCAAGTATGAAATCGAGTTTGAGGCGCCGGATGCACCGGAGATAGACCCTGACGGAGGTACATTTGGTGCACAGACAGACATTACAATCACAGTACCTGAAAATTGCAAGGTATACTATACTTGGGATTCGTCAGATCCGAGTGCTGCATCAACAGAGTATACAGCTCCAATACCTGTTCCTGAGGGAAATAATGTGCTTTCTGTTATTGCGATAGACCAGAATACCGGAAAGTGCAGTGATATATACAGATCAAGATTTGAATTTTATATGAATTAATAAAAAACACGCATGAGTTGATTAATCATGCGTGTTCTTTTTTCATGTAATTCTCCCGAGGGTATATGAGATTTATGCTTAGATATTAACTAAATGATATCTATATATGATAAATCTTTCAAGGATTACTTGCCTTTCTATAAATTTTGTAATAATATTTTATTATATCTTTTTTAGGAGACAATAATGGAAGATTTAATGAAATTGAGAGAGTCTATCGATGAGATAGACAGTGAAATAGTTAGATTATATAAGGAAAGAATGGATATCTCAAAGCACGTTGCCGAGTATAAGATAACCACCGGCAAAAAGGTCTTTGACAAGGCGAGAGAGGATGAAAAGCTTGAGAAATTATCGTCTCTTGCAGATGATGAGTTTTTGAAGCACGGTATAGTTGAGCTTTTTGAACAGATTATGTCGACCAGTAGAAAGAAGCAGTATCAGCTTATGACTGAGCATGGCATAGTGGAGAAGGAAAACTTTACTGAGGTAGACAGCCTGGATTTTTCCAATGCAAGGATTGTGTTTCAGGGAGTTGAGGGTGCATACTCACAGCTTGCCATGAAGACATACTTTGGCGAGAACTGTAATGGCTACAACGTGGATTCCTGGAAGGATGCCATGGAGGATATCAAATGCGGAAAGGCTGATTATGCAGTGCTTCCGATAGAGAATTCTTCAGCCGGTATTGTATCGGAAAACTATGATCTGCTTGTTGAATACGACAATTATATAGTTGGGGAGCAGATTATACGCATCGACCACAGTCTGATGGGACTTCCGGGTGCAAAGATTTCTGATATCAGGACTGTGTACTCACATCCACAGGCTCTTATGCAGTGCTCAGATTTTTTTGATGAGCATAAGGATATCAACCAGGTGGCTGTCAGGAATACAGCTTTTTCTGCAAAGAAGGTAAAGGATGACGGAGATATCACACAGGCTGGCATAGCTAGCCATATCTCGGCTGATATATATGGGCTTCAGGTGCTTGAGAGCCGCATACAGAACAATAAAAACAATGCAACAAGGTTTATAATTGTGTCGGCTAAAAGGGTATGCCGCAGAGATGCGGACAGGATAAGCATATGCTTTGAGACACCTCACAAGAGTGGTGCACTGTATCATATGCTGGCACACTTTATATACAATGGAATCAATATGTTAAATATCCAGTCTCGTCCGATATCTGATAAGGCGTGGGAGTACAGGTTCTTTGTTGATTTTGAAGGACGTTTTACGGATACAGCGGTGCAGAATGCGTTAAGAGGCATAAGGGAAGAGGCAATTGCCCTTAAGATTCTTGGTACATATTAGATTATAGAAATTTAGATAAAAGTGTTGACAACAGAAATTGTCTGTGCTATATTCTAGTAGTTGTATGAAAACAAAGTAGAGTATCCACTCTCACCTAAGCGCAATGGAGCGACTTAGCGTTAATATTTTCAAACATTTGTGTTGAAGATTGTATAGTGGATAGTCTGCCTATCCACTATTTTTTATGGAGGTACAAGACCATTAGCGAATTAATGATTAATGAACAGATCAGAGACAGAGAAGTTCGACTGATTGGAGCGGATGGAGAGCAGTTAGGAATTGTTTCTTCAAGAGAAGCTCAAAAAATTGCAGACGAGGCAGGACTTGATTTAGTAAAGATAGCACCAAATGCAAAGCCACCTGTATGTAAGGTGATTGATTATGGTAAGTATCGTTATGAGCAGGCCCGTAAGGAAAAGGATGCAAAGAAAAAGCAGAAGACCGTTGAATTGAAAGAGATTCGTCTCTCACCTAACATTGAGGCTAACGACTTGAATACCAAGATGAATGCTGCAAAGAAATTCCTTGCAAAAGGAAATAAGGTAAAGATCACACTCAGATTCAGAGGACGTGAGATGGCTCATATGAATGCAAGCAAACATATCCTTGATGATATAGCGGAGAATCTTTCAGATGTAGCGGTAGTGGAGAAAGCACCAAAGGTTGAAGGAAGAAGCATCGGTATGGTGCTGGCAGAAAAGAGATAACAATTTAAGGAGGAACACACAATGCCAAAAATGAAAACAAGCAGAGCAGCTGCAAAACGTTTCAAAGTTACAGGAACAGGAAAGTTAAAAAGAAATAAAGCCTACAAGAGACATATCTTAACTAAGAAAACAACAAAGACAAAGAGAAATCTCAGAAAAGCAACAATGACAGATGAGACAAATGTTAAGAATATGAAGAAGATTTTACCATACATGTAATCGGTAGTATTAGTTAAGGAGGAATCAACAAATGGCAAGAGTTAAAGGCGGTTTAGGCGCTAAGAAAAGACATAACAGAACATTAAAGTTAGCAAAGGGTTATAGAGGCGCTAGATCTAAGCAGTATAGAGTAGCAAAGCAGTCAGTTATGAGAGCACTTACAAGCTCATACGCTGGACGTAAAGAGAGAAAGAGACAGTTCCGTCAGTTATGGATTGCTCGTATCAACGCAGCAGCTCGTCTCAACGGACTTTCATACAGCCAGTTCATGCACGGCTTAAAGTTAGCAAACGTTGACCTTAACCGTAAGGTATTAGCTGATATGGCTGTTACAGATGCAGCAGGATTTGCTAAATTAGTAGAGGTTGCTAAATCTAAGCTTGCTTAGTTTAGCATAAAGAGATATATGAAAAAGCTGCCGGGCTTCATGTGAAGCCCGGCAGCTTTTTTCATTCTTGAGCTTTTTTGTATTTACTGCGATACTCCTTAGGCGAAAGGCCTTTTATTTTATGAAAGGTCTTTGAAAAATAAAGGCTGTTATCAAACCCTATAGAGCCTGCAATTGCTGTGATGGACAATGAGGAGTGCTTAAGCAGATAGCATGCCTGTTTGATTCTGAAATCGGTCAGATATTCCTTTGGCGATACACCGAGAATGCTCTGGAAGGAACGGAACAGGTGACTTCGGCTTAATCCTATATATGATGCGATATCTTCAACGGTGATAGGGTATGAATAGTTGGCGGAGATGTATTCGATGCCCTTTTGTACATAGGAGTTTGCACTGTTTTGCGGTGGCTTTGATGTGGCGGCGCTGACAAAAAGAGCGAGGGTGGTGTAGAGTCGCCCGGTCATTTCGAGTGCATTTTCAAATTCTGTGCCTCTGGCGTCGTATATATGCATGAGCTGTCTTTTGATTTCGTTTCCGTTTGATACACTGTGTATGTATGGATGTGCTTTTGTGAAATCAGTGGCTCTTAAAATGGTTGCAGCATCACTGCCGGTAAAGCCTACCCAGGTATATTCCCAGGGATCTTGCGCATCAGCCTGATAAATCACTTCGGTATTTGGATATACGAGAAACGCATCACCGGGAGTTAATGTGTGAACACTGCCATTTACAGTGTAGCGGCCTTTACCGCTTATGATATAGTGAATCAGATAATGGTCTCTGATACCGGGTCCCCACTGATACAGGTTATCACAGCTCTGGAAGCCTACGTTATATACGGACAGAGATACAAGCTCTTTTTCTTTTACGATATAGGAATTTTTGTACTTATTGTTCATATTGCCTACCTTTACAACATTTTTACATATTTCTTCTACATTTTATTCTATACAAAAATGAGCAAATGCGCTACAATAAATTTAACAAAAATGAAAAGGAGATATTTATTATGGCAATTTTAGTTACTGGTGGAGCCGGATATATCGGAAGCCACACATGTGTGGAGCTTCTTGATGCAGGCTACGATGTTGTAGTACTTGACAATCTTTCAAATTCATCTGAGAAGTCACTTGACAGAGTTAAGGCTCTTACAGGCAAAGAAGTAAAGTTCTATAAGGGAGATATCCTTGACAGAGACATCTTAAATAAGATTTTTAAGGAAGAAAAGATAGATAGCTGTATTCACTTTGCAGGACTCAAAGCAGTAGGAGAGTCTGTGGCAAAGCCTTGGGAGTATTATAACAATAATATTGCAGGAACACTTACACTTGTTGATGTGATGAGACAGAATGGCTGCAAGAGCATCATTTTCTCTTCATCAGCTACAGTATACGGAGATCCTGCACAGATTCCTATCACAGAGGAGTGTCCAAAGGGACAGTGTACAAACCCATATGGCTGGACAAAGTCTATGCTTGAGCAGATACTTATGGACATCTATAAGGCAGATAATGAGTGGAACGTTATTCTTCTTCGTTACTTCAATCCAATCGGAGCTCATAAGAGTGGTACAATGGGTGAGAATCCAAACGGTATTCCAAACAACCTCATGCCTTACATCACACAGGTGGCAGTAGGCAAGCTCAAAGAGCTTGGAGTATTCGGAGATGACTATGATACTCCTGACGGAACAGGTGTGAGAGATTACATCCATGTAGTTGACCTTGCGGTTGGACATGTCAAGGCTTTAAAGAAAATTGAGGAGAATGCAGGTCTTTGCATCTACAATCTTGGAACAGGACACGGCTACAGCGTGCTTGATATCGTAAAGAATTTCGAGGCTGCAACAGGGGTCAAGATTCCTTATACAATAAAGCCTAGAAGACCTGGCGATATTGCTACATGCTACTGTGACCCATCAAAGGCCAAGAGAGAGCTCGGCTGGGAAGCACAGTATGGTATTAAGGAGATGTGTGCCGACTCATGGAGATGGCAGAAGAACAATCCTAACGGATATGATGATTAATTATGATTAATTTTTAATTAGGCTTATACTTAAATTATTTATGCCTTGGAGCATTCTGTGGTAAACGGAATGCATTCCAAGGCAATTTTACTTTAAGGCAGAAATATTTATCATAGCGTGGATAGACACCGGGTGTGTCCGGTGTCAACAACAATAAAAAAACATCGCATAAATGCGATGCTTTCGGGTTGGGCTGTATTTAATTAAATAAATATCAGTGAGCAGTCCGTACGGGAATCGAACCCGTGTTTCCGCCGTGAGAGGGCGGCGTCTTAACCGCTTGACCAACGAACCGTGTATTATACTATCATGGAGTTTCAAAAAAAGCAAGTACTTTTTTAAAAAAACTTGATTTTTTTTTCTGATAGTGCTATTATACCTATGATAACAACGTTGACTAGATTGAGAGAGGGCAAAAGTCCTCTCTCAATTCACGTTTATAAACATCAGGCAGCTATTCAGAACCACTTGGAACAATTCTGAATAGTTACAAATATAAAAAGAGAGGTGATAAAATGTCAAAGGCAAGTGTATATGAGGCAAAGACGGAGAATTTTATACAACCAATTCTTGACAGCATGAATTTTGAGCTTGTTGATGTCGAGTATGTTAAGGAAGGCGGTATGAACTACCTGAGAGCATATATCGATAAGGAGGGTGGCATAACTGTTGATGACTGTGAAGTGGTTGCAAGGCAGATGAATGAAATTCTCGACAGAGAGGACTATATTCCTGATTCGTACACCTTCGAGGTCAGCTCGCCGGGGCTTGGAAGACCTCTCAAGAAGGAAAAGGACTATGTGCGCAATATGAATAAGGAGATAGAGATTCGCACATATAGGGCTATCAACAAATCAAAGGAATTTTATGGTATGCTTAAAGCCTATGATAAGGATACAGTGACAATAACCGATGAAGACGGCAATGAGACTACATTCAATAAGAGTGACATTGCGCTTATACGTCAGGCATTGGATTTTTAATTAAAGCGCACGATAACACAAATAGGAGGAAAAAATAATGAGCAATGAGTTATTAGAAGCGTTAAATATATTAGAGCAGGAGAAAAACATCAGTAAAGAAACTTTACTTGAGGCAATTGAGAACTCTCTTGTGACTGCCTGCAAGAACCATTTTGGTAAATCAGACAATGTAAAGGTAGAAATAGATCCTGAGACATGTGCTTTCTCATGCTACCAGGAGAAGACGGTTGTAGATACGGTTGAGGATCCGGTTGAGGAGATTTCCTTAGCAGATGCGCACAAGGTAAACGGTAACTATCAGCTTGGAGATATCGTGAGAGTTGAGGTTAAGTCAAAGGAATTCGGACGTATCGCTACACAGAACGCAAAGAATGTTATCCTTCAGAAAATCCGCGAGGAGGAGAGAAAGGTAATATTTGACGAGTACAACAGCAAGGAAAAGGATGTTGTGACAGGTGTTGTTCAAAGATACATCGGAAAGAATGTCAGCATCAACTTAGGTAAGGCAGATGCACTTCTGACTGAGAGTGAGCAGATAAAGGGTGAGGTATTCAAGCCTACAGAGCGTATCAAGGTATATATCCTTGAGGTTAAGTCCACATCAAAGGGACCAAAGATTCTTGTTTCAAGAACACATCCTGAGCTTGTGAAGAGACTTTTCGAGTCAGAGGTTACAGAGGTTAAAGAGGGCATAGTTGAGATAAAGGCTATTTCACGTGAGGCCGGAAGCAGAACAAAGATTGCAGTATGGTCAAATGATCCAAACGTAGACCCTGTAGGAGCATGTGTAGGTATGAATGGTGCCAGAGTAAATGCTATCGTAAATGAGCTTCGTGGTGAGAAAATAGATATCATCACATGGGATGAGAATCCGGCAATACTTATCCAGAACGCACTTAGCCCTGCAAAGGTTATCTCTGTTATCGCAGATGCAGATGAGAAATCAGCAAAGGTTGTTGTTCCGGATTATCAGCTTTCACTTGCAATCGGTAAGGAAGGACAGAATGCAAGACTTGCAGCAAGACTTACAGGCTTCAAGATTGATATCAAGAGCGAGACACAGGCCAGAGAGTCAGGGGACTTCATGGATTATGAGAATGACTATGAAGAGGATGATTATGATGACGATTATGATTATTCGGATGATGAGCTTGCTGAGAACGAGAGATTAGCTGATACAGAACAGGCAGATGTACAGACAGAGGCTTTAGATACAGAGGCTGACGAGAACAAAGCAGCAGGTACAGAAAATGATGCGGCAGCTTTAGAAGCAGATGCTTCTGATATCGATGAGACAGATGATGCGGCAGATAGTGGTGATGAGCAGTAATGGCAAATAAAAAGATTCCAATGCGCAAATGCGTAGGCTGTCAGGAGATGAAGGAAAAGAAGTCACTTATTCGCGTGGTAAAGACAGCGGAGGGCGACATAATTCTCGATGACACCGGCAAGAAAAACGGCAGGGGAGCTTATATATGTAAGAGCCTTGAATGCTTTAAAAAGGCTAAAAAGACAAAGGCACTTGAGCGTTCCCTTGGTGTTAGTGTATCAGAACAGGTATATGAGGAGCTTGAAAAGGAGATGAACCAAATTGACAGATAGAGTACTTTCTATGCTGGGCTTAGCAGCAAAGTCAGGCAATGTGGTTAGCGGAGAGTTTTCTACAGAGAAAGCTGTAAAGACAGGAAAGGCATTTTTAGTGATAGTTGCAGATGATTCATCAGACAACACAAAGAAGCATTTTTCGGATATGACTACTTTCTATGAGGTTCCGATTTATTTTTATAGTGACAAGGTGGGGTTAGGGAATGCAATAGGCAAAGAGTTTCGCGCTTCCCTTGCAGTAACGGATGAAAACCTTGCAAATGCAGTGATAAAAAAGCTGCAGTCGAATAAAACTGAATAATGGAGGAAAATAAATATATGGCAAAAATGAGAGTTCATGAACTTGCAAAAGAATTAAATATAAAGTCGCAGGACGTCATAGACACATTAAACGGCACACAGTTTGCTGTCAAAAATGTGCAGAGCGGTCTTGAGGATGAGGCACAGCAAATTGTACGAAAGAAGTACGCAAAAACAGAAGTAAAAAAAGAGGCACCTAAGAAGGAAGAAACTAAAAAGGATGAGGCTAAGGCAGCCGACAGACCAAAGAAAAAGGCAAGTATCACAGCTGTTTTCAATGCCCAGTACAGTAAGCAGGGTAGGAAGACAAATGGTGGAAACGGCAGCGGAAATAATGGAAATAACAGTTCGCAGCGCAGGAATGGCAATGGCAGACGCGATAATCAGTCATCACGTCCTGAGCAACACAGCATTATTAAGCCAAGACCTGTCGGAGAGAGAGCTATGCGCCCTATAAGTGAGCGTACAGCGGATCCGTATGCAGATATGAAGGTAACCAATTCGCGTCCGGCACGTCAGGCTGACGCTGATAGAAGAAGCGACAGACGTCAGGACAATGGCGACAGAATCAACAACAGAAACACTGACAGAAATGCCGACAGAAGCAGAAATACGGACAGAAACAGCGATAGAAGAACAAACAATCGCGACAACAATAACCGAGATAACAGCAGAGACAATAATAGAGACAATAACAGAGGCTTCAGAAATGACTCCAGACGTCCTGCAGAGGGTGGCAGAAGCTTTGACAGAAATAATGACAGAAGCAGAAGCAATGACAGAAGCAGGAGCAATGACAGAAATAACGATAGAACAGGCAGCAGAGGTGATGACAGAAATCGTTTCAGGAAAGAAACAGTTGCAGTTGCAGCTCCTGATGATGTAAGAGGAAAGGAGAGCCGCGACAGAGGCAACGATAGAAAGAATAAGCATAATCACAATCAGAGCCAGAAGCAGGATAAGCTCGGAAAGAAGCAGGAGAATTACATCAATCTCGAGAAGCACGGCGGTAAGAAAAAGCCACAGCAGCCGAAGGCACAGCCAAAAGAGGATGAGAACGAGATTAAGACAATTTCTCTTCCGGAGAAGATTACAATAAGGGACTTAGCTGATAAGATGAAGGTTCAGCCTTCAGCCATCGTAAAGAAGCTTTTCATGAAGGGCGAGATGGTAACAGTTAACTCTGAGGTCGATTTTGCAGCTGCTGAGGAGATTGCTTTAGAGTTCAATTTCATATGTGAGGAGGAGGAGAAAGTCGATGTGATTGCAGAGCTTCTCAAGGAGGATGAAGAGGATGAGAGCAAGATGGTTCCTCGTCCACCTGTAGTCTGCGTAATGGGTCACGTAGATCATGGTAAGACATCACTGCTTGATGCCATCAGACAGACACGTGTTACAGACCGTGAGGCAGGTGGTATCACACAGCACATTGGTGCATCTGTTGTATCAATCAATGGCCAGAACATCACATTCCTTGATACACCGGGACATGAGGCATTTACAGCAATGCGTATGCGTGGTGCAAACTCTACTGATATCGCAATCCTTGTTGTTGCTGCAGATGATGGTGTAATGCCGCAGACTGTTGAGGCAATAAACCATGCAAAGGCAGCAGGTGTTGAGATTATCGTTGCAGTCAACAAGATAGATAAGCCAAGTGCCAATATCGACAAGGTTAAGCAGGAGCTCTCAGAGTATGAGCTTATCCCGGAGGATTGGGGTGGAAGCACAATATTCTGTCCTGTATCTGCACATACTAAGGAGGGTATCGACAATCTCCTTGAGATGATTCTTCTCACAGCAGAGGTGCTCGAGCTCAAGGCTAATCCTGATAGAAACGCAAGAGGTCTCGTAATTGAAGCACAGCTTGATAAAGGCCGTGGTGCGGTTGCCACAGTGCTTGTACAAAAAGGAACACTCCATGTCGGAGATCCTATCGCATGTGGAAGCAGCTATGGTAAGGTAAGAGCCATGATTGATGACAAGGGCCGCAGAGTAAAGGAGGCTAAGCCTTCTACACCTGTAGAGATACTTGGACTTAACAGTGTGCCTTCAGCAGGAGAGACATTTGTGGCATGCGATTCAGAGAAGGAGGCAAAGGCATTCTCTGACACATATATTTCAGAGGAGAAGAATAAGCTCATCGAGGATACAAAGGCAAAGATGTCACTTGATGATCTGTTCTCACAGATTCAGTCAGGCAACATGAAGGAGCTTGATATCATCGTAAAGGCAGATGTACAGGGTTCAGTTGAGGCTGTTAAGCAGAGTCTTGTCAAGCTTTCAAATGAGGAGGTTGTGGTCAAGGTCATCCATGGCGGCGTTGGTGCCATCAATGAGTCAGATGTTATCCTTGCATCAGCATCAAATGCAATCATCATTGGCTTTAACGTCAGACCGGATCCTGTTGCCAAGGCTACAGCAGACCGTGAGGGCGTAGATATCAGACTTTACAAGGTCATCTACAATGCAATCGAGGATGTATCTGCTGCCATGAAGGGTATGCTTGATCCTGTATTTGAGGAGAAGGTTATCGGACATGCGGAAATCAGACAGATTTTCAAGGCTTCAGGCGTTGGAAACATTGCAGGTTCATATGTGCTTGACGGATTTATGGAGAGAGGCTGCCGTGTCAGAATTAGCAGAGAGGGTGAGCAGATATTCGAGGGAGACCTTGCTTCACTCAAGAGATTCAAGGATGACGTCAAGGAGGTCAAGACAGGCTATGAGTGTGGTCTTGTATTTGACGGATTTAATGATATTCAGGAATTCGATATAGTTGAAGCTTACAAGATGGTAGAGGTTCCGAGATAATCATATATTGGTTATCTTGAATTAATGCAGCTATTCGGATAGTTACGGTTTAATATAAAAAGAAAGCGGGATTATATGAGAAAGAACAGCATAAAAAATATTCGTATCAACGAAGAGGTAATGCGTGAACTGTCAAATATCATACGCGGTGAGATAAAGGATCCGCGTATCAATCCCATGACAAGTGTTGTTGCTGTCGAGGTGGCACCTGATTTAAAGACAGCAAAGGCTTATATCAGTGTGCTTGGTGACAAGAAATCACAGGCTGATACACTTGCAGGACTTAAGTCAGCGGAGGGATATATACGCAGAACTCTCGCAAAGAACATCAATTTAAGAAATACACCTGCCATTACATTTATCATAGACCAGTCTATAGAGTATGGTGTTGAGATGTCTAAAAAGATTGATGAAGTAACAAAAAATCTCAAAGAGGATTAACAAAGAGGATTGATTATGACAGAGATTGATTCTATTTTAAAGGATGCACAATCAGTTGCCGTTTCCGGTCATGTGAGACCGGACGGCGACTGTGTCGGTTCAACACTTGCTGTATACAACTACATAAAGGATTATTATCCTGATATAAAGGCAAGGCTTTATTTAGAGCCAAGCCCAAACATCTTTAAGTTTATGCAAAGAGCAGATGAGATTGACAGCAGCTATGCTGATGATACAGTATACGATCTGTTCATAGCATGTGATTGCAGTGACACAGGCAGACTGGGAAGTGCAGCTAAGTATTTTGAGTCTGCAAAAAGGACACTTTGCATAGATCATCATGTTACAAACGGGGCCTTTGCAGACGCAAATTACATCTTTCCGGATGCGAGCTCGACCTGTGAGCTGGTGTTCGAGCTTCTGCCGAAGGAGCGCATCACAATACAGATAGCAGAGTGTATTTACACAGGCATGGTGCATGATACAGGCGTGTTCCAGTATTCATGCACTTCAAAAAAGACTATGGATATAGCAGGCTCCCTGATGGAGATGGGCATTGATTATTCAAGGATAATCGATGATACATTTTATACAAAGACATTTGCCCAGAACAAGATTATGGGGCAGGCACTTTTGAATGCTGCTTTGTATCTGAATGGTGATGTTATATTGTCTGCAGTATCGCGTGCTGAGATGGAGAAGTACAACGTACTTCCAAAGCATCTCGACGGTATTGTAAATCAGCTGCGCGTGACAAAGGATATAAAGGTTGCTGTATTTCTCTACGAAAATGAGGATGGTACCTACAAGGGCAGCCTGCGCGTAAACGGTGATTACGATGTGGCAAAGGTTGCGTCGGTATTTGGCGGAGGAGGACATGTAAAGGCCGCCGGATTTACGATTGAAGGACCGCTTGATGTGGCAGTTGACCGCATCCTTACGGCAATTAAGGATAATATTTAGGGAGAGATTCTTGGGCAGATGGTTAATGGAATAATCAATGTATACAAGGAAAAGGGCTATACAAGCTTTGACGTTGTGGCAAAGCTTCGAGGCATATTACACCAGAAGAAGATTGGTCATACAGGTACACTTGATCCTGATGCGCAAGGCGTCCTTCCTGTCTGTCTTGGAAAGGCAACCAGAGTGTGTGACCTTTTGACAGAAAAGGACAAGGTCTATAAAGCTGTGCTGCTTTTAGGGCAGGAGACAGATACACAGGATATTTCAGGGCAGGTCTTAAATCAGGCTAAGGTCAATGTGACTGAGCAGGCGGTGTATGATGCAATATCACAGTTTATTGGCAGACAAAAGCAGGTGCCGCCAATGTACTCGGCTTTAAAGGTCAATGGGAAAAAGCTCTATGAGCTTGCCAGGGAGGGCAAGGTTATAGAGAGAAAAGCCAGGGATATCGAGGTGTTTGATATCAAGGTTGAAAGCATTGATTTGCCGGAGGTTACGATGACGGTGCACTGTTCAAAGGGCACATATATCAGGACGCTGTGCAATGACATCGGAGAGAGGCTGGGCTGCCATGGCTGCATGAAGTCACTGCTTAGAGTAAGGGTAGCAGGCTTTGACTTAGAGCATGCACTTACACTTTCACAGATTCAGTCAAAGGTGGATGAAGGCTGCTTTGATATGGTGATGCCTGTTGACGGAGTATTCGAAAATCTGCCGGCAGTGCATACTGCTTCAGATGCTGATAAGCTTGTCAGAAATGGAAATAAAATTCCGGCAGTGCTTACGGATTATTTAAAACACAGTGCTGACTCTGATATAAGATACAGAGTATACAATCATGAGGGCATATTTGTCGGGGTGTATTCGTATCTTGATGAGACTGGTGAGTTTAAGCCGGTTAAGATTTTTATGGAATAGAATAGTATACAGATATTATGGAATATATAAGCAAAACTCTGGATTTTCATGTCAAGGAGCCGTCCGTCATCTCGTTTGGAAAGTTTGACGGGCTTCACAGAGGACATGAATTTCTGATGGAAAAGCAAATTGAACAGAGCAATCTGCATGGCTACAAGCGCATCATATTTACGTTTGACATTCCTCCCAAATCGGAGGTACTTGGCGTTGAGTCAAAGGTTATAATCACAAACGATGAAAAAGAGTATGTGTTTGAAAAATCAGGTATTGACTATCTGATAGAGTGTCCGTTTGTGCCACAGGTGATGACGATGGAGGCGGATGCGTTTGTCAGATGGATAGTTAAAAGTCTTAATGTCAAGTGTATCATTGTCGGAGATGATTTCCGTTTCGGGCACAACAGGGCAGGAGACCATCGGATGCTTTCTGCGATGGCAGGAGAGCTTGGATACGAGCTTATTGTGGTGGACAAGATAAAGGATGGAGACAGGGATATAAGCAGTACCTATATCCGCGAGGAGATTGCGGCAGGACATATTAAAAAGGCGAATGAACTGCTGGGATATCCCTTTTTCATAAAAGGAAGAGTAGTGCATGGCAGAGCACTAGGCAGGACTATTGGCATTCCGACAGTCAACCTTTCAGTGCCGCACGATAAGCTGCTTCCACCAAAGGGAGTGTATATGTCAAGAGTTCTTGTCAGGGACAACTGGTACCTTGGTGTAACCAATATAGGATGCAAGCCTACTATAGAGGGCAAAAATCCAATCGGTGCAGAGACATATATCATAGATTTTGGCCAGGATGTTTACGGACAGGATATCATGGTAGAGCTTCATAAGTTCGTAAGACCTGAGATGAAGTTTGATTCAATAGAAGCGTTAAAGAGCCAGATGAGTGCAGATATCAATTATACAATCAATTATGCAGGCAGTCACACATTCTAGTGTGGCTGTTTTTTGTGAAATAACCCAAAATAACGAAAAAATGACAAATATTACGAAAATGTTACGGAAAAATATTGACATTTTAACAATTTGTGATATACTCGTAAACATGGGATTATGGATAGCATGAACTGGAGGCTATATGAAAAATAAATTAAAATTAGGACAGGCAGCAGGCGTTGTAGCGTTTGCTATTATTATAGGAGCGGTATCTATGAGCTCAAGCAGCACGGTGGATGCCAGGACAACAAAGGCAGAGGCAAATAAAAACAGATCAGTGAATGCGGGTGTTGCACTTAATCTGACAGATGCGGCAGATGCCACAGAGCTTCTCACAGCAGGGGTTACATCGGCTCTTACTTATTATGGAGCTGACGTATCGGTAGCGCAAAACGACAGCAATGTTGTTACTGCATCTGCTCAGGGTGCACAGGCTGGCGATACTGCACAGGAGACAGCTCAGACACCGACAGCCGCACAGACCTGTGGTTACACAAATCTTGGTATGTCAGTTATCAGCAGCGGAAACTTAAATATCAGACAGGAGGCTTCGACAGACAGTGAAGTGGTAGGAATACTTACCAATCACAATGCCTGTGAGCTTCTTGAGGATGCCGGAGAATGGTACAAGGTTACATCAGGCAAGGTGACAGGATATGTAAACAAGCAGTATCTTGTAACAGGAGATGAGGCAGAGTCTATTGCAGAACAGGAGATTAAGACGGTTGCCACTGTAAATACTGAAACACTGAATGTGCGTGCAGAGAAGTCAACAGAGGCTGCGGTGCTTTCACAGGTTGGAAATTCAGAGGCATTCACAGTCAATTCTGTCGCTGACGGCTGGGTTGAGATAAGTGTGGATGATTCGGTAGGATATATATCACAGGATTATGTGACACTGGCACAGGCACTTCCTACAGCAAAGACTATAGAGCAGGTGAAGTATGGTGACGGCGTATCAGATGTAAGGGCATCTGTTGTATCGTATGCGTTACAGTTTGTCGGAAACAGATATGTGTGGGGTGGTACAAGCCTTGAGAATGGAATTGACTGCTCAGGCTTCACAATGAGAATACTTGGAAAGTATGGAGTTTCGTTACCGCATTCATCAAAAGCACAGCCTTCATGTGGCACAAAAATCAGCGCATCTGATGCAAAGCCGGGAGATTTATTCTTCTACGGAAGTGGAAGCAGCATCTCACATGTTGCAATTTATATCGGAAACGGACAGATTGTCCATGCCAGCAACAAGCGTGACGGAATCAAGGTTTCAAATGCATTTTACAGAAGTCCGATTTGTGTTGCAAGATATTTGCCGGATTAATAAAAAAGTTGTTTACAACAAATGCTTACTATGCTATACTGCATAAGTATGGTTTTGCCCATGTTCGGTAGTTGGACACTCCGACCTATTGCTGAGCATCATACAGTTATCAGGGCGCATTATAATATAAGGAGGATCAACAATGATCGCAAAGGAAAAGAAACAGGCTATTATCGCAGAGTACGGTAGAACACCAAATGACACAGGTTCACCAGAGGTTCAGATCGCAATTCTTTCAGCAAGAATCGCAGAGTTAACTGAGCATTTCAAACAGAACCCAAAGGATCATCACTCAAGAAGAGGAATGTTAAAGATGATCGGTCAGAGACGTGGATTACTTGCATACCTTAAGGAGATTGATATCGAGAGATATCGTTCACTTATCGAGCGTTTAGGACTCAGAAAATAGTATTTTCTTTAGAGCGGAGTAATTATTATTCCGCTCTATTATTGTTTTTATTATTGTTTTTTGAAAAGCAGAAGTAAGCCGAGACCACTAAAGAGTGCATGAGCGTACATGTATTGTTTAGTAGTTTCGGAAGAGGAATACACTTCTGCAAAAGAATTTTAAGGAGAATTAATATGTACAAAAGTTATTCAATGGAACTTGCCGGCAGGACTCTTACTGTAGATATCGGAAGAGTAGCAGCTCAGGCAAACGGAGCTGTTTTTATCAAGTATGGTGATACAACAGTCCTTTCAACAGCTACAGCATCTGACAAGCCACGTGACGGTGTGGATTTCTTCCCACTCAGCGTTGAGTTCGAGGAGAAGATGTACTCTGTAGGAAAAATTCCGGGTGGTTTTAACAAGCGTGAGGGAAAGGCATCTGAGAACGCCATCCTTACAGATCGTGTAATTGACCGTCCTATGAGACCTCTTTTCCCAAAGGATTACAGAAATGATGTTACATTAAACAACCTTGTCATGTCAGTGGATCCTGAGTGCCGTCCTGAGATAGTTGCAATGATCGGTACAGCTCTTGCTGTTCATATATCAGATATTCCGTTTGACGGACCATGTGCCATGACACAGATGGGACTTGTTGATGGAGAGTTTATCGTAAACCCTTCACAGAAGCAGTGGGATGAGGGCGATTTACAGCTCACAGTTGCTTCTACAAAGGAAAAAGTCATCATGATTGAAGCAGGAGCCAATGAGATTCCTGAGGATCAGATGATTGAGGCAATCTACAAGTGCCACGATATCAACCAGACAGTTATCGCATTCATGGATCAGATCCGTGATGAGATTGGCAAGCCAAAGCATGAGTATGAGAGTTGTGCTATTCCTGAGCAGATGTTCGAGGATATCAAGAAAATTGTTACTCCTGAGCAGATGGAGGAGGCAGTATTCACAGATGAGAAGCAGAAGCGTGAGGAAAATATAAGAGCTATCACAGAGCAGTTAGAGGAAGCCTTCGCTGACAATGAGGAGTACCTTGCAGTACTTGGTGAGGCTATTTACCAGTATCAGAAGAAGACTGTCAGAAAGATGATTTTAAAGGATCATAAGCGTCCGGACGGCCGTGCAATCAACCAGATCAGACCACTCGCAGCAGAGGTTGATTTGATTCCTAGAGTTCACGGCTCTGCAATGTTTACCCGTGGACAGACACAGATTTGTGATGTTGTAACACTTGCTCCTTTATCAGAGATTCAGAAAATCGACGGACTTGATGCAAATATCACAACAAAGAGATATATGCATCACTATAACTTCCCTGCATATTCTGTAGGAGAGACAAAGGTATCACGTGGACCGGGACGTCGTGAGATTGGACACGGAGCACTTGCTGAGAAGGCTCTTGTTCCTGTACTTCCAAGCATTGAGGAGTTCCCATATACTATCCGTGCCGTATCTGAGACATTTGAGTCAAACGGCTCTACATCAATGGCTTCAACATGTGCATCATGTATGTCACTTATGGCTGCAGGTGTTCCGATTAAGGCTATGGTTGCCGGAATCTCATGCGGACTTGTAACAGGCGATACAGATGATGATTTCCTTGTACTTACAGATATCCAGGGTCTCGAGGATTTCTTCGGAGATATGGATTTCAAGGTAACAGGTACACATAAGGGTATTACAGCTATCCAGATGGATATCAAGATTCACGGACTTACAAGACCTATCGTTGAGGAGGCAATCGCGAGAACACGTGAGGCACGTCTCTACATCATGGATGAGGTCATGAGCAAGGCAATCGCTGAGCCTAGAAAAGAAGTAAATGAGTGGGCTCCAAAGATTGAGCAGATTACAATCGATCCATCAAAGATTGGTGATGTTGTCGGACAGAAGGGTAAGACAATCAACGAGATTATAGACAGAACCGGTGTCAAGATCGATATCACAGATGATGGCGCTGTTTCAGTTTGCGGAACAGATAAAGAGATGATTGCAAAGGCAATCGACATGATTAAGATTATAACAACTGATTTTGAGCAGGGACAGGTCCTTGAGGGAACAGTTGTAAGCATCAAGGAGTTCGGTGCTTTCATCGAATTTGCTCCTGGCAAAGAGGGAATGGTTCACATTTCTAAGATTGCAAAAGAGAGAATCAACAGAGTAGAGGATGTACTCACACTTGGAGACAAGGTTAAGGTTGTTTGCCTTGGCAAGGACAAGATGGGAAGAATCAGCTTCTCTATGAAGGATGTAAAAGAGGATTAATTAATATACGTTAAAGTATGACAATAGTATCCAACAAAGGGCTGCACGCAGGTGCAGTCCTTTTAATATATGAAATTATAGTAATGAGGTTTGTGTTAGGACAAAACAGGTGCGTTTGTGTCATATTGTGAAAACGAATCATATACTAAATTAAAAAATAAAATAATAATGAAAAATGCGAAATATAGTATAAATGCAAATCTGGTATATAAAAATGGATATAGTGGTAAAAATGTCAATATAGCAGTGCTTGATACGGGTGTGTTTAAACACAAACAGCTTGATGGGTGCATAAAGCACTTTATGGATTTTGTGGGTGGAAAGGAGACATGTTATGACGATAACGGGCATGGTACACATGTGTGCGGTATATTATCAGCTGCAGATATAGGCATGGCTCCGGGGGCAGGACTATATGTGTTTAAGGTGCTTGATTATCTTGGCATGGGGCAGACGTCGGATTCAATTCGTGCACTTAAGTATATAAAAGAAAACTGTGTCAGACTTAATATAAAAATACTCAACTTCTCTGTAGGATATCTGCCATGTTCTGATACAGCAGAGCGTATTAAGATATTGAAGCTGATAGATGAATTGTGGGATATGGGAGTGGTAGTTGTTGCAGCAGCGGGCAACTACGGCCCAGCACCGTTTTCTGTAACTGTGCCGGGAATTTCAAGAAAAATAATAACAGTCGGAAGTTTTGATGATATAAGAAGTGGCAAAGGTCCTACCGACTGTTGTATTGTAAAGCCTGAGATTCTGGCTCCCGGGCATGATATCATAAGCCTTGGAACGAGGGATGGCACATATGTAAGAAAAACAGGTACTTCAATGGCTACACCGATTGTGTCAGGTGCCATAGCACTTCTATTGGAAAAAAATCCAAATATGAGACCGGAGGCGGTTAAGCTAGCCCTGTATAATACATGTGACAGGGCAGGGGATAGTCACAAAGGCTCGTGGGGGATTATAAATGTTGATAAATTGGTGGGAATATTATAATATGATTAAAGGGTCAAAAGGTATCATCGATGCATGCTTGCATGCAATTCGATG
>OFMQ01000511.1_pt1 | contig 27348 bp, 20 predicted proteins | sample 1541851 | NCBI WGS metagenome assembly OFMQ01 (sample SAMN04209227, study PRJEB22552) | human gut metagenome | biome: gut; material: feces | host: Homo sapiens | place: USA: Oklahoma | reverse complement strand
TCTCGTTATCTTAAGCATTTAAACTTAATCTATCTCCTTATCTTAAGCTTCCTCTTCCTCTTCTTCATTCTCCAGCAAGTCGGTGCCGAGGTGAGTGGTCTGCTCACGCTTCAATCGGTCGCGCACCTCTTTTGGTTTGGTAGCGTAGGTAATCATTCGGATAGAATCGTTGTAGCTCACGTACTTCCAGAGCCAGTTGAGCAATACCATTACCTTGTTCTTTACGCCGAGGATGGAGCGGAGGTGAACTACCAGCCACAATACCCAGGCAAAGAAGCCTTGGCTGTGGAACTTGCCAAGCTCTACTACAGCCTTGTGTCTTCCGATGGTAGCCATAGAACCCAGGTTCTTGTAGCGGAATGGCTTGAGCTGCTGGTCGATGTTTTGGGCTGAAGAACCAGGATGCTTCTCATTCTCCTCATCTGCCTTCGCAATCTTCTGGATATTCTTAGCCAGGAGTGCTGCCTGCTGAATGGCTACCTGAGCCAACTGTGGATGACCGCCAGGATAAGCTGGGTCTGTGGTCTGGATACACTGGTCGCCGATGGCGAAGAGACCGTCCATGCCAGGGATGCGGTTGAATTCATCTACCACGATTCGGAAACCACGGCCCAGATGGTCGCCATCAATACCCGTGATAGGCTGTGCCTTTACACCGGATACCCAGAGGAAGGTACGGGTAGGAATCTCCTGACCGTCCTTCATCAGAACCTTGTGGTCCTTGTAGTCGGTTACCATCTTGCCAAACTGTACATCCACACCCATGCTTGTGAGGAAATCGTATGCTTTCTTAGAAGAGTCCTTTGACATTCCGGCGAGCAGTCTGTCGCCCGCTTCCAGGAGATAGATGTGCATCAGAGAGGAGTCCATATCCGGATAATCGTAAGGAATCACGTAGCGCTTCATTTCAGAGAGGGCTCCGGCAATCTCTACACCTGTGGCACCACCGCCTACAATGACCACGTTCAGGAGTTCCTGTCGCTCCTCTTCTGTGGCACAGGTCAGCGCACGCTCCAGGTTACTCAGTACAGCGTTGCGCAATCCCATTGCCTCTGAAACGGTCTTCATCGGAATAGCCCACTTCTCGATGTTGGCATTGCCATAGAAATTGGTAGTGGTTCCTGCTGCGAACACCAGGTAATCGTACTCAATCTTACCGATGGAAGTCTGCAGAATCTTCTTGTCTGGGAATACGGCTCTCGCCTCTGCCATGCGGAAGTAGAAGTTCTTGCGCTTGCGGAAAATCTGGCGGAAAGGGAAGGAGATGGAGCTTGGATCGATACCTGCTGAGGCAATCTGATAGATAAGCGGAGGGAACTGATGGAAATTGTTCTTATCGATCAACACCACCTGCAGGTTTGAATTGCAGAGGTCTTCTGCCAAACGAAGACCACCGAGTCCGCCACCTACGATAACTACTCTCTTCAACTGATTTCTCTTGATATTAATGCTCATAACTACTGCTGTTTTTACATATTAATTACATATATTTGCTGAAAATTCTATTCTTTATAAGGCGCAATGCCTGGTACTCGCAGAAAATTCGATTGCAAAGGTACAACTTTTTAATGAGGCGGCAAAAGAAGATGAGAAGAAATATGGGATTGAAGATTGTTGCAATCGTTCTCTTTTTAGATTCAGGAAAATGAAGTTGTAAAATGTAATATTCAGATAGCATTTTATGAGCACTTTTTTTGAGAAATGTTGTCGGTTTAAAGGAAAAGTTGTATATTTGCATCGACAATTTTAAAAGACGAACGAATTTTTATAAAAACATCATGATGAAACATGTAACAATTAAGGATATAGCCCGTTCGCTCTGCATCTCGGTTTCTACCGTTTCCAGGGCGTTGACGGATGACAAGAACATTCGCAAGGAGACGCGCGAGATGGTGATTGAGGAGGCAAAACGACTCGGCTACAAGCGCAATCCGGTGGCGATGAACCTGAAGATGGGGCGTACGAACACCATTGGTGTCATCGTGCCGGAGATGCATACTCCTTATGCTTCGCAGGTGATTAACGGAATACAGGAGGTACTTTACAAGAAGAACCAGAAGGTGATGATTGCTGAGAGCGATGAGAAACCGGAGCGGGAGTTGGAGAACCTGAAGATGATGGAGCAGTTTATGGTGGATGGTCTGATTGTGAGCCTCTGCAGCTACCGCAAGAATATCGAAATGTATCAGCAGTTGGCAGCAGATGGTATGGCGATAGTCTTCTACGACCGCATTCCATACGGATTGAAAATGCCGCAGGTGATGGTGGATGATAATGTAGATTCTTATTTCATGGTGGAGCATCTGATTCGCCTGGGCAGGAAGCGCATCGTCTATCTGCAGGGACCCGACGACATTTATAATGCCTATCAGCGAGGCTTGGGTTATCGTGAGGCGATGGAGAAATTCCATCTTTTCGACCCGGAGCTGATTGTGAAGACGGGAATGACCTTCAAGAATGGAGCTGATGCCATCGACCGTCTTATATATAATAAGGTGGAATTTGATGCCGTCTTCGCCTTTACTGATACTTTGGCGATAGGTGCGCAGAATCGACTCCGTGCCTTGGGTAGACGGGTGCCGGAAGAGATTTTCGTGGCTGGTTTTTCGGGTACCGAACTATCTACCATCGTATCTCCTCAGATTACTACTATGGAGCCTCCGTTGGAGGAGATGGGCAGAAAGGCGGCAGAACTGGTGATGGAGAAAATCAATAATCCGGAGATGGAAGATAGACAGGTGGTGTTGAAGACCACGATGAAATGTAGAGAATCTACGGGAGAATAATCAAACTTCGTGGTTTCCGGTAATCACTAGAAAGTGGTTTTCGGTAATCGCCTGAAAGTATTTAAAACGTTTGCAGAAATTGGGAACGTTTGCGGGAACGTTTGCAAGTTTTTTTCGAAAAAAACATCTTTTTATCTCGAAAAAACGCAATATCTTTGCCATCGGAAACGGGAGATAAGATAGCTGAGGAAACTCCTCGGCTACTTGCTTCCCCAAAAATGAATAAACAATTAATATTTACAGCTAACAATAAAAGAATTATGGCAAATTTAGTGAATGCAAACGCAGCAAATGCAGCTCAGGTAGTAAAAGGTTATGCTTATAACCGCAGTTTGGTAAAGGCAGGTATCCTGCACTTCGGAGTAGGTAACTTCCATCGTGCTCACCTGGAGTTTATGACCAATATGCTCCTCGAGAACAATACCCAGCAGAACTGGGGTATCTGTGGAGCAATGATTCTCCCAGGCGATGAGCGTCTCTACCATGCCCTGAAGAAGCAGGACGGTGAATACACCCTTACCGTATGTGGACGTGATGACAGCATCCAGGTTTATCAGTTGGGTGCGCTCGTTGAACTCTATTGGGGCATTGAGGAGCAGGAACAGATTCTGAACAAGATTGCGTCTAAGGATATCAAGATCATCACCCTCACTATCACCGAGGGCGGATACAATATCTCTCGTCAGAGTGGCGAATTTATGCTCGACAATGCGCAGGTGGCTCACGATATCGAGAATCCAGCCAAACCGGTTACAGCCTTCGGATATGTAGCCGAGGGATTGCGTCGCCGCAAGGCAGCAGGCAATGGTCCTATCACCATCCTTTCCTGCGATAATCTGCAGCACAATGGCAATACAGCCCGCAAGGCTTTCATGACTTTCGTGGGAGCTCAGGACAAGGAACTCGCTGCCTGGATGGAGGAGAACGTTACCTTCCCTAACTCAATGGTTGACCGCATTACTCCAGCTACCCGTCCTGCCGACATCGAGCGACTGAATGCTCAGAACGGCACTTGCGATGAGGCTCCTGTTTATTGCGAGGATTTCATCCAGTGGGTAGTAGAGGATAATTTTGCAGCCGGTCGCCCAGCATGGGAAACCGTGGGCGCTCAGATGACCGACGATGTGACTGCCTTCGAGAACATGAAGCTTTCTCTCTTGAATGCTTCACATACATTGCTCTCTTATCCATCTTTCCTCGGCGGTTACCGCAAGGTAGATGCAGCCATGCACGATGAGAGAATCCGTAAGTTTGTACGTGCCTTCATGGACGATGACATTACTCCTTACGTGCCAGCTCCAAAGGATACTGATCTCGAGGCATACAAGCAGTGCCTAGTTGAGCGCTTTGGCAACCGCATGGTCAGCGACCAGGTGGCTCGTCTCTGCTTCGATGGTGCCAGCAAGTTCCCGGTTTACGTAATGCCGAACCTGGAGAAGATGATTGCTGATGATGCTTCTGGCAAGCGCCAGAATGTGGAGTTCAAGCGTGTGGCTTACCTCTTTGCTGCTTACCGTCATTATCTGAAGTATCAGGTAGATGACAATGGTGATGCATTCGAAGTGGCAGATCCATGGCTTACCGTTGATGACCATAAGGCCATTGATAGCGATGATGCGCTCGATTTTCTCGGCATTTCAGCCTTTACAAGTACCGATCTCAAGGCTGCTCCTCATTTCGTAGAGCTTTACTTGAAGATGGTAGAAGACATCAAGGCAAAGGGTGCCATGAAGGTTTTGGAAGATGAAATCTTGTAATATAGAGAGAAACTCTTGAAAATAAGAGTCAGGTGTTTTTATGGATTGTTTAATTCGTCGAAACACCTGACGATAGCGTAACTTTCTCTAATTTAAACCTAGATAAACATGAAACAATCGATAACGCTTAGGAGTGCAGGACCATTTCTACTCCTGACATTCATCTATTTTATAGTGGGCTTCCTTACTACCGTCAACGGTCAGTGTCAGGGTCCCTTGAAGATAGCCTTCCTCTCGGAGGTTACCACTACCAAGAACTCCCTGGCAACGCTCATCTCCTTCGCTTTCTTCCTGGGCTATCTGCTCAATAGTGCGCAGACGGGACGCTTGCTCAACAAAGTGGGCTATAAGAAGACGCTCATCCGTTCGATGCTGGTAATGGTGCTGGGACTTGCCTTCTATCTTGCTTCGGCGCTGATTGCTGAATATTGGGGTGGGGCAGGCGTGCATCTTTCGCAGGATTTCGTACCATTCGGATATTTCGTTTTCCTTTTCGGCTCATATCTGATGGGTACATCAGCGGCAATGCTTCAGGTGGTGATCAATCCTTACATTGCTGCCTATCCTTTGCCGGGAACCCAACCGGTGCAGCGTATGAACTTCACCTGTGCGGTGAATTCTTTCGGTACAACCATCGCTCCTTTCTTCGTAACGGGCGTGATGTTTGCAGGTGTGTCCCTGGATTGTGTTTCTGCCGACCAGCTCACCATTCCATTCCTGGTAATGATGCTCATCATTGCCTTTACAACATGGAGCACTTCCAAGGCGAATCTTCCAGACATTGAGGGTACGAGAGAGGAGACTCAAAATGTGGAATCTGAAGGAAAGACAACTCCTTCTGATGATTCCAGAAATGCGAAGAAACGCAGCATCTGGTCGTTCCGCCATTTGAAATATGGTGTGATTACCATCTTCTTCTATGTGGGAACCGAGGTGGGAATCGGCAACAATATGAATCTCCATGCTATGGATCTGATGGGGCATGGTTATAATCTTTCGCCAGCTCTTCTTGCCACGCTCTATTGGGGTGGATTCATGATTGGCAGAATGGTTTCTGCCGGTTTGAAGAACGTAGCGCCTCGCCCTATGCTCCTCGTCGTTACGGTGGCGGCAATTGTATTGATGTCAATCTCCATGTTTACTGAGAACCTGTGGCTAATGGCGGCTGTGGGATTGTTCCATAGTGTGATGTGGAGTTGCATCTTTACACTGGCAGTTGACGGCTTGAAGGAATATACTTCCAAGGCTTCGGGCGTGTTTATGATGGGAGTTTTCGGTGGTGCAGTATTCCCTGTGCTTCAGGGTTTGCTTGCCGATTATATCGGTTCGTGGCAGTTCACCTGGTTCGTTCCTCTCTTCTGCGAGTTCGTTATCCTCTGGTACGGACTTGTGGGGTATAAGAAGCAGGAGGCATAAAAGACAATAGTAAGACATAAATTAAGAAGGATATCAAAAACTCGGGATGTTTCAGGTTAGAAGCATCCCGAGTTTTTTATTTTTAAGAGTTATTCCGCAATCAGATGAATCATTCCGCAATCTGATGAATCACATAGGTAACCACGCCCCAAATCATGAAGCGGTTGGTTTCATCTACCCGGATAGGGGAGAAGTTCTTGTTCCATGGGATGAGCCAGCCGAAGGTGCCGCTTTCGTCTATCTTGAACTGCTTGATGGTGAATTCGCCATCTACGAAGGCGATGACGAAATTGCCGTTGGAGGGTTCTATCTGCCGGTCAACTACAGCAAGATCACCGTCCAGAATACCTGCATCCTGCATGCTGTCGCCAGATATGCGCACGTAGAAGGTGGCCTCACGATGGCGAACCAGAATATCGTTGAGGTCTATCTCTCCCTCCATATAGTCTTGTGCCGGTGAAGGGAAGCCTGCTTTTACGCTTTGCTCTGCCAGCGGAATAGGCATCTTGGCTCCGAATTCCGCAGGGTGAAATGTCAGTTTTATCTTGTTATCGTTATTCTTATTCATCTTGTTTTTACTTTCAGAATATCATGGATGTTCGTGGTAAACTGCTTCGACATGTACTCGCGTTTCAGGTCGAATCGGCAGTCTGTGCCTTGTATGGCCTGGCGTATGGTGCCATAACCATTCTTCCGGTTGATGGCGTCGATAGCCTCCATCAGCTTTTTTTGCTTGCTTCGGTCGATGGGGTCGAAGAGGTCTTGCTGGCGAGGATGGTCGGGTGAGATTTGCCACAGGATAACGCCAGCTTTCTTGAAGTGAAACGACATGTCGGAGCGATCGGGCCTGCTGTCTGCCATCGGTTTCGGGTATTTAGCCCGGAGAATGCTGAGGGCAGCACCTACTATTTCTTCCTGTGCATTGGTGGCGATGGGCAGGGTGAGGGAATCGTGGATGGTGTATTCAGGCACATGCTCGTTAAAACGGGAAGTCCATGCGAACACCGTGATGCCCTGACATACGCTACCTTGTCTCCTTAATTTTTCTGTACAACGTACAGCGAAATTAGCCACGGCTTCTTCTATCACATTTTTGTCGGTAATGCCCTCGTTGGCAAAACTCCTGCTGGTGCAGATGCTCTTCTTCTGCGGCAATTCCTCGATGCTGATGCAGCTTTCGCCATTCAGTTCTTTCCATGTTCTTAGGGTGGTGATATTGAAATGGCTGCGCACCCAACTTTCTTTCTTGTCGGCAAACTGAGCGGCGGTCCTAATGCCCATATAATCGAGCTTTCGGGCTATCTGTCTGCCTATTCCCCATACATCTTCTACGGGGAAGAGAGACAGCGCCTTGTGTCTCCGTTCATCCGTGTCGATGAGGCAGCAGCCTTGGAAGCCCTTGTATTTCTTGGCGAATTTAGAGCCGATTTTCGCCAATGTCTTCGTTTCTGCAATGCCTACGGATATCGGGATTCCAACAGCCCGAAGTACATCTGCCGATATTTTGGAGCCATAGCGATGGAGCAGGCTATCGGGCTTTTCTGATAGCTCGTCTATTGTCATTTTATTGAACAAAGTAGGATGGTCTTCCGCATGCTCCCGAAAGAAAACTTTCGCCATTGATTCGTCTGCCTCGAAGAAACTTTCATCGATAGAGTATTGGTCGATGCGTGGGGAATAATGGGATAGCATCGACATCACGCGGTTGGAGAGCGAACCGTAGAGCGTATAGTTGCTGGAGAAGATAGCCACTCCTTCAGCCTCCAGTTTTTCCTTCACCTGATGGAAGGGGTCTCCCATCTTATAGCCCAATGCCTTGGCTTCTTCAGAGCGTGCGATGACGCACCCGTCGTTGTTGCTCAATACAACCACGGGCTTTCCTGTCAGGTCGGGGCGAAACACTCGCTCGCACGAACAGTAGAAGTTGTTGCAGTCTGCCAGTCCTATCATATCATTAACACCTCTTGTTATCACCAGAAATCCTGGTATGATGTGCAAAAATACAAAAAAAATCCGAAAACGATAGTTTTTCATTCAAGTTTTTTTGTCGTTTCGTGATTTATTCTTACCTTTGTGGTCATAAGCTAGTATTGAAACATCATAAAACTGAACGATATGAAAGATAAGAATAACATGTTGGCATTGAGCCAGGAGCGTTTTTCGGCTCGCAAGTTTACTCCGGAGGCGGTGAGCCAGGAGGATCTGGACTATATCATGGAGTGTGTGCGCCTGGCACCATCGGCAGTGAACAGGCAGCCTTGGCGCTGGCTCATTGTGCGCTCAGAAGAGGCGAAGAAGAAACTGCAGGATTGCTACGACCGTGAATGGTTCAAGACGGCTCCTATATATATTATAGGTATGAAAAACGTGAATGAGAACTGGGTGCGCAGATATGATGAGAAACCGCATGGCGATATTGATGTGGCGATAGCGGCAGAGCATCTCTGTCTGGCTGCCACCGAAAAGGGACTGGGCACCTGCTGGGTCTGCAATTACGATACGGCGAAGATGCAGCAGTTCTTTCCGCGTGAGGGCTATGAGGCGGTGGTCGTCATCCCTGTAGGTCATATTGCCGAAGACTGTCCACGCGCTGAGAAGAAGCGTAAGGAGATGAGCGAAATCACGGAAGAAATCTAGTTCTGAATATAAGTAGAAATCTAGTTCTGGTATAAAAACTGGTATAAAACGAAGCTGTATGGAAATGAACGAAGAATCCATCCTGGCATGGAATATCATAGAAAAGACAAATGCCAACCTCTTCCTTACCGGAAAGGCGGGCACAGGTAAGACGACCTTCCTCAAGCGATTGAAAGAACTGTCGCCAAAACGAATGATTGTGCTTGCTCCTACGGGCATTGCAGCCATCAACGCCGGAGGAATGACCATCCATTCGTTCTTCCAGCTTCCCTTCTCGCCATACGTGCCGGGCACGACCTTTGGCAGCGGCGAACAGAAACGCTATCAGTTCAGCAAGCTCAAGCGCAATATCATCCGCAGTATCGACCTGCTCGTTATCGACGAAATCAGTATGGTGCGCAGCGATCTGCTCGATGCTGTAGATTCTGTGCTTCGCCAGTATCGCAAGCGCCACGATTTGCCTTTCGGTGGTGTGCAGCTCCTGATGATAGGCGATTTGCAGCAGCTGGCACCCGTGGTTACGCCACAGGAAGAGCGTCTGCTGGGGCAGCATTATGATACTCCTTTTTTCTTCAGCAGCAACGCTCTGAAGCAGGTGGGTTATCTCACCATCGAACTTAAAAAGGTGTACAGGCAGCAGGATGAACAGTTTATCTCGCTGCTCAACCAGATTAGGGAGAACAAGGCTTCTGAAGCTACGCTGCAGGCTCTGAACCAGCGCTATATTCCAAATTTTGTACCACCTAAGGAGGGCAATTATATCAGGCTTACCACCCATAATGCACCTGCCCAGTATATCAACGAACAGCAGCTTGCTGCCTTGCCTGCGCAGTCATTTTCTTTTACAGCAGATATAGAGGGCGATTTCCCGGAAACATCTTATCCGGCCGATTTCAAGCTCACATTGAAGCCGGGAGCACAGGTGATGTTCATCAAGAACGACCCGCAGCACCGTTTTTATAATGGTATGATAGGCGAGGTGATAGGGGTTAGGACCGATGAAGACGGCAGCAAGATTACCGTTCGCAGTAAGGATTCGGGCGAGGAGTTTGACCTGGAGAAAATGGAGTGGACCAATGCGAAATATACGCTGAACGAGAACACCAAGGAGATAGAGGAGACGGTGGAAGGAAAATTCATGCAGTATCCTCTGCGTCTGGCGTGGGCGATAACTATCCACAAGAGTCAGGGACTTACTTTCGAACATGCCATCATCGATGCTTCTCATTCTTTTACCCATGGTCAGACCTATGTGGCGCTGAGCCGCTGCAAGACTTTGGAGGGCATGGTGCTCAGTCAACCGCTTTCTCGCGGAGCCATTATCAGCAGTCAGACGGTGGATGCATTCACCAGCCAGCTTGCTGCGCCTAGTCAGGAGCAAATCAGCAGCCTGGAGCTGCAATACATCATTTATTGCATCAGCGAACTCTTCGATTTTTATTCCATCAGAGCCAGCTATGAGCATCTGATGCGCTGCCTGGTAGAGTTTTTTAATGGTAAATATCCGCGCGTGGTAAGCGAGTATCAGAAGCTGCAGGTGGTGCTGAAGAGTCTGATAGCCGTATCGGATAAATTTCGTGTGCAGTATACGGGTATGCTTGCCCGGAATCCTGATGTAAGACAGGCTGAACTGCAAGACCGTATTCATAAGGGAACTATGTATTTTCTTGACAAAATCGGCATTCTGAGTGATTTAATCAGAAAGTCGAATCTTGATACAGACAACAAGGTGGCTAGGAAACAGTTTGAAGACCGCTTCTCTGTTTTCTCAGAGGATGTAAAATTAAAAGAACGGCTTTTGAAGTATGAATGTAGTGCAGAATTCACGGTAACAGATTATCTGAAAAAGAAGGCGCAGTTCTTGCTGTTGGATGCAGATGCCTCATCAGATAGCGGTTCGGGCAGAAAGTCAAGGAGACAGAAGAAACCGAATGAACCGAAGGAACCGAAGGTGCCGAAAGTCGCTTCGAAGGAGGTAAGTTATGATTTCTATATGCAGGGAATGACGGTAGATCAGATTGCTGCTAAGCGGGGCTATACAAAAGGCACCATTATTGGTCATCTTACTCCTTATGTGAAAGAAGGAAAGATTGGACTGCGGGCGCTGATTTCAAGTGCCCATGAAAAGAAAATCCGTGATTTCATGAAGGCTCATCCAGAATTGGAGCTTTTTAGTGAAATAAAGGAAGCTTTGGGAGCTGGTATTGATTATTACGAAATCAAACTGGTTCATGATTTGATGGAGGGGGAATAAAGCATTCTTCCGCCATATTATGATAATAGCCGTAACTATATTTGCAGTAGTTACGGCTATTTTTTTTTTAATTATCTAGAGTTGGCTCACAGCCTCTTCCAGCTGCTGCAAAGCCTGTTTGATAATACTTCTTGGTGCAGCTACATTCAATCGCATGAATCCTTCTCCGCCAGGACCGAACATCTCTCCATCATTCAATGCCAGATGCGCCTTGTCGATGAATAGGTCGAGAAGTGCATCGTGAGAAAGATGCAGATCACGGCAGTTGAGCCATACGAGGAAGGAAGCCTGTGGACGCAAAGGGCGAATGCCCGGAATATGTTCACGGCAGTAATCTTCTACGAACCGGATATTGTCCTCAATATAGGCAAGCATCGCCTTGCGCCATTCTTCTCCCTTGCGGAAGGCTGCGATAGTGGCGATAGGAGCAAAGAGGGTTGGCTCATCCAACTCGTTTGCGCTTAACCATTTATAAAACTTATTCCGAATATCTTCGTTTGGAATAATGGCGTAGCTGCTCACAATTCCAGCTATATTGAAGGTTTTGGAAGGAGCCTGGAAGGTGATGCTGATGTTGCGTGCCTTGTCTGAAACCGAAGCAAACGGGATGTGCTTGTGCCCGAAGAGCGCCATATCCGCGTGAATCTCATCGCTGATAACGAGCAGATGGTGCTCATAGCAGAAGTCGGCAAGCTGCTGCAGGGTTTCTTTGCTCCAGGTAATACCGCCCGGATTATGAGGATTGCAGAGAATGAGAATCTTGCATTTCTCATCGCAAACCTTCTCGAGATTTTCGAAATCCATCTCGTAATATCCGTCTTCCCTCATCTTCAGCGGATTGAAGACCACCTCTCTGCCATTACCCTCTGGGGTGAGGCGGAATGGGTGATAAACGGGTGGCTGGATGATGACTTTTTCGTCAGGCTGGGTGAAGACATTCACCACGAGTCCGATGCCTTTAACAATACCAGGAATGAATCTTATCCACTCTCGCTTCACATCCCACTGGTGGTGGTCGCGAACCCAGTCGATGATGCTAGGAAGGTAATCTTCCGGCTCCATCGTGTAGCCGAAAAGAGAGTGTTCCAGACGTGCCTTGAGGGCATCTGTAATGAAAGATGGGGTCTCGAAATCCATATCAGCTACCCAGAGTGGCAGCAAATCATCTCGCCCCCAACGAGGCAACAGGGCGCCATGCTTCAGGTCGTCGCTGCCCGAACGGTCTATGACTTTATCGAAATTGTACATTTTACTTTGAACTTTGAGCTTTGAACATTGAACTTTATGATTAGCCCTTTTTACTCAGCCCTATTAACTATAAACTATCAATTATAAACTATCAACCGCCTGCTTGATGTCTTCGAAGAGATCATCCACATCTTCCAGGCCGATGCTCAATCGGATTGTGGTGTCTTTCACGTCCATCGACTTGCGCATGCTCTCAGAGAAAGCTCCGAAGATGGTGCTTGCCGGATGGATGGCGAGCGAACGGTTGTCGAAGAGGTTGGTGGCGCGATGGATGAGCTTCAGATTGTTCAGAAAACTGAAGCAGGCTTCCTTGCTCTCCAGGTCGATGCAAATCATGGCTCCCGCAGTTTTTCCAAACTGGCGCTGCGCCAACTCGTGATAAGGATTATCCTCCAGACCAACATAGTTTACTAATTTTATCTGAGGCAGAGAGCGCAGCTTCTTGGCAAGCTCCAGGGCATTGCTGCTCTGTACACGATAGCGAGCATCGAGCGTTTCAAGTCCGATGGTTTGCATATAAGCTACCTGTGGGGTCATATAGGCTCCGAAATTGAAGAGCATTTCTCCATAAAGACGCTTGGCGAAATCGCCGTTGTAAGGAGTACCGTAGTCGATAACCAGACCGCCGAGCGAAGTAGCACCGCCGCTTACATATTTAGAGCTGGAAACTACCTCAATATCTACTCCCTGACTCTTAGCCGAGAATTGTGTGAAAGGAATCACGGTAGAATCCACCACCAAAGGTACATTTTTTTCATGTGCCACTTCAGAGATGGCTTTCAGGTCAGCAACCTCCAGCTGTGGGTTTGTCAGGATTTCGAGAAATACGCAGCAGGTGTCATCATCAATGGCTTCGCGCACGGCTTCGATATTGGTTAAATCGCGCAAACGCACCTTTACGCCAAAACGACGCAGAGTGGCAACGAGTAGGGCATAAGTATTGCCGAAGAGATGCTTGGATGTAACGATATTTTTGCCTTGTGCTGCCAGCGCCATGAGGGTGTTGCTGATGGCCGCCATTCCTGAGTTGAAGGCGGTGGCATGAGCAGCATCGGTAAGGGCTGCCACACGGCGTTCCAGGTTGGTTACCGTAGGGTTCTCTACGCGCGAATAATCTGGAGCCTTGATCTTGTCGGTGAATGCTTCAGCCATGACGGCAGCATTGTCGAATTCGTAGGCAAGGGTGTTATATACTGGCACGCTCAGCGAGTCGTATGCATCGCGGCGCTCATATTCCAAATGAATAGCTTGAGTCTGTTTCTTCATCATTCTGTTATTTTATGTGATATTTTGCGTGCAAAAGTACAAAAAAGAAATCAAATAGGCAATAAATCGCATAAAAAAAAACGAGTTGCGAATGCTTTTTATGCATTGCAACTCGTTGGAGAGGGGGGTAACCCAACAATAACCTCCTGGCTCATCCGATTAACTTAAAGATAACATTTGTAAGGCAAAAATGCAGCAAAAAGAGCAAATTGTAACAGAAATATTCGTTTATCTCGATTTTTATTTGTAATTTCGCACCAAAAACAAAAATAAGGATATTTATGAATAAACTGATTCTGAAAACAACAAAAAGTGGACTGCTGGCAGCTGCCCTGATGGCTTCAATCTCTGCCAGTGCCGAAACCATAGAGGTGAAAACGCTGAAATATGCAGGCCCCTATGCCGTAGCACAGCCTTGGATGGCTGACAGTGTGAACATCAAAGGCGAAGTGTTCGACCTTAAGCAGTTGCTCGATTCGCCGCTGTCTTTCACCTTATTAAATAAGGGTAAGGAGGTGAGTGCAGCCCAACTCCTTGCCGACAAGCAGGATGCGCTCCATCTGGCTTCTTTCTGCGTTTCTAACACCCAGCGCACCAAAGCAACCATCGCGGTAGAAGGATTGGAGCAATACCGTCTGTTCGTTGACGGCGAACAGGTAGAGGTGAACGGCAATAAGGCTGAAACCATCCTGACTCCTTCGCAGCATACGGTTGTCATCAAATATCTTACCCGGAAGAATGCATCTTCTGATAAGAAATCTATCAAGTTGACCGTAACCGCAGCCAACGGCGCTCCGCTTTCTGTAGGCGATGCGGCAGCCAAGCGCGCCTATAACATCTATGATGTGATTTGTGCGCCCAACTATCCGAGTGTTTCTATCTCACCAAACGGAAAGTTTATCGTTGTTCGGAAAACATGGGTAGATAGAAAAGGTAATAACCATAGTATTAGCGAATTGCGCAACTCTCAGACTAACAGAGTGATGGCTACATTTGAGGAGAGTGTAAAATGGATGCCTTCAAGCAATAAACTGTATTTCACGCAGAAGGCGAGCGACAGCAGTATTGCCGGAGAAGAAAAGCAGGATGGCACATTGCAGCTCATCACCATCAATCCGCTGACGATGGAGCGCGAAGTGCTGGCAAGCCATCTTCCTGAAGGCTGGTTCCAGTTTACACCCGATGAAAAAACGCTCATCTATACGCTCACTACTGAAGGCAGAAAAAAGGATCCGCAAGTTTATGATGTAAAAGAACCGGAAGACAGACAGCCTGGTTGGCGCGAACGCAGCAATCTCGCCAAATATGATCTTGCATCGGGCATTCTCCAACCGCTCACCTTCGGTTACCACAACATCTATCTGATGGATATTTCTGCCGATTCGCGTTATCTGCTGATAGGAAAGGGAGAGGAGCGACTCACCAAGCGTCCTACAACCCTGACATCATTCTACCGCCTGGATTTGGGCAGTATGAATACTTCTTCAGCCGCAACGCCAAAGGTAGAAACCCTGATAGAGAAGGGCGAATTTCTGAACAGCGCCCAGTTCTCGCCAGATGGCAAGAGCATTCTCGTGAGCGCTTCGCCGGAAGCTTTCAACGGCATTGGAAAGAATGTGGAAGAAGGACAGACACCTAGTATGATTGACACCCAGCTCTATCTGATGACCTTGTCGGATAAGAAGGTTCGTCCGCTTACCAGGGATTTCAATCCGAATGTGCAGAGCACGGAATGGAGCAAGGTCGATGGAAACATCTATTTTACAGCCGAAGATAAAGACTGCGTGCACCTCTTCCAGCTCAATCCGAAATCGGGTAAGTTTACGCTTCTCAAGACTCCTGAAGAGTACATCAAGAGTTTCTCGCTTGCATCTTCGGCAGCAGAAATGGCTTTCTCCGGTCAGAGTGCATCAAATGCCGACCGACTCTATAAGATGAATACGAAGACGCTGAAATCGCAATTGGTTGACGATTTGAGTGCGCGCGAACTGAAGGATGTTGAACTGGGCGAATGCAAGGCTTGGAATTTTGTCAATTCAAGGGGCGACACCCTTTGCTGCCGTTACTATCTGCCACCTCATTTTGATGCTGCCAAGAAGTATCCGATGATAGTGAACTATTATGGCGGATGCAGTCCTACGAGCCGCATGTTCCAGAGCCGTTATCCTCATCATGTTTATGCGGCAATGGGCTATGTGGTGCTGGTTGTGAATCCTAGTGGAGCCACCGGATTCGGTCAGAAATTCTCAGCCCGCCATGTAGATACGGCAGGCGAGGGAGTGGCTGAAGACATCATCTCCAGCACCCAGGCTTTCTGCGATGAGCATGCTTTCGTAAACCGCAAGAAGATAGGCTGCATCGGCGCCAGCTACGGCGGATTCATGACTCAGTATCTTCAGACCAAGACCGACCTCTTTGCTGCTGCCATCTCTCATGCAGGCATCAGCGACCACACCAGCTATTGGGGTGAGGGCTATTGGGGCTACAGCTACAGTGAAGTTTCTATGGCGAACGAATATCCTTGGACCAACAAGCATCTCTTTGTAGATCAGAGTCCACTCTATAATGCCGACAAGATTCATACTCCGCTGCTGTTTGTTCACGGCACGGCAGATAATAATGTGCCTGTGGGCGAGAGCATCCAGCTCTATACGGCTCTGAAACTCCTTGGCCGTCCTACGGCGATGGTATTGGTAGATGGTCAGGATCATCACATCATCGACTACGAGAAGCGACTGAAATGGCAGAACACCATCTTTGCCTGGTTTGCCAAGTGGTTGCAGGATGATGCTTCCTGGTGGACGGAAATGTACGGAGATGAAAAGATGTAGTTGAAGTTTCGGCAGAAATGCCAGCTTCAGTCTCTATCAAAATAAGAAAAGAGATTATGTTCCTGTAAGTCGGGAATATAATCTCTTTTCTTTTATATGTTTATTTCTTGCAGTTTAGCGTGATAAGCAGAGAAATCATGGCGAAGGCGATTCCCACGATGCAGACACCTAGCCAGTCGGCTTGCGTCCAGACGTAACCGGCACAGAAAGTGCCTAGCGAACCTCCGATGAAATAGCTGGTCATGAAGATGGTGTTGGCGCGGTTGGAAGCCTGCGGAATCTCCTGCAGGCAACCACTCTGATTGCTGAGCTGCTGACATTGCAGACCGATGTCAACCAGGATGATGGCTGCGATGAGTCCGGCGTAAGTGTCGCCGAAAAGCAAGGCTATTGCCCAGGCGATGATCTGCATTCCTGCTCCGAACAGATTGAATTTTCGAATGCCAAACCTAGGAATCAGTTTTCCCACACCACTGGCAGCAACGGCTCCCATGATTCCGCAAAGTCCGAGCATTCCTACCATATCACTTCCTGCGCTGAAAGGCGGCTGCGCCAGATGGAACGCCAGACAAGACCATATTGCCATCATACTGCCGAACCCAAAGGCTGCACGGGTGGAATAGATGCGGATAGAAGAATGGAAAAAGAAAATTTCTGCTATTGTGGTCATCAGCCCTCTGTAGGTTCCTACATAGTTGCGCTTCATTTCAGGCATCATCAGCAGCATGATTCCCATGCAAAACACCATCACGAAAGCAGCTATGATAAACATCTCCCGCCATCCCAGCCATTCGCCGATGTAACCGCTGATTACTCGTGAGGCGAGAATGCCCGTCAGCAGTCCGGAGAGTACAATGCCCATATTCCTGCTCTTGTTCTTGGGTTCCGAAAACTGTCCGGCTATCGGAATGAAGAACTGCGGAATCACCGAACAGGCGCCAATCAGCAGTGAAGCTCCCCAGAGCATCCAAACGTTTTGCGCTGCAGCCATCACGATTGCCATCAATGCAGCAATGGTCATATTGACAAGGATGAGTTTCTTGCGCGAAAGCATGTCGCCCAAGGGGATGAGGAAGAATAAGCCCAGCGCATAACCTATCTGGGTAATGACGGTGATGAGGTTAGCCTTCTGCTCGGTAATATCCAGGTCGTGGCGGATGAGTTCGAGAAGCGGCTGATTGTAGTAGCAGTTGGCTACGGTGAGTCCTGCGACGATAGCCATCATCAGGAGAATGCTGCGGGGAATGCCCTGATTTTCTTTTAGCTGTATCATTTTCTGTCTGTTTGTTTCTTTGTTTTGAGTGCAAAGTTACGAAAAAATTCTCGGCAATCAAAGTTTTTGGGGACGATTTCTTGGGAAAATCTTCTGTTCTTTCCCTCGCGCGCGTACCTTATTATATGTATATAGTGCTGCTCTGAAGAGGTGTTGGCGCGCACCCTTGTTACGCTAAAAAACACCGAAAAGTGTTAAAATTAGGCTGTTCCCGAGCACACCAAAAACTTTAACCTTTGTTAGCACTTCGTAAGTGGTTGATTTATAGCGATTTGTAATTTTGTTACAAAATCACCTAAAAAAAAATCGCAAAAAAAAGAACAACGTATCAAAAAAATGCTTACCTTTGCATCGTTCAAAAGAACAAATGATTGTTTTACAGATTTTAAAAAAGCAAAGAAAATGAAGAAATTAGTTTTTATGTTCGTAGCTATCGCAGCTATCTCTTTCGCATCATGTGGTAACAAAACAGCTCAGAACACAGCTTCTGCTGATTCTGACACAGCTCAGGTAGATACAACTGCTGCTGACACTGCTGCTGCTGATACAGCTGCTGCTGATTCTGCTAAGTAATTTGAAATTACTTGCGAACGAAAAAATGAGAGAAACAACCGCTGGACTTCGGTCTAGCGGCTTTTTTCGTTTTATAGACCTTAAGGTCTTTTTGGGGGAGAACGCCCTGAAGGGGCAGAAGCTCCTAGCCCAGGGCAACACCCTGGGGATGAAAGCAATCATCAATGCGCCCTGTAAGGGCAAAAGCTTAAAAGAAACCAAAGAAAAAGATAAATATATGATAGATTCAAGTGCCTTCCAAGGTAAAAAGGCAGCTTACTATACGCTAGGCTGCAAACTCAACTTCTCTGAAACTTCCACTTTTGGCAAAATGCTCGAAGATATGGGCGTCATTACTGCTAAAAAGGGGGAGAAAGCTGATATTTGTCTGATTAACACCTGCTCGGTAACAGAAGTTGCCGAGCATAAATGCCGTCAGGCTATCCACCGGATGGTGAGAAACAATCCGGGCGCATTCGTTATCGTGACGGGCTGTTATGCGCAGCTCGAATCTGAGAATGTCAGCAAGATAGAGGGTGTAGACCTCGTGTTGGGTGCTAACGAGAAGGCGCACTTGATTCAATATCTCAGCGATGCATGGGCGCAGAAATTTGCTCAGGAAAACGGATTGGCTGCTCAGACTCCTCAGAATGTCGATGCAGAAAGTTCTCAGAACGGCGATGCAGAAAGTTCTCAGAACGGCGATGCAGCGGCCCTTCATCAGCATTATAGCGTGAAGACGAAGGAAATCAAGACCTTCCAGCCTTCTTGCTCGCGTGGCAACCGTACCCGTTATTTCCTGAAGGTGCAGGACGGCTGCAATTATTATTGCACCTATTGTACCATTCCATTTGCCCGAGGCAATTCGCGCAACCCGAGCATCCAGTCGCTTGTGGCTCAATGTGAGCAGGCGGCTGCTGAAGGCGGTAAGGAAATCGTCATTACCGGTGTGAATATCGGTGATTTCGGTCAGACTACCCACGAGCGATTCATCGACCTTGTCAAGGCGATGGATCAGGTAGAAGGAATCAAACGTTACCGCATCTCGAGTCTGGAGCCTGATCTCTGCGATGATAATCTCATAGAGTATTGTGCCCAGAGCCGTGCCTTTATGCCTCATTTCCACATTCCTCTGCAGAGCGGAAGCGATGAGGTGCTCAAGCTGATGCACCGCCGTTACGACAAGGCGCTCTTTGCCCACAAGGTGAATCTTATCAAGGAGAAAATGCCTGATGCGTTTATCGGTGTCGATGTGATGGTGGGCTGTCGCGGCGAAACTCCGGAGTGTTTTGAAGAATGCTATGAGTTCCTGAAGAGTCTGCCTGTTACCCAGCTTCACGTCTTCCCTTATTCTGAGCGTCCGGGCACGGCTGCCTTGAAGATTCCGTATGTGGTTGACGAGAAGGAGAAGAAGAAGCGTTCCAAGCGACTGTTGGAGTTGAGCGATCAGAAGACGCAGGAATTCTATGCCCAATACATCGGTACTGAGGCTGAGGTTCTCTTCGAAAAGGCGCCAAGAGGCAAGGCAATGCATGGATTCACCAAGAACTATATCCGCGTAGAACTTTCACCGGCTCTCGCCAAGGAAGAATACGACAACCAGCTTATCAAGGTTCGCCTGGGTGATTTCAATCACGATAAGACGGCGCTGAAGGCAGAGCTTCTTTAGTTGATAGTTAATAGTTTATAGTTAATAGGGCTAATCATAAAGTTCAAAGTCCAATGTATTACAACGATTTTGGAACATGGATTCGGAAGCAGTTTCCTGATTTCCGTGTTCAGAAGATTTCGATAGACGCGGGATTCTCCTGTCCTAACAGAGATGGGAGGATTTCGAGTGGCGGATGTACGTATTGCGACAACCGCACCTTCAATCCCAGCTATTGCGACCGGAAAAAGTCGATTACTGAACAGCTGGAGGAGGGAAAGGCTTTCTTCAGCAGGAAGTATCCTGATATGAAATATCTGGCTTATTTCCAGGCTTATACCAATACATACGCCAGGGTGGAGCAACTGAGGCAGATGTATGAAGAGGCTCTTGAGGTGGAAGATGTGGTGGGAATCGTTATCGGAACCCGTCCGGATTGTGTGAGCGATGAATTGCTCGATTATCTGGAAGAACTGAACCGCCGAACCTTCGTGCTGGTGGAATATGGCATTGAGAGTGCCAACGATGAAACCTTGAAACGCATCAACCGTGGACATGATTTTGCCTGTTGCCGTAGTGCTGTGGAGCGTACTCATGCCAGGGGAATCCTTACGGGCGGCCACATCATCATCGGCTTGCCGGGAGAAGATGCGGAAGAAAGTCTGCGCCAGGCTCCTCTCATCTCTTCCTTGCCGCTTGATATTCTCAAGATTCATCAGATGCAGATTATCAGGGGCACCCGGCTGGCACAGGAATATGCTGAGCACCCCTTCCATGTTTACACGGTAGAGGAATATATTGATGTTATCGTGAAATACATCCGTCTGCTCAGAAAGGATTTGGTGCTGGAGCGCTTCGTCAGTCAGTCGCCCAAAGAACTGCTGATTGCTCCCAAATGGGGACTCAAGAACTATGAGTTTACCAATCTCCTGAATAACAGATTAAAGAGTTTACAATAAATATGGCAAAAGTAGCAATCGTTATATTAAACTGGAATGGACAGAAGATGCTGGCAAAGTATCTTCCGAATGTCATCGAATATTCCCGTCAGGATGCTGAAATCTGGGTGGCAGACAATTCTTCTTCTGATGGTTCGATGCACCTTCTGGAGACTCAGTTTCCTCAGGTGAAGACCATCGTGCTGGAGCAGAATTTCGGCTTTGCTGAAGGCTATAACCGTGCCTTGAAGCAGATTGATGCAACGTATTATGTGCTTCTGAATAGCGATGTGGAGGTTTCGCATCATTGGCTTACACCGCTCATCGAGTTTATGGATTCGCATCAGCAGGTGGCTGCCTGCCAGCCTAAGTTGCTTGCCGAATACGATAAGGACAGCTTTGAGTATGCTGGTGCTTGCGGCGGATTCCTCGACAAATACGGCTATCCGTTCTGTCGCGGCCGCATCTTTGATACGGTAGAGCGCGATAACGGGCAGTATGATTACCAGCAGGAAATCTTGTGGGCTACGGGTGCCTGTATGATGATCCGCTCAAAGGATTATTGGACTGCCGGCGGTTTAGACGGCCGTTTCTTTGCTCATAATGAAGAGATAGATCTTTGCTGGCGCTTGCGTCTGATGGGCAGAAAAATCTACTGCATTCCTGAGAGTGAGGTTTATCATGTGGGTGGTGGAACCCTGCCGAAAAGCAATCCGATGAAGACTTATCTGAATTTCAGAAATAATTTAACCATGCTTTATAAGAATCTGAGTGATACGAAGTTGACTCATGTAATGCGTATGCGTAGATTCCTGGATTACCTTGCTGCTTTCGAGACATTGGTTCTGAATCGCAACTGGGGCGACTTCAAGGCCATCTTCAAGGCGCGCAGGGCTTTCAAGGCATGGAAACATGAGTTTGACGAAGATCGCAGAAAAATACAGGCGGGTAGGGTGAAGGAGGAGATTCCGCAGGTTTACAATCTCTCTATCATCTGGCAATATTACGCCAAGGGCAAGAAACTCTTCTCGCAGTTGTAGACTATTCATAAACAAACTTAAAAATAAAATCTATGATGAAAAAACAAATGATGATGGCGCTGGTTTCGCTGATGGTTCTGTCAGCCCAGGCGCAGGCTAATTTCCAGGTGTCGGTTTCCAATCCTTCCAAGGTGGCAAGAACCGATGCTCCGGTGGTGGTAGATCTCAGCAAGTTGGGTGCTATCGGCGACATTCAGCGCGCTGTAGTAACCGTTGACGGTAAGGAGATTCCTTCCCAGCTCGACGACACCAACCGCGATTGTACCAACGATGAACTCTGTTTCCTTGCCGATTTGGGCAAGAAAGAAACCAAGACCTATCAGGTGCATCTCTATCGTGAGGGCGAGCAGGCACAGTATCCGGCTCGTACCTTTGCCGAACTCTGTCTGCCAAGCAGAAACAGAAAGCTGGCTAAGAACAGGCAGGATATTTATCTGCGCAGCATCTCGTTTGATAAGAAAACCAAGGACCCTTATCACTACGTCCATTCTCATGGCATCTGCTTCGAAAGTGAACTGATTGCCATGCGTGTTTATTTTGACCATCGTCAGACCATCGACCTTTATGGCAAAATCAACAAGGGGCTGGTGGTTCAGGATACGCAGTTCTATCCTTCAGAAGAGCAGATTCAGGCTGGTTCGGGCGATGATTGCCTCTGGGTAGGCAATACCTACGGACTGGGTGCGCTCCGTGGCTGGGACGGTAAAGACCAGGTGCTGTTCAACAACGTGAAATACCAGGAGCAGCGCGTCATTTCAGAAGGTCCGCTCCGTGCCATCGTCGAGGTAGTGGATAAGGGTTGGGTTCCGGCTCCGGGCTTGCAGCCTGTCAATGCCACCATCCGTTACACCATCTATGCCGGTCATCGCGATTTCGATGTAGATGTATTCTTCAACAAGGATGTTTCTGATTATCAGTTTGCTACAGGACTCATCAACGTAAAGGGTTCCAGCGAATTTGCTGATGGCAAGGGATTGCGAGGCTGTTATGGCAGCGACTGGCCAACAGGCAAGGACGATGGAAAGCACAAGCTGGAGACCGTAGGCTTGGGTATTTATGTGCCACAGTCAGCCCTGGTAAGTCAGCAGCCAGCCAATAAGGATTGCTATACTCAGGTAGTGAAACCTGCAGGCAGCCAGCTCAGTTATAAGCTTGCTTATACCAGTGCCAACGAAACCTATGGTTTCAAGGGCGAGAAGGAGTGGTATGAGTGGTTGAAAGCCTGGAAGAAGCAGATAGAAGAGCCGGTTCAGGTTTCAGTTTCTGTCATCATCCGATAAGCAGTTTCTTTTATCATCTGATAAGCAGAAAAACTGCGCAAATAGCCAGCAATGAGCAAAAAAGCCTTACGTTTTGCTCATTGCTGGCTATTTTGCAAACAATTTTAAGAGAAAAACCCATTTTTTTTGCGAATACGTATGATTTTTTAGCAAAAAAGCTTGGTAATTTAAATAATTTTTAGTATTTTTGCAGACGTAACTCGAAGATTTGTAAATTATCGTGAAAAGGTTTTTTAATTATATAGTCATATTAGCAATCGTGCTTCTCAGTTCGGCCTGCGAGTTTAAGTTCAAGCCGAACGAGGAAGGAGAGGCTGTGCCCCTGTCAGTACAGCGTTACGACCGATTGGAAAGCAGATATCTTACTACCGGTGATTTCTCAGCCCTGCAGCAGATGAACACCGATTACCCGATAGAAACCCGTACGCTGATAGAGAAAATGCTCCAGCTTGGCACCATTACCGACGCCAATATCAGCAACCGTTTCCTCATGTTCTATCAGGATTCTACCCTGCAGTCACTTATTGCCGATGCTGAGGCAGAATTTGCCAATATGGAAGACATCAACGAGCAGCTGAAAACAGCCTTCTCACGTCTGAACAGTTGGATTCCGGAGCTCCAGCAGCCTTGTTTCTATGCCCAGATTGGCGCTCTCGACCAGAGCATCGTTGTAGGACAGCACTCAGTAGGAATTTCGCTCGATAAATACATGGGCGAAAACTATCCGCTCTACAAGAAGTTCTATACGCCGCAGCAGCGCAGCACCATGTCGCGCCAGTATATTGTGCCTGATTGCCTTACCTTCTATCTGCTGAGCATCTATCCGATGGATCAGTTCGACACCCGTCCGCAGCTCGACCGCGATCTGCACATGGGCAAGATTATGTGGGCTGTGAACAAGGCGATGGGCAAGGAGATTTTCAAGACCAAGTATGTGAAGACAATCTGCGCTTATGTAAAGCGCAACCCTAAAGTAACGGTAAAACAACTGCTCAAGGACGAAGATTATTCGCCTATTGAGGCATTACATAAAGATTAACACATGAAAAGATTTCCAGTTTTTATTGCAACTGTCATGATGGTTTCAGCAATGCAAGCTGCAGATAAACTCGACCTGAAGGCCATTACCTCCGGCGAGTTTGCTGCCTCTTATGTTACCGGTATTAACCCTATTGATGGCACCGATTTGTACGCTTCTGTCAGCAATGATGGCAAGCAGGTTATCAGTTATTCGTTCAAGACGGGCAAGCAGATGAGCATCCTCTTCGATGTGAACGCAGTCAAGGCTCCCTTCGAACAGATTGAGGGTTATGTAATCAGTCCTGATGGCAAGAAATTGCTTATCATGACCCATCGCGAGGCTATCTACCGCCGCTCGTTCAAGGCAGAGTATTTCATATATGATATTGCTAAGAAGAGTTTGAAGAAACTTTCCCAGGGCGTTAACCAACAGGTGGCTACCTGGTCGCCTGATTCACGCCACATCGCCTTCGTAAAGGATAACAATCTCTTTGTTACCGATGGAGATAAGGAAACCCAGATTACCCGCGACGGTAAGTTCAACGAGGTAATCAATGGTATTCCTGATTGGGTTTACGAAGAGGAGTTCAGCTTCAACCGCGCCTTTGCATGGAATGCGGATGGAACTGCCATCGGATGGATACGCTTCGACGAATCGCACGTAAAGACTTATTCTCTGCAGATGTTCGAAGGTTCTCATCCTACCCATAGCGAGTATCACGACTATCCGGGAGAGTATTCCTATAAATATCCTAAGGCAGGACAGGACAACTCTAAGGTGAGCCTCTGGAGCTATGATATGAAGAACGGCAAGACCGTGGCGCTCGATGTGCCTGTAGATTCCGACGGCTATTATCCACGCGTCAAGACATCGCCAGACGCCAACAGTCTGATTGTCTATACGATGAACCGCCATCAGGACGACATGCGCCTCTATGCAGTCAATCCTTTCACCGGCAAGAGCAGGATGCTCATCAAGGAGAGTGTACCTAAGTTTGTAAAGGAAGAGGTGATTGAAAACAGCATCGTGGGCAAGAAGAACATCCTGCTGCCTAGCGACCGCGACGGCTTCATGCATCTCTATCTCTATGATATGAACGGCAAGCTCCTGCGCCAGGTAGAGAAGGGCAACTATGATGTTACCTCTATCTACGGAATGGATGAGAAGACGGGCGATGTTTATTTCCAGGCTGCCAAACTCAATGCGCACGACCGCCAGGTTTACGTGGCTCATAAGAACGGAAAGGTGGAGCGCCTTACCGATGCGGCTGGTTCCAACTCGGCTTACTTCTCGGGCGATTACCGCTATTTCGTCAATACCTGGAGCAGCTACAGCCATCCTTATGTCTTCACCGTACGCAGCAACAAGGGCAAGCTCATCAAGACATTGGAAGACAACAAGCAGCTGCTCGAAAAGACTCAGAAGTATAATTGGGGCAAGCGCGAGACTTTCTCTTTCACCACTTCCGAAGGTGTGAAACTGGACGGCTGGATGGTAAAGCCTGTAGATTTCGACGCCAGCAAGAAGTATCCTGTCATCCTCTTCCAGTATTCCGGTCCGGGCAACCAGCAGGTGCTCGATTCATGGAGCACGGGCAGTATGGGCAATGGCGGTGCTTTCGATTATTATCTTGCTCAGGAAGGATTCATCATTGCCTGCGTAGATGGTCGTGGAACAGGCGGTAGAGGAGCTGAGTTTGAGAAGTCTACTTATCTCCGTCTGGGCGATTTAGAGTCGAAAGATCAGGTTGAGACTGCTCTCTACATGGGTTCTCTGCCTTATGTAGACAAGGATAATATCGGCATTTGGGGTTGGAGCTATGGCGGTTTCAATACGCTGATGAGTATGAGCGAGGGCCGTCCTGTGTTCAAGGCAGGTGTGGCTGTGGCTCCTCCTACCTGCTACCGCTTCTATGATTCGGTTTATACTGAGCGCTACATGCGCACGCCTAAGGAGAACGAAGAGGGTTACAAGGTGAACCCTATCGAGCGTGTAAAGCAGCAGCATGGTGCGTTGCTTATCTGTCACGGATTGGCAGATGACAATGTGCATCCGCAGAATACCTTCGAATATGCTGAGGCATTGGTTCAGGCAGACAAGGACTTCAAGACCCTGTGGTACACGAACCGCAATCATGGCATTTCGGGTGGCAATACCCGCAACCATCTGCTTCGCCAGATAGCAAACTGGTTCAAGCAGAATTTGAAGTAGAAAATGATATGATATAAAAAAGTGAAGCCATTCCCGGCAGAAAACGGGGATGGCTTCTTCATTTAATGTTAACCTTGTTTACTTTTTGCGAAGTAAGGAACGTTTGATTTCTTATTCATTTTTAGCGCCTTTTCTGCGCTTTTCTTTCTTGGCTTTCTTAGCCTTCTTCACTTTTACCTCTTCAACCTCTTCATCGTTTGGCTGAACAGATGAAAAATGAAAATCTGTAGAGTTGATGGTCTTCACCTGATAAGGGCTAGGCGCATCGTTCATCTGCTGTCCGTTCTTTGCCTTCTTAGCCTTTGGCTTCTGAACGTATCTTGCATAGAGTTTGTTCCATTTCTTTTCAGCCTTCTTCTGGTTGAAGTCAAACATCACGATACACGTGCGGTTGCCGGCACCATTCTGCTCCAGATAGTCGCGCAACTGGTATGAATAGTTCTCGCGGCTTACCAGAAACTTGTTCTTGCGGGTGAAATAGGCAGAATCAACCTTCTGAACGTCTGTGAAATAGACTGTAGAGTCATTAAACGACGAGGCAAATCCAAAGATGTATGCAGTCTTAACTTCGTTCTTGGCTGATGCAGAGAGCGAGCTGAAACATGCTAATGCAATAGATGCTAATGCAATTTTTGTAATTTTCATTTCTTTTTCTGTCTTATTTTGTTTTGTGCTGTCTGCCCCATCAGTCTGCAGGAACTTTCCTTATCCCAGATAGGACTTCAGCAGTTTATCTGTCGTACTGTTCCGGAGTCGCCTTATCGTTTTATCCTTGATCTGGCGTACTCTTTCCCTGGTGAGATGATACTTGGTTCCGATTTCTTCAAGCGTCAGTTCAGGTGTTCCTATGCCATAGAAGGCAGCAATGATTTTCTGGTCTTTGTCCGGCAGCGTCTTGAGCAGTCTTTCTATTTCAGCTCTCAGCGACTCTGTCAGCAGTTCATTGTCGGTCGGATCATCCGAATTGGCCATCAGGTCGAGCATGCTGCCATCTTCATCATCAGAAAAAGGAGCATCCACGCTCAGGTGGCGACTTGTCGATGTAGCCTTCATGGCGTTCTCTATCTTGTCTTCCGGCAAGTCTACGCGGTCAGCCATTTCATCTACACTCGGTTTGCGTTCAAATTCCTGTTCGAACTTACTCATCTCTCTGTTAATCTTGTTAACGCTTCCCACCTGGTTTTGCGGAA
>OFMQ01000506.1_pt1 | contig 27648 bp, 34 predicted proteins | sample 1541851 | NCBI WGS metagenome assembly OFMQ01 (sample SAMN04209227, study PRJEB22552) | human gut metagenome | biome: gut; material: feces | host: Homo sapiens | place: USA: Oklahoma | reverse complement strand
ATAACTTCCTCCCATAGTAAAACCGCAGAGTGCAGCAAGTCCAAACAGCACGATTAATGCAATGTTGCCACCTTTTCCACCGTTTCGTGTAACGATAGATACAATTCCTCCTGCAAGAAGAAGTATAGCAACAATAATTCCAGCCGAACCACCAACTTCTCCATTGTCTTGCAACGTGTTCCCAATTCCTACAGCACATGACTGCATACTGACTACTGCAAATAAAATAATTGACAGTATTCCTGATACAAGTTTCCAAGTTTTCATTTCTTTTTTCCTCTCTTTCTCTTTTGATAAGAACCTGTTCTTAAACGCACCACACGTTTTATATATAATCGCACTAGGCGGTTATACCAATTTAAGTATTCCAGAACAAATGTTTGTTGACATTTATAACTGGCTGAATTATAATAATCTTAGAAAGAACGCCGCCAGATAACGCGAGGGTGTAATCACCAGCAGGCTTGACCTGTGGTAGTCGTGCTGGGGGTTTTTTCTATATCTATATTATCTATTGCAAATCGTATGATCTTTGAAATAATTTTTATCAGGTGCCATTGCATCATCATAATATTTCATGCCATATTTTAGAAGTGTTTTTCCATTATGTCTGTATAAATGAGATTGCAATTTGCGTGCGTAGCACGGAGTTGTGAATCCGAGTCCATTTACTTGGTACATGTTATACATTGATGTAGCACACACATCTGCAAGCTGTAACATATCCCAAGATGATGCTGGTTTTGCACATATCCCACTAAAACGAGATTCAATATTGTTATTTCTGTATGTGATTATTTTCTTTATGTATTCTATTAGTTCTGCATCTCGGTTCGTTCCTCTACTGGATAATACGATATTGGCAGTTCTTCCTGTATCCCTTAATAACCAAGAAGCTCGTTCAATTAAAAATCGACAAATATGATTATAGAAAATCATACTTGGGCGTTGGGTAGGAGCAGAGTGAAACTTCGACAAATTTAACTTATTTGTATCAGCTACTACAGTTATGTATTCAAAATTACATTTAGATAATTCAGATACTGCGTATGCTTTCTTATCAAAACTTATCATTTTTCTAAAATGTATTTCATTGATATTTAATTTTACACGAATATTCTTTATTGTATCTCTGATTTCTTGTTCGTCTTCCTTATTTACTATAGCTCCGGATAGAATAAACCAATCAGATCCTTTCCCCATTCCTAAATCTCCGGCTTCATCGATATATAATGTGCAGTCACTCAAAATTATTTTCTCCTCTGTTTATAATAAATCTTATATTTTAAGTATTGTTAATTAGCAGTTACAATCTTTATTCTTTGCGTGTATGGGAAAATCTCTGCTGAAACTTCTATGCAGTAATCATGCATATGGTTCTTCATTTCTATCATTTGCACATCGGATTCACTGAAATCGTCACCTAAAATATGTCTTATTTCATGCAAAAACACTTCATGCTGTTTTTCGTAGTTTAATGATGCATCTATGAATATTGTGTAAGAATCATCAGAATTATGTCTTACGCATCCCGGAACACCATAGGATTCATCGAGTATTACTACATTTATATAATATCCTTTGTAATACAATCATTCCTCACCTTCCTCTAATTTTCGCAATTCAGATAACTTTTTGGCGTACGCTATCAATCTGTCTCTATCTGCGGTTTTGTATACGTCAAAGAGGATCTTGTCATTGTTGTAGATTTCCTGTGCTGTCCGAGCTGTTTCTTCATCAATATAGTAGCCTTGGTTTGTAATTTCTGTTTTAGTATCTTCGCCGTTCATAAGGTAATCTATTGCGACTCCGAAGTATTTAGCGATAATTTCTGCTAAATCCATTCCGCATTTTGAATTCTTTTTCTTCCATGTACTAATCGTGGATTGAGATACGCCAGTTTCCTTACAGAACTTATAAGCACTTATTCCGTGAGATTGTAATAATTGCTCAAAAATTTCATACATTTTTTGACCACCTTTCATAAAAAACAAAATACTTTGTCAAAAACGTAGTAATACTTATTGACAACCGAAGTATTCGGTGGTATAGTATGAGCATACTTGAATGAACCGAAGTAAACGACCAAGTAAAATTCGATTCTGTGAAGTGCTTCGTTTGTGATATAAGTATGATTCGTTTTACTAAACTATATCACTAAACCGAAGCAAACACAAGTATAAATAACTATAAAAAAGGAGGGATATTTTTGGCTAAAATGTACACCTGTGACGAAGTAGCAGAAAGATACAAAGTCAAGGTCATTACCGTTTGGGAATGGATTCGTCAGCGTAAATTGAATGCGATCAATCTTGGACGAGAATACAGGGTATCAGAAGAAGACCTTATTCGATTTGAGAATGAGCGAAAAACAATTCCGGCAAATGACAAAAGTTAGAAAGGAGAAATGAATGGTAATCGTTCTAAATCTTGAAGCAGAAATGGTGAGAAACAAAATATCTCGTTCCGATATTGCAAAATTATTAGGATTAACATATCGAACAATTCTTTCCAAATTTAATGGGGAAAGTAAATGGGGATATGAGGAGTGCGTTAAAATCCGAGACACCTATTTCAAAGATAAGACTTTGGAATACTTATTCGAGGTCAAACAGTAGGGAAAAGGCTTAATACAAAAATACTGATAGGAGCGTCATTCCTACCAGCATTTCGCCAAATTTTTTTACTCTATGTATTTTGCAGGTTTTCACCACACGAGATGACGCCAAGTGTTTCTATGAAATACTTTGTCACTTTCGCAGTTTTGGTTCTGCAATATGCCTAGTTGCTGACAAATGATAAAGAGGACTTGATATGGTGAAGCATTTTAAATGAGTGCCATCTCTCGCGTTTTATACTCCTTCTCTGAGTGACGTAACGCCATATCAGTAATCTACATTTAACCAGTTTTAATGTGCTTTGGTACCACAATTGCGGCTTTACCTTAAGAGAGCAGGCAAGATCAGTTTTTTTATCAAAACATGATACCACCTTTCCTGCCATATAAGACATGAAACAATTTTACCATAATACGAAAACATTTTCAACTTTTTAACACAGAAAGGAGAACAATGAACGAATTAGGATATAAACCGTTAAAGGAAATCATTATTCACATCGGAGAAAAAGGAGAGTTTATTGATACGGAACCGGTAAGAGTTTATGTCGATGGAGAAAAAATTGAAAATCTCCGAGGATTCAAGTTTAAGGCAAAGATGGGTGAATCCCCGGAAATGACAGTGAAACGAGCTATTTTTTGTAGTCAATCGAATTTAAGTCAGAATGGCTGTAATAATCCATCACATCGCCCTGTGCCAGTGCACAGTCGAGCAAAGGACATTTCTTCAACTGATACAGAGGACAACTCTGATTGTAAACAGTAGTGACTTTGAATAGATTTGGATTCTCAAAATCACTAACGGTTACAACTTCACATTCGGAAATGAAGCCTTCCGATAATTTGGAACATGTAAATTTAACTTTCTTTTTCACGAAAAACCCTCCTTTCACGGAGGATTATATCACAGAAAGGAAATGTAATGAACGAATTACAAATTTTTTATTCAGAAGAGTTCGGTGATATCCGAACAGTAACAATTGATAATGAACCGTGGTTTGTTGGGAAAGATGTGGCAGACATCCTCGGATACCAAAACGGTAGTCGAGATATTAACCGCCATGTAGCAGAAGAAGACAGGCAAAACTACCAAAACGGTACTTTTGAATCTCCAAGAGGAATGACCGTCATAAACGAATCTGGCTTATACGCATTAATCTTTGGAAGTAAGCTGGAATCAGCAAAGAGATTTAAACACTGGGTTACATCAGAAGTGCTTCCTGCAATCAGAAAGAATGGAAGTTATCAGCTTGCACCACAGGGCGAAGAGTTACTTGCACTTGCGGTGATTGAGGCGAAAAAGACTATAGACTCTCTGAAAGACCAATGCAAGTTTCTTGGTGAACAGGCTGTTGAAAATCAGAAATTGATTTCCGAGCTACAGCCGAAAGCAAATTATGTAGACAAGATTCTTCAATCAAAGTCACTGGTAACTATCACGCAGATTGCAAAGGACTACGGACTTAGCGGAAGAAAAATGAATCAGATTCTAAAGGAATTAAAGATTCAGTATAAAGTCGGTGGACAGTGGGTGCTGTATTCCAAACATCAGAATAATGGATATGTCCATAGCCGGACGATTGACATTACAAGAGCTGACGGCAGACCGGATGTGACAATGCAGACTGAATGGACACAGAAAGGCAGACTCTTCTTATATGAAGAATTGAAGAAGCATGGCTATGTTCCGGTGATTGAACAGGTTGCGTAGGAGAAATATATGGAAGAAAAAAGGAGATTTATAGAAGACAGGCTGAAAAAAATCGGCATCAATTCTATTGAAGAGTTGAATGTAGCCATAAAAAAGGAAACATTAGATATTTCGCTTATGGTTTCCGGAACAAAGAAGAAGGAGGATGTTGCGGCATGAAAGAATTGGAAGTAGTACAGGTCAGAAAGAGAAAAACGGCGGAACAACCGATGGAGCAACCGGTAAAGAAGCCGGATGCCTACGATAAGGTCGTAGAGAAAGCATTTTGGTTTGTAATAGGATTTTCAATCGCACTGATGGTATGCTGCGTGGCTTTCGGGCAGACCATTAATGCATAAGAAAAGTGCCATAGTGAGGCGGCAACCTCTCAGGCACTTAGCTCAAAAACCACTTAAATAATAACGCAAATAGGAGAAAAAGAAAATGACAAAGAAAGAAATTGCGATTACACCTGATGAGTTCAGCAAAAAATCGGCAGATGTGGCGGCAGATATGATAGCTAATAGCAAGTGCGGGATTGATTCAGTGGCTGTGCAAGCTCTTATTGCTATTTCGCAGGAAATTTTTGTAAGGATGCTTTGCAAAATGCTTGAAACGGAGGAAGAGGATGAAGCAGCCGAAGAAACTGACAAGACAGAATAAGATTCTGCTGGAAAAGGTGGGGTTAAACCCGGAAGAATGGATAAACCTACTGGAAGATAATCTGTATCTACACATTGTTCGGAAAAATTCGGATAAGCGTGTAGTCAAGATTATAGATAAGAAGAAAGGGGATATAATCGGTGGAAATTAAAAAGGTTAAGTTGCTGTCCATGCATATCCAAAATTTTAAAGGATGTAAGGACAGAACTATTGAGTTTGGTGAAAAAACAAGGATCTCCGGTGCGAATGCCACTGGAAAGACAACAATCTTTGATGCGTTTACGTGGCTGTTGTTTGGAAAAGACAGCCTTGGAAGTTCTGATTTTGATATCCGGCCGTTGGACGCAGACGGGAAGATGGTAGATAATATTGAGATTTCTGTTGCAGCAAAGATTAGCGTTGACGGTGACGAATATGATCTGAAAAAGGTTCAGAAGCAGAAATGGGTTAAAAAGCGTGGAACTAATACAAGAGAATTCCAGGGGAACGTGAATGAATTCGAGATTAACGGATATCCGAAGAGTCAGAAAGAGTTTAAAGAGTTTATCTCAGAAATTGTTGACGAGGATGTGTTTAATCTGATTACAAATCCAAACGCTTTTAATGCATTAGCTTGGAAGAAACAACGTGAAATCCTTATGAAATTTGTTGGAAGCTTTTCTGATGTGGATATTGCAGAGGGATTCGGTGAGAAATACACAAAGCTTATCCCGGAACTGAAAATTGCAAGCACGGACGATATCTTGAAGAAATACACCAAAGCGAAAACAGCATTAAATAAGGATATGGTTGAGATCCCGGCACGTATTGATGAAATCTCCAAACAACTTGTGATTGCTGATGTAGGAGCGTTAGAAGTCGAAAAAACAGCCAAAGAAGTGGCTCTGCAGAAAGTTGAAGATGAAATCTCAGGCGGTAACAGCAAGTTGGAAGAAATTAATTCCAAACGTGAAGAAATCATGACTCTCAAATTCCATCTATCAGAAATTCAGAATGCGGAGAATCAGAAGTTGCTTTTGGAATCAACTGATATCCGAAATGACTTATCAAGAACGCGGGATACATTGAATGATCTCAAGCGTGATGTATTGAATAAGGAAAGCGAAATCAGGGATGCTCATGTAAAGTATGAAGATCATGAGCGTGAAAAAAATCGGCTTTTGGTTGAATGGAAGTCTGAAAAAGCAAAGGCATATCCGGCTCTTACTCCGTTGGAACCGCTTACGGACGGCTCGTTTATCTGTCCTACTTGCGGACAGGACTTGCCGGAAGAGGTAAAGCAGAAACGTATTGCTGATTACGAAGCTCGCAAGACTGCATATGAAAGCAAGTACGAAAAAGATAAGGCAGAGTTTGAAGAAAACCGTGCTAAAAGGATTTCGCAGATTGAAGCTGATGGAAGGTCAGCTGCTAAATCGAGAGACAAATTTAAAACCTTGGAAGAATCTCTTATCAAAGAAAAAGATGAGCTGACTACCAAGTTGGCAGATGCACAGAGGGAATACGAGATTGTTAAAAAGGCTGTAGACGGAATGCCAAAGGTTGCTGATGTTTCAGAAAATGCAGAGTATAAGGCAACTACAGAGAAAATCTCGGCACTTGAAAAAGAGATTGAAGAAATGTGCAAAGATACTTCTTCGATGGAGTTGAAAGCTAAGAGGGACATTTTAAAAGATGAAATTTCCGAGATTACTGTAAGGATTGCGGCAGCAGATAATACCAAGGTGAAAGAGCGTATTGCTGAACTGGAGGAAGAGCAGAAGGAAGTTGGACAGAAGATTGCAGAACAGGAACAGATGATTGACCTTGTGGAAGATTTTATTCGGGCGAAAATGAAAATGATTTCTGAAAAGATCAACGGAATGTTTAAGGTGGTTTCATTCAAGCTGTTCGACAATCAGATCAACGGGGGGCTGAAAGAAACTTGTGAATGTACTGTAAATGGCGTTCCGCTTTCAAGCTTGAATAACGGGCATCGGATTGTTGCAGGATTGGATATTATTCAATCATTATCCAGTCTGTACGGTGTCAGTTGCCCTATTTTCGTGGATAATGCGGAAAGCATCAACGACTTCAATGTGCCGGAAATGGATTCTCAGATGATTTGTTTGGCAGTAACCGATGATAAGGAATTAAAAGTAGAGAGCGAGGTTAAATATGATTAAGGCAGAAAGAAACGGGAAAGGAACAGGATCAGTAGAAATCAGCGGTTTCCTGAGCGACACTATGGATGAATTTAAGGGGATTTGTCGTGGAGTAAGAAAAGTGTTTGTAGATAAGTTCGGAGAGGATGCAGGAGAGAAAGTGTTTAACATTCTTGCAAGCGGAAAGCCTGATGATGAAATCGCAAGCGAGATAAATGAAGTTCTCAAGGATGTTTTTATGGAAAAAGAAAAGAGAATGGATGCTTCTGATGCGATAGGGGCGTTATTGAGACACGTGTTTGAATGAAAGGAGTAGGACTAATGTTATATATCAAAGCCAGATATATGAAAGATGGCGTTCAGCATGGGCGTGAATACACGTTCGGTTCAGATGTGATCGTGAAGCCGGGAGAAGTAGTTTCTATTGGAACTGCGAAAGCTGTAGTAACTGCGGTTGATGTTCCAGAGACGGAAATTCTTCCTTTCCGGGAGAAGCTGAAAAAGATTGATGGGAAAGTGGAGGAAGAGTAATGGCAGAGAAGAATGAAGTTGCTCAGAAGCAGGAATTTACAACTGGTTTGAGTCAGTGGACAAATACCATAACTGGTCTTGTCTCAAGGGATTTTGAGCAGAATGGTGTTAAGTATGATGAATATTCCAAACAGTGTGCAATGAACGCTATGGGAGCTATCTTCCAGTTAGTGCAAAATGATGATAAAGCAGATATGGGGAATCTCAACACTTCCAATCTGAGAGAGGTCGTGGCTCAGTGTGCGAGTCTTAAGCTAAACGCCAGTGCAATGCCGAGAGAAGTGTATTTCCAGCTCAGAAACAAGCAGATTGGCGGTCAGTGGTGCAAGGTTGTTGAAATGGGGGTTGAGGGAGACGGAAATGACAGTTTGCTCCGGCAGTTCGGAAATAACATTGACACCGTATACCCAGTTTGGCTCGTAAAAGAAGGAGATGATTTTACATATCCTCGCAGACGTGGAATTGAGATTGAGCCTGCGGAGTGGACTCCTAAAGGACTGTCAGACAAGACGGTAAGGGTTGTTTATCCGGTAAAGCTGAAAGATGGAACGATTGATTATCTGATTGCAGAAAGAGAGCCGGTGAGAACGAACCTGATCGCTCATATCAGGAATAATCTGCTGAATGAAACGTTTGGAATTTGTGAGAATCGCTATAAAGCTACTCCAAAACAGAAAGAACAGATCAGGGCAAGGAAAGAGGAAGTTTTATCAGCCATCCGTGAGTGCGAAACTTTGGAAGATATCTTGCGGTGTGAAGCTGCAAAGCCATATATCAGTGCAGCGTGGCTTGATACACCGGAAGCTATGATTGTACGAAAGATGCGTAACAATGCCATCAAGAAATTTCCGAAGAATCTTAACAGCATGGCATCCAGTTCCTTATTGCAGTTGGATGAAACGTATAAGGTAGCACAGGAAGAGATCAAAGAGAATGAAAATTCACAGGAATTTGCAGTTGAAGACGAACCGGATGTAGTAGTTGAATCAGAAGCTGTTGAGGTGGAAACGCCGGAATTCGCAAAGGAGTAAAGATATGGAATTAAAAGATTTAAAAACAGGAATGGTTGTTGAAACAAGAGATGGTACAAAATACTTGATTGTCAATCAGGATGGAAAATTATACGGTATTGGAATGAACGGCTATATGTCGCTTGATGGAGGATATCCACATAAAAGTGATATGACATGGCCGGATGATTCTGACCTTGATATTATGAAAGTTTTCAAGCCAGCATTAAGAAAATTTAGCATCATGCTTTCAGATGAACGTAACTGTATTTGGAATCGTGAAAAAGTACGAAAAATGACCGCTTCTGAAATCTGCAAAGAGCTTGGATATGAAGTGGAGATTGTAAAAGAATGACAGCTCAAACAAAGTGGTTAAGTGATGCCATTGAGGATATGAAAAATGGCACTTATGACATGACGGTTGATGGAAAATGTAGCCAGTGTGGTGCGTGCTGTTCGAGATGCCTGCCTTTATCCAGTAAAGAAATCATTACGATTAAGCAGTACATCAAAGCTCACGATATCAAGCCTTACAGACACTTGTTTCCAGTATCTAAAGAGGTTTACGACCTGGCTTGCCCGTTCATGGACGATTCAAAGCTGAAAGAGAAATGCAGAATCTATCCAGTCAGACCAGAAATATGTCGGCAATTTATTTGTAAAGGCGATAAGAAGCCATTCAGGATGAAAGCCACAAGGTATGAAGTGGTCGATGTTAGGAAGGAATTTTTCGGTGAGTAGGGAGGTACATATAAAATGCCAAATTGGTGTGAAGGAAGTTTGAAAGTTCGTGGAACAAAAGAAAATATGACGAGATTTATTCTTGAAGGCTTACGTCCAGTTGGATTCCTTGGTGAAAAAAAAGCAAAGCTGCAGCTGGATGAATATGGCGATATTAATTCAAATGAAACATGTTGGATTGAAAACACAAGAAGGGGATTTGTCAAAGGTGTAGAAGTTTATCTTTCTGAATATGAAGATGATGAAACCTTTGTTGAAGTCTTTGATTCCAAGTTTGCATGGGGAATTTCAGCAGATGAACTCCTGAAAACATGTGAAAAATATCATGTTGATATGAAAATTCATGGTTTTGAAATGGGGATGGAATTCAATCAGGACATTGAAATTGTTGATGGAAGAATTCTGAAAGATGAAGAACTTCACTTCGAAAATTATCAATGGGATTGCATCTGTCCAAATATGGGCGGTTGATATGACATCAGAAAAGAAAGGTGTTTTTAGTGGTAGTAAAAACAATTAACTCCGGTTCAAAAGGAAATGGTTATGCTCTGATTTCAGGGGAAGATGTTCTTCTCCTGGAATGCGGTGTGCCAGCAAAAGATATGCTAAAAACGATTGACTATCAGACTTCCAAGGTGAGCGGATGCATGGTAAGTCACGTTCATAAAGACCATGTTGGGTACATCAAGCAGTATATGCAGTATGGTATCAAGATTTACACATCCGATGAAGTGGAGACGGACATTGAAACAGTAATGGGCGAAAAGACTGTAGGGTTACAGCGTATGAGGCGTTATCAGATAGGCTCATTTTCGGTGATACCGTTCCGTGTACCGCATGGAGAGACGGAGTGTGACGGATGGTTGATTGATTCACCTGACGGAAGAATCCTTTTCATTACGGATGCTGAGTATTGTCCGTACGATTTCTCAAAAATGGAAATCAACTATGGACTGATTGAGTGCAACTACTCAGAGGACTATATCAGCCGAGAAGAAGATGGGGCTAAATTCTCCCATGTGCTTACTGGGCATATGGAATTACAAACGTGTAAAAGGCTCATACAGAGCATAAACAGTAAAAGCCTAAGAAGTATAGGCTTGATACACTTAAGTGCAGGAAACGGCAATCCGCAGCGGTTCAAAGACGAGATACGAAGTGTGGTTGACTCAGATGTGAATGTTTGGATTGCCGAAAAGCGTGCAGAGAAAGAGTTTAGGCTTACGCCATTCTAGGAGGAGCAATGATTTACAAAATATTATTAATAATTTTTTACGCTATGGGAGCGACTTTTGATTTTTACATGTATAAAGACACTGAGAATAAAGGATTTTTAATTCCGTTTTTAGGATTCTTGCTCGCAATAATCTTAAGTATCGTAAACATGATTATTTATTTACTTAAATAAGGAGGACTACATAGATGAATAAAACAGTTTTAATGGGGAGATTGACAGCAGATCCGCAGGTGAGATATTCACAGGGAGACAATGCTACAGCGGTTGCAAGATATACAGTTGCAGTAGACCGCAAATTCAAGAGAGACGGTGAGCCGACAGCGGATTTTATTCCGTGTGTTGTATTCGGACGTTCCGCTGAGTTTGCAGAGAAGTATTTCCGTCAGGGAATGCGAGTTTCTATTTCAGGCCGTATTCAGACAGGCAGCTACACGAACAAAGATGGCGTAAAAGTATATACGACAGAAGTGATCGTGGAGGAACAGGAATTTGCAGAAAGCAGAGCTGAGAGTGATGCGAACAGAGCGAACTTCCAGCACCAGGCTGCACCGGCACCGAGTGCGGATGCAGGAGATGGCTTTATGAATATCCCGGAAGGTATTGATGACGTATTACCGTTTAACTAAGTCGGAAAGGAGATAACCATCATGGCTTACGAAAAGGGAAGCAGACCAGAGGGTGGATTCAAGAGAAGAGGCCCGGTTCGCAGAAGAAAAAAAGTTTGCGTATTCTGTGGTAAAGAGAATAACGAGATCGATTATAAGGATGTTGCAAAATTAAAGAAATATGTTTCTGAAAGAGGAAAAATTCTTCCTAGAAGAATTACTGGAAACTGTGCTAAGCACCAGAGAGCTCTTACAGTAGCGATCAAGAGAGCAAGACATATTTCTCTTATGCCTTACGTTCAGGACTAATCGAGAATATAAGCATATACAAAGGATTGGAACTTTGAAGAAATTCAGGGATTCAGTCCTTTTTTCATTGCAGGGCATACGACATAAATATGCAGTAACGCTTTTGTATATCAAACAGGATTGCAAACATACAGGGATGCTGGCTGTTGACGATACGAGTTGCATTTCGATGGGTAAACGATTATACTAAAAGGGAAAGACTTCAGACAAAAGTCCTAGATGAGGTATAGATTATGAAGAAAGATAAGATGCGACTAAAAGGGCAGTTGGGAATGTACATGAAGTGGCCGCTTATTATGACCCTTCTGTTATTTGCCATGAATATCTGGATGTATATGATCGATAAAAAAGCCGGAGTGATGATGACGGTATTTATTGCGATCTATCTGATCATTGCATCCTCATTGTATTTCCATAACCGTTCCCTGATCCTGGCGGATCTGATCCAGTTTTCTGTGCAGTATAAAGGGATTGAGAACAGACTGCTGAAAGAACTGGCACTTCCTTATGCGATCGCTCTTGAAGATGGCAGGATCCTGTGGAAGAATGATTGCTTTAAAGAGTTGATGGAAGGGCAGAAGAAAGAAAAATATCTGAATCGCCTGATACCGGATCTGCATCCGGGAGTGTTCCCGAAAGATGATATGGAACATGTAGAGATGGAAGTGACTTACCGGGAGCGGGATTACCAGGTAGAACTGCGAAGGGTATCCTTGCAGGGCTTTAGTAAAAAGGAAGAACTGCTTCAGATTCCGGAAGAACAGGAATATTTCGTGGCGGTTTCCATGAGGGATGTTACGGAGTTAAATTCCTATATCCGTGAAAATGAAGAGCAGCGGATGATCGCAGGACTGATTTATATTGATAACTACGATGAAGTGATGGAAAGTGTCGAAGAAGTAAGGCAGTCACTTCTTGTTGCACTGATCGACCGGAAGATCAATAAATATATCGGTGAAGTGGATGGAATCGTCAAGAAGCTGGAGAAGGACAAGTATTTTGTTGTACTGCGTAAATCCGGTTATAAGAAGATCAAAGAGGATAAGTTCTCACTTCTGGAGGAAGTGAAGCAGGTCAATATCGGAAATGCAAGGTCAGCGACACTGAGTATCGGACTGGGGCTGAATACTGCAACTTATGTGCTGAGTTATCAGTATGCACGTGTGGCGATCAACCTGGCACTTGCAAGAGGCGGAGACCAGGCTGTGATTAAAGACTGTAATGGAATTACTTACTTTGGCGGTAAGAAAGAGCAGACAGCAAAGAATACCCGTGTGAAAGCCCGTGTAAAGGCTGAGGCACTCAGAGAGTTTATCGTGACGAAAGATCAGGTCATTGTCATGGGACATAAGATTGCAGACCCGGATTCATTTGGTGCATGTATGGGAATCTACAGAGCAGTGGTAAGTCTGGAGAAGAAGGCACATATTGTCATCAATGAAGTGACAGGATCGGTAAGACCGCTCTATGATGAGATTGCAGAGAGTCCGGCATATGAAGATGATATTTTCCTGACATCAGACCAGGCTCTGGATTATGTAAATGACAATACAATGATCATTGTTGTGGATACGAACAAGCCGCAGATGACAGAGTGTCCTGAACTTTTGCGTCGATCCCGTATGATCGCAGTACTGGATCATCACCGTCAGGGCAGCATGATCATTGACAATGCGGTACTGTCTTATATCGAGCCGTATTCCTCTTCTGCCTGTGAGATGGTTGCAGAGGTATTGCAGTATATTGTAGACGATATCAAAATCCCGTCGGTTGAGGCGGATTGTCTGTATGCGGGAATTATGATCGATACGAGAAACTTTATGAACCGTACCGGTGTGCGTACCTTTGAGGCGGCTGCGTTCTTAAGGAGATGCGGAGCAGATATTACCCGTGTTCGTAAGATGTTCCGAGATGATATGGAGTCTTACAGGGCGAAAGCAGAGGCGATGCGTCGGGCAGAGGTCTACCGGGAAGAATATGCCATTGCCCAGTGTCCGGGTGACATTGACAGTCCGACGGTACTTGCGGCACAGACAGCCAATGAGTTGCTGGATATCAGCGGGATCAAAGCCTCTTTTGTGCTGACGGTGTATGAGGGCAAAATCTATATGAGTGCCAGATCGATTGACGAGGTGAATGTGCAGATCATTGCAGAGAAGCTGGGTGGCGGTGGTCATATCAATTCCGCAGGAGCACAGTTTGACCATACAAATATTGAAGAGGCGGTTAATGCACTCAAAGAAACGATTGATAAAATGATAGAAGAAGGAGATATATAAGATGAAAGTAATTTTGTTGAAAGATGTAAAATCCCTTGGAAAAAAGGGTGAGATCGTAAACGTAAATGATGGATATGCAAGAAATTTCATTCTTCCGAAGAAAGTCGGTCTGGAGGCGACAGGAAAGAATTTAAATGACCTGAAGCTGCAGAAGAATAATGAAAAGAAAGTTGCCGAGGAGAACCTGGAGGCTGCAAAAGAACTGGCAGCAGAACTTGGAGCAGGAAAGGTTGAGCTGTCGATTAAAGTCGGAGAAGGCGGAAGAACGTTCGGTTCAGTATCCAGCAAGGAAATTGCAGAAGCTGTGAAGACGCAGATGAATCTTTCTGTAGATAAGAAAAAGATCCAGATCAAAGAGGGAATCAAGACACTGGGAACGCATATGGTATCAGTGAAACTGCACCCGGAAGTGACAGCAGAACTGAAAGTCGTTGTAAAGGAAGAAGCATAAGAGGGTATTCTTTATGGATATGGAAGCAGCAATGAAACGGATTCCTCCGCACAGTGCGGAGGCGGAGCAGGCAGTGCTGGGAGCGATGCTGATGAATAAGGAGGCTATTTCGATGGCCTCCGAAATTATAACCGGAGAGGATTTTTATCAGACTGCATATGGGATTCTATTTGACTGTATTGTGGAAATGTTTCAGCAGGGAAAGCCGGTAGATCTGATCACGCTTCAGGATTATCTGAAGGAAAAAGATGTTCCACCGGAGATCAGCAATATGGAATTTGCGAGAGATCTTCTCATGCAGGCACAGACATCCGCCAATGCAGATACCTATGCAAAGATCGTCCGGGAAAAATCCGTGATGCGGAGGCTCATTAAAGTGAATGAGGAGACCGCAAATACGTGTTATCAGCAGAATAAACCATTGGATGAGATTCTGGAAGATGCACAGAAGAAGGTTTTTGAGCTTGCGGAGACAGGAAATTCAGAAGAGTATGTTCCAATTCGGCAGGTTGTTCTGAATGCCTTGGATGTCATTGAACGGGCATCAAAGACAAAGGGAACGGTTACGGGAATCCCGACAGGATTCATTGACCTTGATTATAAGCTTTCCGGTTTACAGAGATCAGACCTTGTCCTGATCGCGGCCCGTCCTTCTATGGGAAAGACTGCCTTTGTTTTGAATATCGCACAGCATGTGGCATTCCGTCAGAATCTCGCAGTGGCGATCTTCAGTCTTGAGATGTCAAAGGAGCAGTTGGTAAACCGTCTGTTTTCACTGGAATCTCATGTGGATGCACAGATTTTAAGAACCGGTAATCTGTCAGATACGGACTGGGAGAAGCTGATCGAAGGAGCAGGAACGATTGGATCTTCCCGGATGATCATTGATGATACGTCAGGTATCACTATTTCTGAGATGCGATCCAAATGCAGAAAATATAAGCTGGAAATGGGACTTGATCTGGTTATCATCGACTACTTACAGTTGATGAGCGGAAGTAACAGCCGCAGAAATGAAAGTCGTCAGCAGGAGATTTCGGAGATTTCGCGTTCTTTGAAAGGGCTGGCAAGGGAGTTGAACGTGCCGGTCATTGCACTGTCCCAGTTGAGCCGTGCGGTAGAGCAGAGAACGGATAAGCGTCCGATGCTTTCTGACCTGCGTGAGTCAGGAGCGATCGAGCAGGATGCCGATGTATGTATGTTCATTTACCGTGATGATTACTACAATCCGGATACAGAAGATAAAAATATTGCGGAGATCATTATTGCGAAGCAGAGAAACGGCCCGATCGGAACAGTGCGTCTTGCATGGATGCCGCAGTATACGAGATTTGGAAATGAAGAAAGAAGACAGGAGAGGGACTCCTGAGAAATTTAAAATCTTAAGATCAGAATTAAGATGAAAATTCAGACCAGAAGTTCAGGATCTGCCTGTAAATCAGAAGATCATCAGAAGATCAGACAAAGAAGGGACTGCCGTATGAAGTGAAAGTTCAGATACGGCAGTCCCTTTGCATCTGCCGGTCAGGTAAAAATTTTCTTAAGCCTGATAACTGCGTTCCCTTTTGCAGATTCCCGTCGATTTGCCTGTTGTTGACGGATGAGAGAATCCAGCTTACGGAAATGTTCTTCTTCCCGTCGCTCTTTTGCCTGAAAGAGGTCGTCCATTTCCCGGAGTATATCAGAAGTTACTGTCTTACTGATTTGATCGGTGAGCGTGGAATTATTGTCTGTGACTACCTCGGAAAGCACGTCGCCGAGAAGAGATCTTACCTGTTCCAGTTGTGTCCGGGTAATGATTTCATCAGGGGTAACGGCAGCCGATGGCAGGGCGGCTGAAGATTTTTCAACAGAGTCCGGTGTGGAAACAGGATTCGTTCCGGCAGGAGCGGCTGCATTTGTGGCTGGCTTTGCAACTGCATCTGCGGCAGTCTTTATGTCTGTTTTTGTGGCTGCACCTGCAAGTGCTTTTACAGCGGACTTTGCAGTTGTTTTTTCAGAGACCTTGTCCGCCTGACGCAGCCGGTTCCGGGTCTCATTTAATTGAGGAATAAGCAGCTTCAGGTCTCTCAGAAGCATTCCTTCATCTTTTAGTCTTTTGATACAGCAGAAAAGCTGTATGTCATCTTCGGTATAATATCGATGTCCCATTTCCGTTCTGCCGATCGAAAGTCCAAGCTCTTCTTCCCAGTAGCGTAGAACATGAGATTCGACATGCACTTTTTTTGCGGCTTCGGAAATCATAAATCTGACTTCCCCCATGGATATCTATACCTCCTATCTGACATGGCATATTACAGTTCACCTTTAAGGGGTGAACTGTAATTCTTGCTTTATTATAGCATAAGCTGTTCCGGGAATGCCGGCTAATCGTTCGTCAAATTGTGGCATATATCACGGGAATTACAACCGGATTCGCAGTTTCCAGAGTTGCAGTCTCCGGAATTGCAGATACTTCATTGTTTCTATATTTTATGCAGTGGATGTCCGTTTGTTTCAGAAAAAAAGTCCTGCAGCGGCTGAACTTCATCAGCCGGGCAGGACTTTTTCTGCTCTGTGATCACGTTGCGTCTGTAATCTTAAGCCTCGGAGATAGCACCTACTGGACAGGCAGCCTCACATGCTCCACAATCGATGCAGGAATCAGCATCAACAACATATGTATCTTCGCCTTCAGAAATTGCACTTACCGGACATTCAGCTTCGCAAGTACCACACTTTACACATTCATCATTAATTACACGTGCCATGGGTATGTATCCTCCTTTTTTAATTTCAAAACGGACAACTTCCGTTTCGTTATCTACATTCTAATACAAGAATCTAAAATATACAAGGGTTGAAACTGTATTTAATCGAATACCTTCCGGGCAGATACGAGTTAGTCATGACTGCCTTTTCCCCGTATTTTAAAGGGATTATACGCTTTCAAATTCCTCCACGATCTCTTTGGACGGGGCCTTTGTAAGCAGGCTTACAAGGACGATCGCTGCACAGGATACAAGGAATGCCGGAAGCAGTTCGTAGATATCCCACGCACCACCGAGCGGGCGTACGAGGTATTTCCAAATGAAGACCATTGCTCCGCCGGAAATCATTCCGGCTAAAGCTCCCTGCCAGTTAGAACGTTTCCAGAACAATGCAAAGAGGACAACCGGTCCGAATACAGCACCGAAGCCGGCCCATGCAAAAGATACGATATTGAAAACAGAACTGTTCGGATCTCTTGCAAGGAAGACTGCAACCAGTGCAATGATAAGCAGGGTCATACGATCCGCAAACATCGAACCTTTCTTTCCTGTCTTTTTCTTCAGAAAATCTCCCAAAAGGTCTGAAGAAACGGAGGAGGAAGCAGCAAGTAACTGTGAATCAGCCGTTGACATGGTGGAGGCAAGGATACCTGCGAGGATCGTTCCCGCAAGAAGTGCCGGAAGTACACCATGCTGGCTCATCAGGTCAGCAATCTTAACAATGATCGTCTCTGAAGCAGAACCCTCCAGTGGAATCAGTTCACCGGCTGCTGTCATGGCAAGTCCGATGATACCGATCAGCACTGCAACTGCAAGAGAAATGACAACCCATCCGGTTGCAACTCTTCTGGACAGCTTTAATTTCTCTTCATCTTCAATGGCCATAAAGCGGAGCAGGATATGTGGCATGCCGAAATATCCAAGTCCCCATGCAATCATGGATACGATACTGATAATCGGATAAGGCTGTTCTGTTCCTGAAACCGGATCGTAAGTCGTGTGCATTGTAAGATATCCCGGGAGAGACTGGGCGTTCTCAACAACAGCAGACACACCTCCGGCTACATTAATACCAAAGATAAATACAATAACCAGTGCGATCGACATAATGATGCTCTGGATAAAATCTGTGGTGGATGCGGCAAGGAATCCGCCAAGTGTTGTATAGCCGACGATGATCAATGCACTGATGACCATGGCAACCTGATAATTGATCCCGAACAGGCTGGAAAAAAGCTTTCCGCAGGCGGCAAAACCGGAAGCGGTATACGGGATAAAAAAGATTACGATGAAAATAGCACCGATCGACTGGAGAATTTTTTTCTCATCACGGTAGCGGTTGCTGAAAAAGGATGGAAGGGTAATAGAATTTCCTGCTACATGAGTATAGCGGCGGATTCTTTTTGCTACGATCCTCCAGTTCAGATAAGTACCGATGGCAAGTCCGATGGCTGTCCAGCCGGCATCGGCAACTCCGGTCAGATAAGCAAGTCCCGGAAGTCCCATCAGAAGCCAACTGCTCATGTCAGAAGCTTCGGCACTCATGGCGGTAACAAGAGGACCTAATTTTCTGCCTCCCAGATAGAAATCTGCGGAGTCGTTGTTGTTCTTGGAGCAACGATAGCCCACATAAAGCATACATCCTAAATAGACGAGGATCGCGAGCGTGATGCAGAGATGTGCTGTTGTCATTTGATTCATTCCTTTCTTTTTATATGTAACAGTCTGAATGCAGTATATAAGGACTGGTAACTCAGCGGTTACAGATTATACAATAAACATCAACATTTTAACATAAATCAGGCTTTTATACAAGAAAGCGACAGAAAAGGAGAAGAAAAATGGCAGAAATTTAATGCAAAACGAGTGGTCAGAGGATGAAAAATGCAGGTTAAAAGAAGATTTCATCATTTTTTAAGAAAAAACTACTTCCTTTTTGCGGAGTTTCGTGTATCATAGTGGATTGAGAGCCTGAACAGGATAAGGAAAGTATGTAAAGCGGAGGAATATGATGAAAAGACGTTATGTGGCTATGATCAGTGCGGTTCTTTGTTCCGCAATGATATTGAGTGCCTGTGGCAATTCAAAAAAAACAGAGAGTATTTATACCGGGGATAAGACAGAAGTTCCGGCATGGCAGGCGAATCTGGATGCCATTTCACCTTCGGCATATGCAGATGTAGAGGGGCTGGATTTAGAGCCGGGAACTTATATTTCCGTGATCGGAAGAGCCGGAGGGACACCTTACTGGGATGAAGTAAAGAAAGGTGTGGAGCAGGCAGCCGAGGATCTTAATGAGAGTCTTGGATACAGCGGAGATGATAAGATCAAGGTGGTATACAATGCCCCGGATGAGAATGATAATATTGATGAGATGGTCAACATTTTAGATGAAGAGCTTGCAAGATATCCCGATGTGATTGCGGTATCCAGTATTGATGAGAGTGCTTCGGAGGTTCAGTTTGATCTTGCGACTGCGAACGGGATTCCGATCGTAGCGTTTGATTCAGGAAACAGTTATCAGGGAATCCAGTGTATCTGCCGGACAGATAATAAAGAAGCCGCAAAGACGGGTGTGAAGAAATTATGTGAGGCTATCGGTGACAGTGGGGAAATTGCCCTTCTGCTTAATGATTCTGTATCGGAGAATGGAAAAGAAAGAGAAGCCGGTGTAAAAGAGGAGATTAAGGCAAATCATCCTGATGTATCCGTAGTAGAGACGATCTATGTAGATGAACTGGATCAGTTAAAGCGGAAAGCAGCGGCAGAGCAGCTTGGGATGTCTGCAGAAGATCTGGCTGCAGCAGAAGCAGGAGAAAAGATGGATGATGCAGCTCAGACGACAGGCACTGCAAATGGAAGTGGTACAGATACAGCAGAAACTTCTGCAAATGGCGATGACGGAACGGCAGCCGGAGGAACAGATACAGCAACGAAGGACGGAGCAACCGCACCGACTGTAGCGGAAAAGTTTGAGGAAGTAAAGTCGGCAGCCGACAAAATGAGTAACGAAGAGGCGGTTGCGTATTACCTGAAAAAGCATCCGGAACTGAAAGGGATCTTTGCATTGAATGAAACTTCTACCCAGTTGGGGATTCAGGTGCTGGATGAACTGGACAATTCCGATGAAATTCAGATTGTAGGATTTGATGCAGGAAAAGAACAGGTGAAAGCACTGGAGGACGGAGAACTGGATGGACTGGTTGTACAGAATCCATTTGGAATGGGATATGCGGCAGTGATCGCATCTGCCCGTACAGTTCTTGAGATTGGAAATGAAGCGGAAGTGAATACGGGGTATGTATGGGTGACGGCAGAGAATATGGATGATGCCGATATTAAACCGCTGGTTTACAAATAAAATCCAGAGAGCAGTTTACAGACAGGAAAAGTATTACAGCAAAAAGCAACAGAAAAAAATACCCGGGATGAGAGAATCTTGAAAGATCGTCATCCCGGTTTTCTTATCAGTTTTCCTCCTAATCCTGACTGGCTTTGCTCAGAGAAAAGATAAATTCCGTACCGACTCCTTCGGTGCTGATGACATTGATATGCTCATCGTGAGCCTGGATCACTTCCTTGACAATAGCAAGCCCCAGTCCGGTTCCCTTCTTATCCTTTCCACGGGACAGATCAGATTTATAGAAACGTTCCCAGATTTTATTCAGTTCTTTTTTCGGAATACCGATTCCCTGATCTTTTACAGAGACAAAGATCTTATCATTTTTTCCTGATACTTCCACAAAAACAGAAGATTCATTTTCGCTGAATTTGATTGCGTTATCAATCAAGTTGTAAAGAACCTGCTGGATTTTCCGCTTATCTGCACAGACAAAAACCGCATCAGGAAGCAGCAGCAACTGAATGGAAATGTGCTTCGGTGTGCAGACTCCCTCGAAAGAGAGGGCTGTATTCTTGATCACTTCCTGAATATCAAAGGTGGTTTTGTCTAAAAGCAGCTCTTTGGTATCAAATTCGTTGAGAGTGAGCAGGTCGGTAGTAAGGTCGGTCAGTCGTTCCACCTCGAACAGGATGATATTCAGGTACTTTTCATGTAATTCCGGTGGGATTGTTCCGTCGGTCATTGCCTGCACATAACCTTTGATGGAGGTCAGCGGTGAGCGGAAATCATGGGAAACATTTGCTACGATCTTTTTCTGATAATCATCCATGTCTTTTAACTGCACAGACATGAAGTTCAGGGAGGCAGAAAGATATCCCATTTCATCATGAGAATGAACCGGGATCGCATAATCCAGGTTCCCCATGGCGTACTGCTTGGCGGCCTCTGTGATCTGCCGCAGCGGGCGGTAGACAAAGAAGTGGAATCCCAGCAGGAAAATGAAAGACAGTCCGAAGATCACTGCCAGAGTAATGTAAACCGGACGCATCAGAAGCGAACACTGCTTTTGGATGTCAGAAACCGGATGATGGATCAGCAGATATCCCTTTGTTGAGAATCCTTGAGTGACCGGTGCCATGACAGTAATAAAATCCTCGTCAAAGTAATCGTGGTAAGTTCCGGTAATGTACTGGCTGTTCCCGATTTCGGCCGGATCAAAATTTTCAATCGTACGGGGGGCAGTCGTACCTCTGATATTGGAAGAGGTAATGAGACTTCCATCCGGTGCGACGAACCAAAGAGAAGAATTTAAGTACAGCCGCATGGCAATGAGCTGGGACTGGACTGCCCAGATAGAAGAGTCTTCTGAAAAATAAGAAGGCAGATAATTATTGGAGATCAGAGTTGCCTCCCTGTAAAGAGACTGGGAAATATCTTCTTCCAGTCTGTCCATGATCAGCTCATTTGTCAGTGTGGCGGTTGTAAAAACGCACAAAAAACCAAAAATAATATATAGGACGATAAATTTTAAGTGCAAAATACTTTTCATGATGTTCCCCCGGATATCATCTGTTGTAAAAATTATTTCGTTTCAAATTTGTAGCCGATTCCCCACACGGTACTCAGACTCCAGTGAGGATGATCCTTGATCTTTTCACGAAGTCTCTTGATATGAACGTCAACGGTTCTTGTATCACCGATGTACTCATATCCCCAGATGCGGTCAAGAAGCTGCTCACGGGTGAAGACCTGATTCGGTGAAGCGGCAAGGCAGTATAAAAGCTCCAGTTCTTTTGGAGGCATTTCTACATTTTTCCCGTCACAGAGAACAGAATAATTGGTCAGATTGATCGTCAGTCCTTCATATTCAACGCATTTGGTCTTTTCCCGGGCGGGTTCAGCCTGTCTGCCGACCTGATAGCGGCGGAGTACGGCACGCACACGGGCAACCATTTCTTTTGCGTCAAAAGGCTTCATAATATAATCATCCGCACCAAGCTCCAGGCCAAGTACCTTGTCAAATACCTCACTTTTGGCAGAGAGCATAATGATCGGGGTTACGGATTTAGCACGGATCTCACGACAGACCTGATATCCGTCGATGCCGGGAAGCATCAGGTCAAGCAAAATAAGATTCGGCTGATAAGTATCAAAAGCAGCCAGTGCATCTTCGCCGTTGTAAACCATTTTTGTATCAAAGCATTCTTTTGTCAGATAGAGCGAGATCAGCTCTGCAATATTTTCATCATCATCAACGATGAGAATTTTTTGTTTCCCTATCATGAAAGATCCTCCTTTTTATTTATCAGGCTTATTATCCGAGTTCTACGATCGTAACACCTGCATCGCCCTCTCCAAATTCAGCGAGGTGATAAGATTTTACGTGCTTCTGCCGACGCAGATATTCATGGATTCCTTTACGCAATGCCCCGGTTCCTTTTCCGTGGACAACACGGACCGTGTATAAATGGGCGAGCAGTGCATCATCGAGGTATTTGTCCAGTTCTGCAACCGCTTCATCTACAGTTCGTCCAAGCAGATTGATCTCCGGGCGGACAGAGAGAGATTTTCCCATTTTGATCTTCCCTTTGGAAGTGCGGTTCATTTTCTTTGCACCATATGAAGATGGTTCTTCAATGATCTCAAGGTCTGAAATATTGACCTGGGAACGAAGGATTCCCATCTGAACTGTCAGATTTCCACGAGCATCCGGCAGAGAGCTGACAGTTCCGGTCAGGTTCATGCTCAGAACCTTGACAGATTCTCCCAGTTTAAAGTCGGAAGGCTTATGTTCTTTTTTCGGTTTTTTTGACTTCAGTGAAGAAGCAGCGGCAGTATCATTGACTTTCTTACGGATCCGTTCCCGTTCTTTTTCCATCTCTGCCGCAGAAATATTTTCCTTGCCGAATTTATGGAATTTGCGGATCGTCTCATCTGCGACTTCCTTTGCATCCCGGAGGATGGCATTTGCCTTTTCATTTGCCTCACGCAGGATCCGGTCACGCTGTTCGTCCAGCTTTTCCTGCCGCTCTTTTGCCTGCGATTTTAATTCTTCAGCCTCTTTGCGGAGAGCAGAAATCTCTTCCCGCTCCTTTTCAATCGTACGTTTACTTGTCTCCAGATCGGTGAGAAGATCCTCAAAAGAAATATCCTGTTCCGTCAGACGCTCTCTTGCGTCATCAATAATATAATCGGGGAGTCCGAGTTTCCCGGAAATAGCAAAGGCATTACTTTTGCCGGGGATACCGATCAGAAGCCGGTAAGTCGGGCGTAAACTCTGGACATCAAATTCACAGCATGCATTCTCTACTCCCGGAGTGGAAAGTGCATAGACTTTCAGCTCACTGTAATGAGTCGTCGCCATGGTGCAGATCCCCTGTGAATGGAGATGGGAAAGAATGGCGATCGCCAGTGCCGCTCCCTCTGTCGGGTCTGTTCCTGCACATAACTCATCAAATAAGACCAGAGAGTGTGAATCTACTTTCTTAAGAAACGATACAATGTTCGTCATATGGGAAGAAAAAGTACTCAGACTCTGCTCAATACTCTGTTCGTCTCCGATATCCGCATAGATCTGATGAAAAACTGCAAGCTGCGAGCGGTCACCGGCAGGGATATGCAGCCCTGCCTGCCCCATGAGACAGAAAAGTCCGACTGTCTTCAGGGAAACGGTCTTACCACCGGTATTTGGACCGGTCACGATCAGCAGATCAAACTCTTCTCCGAGAGTGACCGTGATCGGAACGACCGTCTTAGGATCCAGCAGCGGGTGACGTCCCTCACGGATATGGATTTTATTTTCTTCGTTAAAAACCGGACGGCTGGCTTTCATGGACAGAGCCAATGCACCTCTTGCAAAAATAAAGTCGAGATCGGTCAAAGCACGGTAATCCGCCCGGATTTCTTCAATATACTGGGCGGCTTCTTCACTCAGACCGGCAAGAATGATCTGGATTTCTTCCTGTTCTCTGGCATAAAGTTCCTTCAGGTCATTATTCAGTTTCACGACAGCCATAGGTTCAATAAAAAGCGTAGAACCGGTAGAAGACTGGTCATGGATCAGTCCCTGGACCTGTCCACGGTATTCAGCCTTGACCGGGATGCAGTAGCGGTCACCCCGCATGGTGATGATCGAATCCTGTAAATAAGTCCGCAGAGAACCATTTACAAGACTGGTCAGAGTTGCATGTACCCGCTCATTGATCCCATTAATACTGCGTCGGATATGCTTTAATGTGGAGCTTGCATCATCACTGACTTCATCTTCCCCGGGGATACACCGCTCAATCTCATTTGCCAGAGGGGTAAGCGGTTCAAGCTGTTCAAAAAAAGCATCCAGACAGTCGCAGGATTCTTCCTGTGTATCATGTCTGCCATAAGCCTTTACCCGGGCAGCATTTCCGAGAAGGCGGCTGATGCGGAGTAGCTCGGAAATACTTAAAGCACCACCGACTTCCAGCCGTTTCATGGACTCTTCGACCGGAGCAGCATCACCGAAAGAAATGCGTCCCTTTTGTACAATCCGGGTGAACGCTGCTGCAGTCTGTTCCTGAAATGTATTAATTTTATTGATATCTGTCATCGGCTTTAACCGGCGGCAGAGCTGCCCTCCGCGGAAAGAAGTTGCCTCCTTCTCCAACAGGGCAATGATCTTATCATATTCTAATTTAAATAAAGTCTTCTGGTTCATAATTCCACCTTGATATTTTTTAGGATTAACTCTGTCCTATTGTACCCCATTCTTTGCGTAAAGAAAAGGCTTTTATCCGATATTGAACAATGAGAATAAATCAGTTATACTAGAAAACGAAAGACTTTTTTCGTATGGGAGACAGTGCCTATGTTAGATGAAAAAGAGCAGGAGAAGCCTCAGGAAGAAGAGGAATCTTATTCATTCCTGCAGGAGACGATAAAGCCCAAAAAGATCAGCCGGAAGATGCTGATCCAGCAGTTTGTCAGGATCGCTCTGTACGGGCTGATTTTCGGAGGAGTTGCGAGCCTGGGATTTTTTGCGGTGAAGCCGGCGGCACAGAGGTGGCTGAAAGGCAAACCGGAGACAGTGACGATCCCGGAAGATGATACTCCTTCAGGGCAGGAAGATGCGGCAGCAGGAAATCAGAATGATCCGGTGGATCAGACATTGAGCAAAGAAAATTATGAAGAGATCCTTAAGAGTATGTATCAGGCTGTAAAGGAAGCAAAAAAGGGAGTTGTATCTGTCAGTGCGGCATCGGAGGAAGAAGACTGGGATGCGGAGGCAACGGGGATCACCTCGTCTGTATCAGGAGTGATCACTGCGGATAACGGACAGGAGCTTCTGATCTTTGCCAGCGAGTCAGTCTGCAAAGATGCGGAAGAATGGCAGGTGGAATTTGTAGACGGTACAAGTTATAAGGCATCGGTCAAAAGCAGAGATAAGAACAGTGGATTTGCAGTATTCAGTGTGGCAAAGAACGAGCTGTCAGATGCAACCTGGAATGCGATCCATGTCGCAGAACTTGGCAATTCCAATCTTGCAGCTCAGGGGGACGGAGTGATTGCACTTGGAAATACCTTAGGATATGAGGACGGAGTCAGTTATGGGATTATCAGTTCCACCGAATATCAGCAAAAATTCCGGGATGGCGAATGCGGAGTGATCGGAACAGATATTTCCGGTTCAGATGGTGCGACAGGAATCCTTTTCAATATGGACGGAGAAGTAATCGGAATGATTTCGGATGATATCTGGGAAGATAAGGGAGACCATACGGTGAATGCATATGCAATCTCTGATCTGAAATCCAGGATCCAGTTGATGGCGAATGGGGGAAGTGTGCCTTATATCGGAATTTACGGAACGACTGTGACGGGAGAACTTCAGCAGAATGAAGGCATGCCGTCAGGATTGTATGTCATTGAAGTAGATCCTGATTCTCCGGCAATGGCAGCAGGAATCCAGAGCGGGGATATTATCTGGCAGGTTTCCGGTGAGTCAGTTTCCAGTATGAGCAGCTATGAGAAGGCTGTGCTGGAAGAAAAGAGCGATGCAGTGATCCGGGTTAAAGGAAAAAGAAAAGGTGCTGACGGATATGTGGATCTTGATTTCACTGTGAATGTTGGCGATAAAAAATAGTGCAAGTGGGATGATAATCCCACGATATGCGAATATTGGGTAGGATTGTGGGAGTGCGTAGCACGGAGCAATCCGTAGGCATCAAAGTCGGGGGCTTTTGACCCCGACATCAAAATAATAGAAAGAGGATAGAAATGAGATATATTAGTGGATTATGTGAAGGCGAGACAATCAGGAATGTATACCTTTGTAAGGGAAAGCGTTCTGCGGAGACAAGAAATGGAAAGCCTTATGACAATCTGATCCTTCAGGATAAGACTGGAACGTTAGACGGAAAGGTATGGGATCCTAATTCACAGGGAATTGCGGATTATGATGAGAAAGATTTTATCGAAGTATTTGGAGATATCATTAATTATAACGGGAATCTTCAGATGAACATCCGTCAGATCCGGGTGGCTCAGGAAGGAGAATATAATCCGGCTGATTATATGCCGACAACAGAGAAAAGTGTGGACAGTATGTACGAGGAACTGGTGGCATATATCCGTCAGATTTCCAATCCATATCTGAGAGCGGCACTGGAATTTTACTTCGTGAAAGATGAAGCATTTATTGCAAAATTCAAAGGTCATTCTGCTGCGAAGACGGTTCATCACGGATTTGCCGGAGGTCTGCTTGAGCATACACTTGGCGTGGTTCATTTATGTGAATATTTTGCTTCAAATTACAGCATCCTGAACCGGGATCTTCTGCTGACTTCAGCAATTTTCCATGACATTGGAAAAGTAAAAGAGCTGTCTGCATTTCCGGATAATGATTATACAGATGAAGGACAGTTGATCGGTCATATTGTGATCGGTGTGGAAATGATCGATGATGCGATCCGCTCGATTCCTGATTTCCCAGAAAAGATAGGAAATGAACTGAAGCACTGTATCGTGGCACATCATGGCGAGCTGGAATATGGTTCACCAAAGAAACCGGCACTGGCAGAGGCAATGGCTCTGAACCTGGCAGACAGTGCAGATGCGAAGCTTCAGACACTGACTGAGCTTTTTAAGAATAAAAAGGGAACAGACTGGCTGGGATTCAACCGTTTATTTGAGTCAAATATAAGGAAAACCTCAGATATTTAAGATATTTGCAAAGCGTATTTTTCATAATTTAAGATGTCAGGGTCAAAAGGTCTGAAACCACGTGTGCTTGCACACTGGTGGTAG
>OFMQ01000499.1_pt1 | contig 27878 bp, 29 predicted proteins | sample 1541851 | NCBI WGS metagenome assembly OFMQ01 (sample SAMN04209227, study PRJEB22552) | human gut metagenome | biome: gut; material: feces | host: Homo sapiens | place: USA: Oklahoma | reverse complement strand
AAGGGCAATAAAAAGAAAGCGGAAAAGATGTTGATGGAAACAAGGCAGACCTTTGTGCCTGAGTGCAAACCCATACAGGAAGATATGCTGTTTTCGGATTTTCTGCTTCAATGGTTGGAAATCGCAAAGTCTACTATCGCACTTACCACATTCGCATCATACTCAGGTATGGCAAAGAGCGTTATCATTCCGTATTTCAAGGAAAGAGAAATCACACTTTCCGAGATAAAGGCAACAGACATTCAGGCTTTCTATATGAAACAGTTGAAGCGAGTAAAAGCCAGCACGGTTATCCACTACCATTCTGTTATCCATAGGGCTTTGAAATATGCTGTAAAGATTGACCTTATTTCTGTAAATCCTGCGGATAAAGTGGAACGCCCTAAAGCTGATAAGTTTATCGGCAGCTTCTATGACAGCAACGAGGTACAGGCATTATTTGAAGCCGCCAAAGGAACGCTGATTGAAATACCGATTTTTCTCGGTGCGTTTTATGGACTAAGGCGAAGTGAAGCCCTCGGCTTAAAATGGGACGCTATTGATTTTCAAAACAATACGATTACCATTAGACACACCGTTACTTCCTGCACACTTGACGGCAAGCATATCCAGATAGCACAGGATACGACCAAAACCAAATCGAGTATGAGAACGCTGCCCCTTGTTCCTGCGTTCAAAGAGAAACTGCTAAAGCTCAAGGAACAGCAGGAAGAATACAAACGAGTATGCGGACGATGCTACAACAAAAAGTATTTGGAGTATATCTGCGTAGATGAGATGGGGACATTGATTTCTCCGCACTATCTCACAGCATCATTTCCAAAGCTGCTTGAAAAGAACAATTTGCGCCACATTCGTTTCCACGACCTGCGTCATAGTTGTGCTTCGCTGCTTCTTGCGAACGGTGTTCCTATGAAGCAGATACAGGAATGGCTCGGACACAGCGATTTTTCAACTACGGCAAATGTATATGCCCATTTGGATTACAATTCCAAGCTGTCATCGGCTGACGCAATGGTGAACGGTCTGAGTGGCGCATTAGAGGTTATTTCATAGCTTCTGCGGCGTATCGCTTCACATAAAGATACGCCAACTACATATCCAGAGTTCAAATCTCAGAAAATTTAGGAGAGAACTACCGATTTTCAGGAGAGAACTCACGGAAAAATCCCAAAGGTGCAGAAAAAAGAAAAAGCCTGCAAACGGCAAAAACCGCTTGCAGACTGAGTTTTCTGGCGGAGTGGGTGGGATTCGAACCCACGGTACCGTTGCCGGTACACCTGATTTCGAGTCAGGGCCGTTATAACCACTTCGATACCACTCCGTATGAACTTGCCTTGGTATTATACCAGCAAGCGCGCGCAAAATCAAGGGGTTTCTTGCGCAAGTCGCGGGAATGTTTTCTCGGGCGCGGAAAATCAGAGGAACAGCTTCGTGTTTCTGCTGCAAAAGAGGTGTGCACAGACGGCGCGCTTTTTGTGGAAAAATGTCCGAAATTTCCGTTGCAAATTTCCATTTTCGGTGCTATAGTAGGCAGGCGCTGCGAGCTTGCGCGGCAAGAATTTAAAACAGGGGGCTTGATTGCCATGCGGTACGATCTGCGTGACATGACGCGCGGGAATCTCTGGAAGCAAATACTGGTCTTCAGCCTGCCGCTGATGGCTTCAAACTTATTGCAGGTACTGTTCAATATGTCAGACATCGCCGTCGTCGGGCAATTCGCTGGCTCGCATGCGCTGGGCTCGGTCGGCTCGACGGCAACGCTGGCCGCACTCTACTCCGGCTTTCTGATCGGCATGGGCGCGGGCGTGAATGTCCTCACGGCGCGGTTCATCGGCGCGCGCGAAGAGGAAAATACGCGCCAGACCGTCCATACTTCGGCGGTTGTCTGCCTCGGGCTGGGGCTGATCCTGATGGCGCTGTGCTTTTCCCTGGCAAGACCGCTTCTGACGCTGCTCGGAACGAAGGATGAGCTGATTGACGGCGCGATTTTGTATCTTCGCATCTACGCCTTCGGCCTTCCGGCAATGGCGCTTTATAACTTTGGCAGCGCCGTACTCACCGCGACGGGTGACACAAAGCGGCCGCTCCTCTTCCTCTCGATCGCAGGCGGTCTCAACATCTGCCTGAACCTCTTTTTCGTCATCGTCTGCAAGATGGCGGCGGACGGCGTTGCGCTGGCGACGATCATCTCGCAGTATACCTCGGCGGCGCTCGTGCTGCGGGTCCTGCTGCGGGCGCAGGAGAGCTACCGGCTGGAGCTTAAAAACTTCGTCTTCAGCGTCGAAAAGGCGCAGCGGATTTTAGCGCTCGGCGTGGCGTCTGGCATGCAGCATGCGATTTTCGCGATTGCGAACCTCTTCATTCAGTCGGCGGTCAACTCGTTCAGCGCCGCCGTAGTCGAGGGAAACTCCGCCGCAGCAAATGCCGACTCGCTGGTCTACGAGGTCATGGCCGCGCCCTATACGGCCTGCTCGACCTTCATCAGCCAGAACTACGGCGCGCGCAATAAAAAGCGCATCATGCAGGCCTACCGCGTGAGCCTGGTGTACTCATTCGGCGTGGGCGCGGTTCTGGGGCTTGCGCTCATGTTCTTTGGCGGCGGCTTCCTGCGCATCTTTACGCCCGACCCCGAAGTTATCGCGGCCGGCATGGAAAAACTTCAGATCATGGGCTGGAGCTACGCATTCTCGGCGTTCATGGACAATACGCTCGCTGCCTCGCGCGGTCTTGGAAAAAGTGCCGTGCCGATGGCGATCGTTATTCTCGGCTCGTGCGTGTTCCGCGTGATCTGGGTGTATACGATCTTCGCCATGTTCCACACGCTGACGGCGCTGTATCTGCTTTACATCTTCTCCTGGTCGCTCACCGCCATCGGCCAGATGGTCTACTTCTTCCGCACCTACCAGAAACAGACCGATGGCTGGGAGGTTCCGCAGACAGCCTGACAGTTTTCACGCAAATTGCAAAAGCATGCGTAGGGGGCGATGCCTACATCGCCCCATTGGGTACCAACGAATTCGCATTGGATTTCCGTAAAAACGGTTTGTTCCGCTGGGTCGATGTGGGCATCGACCCCTACGAACGCATGGGCAGGATATATGCAAAATCGTCTTCAAGATATCAATTGGAAAGATTTCCGTCAAAAGCATGTCAAAAGGCCGTGATCGATTGATCACGGCCTTTTCTTGTCTGTAGACGGGTTTATTTAGATGGTGGGCTGGTTCGCAGACTCGATGATCTTGACGAATTTCTCGGGAACGAGGGATGCGCCGCCGATGAGGCCGCCGTCGATGTCGGGCTGCGCCAGCAGGTCATAGGCATTCTTTTCGTTCATGGAGCCGCCGTAGAGGATGGAGATGGCTCTGGCGATCTTTGCGCCGTAGAGCTTGCGGATGACCGTACGGATGCTCTCGCAGACCTCTTCCGCCTGCTCGGGGGTTGCGGTCTTGCCGGTGCCGATGGCCCAGATGGGCTCGTAGGCGATGATCATCTTGCGGATTCTGTCCTCGCCGACGCCGTGCAGGCCGCTCTTGATCTGCATGGTGATCCACTCCTCGGTGATGCCCTGCTCACGCTGCTCAAGGCTCTCGCCGACGCACATGATGGGAATCAGGCCGTTTTCGAGCGCGGCCAGAACCTTCGCGTTCACGTCCTCGTTCGTCTCGCCCATGGCGCGGCGCTCGGAGTGACCGAGGATGACGTACTTACAGCCTGCGTCCACGAGCATGTTCGCGGCAATCTCGCCGGTATAAGCGCCGGAAGCGTTGGCGTTGCAGTTCTCCGCACCGATGCCGACTCTCGTCTCGCGCATTGCGCGCACAGCGGCGGGGATGCACACGGCAGGCACGCACAGCGCCACATCGCACCAGCGGCCCTTGGGCATGATGGTCTTGAATTCGGTCATGAATTCCTTCGTCTCCGACGGCGTCTTGTTCATTTTCCAGTTGCCGGCGATCACGGTCTTGCGGTATTTCCGATTCATGGTATCAATCTCCTATATATCTCAATCTTTATTCGTTTCCAATTTTGCAGCGGTTTCCAACAAACCGCGTAGGGGTCGATGCCCACATCGACCCGGCAGAGGGGCTTTCCGAAACGCGAAACCCTTCGGCAAATTCGATGGTTGGCCGGTTCGAATTCGCTGCGGACTTCCGTCAAAACGGTGTGTTCCGCGCGGGGCGATGTGGGCATCGCCCCCTACGAACCTTGTCGGTAGTTCCATCGACAACGCCACCGGCAATTCATAGTTCTTTGTAGGGGCGGACGACTCTGTCCGCCCCGATGGAACGTTGCCGGATTATGATAGTCTTACTTGTCTTGCAGGCAAGCAATACCGGGAAGCTCCAGCCCCTCGAGGAATTCGAGAGACGCGCCGCCGCCGGTCGAGATGTGGGTGATCTTATCGGCAAAGCCAAGCTGCTCGCAGGCTGCTGCGGAGTCGCCGCCGCCGACAATCGTGATGGCCTTAGAGTCGGCCAGCGCCTGCGCCACAGCGATAGTGCCCTTGGCGAGCGTCGGGTTCTCAAACACACCCATGGGGCCGTTCCAGACGACAGTCTTCGCGCTCTTGACAGCGCTTGCAAAGAGCTCTCTGGTCTTTTCGCCGATGTCCATGCCCTCCATATCGACAGGAATCTGGTCGACATCCACGGTCTTCACGTCGATCGGCGCGTCGATCGGGTTCGGGAAGTCGGCTGCAACCACGGTATCGACCGGAAGCAGCAGCTTTACGCCCTTTTCCTCGGCCTTTTTCATCATGTCCTTGCAGTAGTCGACTTTCTCTGCATCAAAGAGGCTCTTGCCGATGCCATAGCCCTTGGCGGCCAGGAACGTGTAGGCCATGCCGCCGCCAATGATGAGCGTGTCGACCTTCTCGAGAAGATTGTTGATGACGTTCAGCTTGTCGGAGACCTTCGCGCCGCCGAGGATCGCCACGAACGGACGCTCGGGGTCAGCCAGCGCTTTGCCCATGATGGAAACTTCCTTCTGAACAAGGTAGCCGCAGACGGCGGGCAGATAGGCGGCAACACCTGCCGTGGAGGCGTGGGCGCGATGGGCGGTTCCGAACGCGTCGTTGACAAAAATATCGGCAAGGGATGCGAGCTTCTTGGAAAGCTCGGGGTCGTTCTTCGTCTCGCCCTTTTCAAAGCGGGTATTCTCGAGCAGCATGACCTCGCCGTCTTTCAGGGAAGCGGCCAGCGACTGCGCGCTCTCGCCCACAACGTCGGAAGCCATCTTCACGGGCTGACCCAGAAGCTCCGACAGACGCTCTGCTACGACTTTCAAGGACAGCTCCGGCTTTACCTCACCCTTGGGCTTTCCCATATGCGAGCAGAGAATGACGCGCGCGCCGTGCTTGACGAGATACTCAATCGTCGGCAGCGCCGCGACAATGCGCTTGTCGCTCGTGATCTTGCCGTCCTTGGTGGGGACGTTGAAGTCGCAGCGGCAAAGCACGCGCTTGCCTGCTACGTCGATGTCTTCTACAGATTTCTTGTTGTAATTCATCGAGATTCCTCCTTGTACACATTGTACACCAAACCATACCAATCAAACCCTCGGGCCAAACGCCCGCAGTTTACCAGTCGATCATCTTCCCCTGCGCCTTGAGGTGGGGGAAGCCCTGCTGCCGCAGCGCCTCAAATACGCCGATGGCCGCCGAATTTCCGAGGTTCAGGCTTCTGGCCTCCGCGCGGATGGGGATGCGGACGCAGCTGTCGTAGTGCGCGGCGAGAAAGTCCTCCGGGAGGCCCTTCGTCTCCTTGCCGAAAAACAGATACGCGCCGTCGGGGTAGTCGGCCTCATCGTAGCTTCTGGGCGCTTTCGTCGAAAACAGGCGCATGCACCGGACGTCGTTCTTCGAAAAGAAGTCGTCCAGATTTTCATAGTCCCGCACATCGACGAGGTGCCAGTAGTCGAGCCCCGCGCGCTTGACCGCCTTATCGGAAATGTCAAAGCCGAGCGGGCGGATCAGGTGCAGCACACTTCCCGTCGCCGCGCAGGTTCTTGCGATGTTGCCGGTATTGGCCGGGATCTCCGGCTCGACCAAGACTACATGCAGCACAAAACCACACTCCCTCCGCATAAAACCAACTTGAAGTATTTTATGACAAAACTTCGGAAATTTCAACTGGAAATCGGTATAAAAGTGATGGATTTCTGCGAAAAAATTTCTATCCTCCGAGGGCCGTATTTTGTGCATCTTCGGGAATTTTCCAATCAATCGCAGGAAAACCGCACGAAAGCAGAAACGCGTTTGCCCGGGAAAACGGCCGGCTGCCGAAAAATCCGCGGTACGCGCTGAGAGGACTCGGGTGTGGACTCTCGAGAACAAGGCGGGAATACGGACTTTTGCGGATGATTGCCGCCTTTTTCTGCGCCTGCGCGCCCCAGAGGAGGAACGCGATCGGCTGCGGTAAGCTTACGAGCGCGGCAATCACCGCGTCAGTGAACGTTTGCCAGCCAAAGTCCTTGTGTGCGTTCGCCCTGTGCGCCTGCACGGAAAGGACGGTGTTAAGCAGAAACACGCCCTGCCTTGCCCAACTGGTCAGATCGCCGTTTTTTGCCGCCGGAACCGAGAGGTCCGCTTCCAGCTCCTTATAGATATTTTGCAGCGACGGCGGAAGCTTTATCCCAGGCCGGACGGAAAAAGCAAGGCCGTTTGCCTGTCCAGGCTCGTGATACGGGTCCTGCCCGAGGATCACGACGCGCACCTTATCCGGCGGCGTCCGCTCAAATGCAGAAAACAGCATCGCACGCGGCGGATATACCGTGCCCGCCTCATACGCCGCATCCACACGCTCGGCAAGCGCCTTCCAATACGGCTTTTCCGTCTCCTCCTGCAAAAGCGCCCTCCATGCGGGCGGAAGAACAAATTCCATCCGACAGGCCTCCTTTTTGCGCCATTTGTGCCTACTCTACCACAGAACGCGTGGGCAATCAAGACAGCGGGCGCTTCTTTTTCCTGTTGCAATTAAGGCGCGCGCCGACTATAATATATAGTACATTTTTATGCGTACGTGCAGATCGTGCGCAGATGCGGAAAAAGGGGGCGCAGGCATGGGCAGAATCATAGCGCTGGTCAACCAGAAGGGCGGCGTCGGAAAAACGACGACGGCGGTCAATCTGGCGGCCGGGCTTCACAAAGCGGGCAAGCGGACGCTGCTGTGCGATTTTGACCCGCAGGCCAACGCGACCTCCGGCCTCGGCGTGGACAAAAACGAGGCGGCGATCTCGACGTACGACATCGTCATCGACGGGAAAAATGCCGCGGACGCAGTCATCCACACGAAATTTTCAGACCTTCTTGCCTCCAGCGCGGCGCTCTCTGGCGCAGGTGTGGAGCTGGTGGGGCTCGAGCGGCGGGAATACTGCCTGCGTGACGCGCTGGAGCCGCTGCGGGCGCAGTACGACTATATCTTTATCGACTGCCCGCCGTCGTTGGAGCTTTTGACACTCAACGCCCTGTGCGCGGCAGACGAGATTTTAATCCCTGTCCAGTGCGAATACTACGCGTTGGAGGGTTTATCGGATTTAATGATGACGATGCGCGCGGTCAAGCGGAAGCTCAACCCGACGCTTGGCATTTTCGGCGTGCTTCTTACGATGTATGACGGGCGGACGAACTTTTCCGCGCAGGTGGCCGAAGAGGTGCGCCGGCATTTTCCCGGCAAGGTCTTTGCCGCCGTCATCCCGCGCAACGTCCGGCTTTCGGAAGCGCCGAGCCACGGCCTTCCCATCTGCGCCTACGACCGGTTCAGCCGGGGCGCGAGCGCCTATGACGCGCTTACACAGGAAATTCTCACGAAAGGAGCCTGAACATGGCCGCAAATAAAGGTCTCGGGAAGGGACTTGGCGCGCTGCTCGGTGAGAGTGCGATGCAGCCGAGCACCCAGCAGAGCCCGCTTCTGCTCCCGCTTCAGAAAATCGAGCCGAACCGACTCCAGCCGCGCAAGAGCTTCAACGAGGAGGAGCTGGCCGCCCTTGCCGATTCCATCCGGCAGCACGGCGTCATCCAGCCGCTGACTGTCCGGCTTCTGGACACCGGCTACTATCAGATCATCGCGGGCGAGCGAAGATGGCGCGCCGCGCGCATGGCGGGGCTCCGCGAGGTGCCCGTCGTCATCATCGAGGCCGACGACAAAAAGGCGATGGAGCTGGCGCTCATTGAAAACTTGCAGCGCACGGACCTCACGCCGATTGAAGAGGCCAGAGGCTATCAGCAGCTCATCGGAGAATATGGCCTGACGCAGGAGCAGGTGGCCGACCGGGTCAGCAAATCGCGCCCTGCGGTTGCAAACGCGATGCGGTTACTCAGCCTTCCGGATGAGCTTCTCTCGATGGTCGAATCGGGCAAGCTCACCGCCGGCCACGCAAGAGCGCTTCTTTCCATCAAGGACGAGCGCCAGCAGCTGGCCGTGGCGCAGAAGGTCGTCAATTTGCAGCTTTCCGTCCGGCAGACGGAGGCCATGTGCAAAAAGCTCCTGAAAGCCGTGAAGGCGCCGGAGCCGAAGCCCGTCGAGGTCGACTATCTTGCCGAGTGCGAAAAGACACTCACGCGCTGCCTTGGCCGCGGGGTCAAGATTGTCGCCGGCAAGCGCAAGGGCAAAATTGAATTGGAATATTACGGGCAGGAGGATCTGCAAAGGCTCTATGAGGCCTTGAGCGGGAGCCTCGGAAAGGAGCAGCCGTAGTGGACGAAGAAAAAAAGAATCAGAATCAGGAGCCCGCGCAGCCGCCCGCTCCCTTGAGCGACGCGAGAAAGGCGGCGCTCCTGCGGTACATGGCGATTTTGTTTGCCGTGGCGTTCTTGCTGGTGCTACTGTCACTCATCTTGCAGACGCACAGCTCCAAAAGCACGATCTCAGAGCTCAGCGCCGCATCGACAAGCGCGCTCGACAACGCCGTCAAGCTGCAGGAGGAGAACCGCGCCCTGCAGGAGGAGCAGCAGCTTCAAGATCAGCTGGACGAGCTGCAGAAAAAGCTCGACGAGGAGACGGCTTTAAATAAGCAGCTGCTCGCGGCCTCGCAGGACGAAGAGAAGGACGCAAAGCAGGAGCTGCGCGACAAGGAGCAGGAGCTCGAGCATACGCGCATGGCCTACGAAGCGCTGCTCACGGCCATGAACTGCGACACCCGTGAGGGAAACGTCACCTTCTCCCGGGCAATGGAGACGGTAGCGCGGTATGTAGATTGTCTGTCAGAAGAGGCTCTGGCGGAATACGAAAAGCTGCAGGAGCAGTAAGAGGAGAGAAAGAACATGATTGACATTCGATTTTTACGGGAAAATCCCGAGGCCGTCAAGGAAAATATCCGCAAGAAATTTCAGGACGAGAAGCTTCCGCTGGTAGACGAGGTCGTTGGCCTCGACCAGAAGCGCCGCGCCGCGATTGCTGAGGTCGAGAGCCTTAAGGCTGCGCGCAACAAGCTGTCAAAAGCAAACGGCCCTCTCTACGGTCAACTTAAAAAGTGCGAGGATGAAGCGAAAAAGGTGGAGCTTCAGGCGCAGATCGACCAGAATAACGCTGCCGTCAAGGCAGATGATGATCGTCGTGCAGAGCTCGACCAGTCGATCTCTCAGATGGACGCGCGCATCCGCGAGATCATGTATGTGATCCCGAACATCATTGACCCGTCTGTCCCCATTGGCCCCGATGACAGCTGCAACGTCGAGGTCGAGCGCTTCGGCGAGCCCGTCGTGCCCGATTTTGAAATCCCCCACCATGTGGACATTATGCAGAGCTTCAGCGGCATCGACAAGGAATCCGCCGGACGCGTCGCGGGCATGGGCTTTTACTATCTGCTCGGCGATATCGCGCGGCTTCACGAGGCGGTGCTTGCCTACGCGCGCGATTTCATGATCGACGAAAAGGGCTTTACCTACGTCATTCCGCCCTTTATGATGCATGGCGACGTTGTCAAGGGCGTCATGTCCTTCCCCGAGATGGAAGCAATGATGTACAAGATCGAGGGTGAAGACCTCTACCTCATCGGCACGTCCGAGCACACGATGATCGGCCGGTTTATCGACCAGGTGCTCCCCGAAGCGCAGCTTCCGCTCACGCTCACGTCGTATTCCCCCTGCTTCCGCAAGGAGGTCGGCAGCCATGGCCTGGAAGAGCGCGGCGTGTACCGCATCCACCAGTTCGAAAAGCAGGAGATGATCGTCGTCTGCAAGCCCGAGGAGTCCATGGATTGGTACAATAAACTGTGGAAAAACTCCGTGGAGCTCTTCCGCAACATGGAAATTCCGGTCCGGCAGCTTGAGTGCTGCTCGGGCGATCTGGCCGACCTCAAGGTCAAGTCCTGCGACATTGAAGCCTGGAGCCCCCGGCAGCAGAAATACTTCGAGGTCTGCTCCTGCTCGAACCTCGGCGACGCGCAGTCGAGAAGACTTGGTATCCGCGTCAAGGGCGAAGACGGCAAGACGTATCTTCCGCACACCCTCAACAACACCTGCGTTGCGCCCCCCAGAATGCTCATCGCGTTCCTCGAGAACCACCTGCAGAAAGACGGCACCGTGACGATCCCGAAGGTCCTCCAGCCGTATATGGGCGGCAAGGAAGTGCTGGTACCGAAGAAGTAACCCAGCCGGATGAAAATCGTAGGGGCGGACGTCTCTGTCCGCCCGCAGAAAAATCCACCAAAACAGGAAATCTTCCGACGAATTCGATACTTCCCTTGGGCGGACAGGGTCTGTATAGACCGGTAAGATAGTTTACAGAATGTACGGGGAGATTGTTTACAGTTTCGAGTAAAATAAAGGCAGAGGAATACAGGAAAAGGGAAGTGTTTCAATGCCGTGGGAGAGAAAAACTGTGGACAATCAAAGAAGCGAATTTGTGGCGCGGGCCACGATGGGAGAAGAAAGCCTGAGCGCGCTGTGCCGCAAATACGGCATCAGCCGTCCAACCGGCTACAAGTGGCTCGAGCGGTACAAAGGCGGTGAGACGATGCTCGACCGGCCGCACACGCCGTTCCGGAAGCCTTTCAAAACCAGTCCGGATGTGGAGCTGCGGATCGTGGATGTGCGGGCCGCACATCCAACGTGGGGCGCTCGGAAAATCCAACGTTTTTTGGTGGACAAGGGTGAAAATTCCGTTCCGGCAGCCAGCACCATTAACGACATCCTCAAAAGGAATGGGTGCATCAGCGAGCTGGCCTCGGAGCAGCACACGCCGTGGAAACGCTTCGCGCGTGACCGGCCGAACGCGCTGTGGCAGATGGATTACAAGGGCCACTTCGGCATGACGAACGGCCAGCGCTGCCACGGACTGACGATTCTGGACGATCACTCGCGGTTTTCCCTGTGCCTCGACGCGAAGGAAAACGAACGATGGGAAGGCACAAAGGCCAGTCTGGACCGCGTTTTCGAGGAATTCGGAATTCCAGACGCGATTTTGTGCGACAACGGCGCACCCTGGGCAGACAACCACGGCGGCTATACGCCGTTTGAAATCTGGATGATGCAGATGGACGTGACGCCGATGCACGGCAAGCCGGGCCACCCGCAGACGCAGGGAAAAGACGAGCGATTCCACCGGACGTTAAAAGAAGATCTGCTGCTGCGAAAGCCATTGACTGACCTTGCAGAAGCGCAAAAAGAGTTTGACGAATTTCGTGATTGCTACAACCACGAGCGGCCGCACGGGGCGTTAGAGCTCGACGTTCCGGCGAAGCACTACAGGCCGAGCAGGCGAAAAGTCGTTGAAAATCCGACCGAGCCGGAGTATGACAGCGGCAAAAACCTTCGCAAGGTCAATTGCTGCGGCTATGTTTCCGTGTACAAAAAACGGTACTATTTGAGCGAGAGCTTCATCGGAAAGTACATAGAACTCCGGCCGTTGGAGGGCGATTTGCTCGCCCTCGTCTACGGAAATTTCGAAATCGCCAGAATCGATTTAGAGGCTAAAAAGTTCGATTCGAGAAAAATTTACAGAATCCGGAATGTGTAAACAATCCTCCCGGTCAACCTGTAAACAATCTGGCCTTGACAAGGGTCGTCCGCCCCTACGGGATTTCTGAAATTAATGCGTAGGGGCCGATGCCCACATCGGCCCGGCAAAACGCACCGTTTTTACGGAAATCTTCCGCAAATCCGTAATTGCCCAATGGGTCGATGTGGGCATCGACCCCTACGAATCTACCGGGGAGAATACGGAAATTCGGTAAAGGCGTTTTGAAAAAGAAGAAGAGAGGAGTCTCACCATGAAGAAATTCTTCGTGGAATTCAAGGAATTTATCTCCCGCGGCAACGTCATGGACATGGCTATCGGCGTGATCATCGCGACGGCCTTCGGCAAGATCACGACGAGCCTTGTCAACGACGTTTTTATGCCGCTCATCGGCTACATCATCGGGGGCGTTGACCTGTCGACGCTCAACATTACGCTTTCTCCCGCCGTTCTCGATGAGGCGGGCGCGGTTGTGAAGGAGGCTGTTGTCATCGGCATCGGTACGTTCCTCACGACTGTCATCGACTTCATCCTCGTGGCCTTTGTGGTCTTCCTCGTTGTGAAGGCCTTCAACGCGGCCAAGCAGAAGCTTGAAAAGCCCGCCGAGCCCGAACCCGAGCCGGAAGAGCCCGAGCCCACGAAGGAAGAGCTCCTGCTCACCGAGATCCGTGACCTGCTTAAAACGAAGGGCTGAGCGGAAAATTCCATACAGTTTCAGTCAGTTCGACAAATCCGTAAAAAATTGGATCATAAATGTCGAAAAGCGTCCACAAAAACATGCTGAAAAGCGCTGTTTCGGACGTTTTTCGACATTCTTTTTTCTTGCATTTTTCGTCAAAATCCGATATGATGAATATACAGATATTACCGGATTAGTCACCTGATAAGAGGCAGATGCTACGCCAGAGCGTGCGGTAATTTTAAAAAATCAAGGGAGGCCTTCGGATGCAGAACGCACCGGATTTTAAGATTGAACTGTTTAACGCATTTTCTCAGCCTGTAATTTTCCTGCAAGATGGGAAGGTGGCCTACGCGAACCATGCGGCAGCGGCCTGTGGGGTCGACGCGTCGATGGAACTGGCGCAGGTTGTGCTGGAGGAGAACGGCAGCGTGAAGCTCCGGCTGGGAGACCTTCTCGCACCCGCGACCTGCTGCGACTATCTGGACGGCGCGCTCTATATCGCCGATGAAAACTGGGACGGCGCGCATATCTCGACCGATACGCTCCTGAACGTCGCGCAGGCCATGCGCACGCCGCTGACAGATGTGTTTTCCGTGTCGACCTCGCTTTTTTCCGTACTCGAGGAGATGGAGGCCCCCGGGATCAGCCGCTCCATGGCGCGGCTCAACAAGAGCTTTTATCAGCTGCTGCGGCTGATGTGCGATTTGACGGAGATGCCCGCCGCCATGGAGGGAAGCCTCTCGGTGCGGCTGGAAAAGATCGAGCTTCGCGCGTTTATGCAGGAGCTGTATACGATGGCCGAGTCCCTCTGTCAGACCTGCAAGCATACGCTTACGCTGTCGCTTCCGGATAAAACCGTCCACGTCTGGGCGGACCGGAGCAGGCTCACGCGCGCGATTTACAATCTGATTGCAAACGCTGTGCGCCACACGACGGAGCCCTCGGTCATTTCCCTCCGTCTCATCCGTACCGCTACCGTTGCCATCATCGAGGTGCACGACCCGGCAGAGCCCGGCAGCCGGATCTGCGGCACGGCGCACGCGTCCGAGGAGGAGCGGTATCTGCAAATCGTCGGCGCGGACGCAAGCTTCGGCTTTGCGATCGCCCGTGCGGTCGCCAGGGCCCACGGCGGCACGCTCATCGTCGGCGCAGGAGACGACGGCGGCACAACGGCGGCCTTCTCCATCACGCTGCGCGCGCCCGACAAGAAGACGCAGGAGTTCCACCTGTCGAGAGCCAAATTTGACTATACCGGCGGCATCAGTCAGGAGCTGATCGAAATGTCGGACGTTCTACCCATTGAGGTCTTCGACTCGATCAATGTCAACTAACTGCACAAAGAAGCGCAGCCCTGCGGGAGCTTTCCTGCGGGGCTGCGTTTTGCGATATTTGAAATGATTCGATCACACGCTGTCCTGCAGATGCTTGCGGAAGAACGCGATCTGGAAGGGGATACAGATGAAAAACGTGAGAAGGTCGGACGCGGGCTGCGTTGCCTGCACGCCTGCAAGGCCCAAAAAGTGCGGCAGGATGAAGATGAGCGGCAGGAAGCAGATGCCCTGACGTAAAGATGCCAGCACCGTCGCCGGAAGCTTGAAGCCGAGGCACTGGTAGAGCTGGTTGACGAACGTCGAGTACGCCATGAACGGCATGACCGCGCAGGCATATAAAAGCGCGACGCGCCCGATGGCAACGACCTGCTCGTCGTTGCGGAACCAGACGATGATGCTGCCTGCAAAGGCGGCAATGATCCCCGCGGCCAGAATGCAGATGACGGTTCCGAGCTTCGTTGCAAAGAGAAAGGCCTCGCGGGTGCGCTTTCGATCGCCCGCGCCGTAGTTGTAGCCAGCGACGGGCTGGAAGCCCTGTCCGATGCCGATCATAACGTTGCGGACGAGAAGGTAGATCTTATTGGAGATCGTGAGCGCAGCGACGGCCGCGTCTCCGTAAATCGCGCCCTGAATGTTCATGAGCGCCGAGGCAAGGCTCGCCATGCCCTGCCGGGCAATGGTCGGAAAGCCCACGGCGATGATCTGCCCATAGTCGCGCATATGGCAGCTGATGTACTTCGGACGCAGGTGTACAATACTTCTGCCGCGCAAAAATGAGATAGACAGGATCACAAGGCTCACGCACTGGCTCGCAACCGTTGCAATGGCCGCGCCCGCTGTTCCCATCTCGAACGTGAAAATGAAAAGCGGATCGAGCGCGATATTGATAAGCCCTCCCGCGCAAAGGCCAACCATGGACACAACCGCCGCGCCCTCGGCTCTTAATACGCAGTTTAGAACAAACGAGCAGCACATGATGGGAGCGCCCATCAGAATGATCCTGCCGTAGGCGCATGCATGCGGCAGCATGGTCTCTGTCGCGCCGAGCACGCGCATGAGGGGCTCTAAGAACAGCAGACCAAAGATGAGTATCAGAAGACCGCCTACCAGTTCGGCAAAAAAGCCGCTGGACGCATAGCCGTTTGCATCCCTGTCCTTCTTTTCGCCGAGCCGCAGGCTGATTAAGCTGCTCGCGCCCATTGCCACGCCGAAGCCGTAGGCCTGAATGATCGATGAGAGCGAGAACACCACGCCGACGGCAGCCGACGCACTGGTCGAGATCTGCGAGACGAAGTAGGTATCGGCGGTGTTGTAAATGATGGAGATGAGCTGGCTCGCGACCGTCGGCGCAGCCAGAGATAAAACCAGCTTTGGAACCGGCGTTTGCAGCATTCTGCGGTGCTGCTCCTCGCTGGTAAGCGTTCGTGCGATGTGGTGCTCGTGCAAGACGTCAAGCCTCCGTTTCAAACGTTGATACGTCCCGGTCCGGCAAAATCCGACCGGTCGGGGCGCGCAAAAGCCGGAAACGGAAGCGTTCCGTTCCCGGTTCGGGGAATTATACGCCGGTCAGACGATAAAGCACCGTCTGCTGGTCGCGCGCGATCTGCGCGGTGAGCTCCGGCAGAGAAGAAAAGCGCTGCTCGGGGCGCACCTGAAATAAAAGCTCCAGCCGCAAAAATTTCCCGTAGAGATCGCCCTCGAAGCCCAGGAGCGACGCTTCCGCGACCGGGCGCGGCAGCTCATGCACCGTCGGGTGTACGCCGAGGTTCACTGCCGTGGGATACCTTCCGAGCTCGCCCGCGTCCGCCCAGCCGCCGTAGACCCCGAAGGCCGGGACAAGAAGGGAAGCATCCAATGCGAGATTTGCCGTCGGAAGGCCCAACGTGCGCCCCCGGCTGTCTCCATGCTGCACAATGCCGGAGATGATGTGCCCGTGCCCCAGAAAGCGCACGGCCTCTTCCATCCGGCCCTCTTTCAAAAGCCTGCGAAGATAGGTTGAGCTCACGGTCACGCCGTCCAGCTTCACTTCCCCGATCACATCGCAGCCAAGGCCGAGCGCGCGGCACTTTTCCGTGAGCCGTTCGGCGTTTCCGAAGCCGCGCGCGCCGAAATGATAGTCGTGCCCGCAAACCAAGTGACACGCATGGAGCTCGCGGACAAGATAGTCCTCCACAAAGGCCTCCCAGTCCATGTTCATCATGTCCCTGTCAAAATGGCAAAAGATCACGTCTTCGATGCCGTAGAGCGACTGCATCAGATGCTTTCGCTCGTCCATGGTGTTCAGAAGCTCCGTCGGCGTTCCGAACACGAGCGTATCCGGGTGCGTGTCGAAGCTCATGGCCGCGGGAATTGCGCCGAGCGCTTTTGCCCGTTCGCAGGTTTTTTTCAGCAGCGCGCCATGGCCGATGTGGACCCCATCGAAAAAGCCCAGCGCAATAACACGTCGTTCGTTCAAGCTTTTGTTACCTCAAAAAAGCTCTTGATCGTGGTGAGAACTGTGTTCTCAACCTTGCCTAAGAGCAGAAATTCTCCTGTGATGCTGTAGACCCGGTAGGTGCCGGGGGCAAAGTGCCAATCCTTGATCTGCGCACCGTTGCGCAGCTTTTCCGCCTGTCCGAGCTCGACGATGAGCGGCGGAAATTCGGCAAAAAGCGCGTCGACGGGCATCAAAAGCTCCTGCGGGTCGTTTTCCTTCGTGAATTCCAGAAGCTGCTCAATGGTAATGGCTTGCCCGAGGGTAAACATCCCGGCCTTCGTCCGTCGAAGAGACGACATGCACGCGCCGCAGCCGAGCACCTGGCCAATATCATGGCAGAGTGTGCGGACATACGTGCCCTTGGAGCAGCGCACGCGGATCGTATAGTCGGAGTCTTCGCCGCCTAAGAGCTCCAGCTCGAAAATTGTAATCCGCCGGGGCGCCCGCGCGACCTCTTTTCCCTTGCGGGCAAGCTCATAGAGCTTCTGGCCGTTTATCTTGATGGCGGAATACATGGGCGGAAGCTGGTCAAGTTCCCCCGTAAAGCGCCGGAGCGCGGCTTCTACATCCTCGCGCGTGACCGTGACGGGGTTGGTCTCTAATACCTCGCCTGTCGTGTCCTGCGTGTTTGTGACGGTGCCAAGCCGGAGACCCGCGATGTATTCCTTTTCGGCGGACTCAAAAAATTCGACTCCCCGTGTGGCGCGTCCAATGAAAATCGGGAGAACGCCTGTCGCCATCGGGTCCAGCGTTCCGCCGTGCCCGACGCGCTTTTCGTGGAACACGCCGCGCAGCTTCGCAGCTACATCCTGACTCGTCCAGCCGTCGGGCTTGTCGACAATCAAAATTCCGTTTGCCATACTCAGCGCTCCCGGATGATCCCGCGCTGGGCAAGAACAGACAAGATCGCGTGTCTGGCGCCTGCAATGCCGCCTGGAACGGTCGCGCCTGCCGCCGCCGCATGTCCGCCGCCGCCAAGGGCCCGGCAGAGATCGGAGGCGTTGTAATTTTCAGATGTGCGGAGCGAAATTTTGCCGCCGCCATCTTCGACCTCGCGGATCATGATGCCGATCTCCACGCCCTCAATGGAGCGCGCGAAGCCTGAGATGGAGTCCACGTCGTCCTCGGAAATACCCAGCTCCTGCAAAAGCGATTTCGGCATCGTGCAAAGTCCCACAAGTCCGCCCGCGTAGAGCTCGATGGAGTGCGTCAGCTCCGCCTCCAGTCTGAGCCTTGCAAAGCTCTTCGTGTCGAAGAATGCCTTGTTGATGGGATACGTATCCGCGCCCGCATGGATGAGCTTTGCCGCCGCCTCGTGGGTGTGGGCGGTGGTATTGGAATACTTGAAGCAGCCGGTGTCGGTCGAGATGGCAAGATAGAGTGCGTTCGCCAGCTTCTCTGTGAGCGTTACGCCGAGAAGCTCCAAGAGCTCTAAAATGATCTCGCCGCAGGCCGCACGGTCTGCTTCCACGAGCTTGGGCGCATTTAAATCGTTGCTCCCGTGGTGGTCGATGGCAAGGGCAATCTGATCCCCAAGCCCCAGCTCCGCCGCGTCAAAGCTCAGAAGGCCCAGAGACGCGATGTCCACGGAAAGGACCGTCGCGTGTTCCGGGCACGTATCCGTGACGAGCCCCTCTGTAAACGGAGCGAGTTTCGGCGTAAGCTGCCGGTTTTTGAGCACCCACGCATTTTTTCCGAGCGCGCGCAGCCCGAGGCACAGCCCCGCCGCGCTGCCGAGCGTGTCGCCGTCCGGGCGGCGATGGGTCAGGATGATATAGTTGTCATGCGCGCGCAGCGCCTGCGCCATTTCAAGCCTCGTCATTGCCTGCTTCTCCTGCTTTTTCCTTCTGTTCGGCCTCTAATTTCGATAAAAGGTCAAACATGTGCGCGCCGTACTTGAGCGAGTCGTCTAGCTCGAAAACGAGCTCTGGCGTATAGCGCAGCTGCAAGCTGCTGCCAAGCTCCCGCCGGAGCCAGCCGCCCGCGGATTTGAGCCCGCGCATGGCGTCCTTCTGCTTTTCCTCGTCCATGACGCTGATATAAATTTTACTGTAGCGAAGATCCGGCGTGGTGTCGACGCGGGTGATGGAAATGAGCGTCTGCACGCGCGGGTCTTTGAGCGAGCGGATCAGATCTGACAGTTCACGCTGGATCTCTTCATTGATCCGTCCAATTCGATTGGAAGCCATAGTACCTCCTTATGGATTGTCCGCTTCCCACACCACAAACAGCGTGGGAAGCGGTGGTTTTTAATCCTTGATCTGCTCCATCACGAAGCACTCGAAAATGTCGCCCTCTTTGATGTCGTTGTACTTTTCGATCGACATGCCGCATTCATAGCCGGCGGCAACCTCCTTGACGGAGTCCTTGAAGCGCTGCAAAGAGCCGAGCTTTCCTTCGTGGATGACAATGTTGTCGCGCAGGACACGAACGGACGCGTCGCGCGTGATTTTGCCGTCCTTGACATAGCAGCCCGCGATCGTGCCAATGGCGGAGACCTTGTAGGTCTGACGGACCTCAGCGTGGCCGATGATGGCCTCGCGGAACTTGGGCGCGAGCATGCCCTTCATGGCGTCGGAAATTTCGTTGATTGCGTCGTAGATGACGCGGTACATCCGGATATCGACCTTGTCACGCTTGGCCGCAGCCTGCGCCTGATCGTTCGGACGGACGTTGAAGCCGATGACGATCGCGTTGGAGGTCGAGGCAAGCAGGATATCGGACTCGTTGATCGCGCCGACGCCTGCGTGGATGACCCTGACGCGGACCTCGTCGTTCGAAATCTTCTCCAAAGACGCCTTGACGGCCTCCGCCGAGCCCTGCACGTCTGCTTTGACGATGAGGTTCAGCTCCTTCATTTCGCCTTCCTGAAGCTTCGAGAACAGGCTCTCGAGCGTGACCTTCTGGTTGAGCTTGTTTGCATCGTCCTTGATCTTCTGCTTGCGCTGCTCGACGAGCTGGCGCGCCATGCGCTCATCGGCGACGGCGTTAAATTCATCGCCCGGCGCGGGCACTTCGGTAAGGCCGGTAATTTCGACCGGAATGGACGGGCCTGCGTCCTTGACAGACAAGCCCTTGTCGTTCGTCATCACGCGCACGCGGCCGACGGCGGTACCAGCGATGATGAGGTCTCCCTGATGGAGCGTACCGTTCTGAACCAGAAGCGTTGCGATCGGACCTCTGGTCTTGTCGAGCCGCGCTTCGAGCACGCAGCCCTTGCCCGCACGATTCGGGTTGGCCTTGAGTTCAAGCATTTCAGCGGTGAGCAGAACAGTTTCCAGCAGGTCGTCGATGCCCTCGCCGGTCTTTGCGGAGATCTTGCAGACCTCGGTCTCGCCGCCCCAATCAGCGGGAGTCAGACCGTGCTCGGTCAGCTGGGTGAGGATGCGGTCGGGATTTGCCCCGTGCTTATCCATCTTGTTGACGGCCACGATGATGGGAATGTTCGCGGCCTTGGCGTGGTTGATGGCCTCAATCGTCTGCGGCATGATGCCGTCGTCGGCCGCGACCACGAGAATTGCGATATCGGTGCACATTGCGCCGCGCGCGCGCATCTCGGTAAATGCCGCGTGGCCCGGGGTATCGAGGAAGGTGATGGGCTGGTCGTTTACCTTGACGGTATACGCGCCAATGTGCTGGGTGATGCCGCCGGCCTCGCCCGCCGCGACCTTTGCGTGACGGATATAGTCGAGAAGGGAGGTCTTGCCGTGGTCGACGTGGCCCATGACGACGATGACAGGCGGACGGGAGACGAGCTCTTCTGCCGTGTCTTCATGATCGTCAAAGAGTTTTTCCTCAATTGTGACGACGACCTCGCGCTCGACCTTGCAGCCGAGCTCCACGGCGACAAATTCCGCCGTATCGTAGTCGATGGTCTGGTTGACAGACGCCATCACGCCGTTTTTCAGCAAACACTTGATGACCTCCGCCGCCGTCTTCTTCATGCGCGAGGCGAGTTCACCGACGGTGATTTCATCGGGGATTTTGACGACCAGCGGCGCTTTTTTCGCAATCTCCAGCTGAAGCCGGCGCATCTTTTCCTGCTCCTCAGAGCGGTTCTTCGTACCGAATTTCTTCGCCTGCTGCTTTTTATTTTTGTTGCCGATCTTCTGCTTGCCGCTCGTGTAGTTCTGCACGCGCTCGGAGACAAGAGAATCGACGCGGTCGTCGTAGCGGTCGGCGTTGACGGTGACCGCGCTGGTATCGATGACGCGGCGTTCGCGCTTGCGCTCGGGCTGCGGCTGTTTGGGTTGCTGGGCAGTCTGCGGCTGGGCGTTCTGCTGCGGCGCGGCAGTTTGCTGGGACGCATTCTGCGGGCGCGGCTGATTCTGCTGCGCCTGCGGACGGGTATTTTGCTGCGGGCGCTGGTTGTTATTGTTCTGGCCCGGGCGGTTCGTGTTCGGGCGGAACTGCGGCGCGCTCTGCGGCTTTTGCTGCTGCGCGTTCTGCTGCGGGGCAGACGGCTTTTCGGGCGCAGGTGCAGCGGGCGCTTCGGCTTTCGGCTCTTCCTTCGGCTTTGCGGCCGCAAAGACCTCGGCGATGGAGCCGATCTGGTTCTGTGCGGTGATATAGTCGAAGATGACGTTCAGCTGATCTTCTGTCAGATTCTGCGAACTGCTCTTGGGCTTATCATAAAACTTTCCGACGATCTCAATGAGGCTCTTGGCGGGCATGCCAAAATCGTCAGCTACCTCTTTGATTTTCTGCTTGATCTCAATACTCATACAGCCACCTCCTGATTACTTCTTACCAAATCTCACGTTTTTCCGGTGTGCCTTCTCCTCCTGGCGGCGCTTGTTGACGCGCTCGGTCTGACGGGTCAGCTCCTGCAAAATATCCTCATGCTGTGCGGCGAGCTCCGGGAGGCCTTCCAGAAAGGCCTTTGCAAACGGCGCGTCGGTCAGCGCACATAATGCACAGGCATTGCAGCCGAGGCCGTCTCCCAATTCATCCTTCGTAAACGGCACGCAGAGGTATGGGGGCTTTCCCGCGCGGCAATACGATCTTGCCCGGCGGAACGTGTGGTCCCCCGCGTCGTGCGCGATGAGAAGCAGCTTCGCCTTTCCGCTGCGGCAGGCAATTCCGCAGGGCTCCTCTCCGATCTCGAGCTTTCGCGCCTTCCGGGCAAGGCCCAGAAGCATCAGCGCCTTGTGCTGCGTCTCATTCATTCGCCTGTTCCTCCATCGTCTGCACCAGTGTGTCCAGAACCTCCGGCGGGATCTGCGTGCTGAAGGCCCGTTCGAGCGCTTTGGCGCGAATCGCCTTTTTCAGGCATTCGCTGTTCGGGCAGAGGTACGCGCCACGTCCGGGGGCTTTGCCCCGAAAATCCAGACTGATTGCGCCCTCCGGGCTTTTGACCACCCGCACCAGCTCCTTTTTCGGCCGCATCTCGCGGCAGCCGACACACTGGCGCATGGGAATTTTCTTTTGCATCCGGGCTTGTACCTCCTTGTGTGTGAAAAACGCTTATTCTTCCGTCTCTTCTGCGGCTTCCGGTTTGGTCTCCGCTTCTGCTGCAGGCTCTTCGGGAGCTTCCTCCTGCTGCGCCTCAAACTCGGCGGCCTGCGAGGCGGGCTTGATGTCGATCTTGTAGCCGGTCAGCCGTGCGGCAAGGCGCGCGTTCTGGCCTTCCTTGCCGATGGCGAGCGACAGCTGGTCGTCCGGGACGATCACGCGGCAGGCCTTCTGCGTGCCGGGGAGCACCGTGACGGAGACAACGTCCGCCGGGCTCAGCGCTGCGGCCACAAATTTTGCCGGGTCCTCCGACCAGACGATGATGTCCATTTTCTCGCCGTGGAGCTCATCGACGACCGCGCCGACTCTCGCGCCTCTTGTACCGACGCAGGCGCCGACGGGGTCGATGTTTTCCTCCGTCGCGCAGACGGCGATCTTCGTGCGCGAGCCTGCCTCGCGGGCAATGGACTTGACCTCGACGAGGCCCGACGCAATCTCGGGAACCTCGAGCTCAAAGAGCCTCTTGACAAGACCCGGGTGCGTTCTCGAGACGATGACCTGCGGGCCTCTGGTCGACCGGCGGACCTCCACGACGTAGACACGGATGATATCGCCCTCACGGTAGCTCTCGCCCTTGACCTGCTCGGAGGCGGCAAGCATCGCGTCGGTACGGTCGTTGGTGTTGCCGCCGAGACGGATGGTCATGTCGCCGGAGTCGGGCGCGATGCGGAGCACCGTACCGGTGAGGATCTCATGCTCTTTGGAAGAGAACGTGTCGAAGATCATGCCGCGTTCTGCCTCGCGGATGCCCTGGATAATGACCTGCTTGGCGGTCTGGGCGGCGATGCGGCCAAAGTTCTGCGTGCGAACATCGACATTCACGAGGTCTCCGAGCTCGGCGTGCTTGTTGATCTTCCGGGCAGCGTCGAGCGAAATTTCGGTTGCGGGCGTGAGCACGTCGTCGACCACCTCTTTCTGCACGTACATCTTGAGGTCGCCGTCTTCTACCTCGACGAACACGTTATCGGTATAGCCTTCCTTGTCCTTTTTATACGCCGCGACGAGTGCCTGCGTGATCTTGTCGATCATGTACTGCTGCGGAATGCCGCGCTCCTTTTCGAGCTGGGCCAGCGCCGCGAAAATTTCAGCGTTCATGTTTTCTGTATTCCTCCTTAAAACTCCACATACAGCCGCACCAGCGCGACCTCATTTTTTTCAAAGCGAACGGGGCTGTCGTTTACAGTGACCGTCACCGCGCCGTCTTCATATCCCGTCAGCGTTCCCACGACCTCTTTCCGGCCATCGACCGGCTTATAGAGCCTGACGAGCACCGTCGAGCCCAGAAACTGCTCGAAATCGCCAGGGCGCTTTAACACACGCTCGAGTCCTGCCGAGCAAACCTCAAAGCTGTAGCTGTCCGGGATGGGGTCCTTTTCGTCCAGAATCGGGTCGACCGCGCGGGAGATGGCCTCGCAGTCGTTGATGTCCACGCCGCCGGGCTTGTCGATGTACAGCCGCAAAAACCAGTCGGCTCCCTCGCGGACGTATTCCACATCCCACAGTGAGCACCCGTGCGCCTGCACCACAGGCTCCGCGAACTGCCGGACTGTTTCCGTGATCTTCATGCAAAACTCCCTTTCTCAGCAAGAAAGAGTGGGGAAGTATTCCCCACTCTCCAGTAAAACTACTATCAAGATATTTGAATTATACCATCCATGCGCGGGAAATGCAAGAGAAATCTAGCGTATTTTTGGAAAAATCCCGGCTTTTTTCGGCGCTTTTTCGCCCGGGCCTTGTCTCATGCGCGCTGTTTTCAAAAAATTCACACGTTTTTGTCTGTAAAACGTCCGCGCGGTGTGTTATACTATAATTAGATAATGGAGAGAAGGGTCGGTCGGTATGACGCGGAAAATCGGGTTTTCAAAGGTATCATGGCTCGGCGTTCTGGCGGGGCTTCTGGGATATTTCTTCCACGCGACGATGCGCTCGGGCGGAAGCGCAATTCCGCTTGTGGCGTTCAGCGTGCTGATGGCGCTTTTATTCTGGCTGTCGGCGGTGACGCTTGAAAAGAAGTCGCGGTACGACGAGGTGTTCCGACCGATGCGAAGCGATTTTATCTGCAACACCCTGGGGGCGATTGGCCTTGGCGCAGGCTGCGTGATGGGGCTGAAAGGCGGCGGAACCGCGGTTCTCGTCATCGGCCTTCTGGGGCTTTTCGGCGCGCTGGCGCTTTTGCTCGGCGGCGTGTTCCGGATGAAAAAAAGCGTGCCGTCCGCCGCGTGCTACGTGCCGGCGATTTTGTACTATGTATGTAAGCTGTTTTACGACTTCCGCCGCTGGATGCACGACCCGGCGATTCTGGACTACTGCTTCTGCCTGTTTGCTCTCATCTGCTTTATGATCGCGACGTATCACGCGGCGAGCTTCTCGTTTGACCACGGCGGGCGCAGAAGGCTCTGCTTCTACAGCCTGTGTGGCGTGTTCTTTGGCGCGACGGCCATGGCGGGGCAGGACCTTTCCGGCCTTCTCATCTACGGCGCAAGCGCGTGCGTGTGTCTGGCCTATGCCATGCAGGCGCTCGGGAGCGGCAAATAATCCGGAATCTCGAAAATCTTCGGCAAATTTGGAACTTTTTTCTGGGCAATGCGCGCAATCGACCCCTACGCATTGAAAGAGGCAAGCCACAATCATTCCATCGCATTGCAGCCCTGCTTATTTCGGTGGGGCTGCTCTTTTTTGCCGCAATGATTTACAAAGCTTCCGATTTTGGATATACTAAAGTGTACCCATAAAAAACATAGCGTCTTCCGGAGGGTGCGCTATGAAAAAACTCCACAGGGCCTGGGCGATATGCTCGCGGGCGTGTCGTATGGCCTTGGCGCGATGCTTCCGGCAAGCATTCTGATGCTCCGCTGGTTCTTGTTCCGCCGGGGCACGGCCATCGGCATCTGCGCGGCGGGCACAGGCATTTCCGCCGTCGTCTTTTCCCCGATTTTAAGCGCGCTCATCGAGCGCTTCAGCCTGCGCGTGTGCTTCTACTTTGAGGCGCTCGTGTCGCTGCTGGCAGCGATAGCCGTGTTTCTTCTCATCCGGGAAAGCCCGGAGGCCTGCGGCCTTGTCCCGTATGGAACATCGGAGGAGACTTCTTCGTCTGAAAAAGTGGGCTCCTCCATCCGGCTGGGCCGTCTTCGCTGAGCGATGCTGTATCTGGGCGTTATCTTAATCGGTTCGATCGCGTCGCCCGGGTTCGCGCACATGATGATTCTTTTTACATCCTCCGGCTTTTCCGGCGCGCAGGCGGCGTTTTCCTTCATGCCCGGCGCAATCGCCGATCTCACGGGAAGCTACGCGCCGGCCCACATTGTCTTCACCCTCTTCGCCATCTTTACGCTCGCGGTCGTCCAGTCGACCTACCGTCTGGAGCGCCGGAGCGCCGTCTGAGTGCTGTGTGTCTTCGTAGAAAGAGAGGTTTTCCATGAATACCTGTATCAAATGCGGCCGTGAAATCCCGGACGGCGAACTGTTCTGCCGGGAGTGTGCGCTGAACCCCGGTGCAATTTCGGAGGACGGACACGCCATGCCCGCCCCGCGCGGGAAAATGCAAAAGCCCGTCGTTCAGCCGCCAAAGCCGAAGCCGATCCCCCAGCCGTCCGCGCCCGCCGCGCCAAAAAAGCGCCAGAGCGGCCACGGCGTAATCATCGCGATTCTCTGCGTCTTCACGGCGCTGAGCCTCGGCCTGAGCATTTACCTGATTGCCAACAGCGCCTCACAGCGGGTGTCGCTTCGCCTGCGGGAGTCGGATCTGGAAGAGCGCGAGGAAAGCCTTGCTACGCTCGAGCAGTCGCTCCTTGACGCGCAGCAGGAGCTGCAGTCAGCAAAGGACGAACTCTCGCAGCAGGCGCAGACGATTGAAGAGCTCCAGAAAAATTTCACGTCCGCCCAGAGCACGGTCAGCCAGACGCAGTATGACATGACGACCCAGCAGGCGGAGCTGGAGCGCGTGACGGCAGAAAAGGAAGCGCTGGAGACGGAGAACGCATCGCTCACACAGTCGATTGAGACGCTGACCTCCACCAACGAGGAACTCGCCTCGACGAACCGGCGCTATGTCACCAAGTCCAAATTCATGGACGCGTACGTCGTGTTTGTGGAGAACGACGGCACAGGCTATTACCACAAATACGGCTGCGACTACTTCGCCCAGACCAGCTTCTGGGCCTACAGCCGCAAGCTCGCCGAGGCCAACGGCTATACCCCCTGCCCGCACTGCTTCGGCTGATTCTCAGAGGGCTTTCTCTGCCGCGTCTGGCTGGGTACGGGCGCGGCAGCGGCATGAAAAGAGGTACATATGAACGTTCCGGCGCTGATTGAAAAAATGCTTGTTCTGTTCTTCGCGATGGCGGCGGGGTTTGTCTGCGGCAAGCGCGGCTGGCTCGACGATGCGGGGAACCGGACCATTTCAAAGCTCGTCGTCATGCTCACAAACCCCATGCTGGCGCTGAGCTCGGTGATGGGAAAAGAGCGGCTGATGTCGAATCAGCAGGTTTTGATGCTCACGGTCATCGGCTTTGCGCTGCTTTTTTGCTGCATGGGGCTGAGCCGCGCGGTGGTAAGGCTCCTGCACGTGCCGGAAGCGGACCGGGGGCTCATGCGCTTTTTGTTCAGCTACTGCAACATCAGCTACATCGGCTACCCCATCGTGCAGGCGCTGTTCGGCATGGACGCGTCGTTCTATGTGACGGTCATCGTTTTGTGCTCGCAGCTTCTGATGTGGAGCTACGGCGTGCATTTGGTGAGCGGACACGGAAAATTCCATGTAAGCTGGAGCATTTTCAAAAATCACTGCCTGATCGCCTCCCTGACGGCCTACACCATTTATCTCACAGGCCTGAAGGTGCCGGATCTCGTCGCCTCCATGTGCTCGTTTATCGGCCAGACGACCTCGCCGCTGATCATGCTCATCACGGGAAGCGCGCTTGCCCTGATGCCGCTGCGGAAGGTCTTTACAAACGGAAAGCTCTATATGATGTACGCCGTCAAGCTTGTCATTCTTCCGGTCTGCGCGTATTTTCTGCTGCGCGCGCTGGGTGTGGATTCGATGCTCCTGGGTGTGATCGTCGTTGTGCTGTGTATCCCATCGGCCACGAACGCGACGAACATCGCCTACCTCTACGGCGGAAACCACGAGCTCGCGTCTTCCGGCGTCATGCTCTCGACGCTTTTTTCGATGGTGACCATGCCGCTTTTGATGCACGTACTGTTTGGCTGAGATTTGTTTTTCGGAGGTTTTTATGACGATTTTTGAGCAGCTGCAAGCCTTCACGCCTTTTAATGAGCAGGAGGCCTCCGACCGGCGGCTGATGCTGCAGTACGCCGGTCTGTTTTCGGATCTTTTGACGCGGGACAACGAGATGGCGCACCTGACGGCCTCATGCTGGATCGTAAATCCCGACAAGACGAAGGTCCTTCTCGCGTACCACAATATTTACGACTCCTGGGCCTGGCTCGGCGGGCACGCGGACGGCGAGGCGGATCTGCTTGCCGTGGCACTCAAAGAAGCGAACGAGGAATCGGGCGTGACGGCAAGGCCGGTTTTGCGGGACATTTTCTCTGTGGAGATTCTCGGCGTGCCCGGGCACGTCAAGCGCGGGAAGTATGTTTCGAGCCATCTGCATCTGAACGTGACGTATCTTTTAGAGGCCGATGAGGAACAGGCGCTTCACGAAAAGCCGGACGAAAACAGCGGCGTGCGCTGGTTCATGCTGGACGAAGCCGTGGAGGCCTCCACCGAGGAATGGATGCGCGCCCGCGTGTACGAAAAGCTGAACCGCAAGGTGCGCGCGCTGGGCTGACGCCCGCAAGTCTTTGAAAAAGCTGCCGCGTCCGGGGCGGGGCGGGGCGGAGGATAGCCCTTCCGCCCGCCGGGCGCTTTTTGAGGAAAACTCTATGAAGATCGACCGTCTCATCGGCATCGTCAC
>OFMQ01000486.1_pt1 | contig 28364 bp, 25 predicted proteins | sample 1541851 | NCBI WGS metagenome assembly OFMQ01 (sample SAMN04209227, study PRJEB22552) | human gut metagenome | biome: gut; material: feces | host: Homo sapiens | place: USA: Oklahoma | reverse complement strand
GTTCCCAGTCAGCAGGCGCCCGGTTTTTTTATGGCAGGACTCACGCAGGGGGAGCGTAAGCGGTCTTAACTGCCGGAGAAAAGAGAGACATCTATTGCAATCACCGCCTTCTCCCATAAAGACGGCAAATACAAACAAAAAATCCGCACAGCCAAACCCACTGGCCGCACGGATACACTCTCTGCCTTTGAGAGAAATACACGTTCGACCCCGGTTCCGGCGAAGGTACGGGACAGCGCTCAGCAGACCTGACTTAGCTCAAAGAGCATCACAGTGACCGACTCGCGGGGCTTCTCACCCCATTCAGCCTGCGCCGAAACGGCGCGCGCGCTATCCTTTTTATTTCGTTGGCTTTATTCTAGCACAGGGCGTACGGTTTTGCAAATACTTTTTTCCGTGTGCCATGCAGAAATTCCTGATGGCAAAGCCTCTTACCGGCGGCATGCCTCGGTGACGGCCTCGCGCAGACGAAGCAGCTCGGGACTTGATAAATCGCGCGAATACGGAATATAGGACAGGTCGAACGTTTCGGTTTCTCCCAGCTCGTGCATAACTGTAACGGACTGTCCGAGCAGCAGCGCCTCGTCTAACTGGTGCGTGACGAGAACGATCGTGCGCGGCATGTTTTTTTGCAGCTGCAGGACCTGGTTCTGCAATTCCGCGCGGGTGATGAAGTCCAGCGACGCGAACGGCTCGTCCATTAAAAGAAGCTCCGCCTGACTTGCCAATACGCGGGCGAGGCCGAGCCGCTGCTTCATGCCGGTCGATAGCTCCACCGGTGAAAGGTCGGCGCAGTCCTCCAGCCCAACGAGCCGGACGTATTCCAGCGCGTGCTCATAGCGCTCCTCGGGCGTTTTTCCCACGCCGGAGGCCATCGCCACATTCTGCCGCACATTGGTCCACGTGATGACGTAGGGCTCGGGGCTGAGAAGCGCCGCGTGCCAGCCATGGGGGAGCGAAATTTCGCCGGAATCCGGTGACTCTTTTCCCGCGAGCATCTTTAAAAGCGTACTCTTGCCGCACCCGCTTCGTCCCACCAGCACCGAAAGCTGCCCGGCGGGGAAGGCGAGGTTCACATCCTCCAGCACCTTCCGCGTCCGGCTTGGGCGCTTGGCGTTTCCGATGACAAGGTCTGTAGAGAGCGTCGTGTAGCTCTTGGAGACATGGCTGATGCGAATTTCGTCCATAACGCTTCCTCGTTTCTTTCTGGATCGGGCGCAGGGGTCAGTATTTGAAAATGCTGCCGCCGACGAATTCTCTTACGATAGAATCCTTCGGGACGTAGTTCGTTGTGAGTGGCGGAAGCTCCTTCACGACGTCCATGAGGATATCCAGGTTATGCGCGCGCATGAACTCCGGGGTCAGCTCCTCGGAGAACTTCGGGATCTCGCGCAGATATTTTGTCAGGATGCACGGCTCATAGTCGTGGAAGGTGTCGATGTGGATGGATGCGTTCTTTTTGTTGGGCGCAATGTACTGCACCTCGCCCTGATCGACCGACTGCGCGCGTTCGATGGTCTCCCGGAGCGTCCGGCCGCGGGAGAGATAGTCGCGGATCATGCGCCGGGCCACACGCACCTGCTCGGGCTTGACGATGCGGTCGTCGGGGGTGATGATTCTCGTGCGCGGCGCGACATATACGCCCGTTGCGCGCGAGCGCATGGGATCAAAGAGGAGCGGGTTCAGCATATGGATCCCCTCGGCGATGATGATGGCCTCCCGGCTTCCTTCCATGGGCGTGTAGCCGCCGGTTTTGTTATTTTTAAAATCGTACCACGGTACCTGCGCCGTCTCGCCCCGGCTGAGCTTGTCGACGGTATCTAACAGCAGCTCACGGTTCACGCAGTAGGGAGACTCCCAGTCGGTGGCCTCGGGCGGGCGCTGGTCGAGCGGCAGGAAGAAATTGTCCATGCTGATTTGGCAGACCTTTACGCCGAGGTTTTCAAGATAGGCCTTCAGGCGCATGGCGGTCGTTGTCTTGCCCGAGCCGGAGGGACCCGTGAGGCAGACGAAGGGCTTTTGCGGCTGCGCCGATAAAATGGACGCGGCGGCGGAGCTGATTTTGTCGTGGAACACCTCTTCGCAGCGCAGGACAAACTGGGTTTCATTCTGCATGGCGCGGATGATATCCGCCATGTCGATGACTCGCATAAAATCCTTCCTTTCAGGTTGCGGCGGGCGTATTCCCCGCCAGTTTTCGTTCATATTGGCGATAGATCACAAAAAAGCAGACGCTGTGCAGCACAAGCGTCAGAATCCAGCTCATGGGATAGGACCAGTAGAGGATTTCCGGCGTATGGTGGATCTGGAAGATGGTATAGATCCAGACAATCCGGCTCAAACATGCGCCGACGCCCGTAACAAACATCGGCAGCCAGGTTTTTCCAAGCCCGCGCACCATGCCGCACATAACCTCCATCAGCCCGCACAGGAAATAGAGGCTGCCGAACCGGTGCAGACGGACGAGCCCGTAGCGGATCACGTCTTCATAAGTCGCATCAGCGCTCGAAACGTAGATGCCGAGCAGCTGTCTTCCAAACAGGAAACAGGTCAGGCACAGCGGAAGCCCGATCATCAGAACCGTCGTCAGGCAGGCGGTGAGCACCTTTTTGATGCGGTCGATTCTGCCTGCGCCGAGATTCTGGCTGGTGAAGGTGATGGCAGCGTGGAAGACGGAATTCATTGCCGTGTAGACAAAGCCCTCAATGCTGGCAGCTGCGGTGTTTGCCGCAACGACGCTTGCGCCGAAGGAGTTGACCGAGCTCTGCACAAGCACGTTTGCGATGCTGAACAGCGTACTCTGCAAACCCGCAGGAAGACCGATCTGAATCATGCGCAGAGACTCTTCCCGGTCCAGCCGGATGCTTTTCAGCTCCAAATGGCTCAGTCCCTCGCTTCTGCGCAGGCAGCGCACGACGAGGAAAAGTGAAATATACTGCGAGATGACCGTTGCGGTCGCAACGCCGTCGACGCTCATGCTGCACACGATGACGAAAAAGAGGTTCAGGCAGGCGTTGACGATGCCAGAGATCGTCAGAAACAGCATCGGGCGCTTGGTGTCTCCGAACGCACGCAGAAGTGCGGCGCCGAAGTTATACATGATGGTGCCGGGAATGCCGAGAAAATAGATGCGAAGATAGAGACTCGACAGCGGCAGCACGTCCTTGGGCGTTTTCATCAGCTCCAGCATCGGCGTCGAGAGCGTCAGCCCCGCGGCCATCACGACCAGACCCAGCAGCAAACTCAGGGCGAACGCCGTGTGGACGCAGGCGCGTACACGCTCATCTTCGCGGCAGCCGAGATAGCGCGCAACGAGAATGTTGACGCCGACGGAGATACCCATGAAGGCGTTGACGAGGAGGTTGATGAGCGCCGTCGTTGCGCCGACCGCGGCCAGCGCCGTTGCGCCGGCAAACTTGCCGACGACAATCACGTCCGCCGCGTTGAACAGCAGCTGCAAAACGCCCGTGGCCGCCAGCGGAAGCGAGAAGCGGATGATTTTCGGGAGCAGCGCACCCTCCGTCATATTTACCTGTTCAATCGTAGCCGCCATATCCTCTCTCCTTATCTTATTCTACAGGATACAAAATCTGACGCGCCCGGGATCAGGCGGGCGCAAGCGGTATTATAGAGCGTGCGCTGGGAAATTGCAACGTTTTGTTGAAAAAAGAAAACAATATTTCTGCTATTCGGAGAAATCAAACAGATTCCACGGAAAAACAGGAGGCGGGGCCTGAGAAAACGAGATGGGCGTCTCATTTTGCGGGTGCAAGAACGCAAGCCGCCACGACCAGAGCGCAATCGACGCGCAGCCATCCTCGTCTCCCGCACCGTATTTCCGGTCTCCGAAGAGCGCATGATCGCGGGAGGAAAACTGGATGCGGATCTGATGCGTCCGCCCTGTGTGCAGGCGGATCTTGACCAGCGATGCGTCCGCGCGTTCCGCATAGCCGAGCACGTCGTAGGAAAGCAGTGCCCGCTTTACATCCTTGCCGGGCGCGTCCATGACGCGCGACTTTCGAAGCGAGCGGTTGTACCAGAGCAGGTCCTCCATCTGACCGGAGGCATCTTCGAACCTTCCGTGCACGACGGCGAGATATTCCTTCTCAAATACATGCTCGCGTACCTGCTCGGATAAAATACCGGCGGCCGCCTGCGAGCGGGCAAAGACCATGAGCCCCGAGACCTGCGCGTCGAGCCGGTGAACAGAGCGGACGCACGCATGCTCGTCTCCGAGCTCTTTTCGCAATAGATCAACCATCCCGCCCGGCTCATCGCCCGCCGAAAGCACGCCCGCGGGCTTGATGCAGACAAGGATCCGGCTGTCCTCGTATAGAATGTCCATGAAAGCCTCCTTCAAAGGGGGATATCATTTTTATTATATCAGAATTTTCACAAATGTCCATGTTCTTAAAAATTCTTAAAAACCACAAAAATGCCTCTCGCGTGTGATACAATGGGAAAAACACAGGGGACAGGGGCGTCAGCGCGCCCCAAAGCGCCTGCTTTATTGACTATTTTTGGAGGATGTTATGGATGATTCTATCCGCATTTTAGTGGTGGACGACGAGGCGGACATCCGCCGCATCATCCGCATTCTGCTCGAGAGCCGGGGCTACCGCGTGCTGGAAGCGCCGAACGGACGGCTCGCGGTCGAGACGATACGAAAAGAGCCGGACGTCGATCTGATTCTGCTCGATATCATGATGCCTGAGCTCTCCGGCATTGAGGCCAGCCGGGAAATCCGGAGCATAAGCAGCGCGCCGATCCTGTTTCTGACAGCCAGAACGCAGGAGCAGGATAAGCTGGAGGCGTATTCATCGGGCGGCGATGACTATCTGGCAAAGCCGTTTTCCCACGGGGAGCTTCTGATGAAGGTTGACTCGCTGCTCCGGCGCTACCGCGTCTATAAGGGCAAGGTCACGGGCAAGCAGCTCAAAAGCGACGTGGTGCTCGACGAAGAGAACCGGAGGATCCTGCGCGGCGGCGAGGCGCTGGAGCTGACGGAGACGGAGTATTCCATCTTGCAGTTTCTGGCCGACCATCGGGGAAGCGTCGTTTCGGTCGCGCAGATCTATGAGGGCGTGTGGCACGAAAAATACATGCCAGCGTCCAACAACACCGTCATGGTACATATCGTGAACCTGCGCAAAAAGCTCGAGGACGACCCGGCAAACCCCCGCCTCATCCGGACCATCTGGGGAAAGGGGTATCAGATTGACTAAGCAAAAAAAGCCGCGGCTCCGAACGCTGCACCGAAAGCTTCTGGCGACGATGTTCGCCGCGCTGCTGGCCGCTATTGGCATGTATCTTCTCACAGACGCGGTCGGGCAGGCGCTCGTTGAGAACATTTACATGAGCGAGAGCGCGCAGAACCAGAGAAATCTTGCAACGGTCTCGTCGTTTCAGACCTACGCACGCGAGTTCAATCTCGCGTCCTACGACACAGAGCAGATCTCCCGCTGGGCGATTTCGCAGGACGACACTTACATCTTATTATATAAGGACCGTAGGCTTGCGTTAGAGGCCGGCTGGTGGGGCATTGACGAGCAGAGCGCGGGCACGGAAAATCTGGATGATCTCTATAATGTGACGACCTATCCCGTGTACCTGCGAGACGGTGTGTTTCAGGCCGTTGTGTACGATTTTTCCGAGACAAAGCTCTATGACGGCGTGCAGCTCGGAGCCATCGCGATGGCCTGCGTGACGTTTGCAATTTTCATGCTGTTTTATAACCGGCGCATTACGCGCGCAATCGTGGAAATTTCAAACGAGGTGCGGCAGATCGGAGACGGGAACCTGCAATTGCAGCTTGTGGCGAGCGGCGATGACGAGCTGGCGCGGCTGACCGAGAGCGTCGAGGAGATGCGCAGATCCATTCTCAAAAAAACGGCCGACCAGCAGCAGGCACTCAAGCAGAATCAGGAGCTCATCTCCGCCATGAGCCACGATATCCGAAATCCGCTCACGGCGCTGCTTGGCTATCTCGACCTCGCGCAGAGCGGGCAGTACAGCTCGCAGGAGGCCTATCAGAGCTACATTTCCGCCGCCTACAGCAGAGCCATGCAGCTCAAAACGCTCACCGATGAGCTCTTCCGGTACTCTCTTGTCTTCGGCGCGCAGGAGCTTCCGGTAAAGCTCGAGCGCTTCGATGCGGCGGCGTTTCTGGACCAGATGGTAGGCGAGGGGATCGTGATGCTCGAGCAGAAGGGCTTTACGGTCTGCCGCGCGGTGCAGCCGGTCTCGTGCGAGATCGAGGTCGACGCGTCGTATTTTAAGCGCGTACTCGATAACCTGGCGGACAACATCTGCAAATATGCGGATCCCCAAAAGCCTGTGCATGTCCTTGTTGCGCAGGAGGAGGGAACGCTCACGATCCGCCAGACGAACGCGGTCCTGAAGGACCCCGGCCAGGTCGAAAGCAACCGCATCGGTCTTCGCATCTGCGAAAAAATCATGCGCCAGCTAGGAGGGAACTTCGAAAAGAAGCTGACAGACGATACCTTCACTGCCACCCTCACCCTTCCGGCGCATAATCCGGAAAACACGGAAATACAAACCTCTTAAAATTTTCTTAAAAATGTCCATAGGGGGTTTTCACTTGAAAGAAAGCCTGCTATGATAGGGCCAAACGGAAATTGATACACAATATGTGGAGAAAGCTCTCCACGCGGAAAGGAGTATTTATGAAAACGTATCGTATGATTGCGGCGCTGCTCGCAATTGTGATGCTGCTGGGCGTGTTCGCCGGATGCAGCAAAAACAGCGACAATACCACAGAACCTGCCAATCCCGGTTCCAGTACCGGAACAAAAACCGAAACGAACGACGAAAAGGCGGCCAGCACCAGCAAGTACACTTATCAGGCGGAATTTCTTCCGATTCCCGACAACATTCAGTATGTGAACACCTCGACGATCTCGGGTGCGAACCTCTACTTCACCGGCAGTATCATCGATGGCAAGCAGACCTACACCGACGAAAACGGTGAGGAAATCGAGTACGACAACTACCGCTCGGCGCTGTTCAGGATGGACGTCGAAACCGGCGACTGCACGGAGCTGACCGAATTCCAGCTGCCTGAGGTCCCGGAGGGCTGGATGGGAAGCACGGATCTCAATACCATTCAGACCGGAGCCGACGGCACGCTCTGGGCAATCTACGGCAGCTATACCTACCGCTACAATCCGCCCGCAGATCTGGCGGCGGACGACAGCATGTATAACTACTATGAGCAGGGTGAAAACAAGACCGGCCTTCTGCATCTTGACGCCGACGGCAAGGAGCTCAAGCGCATCGAGTTCAACCAGACCGATGAAAACGGCAACAGCTTCTATGTTTCGAACTTCTTTGTCGATAACAGCGGCAACGTCTATCTCAGCGACTGGCAGAACGTGTACATCTATGACCAGGACGGCAACAAGAAGACGACCGTCGACCTGGGCGAAAACGGCGGCGAGCTGTGTGAGCTGAAAGCCGGCGTTGTGGGCGTATGCTATTACAAAAATGACGAGGCAAAGCCGGAAGAAAGCGGCCGCGTCTTCCAGGAAATCGACCCTGCCACCGGCAAGCTCACGGGCGACACCGTCAAGATTCCCGACTCCGCCTACAATTTCTTCCCCGGCGACGATGTGTACGATATCTACTACGACTACAACGGCAACATCTACGGCTATAAATTCGACACCGACACGAAGGATAAGGTGATCGACTGGATCGAGTGCGACATCAACTCCAACAACCTCAATTCCTACTCTATCCTGCCCGACGGGCGCGTGATTGCGTTTGAAAACACCTACGACGAACAGACGCAGACGAACACCATGCAGCTGATCGTTATGACGCGCGTCGACGCGGCAAGCGTGGTCAACAAGACGGTCCTGACCTTCGCCTGCATGTACCTCGACTGGAACATGCGCGACGCGATCGTCAAGTTCAACCGTGCCAGCAACACCCACCGGATTGTTGTGCGCGACTATTCCGAGTATAATACGGACGACGATTATACCGCCGGCATCCAGAAGCTCAACACCGAGATGCTCTCGGGCAAGCTCCCGGACATGATCGACATCAACACCTACAGCATGCCCATTGAGCAGTACGCGGCAAAGGGCTTTCTGACAGATCTCTATGAGCTGATTGACGCAGACGCTGACCTGAGCCGCGAAGACTTCGTCCAGCCGGTGCTTAAGGCGCTGGAAAGCGCGGACGGCAAGCTCTATCAGCTGCCGCAGACCTTCGCCGTCGACACGGCCATCGCGCTTGATAAGGTCGTGGGCGAATACGACACATGGAATCTCGCGGCGGTCAAGGACGCGATGACAAAACTCCAGGACGGTGCGACCGTCTTCGATGTCTACCGCACAAAGTCCGACATTCTGTCCACCTGCATCTCCCGCAACATTGACGCCTTCGTCGATTGGGAAAACGGCGCGGCACACTTTGATTCGGACGAATTCAAGGCGCTTCTGGAGTTTGCAAATTCCTTCCCGGATACCTATGACTGGGAGAACGCGGACGAGGAAGATCAGGACTCCGCCCAGAACCGCATGAACGCCGGCAAGCAGCTGATGTCCAGCTTCTATGTCTCGAGTCTCGAGGACATTCTCTATCAGCTGACCGGCTACAACGGCAAAGTCAAGTTCGTCGGCTACCCGTCGGAGGACGGCACATCGAACCATGCCTTCCAGATCGACGGCGCGATCGCCATCTCCTCGACCTGCGCCGACAAAACCGCTGCGTGGAACTTCATGAAGCAGTTCCTGAACGAAGAATATCAGTCCAGCTATAATATCTGGAGCTTCCCAATCAATCAGGCCGCGTTTGACGCCAAGCTCAAGGAAATGATGACCGAGGAATACCAGACCGACGACAACGGCAACGTCATGAAGGACGACAACGGCAACCCCATCCGCATCCCGAAGGTCACCTACTACACGGATGGAAACGGGACTATGACCGGCTATTCCACCGGTAACGGCGGCGTGGCTGTGATGCAGGCGTCGGCAGACGGCAGCGTCGAAATGGGCGAAAACGGCGAGGTCAACGTCTATGCGATGACGCAGGAGCAGGCAGACGAAATTCTCGGCCTCATCAACGCGACCACCGCTGTCTACGGCTACGACGAGAGCATCCTGAACATCATCTCCGACGAGGCAGCCGCGTACTTTGCAGGCGAAAAGAGCCTTGACGATACGGCGAACATGATTCAGTCCAGAGTCAACCTCTACGTCGCCGAGCAGTCGTAATTTGTAAGAAACCCAATCCGGAAGGGCAGCTTGCGCTGTCCTTCCGGACACGTAAATCTCTCAGGAAACAGAAAGGAACGGACGCGTGAAGCAGGCAAAAAAAATATGGAACGGCGCAAACGTGAAAATCCGGGACTTTCTGGCCTCCCTGTGCTTTTCGGGGCCAAGCTTTCTTGGCATGCTCATCTTCTTCGTCGCGCCGTTCTGCGTGGTCATCTATTATTCGTTCATCGCCGGTGCGCTGGATCACAGCTTTGTCGGCCTGAAAAATTACATTGCAGTCTGGAATAACGGCGCATTTCAGATCGCGGTCAAAAATACCGCCGTGTTTTCGGGGCTCTCCGTGCCGCTGGCGGTCGTGCTGGCGTTGGTGCTGGCCCTCATGCTCGAGTGCCGGATTCCGTTCAAAAGCCAGTTCCGGACGTTTTTCCTGAGCCCCATGATGGTTCCGGTCGCGTCCATCATCCTCGTGTGGCAGGTGCTGTTCCACTCGAACGGCGTGGTCAACGAGTTTCTCTCGGTCTTCGGCGTGAAGGCCATCGACTGGTTAAAGTCCGACTACTGCATGGTCGTCATCGTGCTGCTCTTTCTCTGGAAGAACCTCGGCTACAACATGATTTTATTCATGGCGGCGCTCAACAACATTCCAAAAGAGCTTCTGGAGGTCGCGGAGGTCGAGGGCGCGTCGAAGGCGTACCAGTTTTTCCATATTAAGCTGCGCTATCTCTCGCCGACGGTTCTGTTCGTCACGATACTCTCCATCATCAATTCTTTTAAGGTCTTCCGCGAAATATACTTACTCTCCGGCGACTATCCCTATGAAGGACTGTACATGCTCCAGCACTTCATGAACAACATGTACAATAAAAACCTCGACTATCAGCGCCTTTCCGCTTCGGCTATCATGCTGGCCATCGTCATCATTGCGCTCATCGCCCTCCTGTTCGCCATTGAAAACTACTTTGGAAAGGACGTGGAAGGATGAGACGGAAAAAACGCTATTTTTCGCGCGGCGCGCTGACGGTTCTGGCCGCTGTGTTTGCTTTTATGTTCCTCATGCCGACGGTGCTCACGATCACGAACTCGTTCATGACCCAGAGCGAAATCACCGCCAACTACGGCCAGGTTTTCCAGAACGCGACCGACGGCAAGAGCTTCATCAAAGATACCATCAACCTGAAATTTATCCCGGACAAGGTCAGCTTCAGCCAGTATTTTACCGTGCTGCTGAAAAGCCCGGATTTTCTCTATAAATTCTGGAACTCAGTCATTTTAGTTGCGCCGATCGTCCTCGCGCAGCTGATGGTCGCGTCGGTCGCGGCCTACGGCTTTACGAGGTGGCGCGGCAAAGTCCGGGACACGATCTTTTTTGCCTACGTCATTCTGATGCTCATGCCGTATCAGGTGACGCTGGTGCCAAACTATCTGGTGTCCGATTTTCTGGGACTACTCAACACGCGGTGGGCGATCATCCTGCCCGGCGCGTTCGCACCGTTTTCGGTGTTTCTGCTCACAAAGTCCATGCGCCGCATCCCGGTTTCGCTGATTGAGTCGGCGAAGCTCGATGGCGCGGGCGAGTGGCACATTTTCTGGAACATCTGCCTTCCGCAGTGCCGCAGCGCGCTGTATTCCATCGCGATCCTCGTGTTCATCGACTACTGGAACATGGTCGAGCAGCCGCTCATTTTGCTGCCCGACGCGTCGCAGCAGCCGCTTTCCGTGTATCTCTCGCAGATCAACGCGGGCGAGATCGGCATCGCCTTTGCCGCGGCGGTGGTTTACATGGTGCCGGGACTTCTGATGTTCCTGCACGGCGAGGCTTACCTCGTGGAAGGCATCACATACGCGGGCTCCGTGAAAGGATAGGGAACTATGGATACGAACGTAAAAAGACGCGAATGGGTCAAAACCGTGGCCATCATTTTTCTGGCAGTTTTGCTGGTGCTGACCTTCTTCTCCAACACGATCATGAACGCTTCCCTTCCGGAGGTCGCGACACAGCAGGTGACGCAGGGCACGATCAACGCAAAGATCCGCGCCTCGGGCACGATTGCCGCGAACGAGACCTACAACGTCAAGCTCACGCAGACCAGAAAGATCGAGAGCGTCAAATGCAAGGTCGGGCAGGAGGTCAATGCCGGAGATGTGCTGTTTGTGCTCGAAGCGCAGGAATCGGACGAGCTGAAGCAGGCGAAGACCGATCTTGAGACGCTGGAGCTCAACTACCAGAAGAGCCTGATTGAAGCCTCCAACGGCACCGCGCAGGAAGACCGCGATGTGCAGAAGCTCCGCGATGCCTATAACGAGGCGCTCGCCATCTACAGCCAGTACAGCACCATGGACGCGAGCCAGATTTCTATTGAAAAGGCGAAGGCAGAAAAGCGGCTCAACGAGTTAACCAAGGAAAGCGAACGAGCCCAAAAGGAGCTGACCGACGCGCAGAACGACGAAGAATATACCAAGATTTCTGGCGAAATCGCTTCGTTGGAAGCGACGCTAGCTCCGCTGAAAACAGCAATGGAAACGGCGGAAAAGGCGCTGGAAGATATGGGCGCGCATGTACCCGGTAGAAGCGAAACAAGCAAATCGCTGAAACAGAGAGTGAAAGATACGCAGGATCAGATTGATACGATTCTGAAACGGAACAACGGCTCTGACGGAAGATACGCAGAACTGGTTGCAAAGTATGAAGATGATTATCTGCTTTTGCAGGAGATTTCCGGTTCCCGCGCGGATATCATGGAGGCATATTATCAGAACATCGACCTTTTGATTGATAAGCTGGTTAGTTCTGGGAAGGAGAAAGACGAGTCTTCTGCAAGAACAACTGCCGAGCGACTGCAAGAGGCCTATGCGAGCTTGAAAGGCTACTACGAGGAGGTTTCTGACTTGCAGGCTGAGCTTGCAAAATACAAGGCGCAGCTGACATATGCAGAGGCGCGGGAGGCCTATGATGAGGCGGACAGCAACACGGAAACCCTCCGCAGCCGGTATAACGCGCTGAAAGCGGCGATTGAGCGTCTGGAGATCAACGTAGAAAACGCGAAAGATGCTGTAGACGACCAGACAGAAAAGGTTTCCGATCTTGGAAAAGCAGCGGATAACGCAGCAGCTGTGAAGACGGCAAAGACGGCGCTGGAGGACAAGCTCTTTGAGGTCAATCAGGGCGACACGGCGGCACTTGATATGCAGGCGGCGAAGAAGGCCATTGAGGACAAGAAGGCCGACATTGAGAAGCTGACGAAGGACGCGGACGCGCAGGAGGTCACGGCGAAGGTCGGCGGCACGATCGCGTCTGTGAACGTCACGGCCGGCGATACCGCGAGCGCCGATAACCCCCTTGCCACCATCAACCAGACCGACCGCGGCTTCACCGTGAAAATTTCCATCACGAACGAGCAGGCGAAGAAAGTGAAAGTCGGCGACACCGCCGAGCTCGTCAACTACTGGGGCGACGCGACCGCGACGTTAGAGACCATCGGCAACGACCCGCAGAACCCGCAGAAAAACCGCCAGCTGACCTTTAGACTCACCGGCAGCGACATTCAGCCGGACAGCAATATTACGCTTGCCATTGGCCAGAAGAGCGCGAGCTACGACGCCATCGTCCCCACGTCTGCCATCCGGACGGACAACAACGGCTCGTTCGTGCTGGCCATCGTCTCAAAATCCACGCCCCTTTCCACGCGCTACACCGCAACGCGCGTCGATGTGCAGGTGCTGGCCAGCGACGACAAGAGCTCTGCCGTCTCCGGCATCGGCTCTGGCGAGTTCGTCATTACCACCTCGACCAAACCCATTGAGGCAGGCACGCAAGTGCGCCTGGCGGAGAACGGATGAGCGGCGGCAAATTCGCGCGGAGGCGGGAAAGAAAGCCGCTTCCGCTCCGGTTTCTCGCGCTATTACTGCTAAACGTGGTGCTTGTGGTGCTGGCTGTCGTGTTTGCCGTCAAGCTCCATCACGTGACAAATTTGCTGATCACCCAGTCGGCCGCCGAGGTCTGGAAGGGACAGAGCGAAGAGAATTTTGTGCAGGTCTCCGCGTTCCAGCCGGTCGGCAAGGAGCTCACGGAGTCGCAGATCGAAACCTTCCACCAGACGCTCGAGCAGAAATTCGTCGACGCATCCTTAGAGACACCGGAAAACGGCAGCTTATATCAGGACGCATGGTCAACCACAGCGCAGGACATCACCGTCTCCACAAATTCCGTCACCTACACGGCCAAGACCATCGGGGTCGGCGGGGACTTTTTCCTGTTCCATCCGTTGCCGCTTCGTTCGGGCAGCTATATCTCGAACCGCGACTTTACCTATGACCGCGTCGTGCTCGACGAGGAGCTCTCCTGGGCGCTCTTCGGAAGCTACGATGTGGCGGGGCAGACGGTCTGGATCTCCAACGAACCGTATGTGGTAGCGGGCGTTGTCTCGCGCGAAAAAGACAAGGCAAGCAGTAAGGCCTACACCGACGGCGCGGGCATGTTTGTCACCTATTCCGCCCTCACGCACATCACCGGCGGCGAGGAGGCAAAAGAGCCCGGTATTTCCTGCTATGAGCTGGTCATGGCAGAGCCTATCACGGGTTACGGCCTGAGCGTTCTGCGCGAGAGCTTCCCAACAAAGGATACGAGCGTTTTTGTCCAGAACACGAAGCGCTACAGTCTTAAAAGTCTTCTTACCATCCTCTCACAGTTCGGTGAGCGCTCGATGAACACGGCGGGCGTGATCTTCCCCTATTGGGAGAACGCGGCAAGGTTCACAGAAGACCACGCAGCGCTCGACTTCGTGCTGCTGGTCCTGTTCAGTCTCTGCCCGATCGTATCCCTCATCATTCTCATCATCCGTGAAATCAGGTCCGGCTGGCGCTACTTGAGCACCAAAATCCCGGCCGAGATCGAAGCGCGCGTCGAGAAGAAAAAGGAAGAGCACTACGTGAGAACCGGCATATAAGTTGAACCCCGCCTCCAATTTGGAAGCGGGGTTGCTTTTTGCGACAAAATATGGTATTGCCGTTTATCGGTGCTACCGATAAACGGCAAGCGGGCGGCTCTCCTCGCGTCAGCAGGGGGCTCACCTCTTTTTGTTGCCCCCTGACTTATAGAAAGGGGGCTGCGACAAATGGTTACATATTCTGATATGATTCAGCTTGGTATCCGCATCGTCGGCATTATTAGCCTCTTTATTCAGGTTAATAACAAAAAGAAGTAACCGCCCAATCTCCCCAGATTACGGTTACTTCTTTTAGCAATTCGTAGGGGAACTGCTCGTTTGCCGGTAGCACCCTTCGTATTTTTAGTATAGTCCAGGGGACGCAAAATGTCAAGCGCAGCGGCTTTTTCTTTGGGCGCATTGACTTTTGGCGCGACTTATGGCAACATGGTGTTAAGCGGATTTTTTCTGCGGCAGGGCGAACATGGTGGGCATGCGGCGCGTGATGGCGATGCAAAGTAAGCTTCCAAGTACGATTTTCAGAAGGTCGCCCGGGAGATAGATGAGCATGCCTCTGCGGATGACCTGCCAGAAGGTAAGGCCTTTACCAAGATAGCCGTTCGCGATCAGCGCCATATAGGGAACGCCGATGGCATAGAGAACCGCGAGGCCTGCGAGCATCGAAAGCGCCGTCCGCCAGAAGGTAAGGGGCCGCTTTGCAAGCTTGCCGATTACATAGGCGCACGGGATGAGGCCCAGAAGAAAGCCGAACGTCGGCTGGAAAATATACGAAAAGCCGCCGCCGAGCGCGAAAATCGGAACGCCCACGAGGCCGATGAGCACATACACGGCCTGCGACAGCGCGCCGTATCCGGCGCCCAACAGCACGCCCGCCATCGCCGTAAAGAGAAATTGCAGCGAGATCGCGGCGAGCGCAAACGGAATTTTGAAGAAGGCCCCGACCGCCGTCAGAGCGGCAAAGAGCGCGCAGAGAATCATTGTTCTGGTTTTCATGGTTCCTCCTGAATTGTAAACTTGATTTTTTGATTTTGAGGTTTACAATAGGAGTATAGCAGATACCGGCCCAAAATACAAGGAGAATTTTTATGACGAAGGATGACGTTCTGGCGCTGTTGGAGCAGGCGGACGCACCGGTTTCCGGCGAGCAGATGTGCAAGACGCTGGGTCTGACGCGCGCAGCAGTCTGGAAGGCGATTGAGGCGCTGCGCGCAGACGGATATGAAATTGAAGCAGCCACGAGGCGGGGATATTTCCTCTGCACGTGCCCACTTACAAAAAGTGTGCTCGAAAAGCGGCTGGCGGGGCAATTTCCCACGGAAAAGCTCATCGTCCTGCCCGAGGTCGACTCGACGAACAACTATCTCAAAACACTCGCCGCAAACGGCGCGCCGGACGGGACGGCAGTTCTGTCTCTCAAGCAGACGGCCGGGCGCGGTCGGCGGGGCAGGAGCTTCCTGTCTGAGCCGGGCGGGCTGTATTTGAGCTTTCTGATGCGCCCGCAGGAGCCCGCGGAAGCGCTTTTGCACCTGACGGCGCTGGCGGGGCTGTGCGTATGCACGGCGGTCAAACAGGTGACGGGCATGCAGGCCGGGATCAAATGGCCGAACGACCCGGTTCTGAACGGGAAAAAGCTCTGCGGCATTTTAACGGAGCTCTCGGTGTCTTTGGAGACGCAGGAGGCGGAATACGTTGTCATCGGCATCGGCGTCAACTGCAACCAAAAGCGCTTTCCGGAGGATCTTTCGATGGCGACCTCTCTTCGCATGGAGCAGGGAAGCCCCGTGGATGTGAACGCTGTCGCGGCGGCGCTTTTGCTGGAGCTTTCGCGCATGCGGCAGGAATTTCTGACCCGGAAGGACGCGTGGGTGCGCGCGTTCGCGGAAACGTGCCTCACGGTCGGAAAAGACGTGCAGATTCTGCGCGCGGGAGACACGAAGCAGGCCAGAGCCGTCGGCATTGGGAAAGACGCGGAGCTGCTTGTCGAGTACCCGGACGGGACGACGGAAAGCATCTCGTCCGGCGAGGTGTCGGTGCGCGGACTGTATGGGTATGTATAAAAGAGCACGCCACATAACTGCGGCTGTCTGCCGGATGACGTGGTGTTGCCCGAATGGGAAAGGAGCATGTTTATGACAAACGAAGTATTGAAGGCGATTGAGGCGCGCAGAAGCTGCCGCGGCTATGAGGAAAAACAGATCAGCGCCGAGGAGTTGAGCGCCGTTACGAACGCGGGCACCTGGGCCCCCACGGCCAAGGGCCTGCAATCGCCGAAGATGGTCGTGGTGCAGGATGCGGAAACGGTGGCGAAGCTCGAGCGCATGAACGCGGCAGTGCTCGGAAATCCGGATGCGCACCCGTTTTATGGCGCGCCGACGGCAGTGGTCGTTTTTGCCGATACGCAGGTTCCCACCTATATGCAGGACGGCTCGCTCGTGCTCGGAACGATGCTGCTGGCCGCGTCGTCGATCGGCCTTGGCTCGTGCTGGATCAACCGCGCGAAGGAGTCGTTCCAGTCGGAAGAGGGCAAGGCACTCATGCGCAAGTGGGGCCTGGGAGACGAGTACGAGGGCATCGGCATCTGCATCCTCGGCTACGTCAAGGGCGAAATTCCCGCCCCGAAGGCAAGAAAAGAAGACTATATCGTCATGGCCTGACGAGTTCAAAACATCAAAACAGGAGGCGCACCATGAGCTACGAGCAAACGGCATTTTGCGGCGCGGTCGGGCGCGGCGAAGAAATTTTCTGGGTAAACCCGGCCAAAAAGCCCTATGAAGCGGTAAAAGCGTCACTTCCTTTCTCCCATGCGCAGATCGAAGACGCAGCAAGCAGACTCTCCCGCTTCGCCCCGTTCCTGCAAATCAAGTTCCCCGAGACGGTCCCGACAAACGGCCTCATTGAGTCGCCCCTGCGCGAGATCGCGCAGATGCGCGCGTGGCTGCACGAGCCGTGCCCCGAGCAATTTGAAGGGAAACTTCTTCTCAAGATGGACAGCCATCTCGCGGCGGCGGGCTCTGTAAAGGCGCGCGGCGGCATTTATGAAATTCTGCATCACGCGGAAACGCTTGCTTTAGAGCACGGGATGCTGAAGGACGGCGAATCGTATGCGCGCTTCGCGGACCCGGACTTCCGCGACTTTTTCGGGAAATTTTCGCTCCACGTCGGCTCGACCGGCAATTTAGGCCTCAGTGTTGGCGTGATCGGTGCGGCGTTTGGATTTAAAACCTGCGTGCACATGTCGGCGGACGCGAAGCAGTGGAAAAAGGATCTGCTTCGCAGCCGGGGCGTGGAGGTGCGCGAGTACGCGTCCGATTACTCCGCGGCGGTTGCGGCAGGGCGGAAGCTGGCGCAGGCGGACCCCACGGCCTATTTTGTGGACGACGAGCAGTCGAGCGACCTCTTTTTGGGCTATGCCGTCGCGGCGGGGAGACTGCAAAAGCAGCTGGATGCAATGGGAATTATCGTGGATGATGCGCACCCACTGGTGGTCTATTTGCCCTGCGGCGTCGGCGGCGCGCCGGGCGGGATCTGCTATGGGCTCAAGGAAATTTACGGCGATAACGCCGTCTGCTGCTACGTCGAGCCCACCCAAGCGCCCTGCATGCTGCTGGGACTTGGCACGGGGAAAATGGAGCAAATTTCGTGCGCGGACGTTGGCTTAAGCGGTAAGACGGCGGCGGACGGACTGGCAGTCGGCCGGCCTTCGGGTCTCGTCGCCCGCGCAACAGAGCATTTGGTCAGCTGCGAAGCGACCGTCAACGACCGCGCACTTTACCGCTACCAGAGGCAGCTCTGGGACACCGAGGGCATTTTCATCGAGCCCTCGGCCTGCGCGGGCTTCCACAGCTATGTGCAGCTCGCGTGTGCCTGCAAAGATGGCGTTTCCCCTGAGACGCTCCACCGGGCGCTCCATAACGCGACGCACATCATCTGGGCGACCGGCGGCAGCCTCGTCCCGGAAGCGGAGCGGGAGGTCATGCTGCAAACCGAAACGAGCGCAGACGATCTTTCACAAAGGCCAGTTATCTTCCAATAAGGACAGCAAAAGCGCGCAGGCAAAGCCTGCGTGCTTTTTGTGCGTTTATTCAGATGTCCTCCGATGAGGCTTGCCCCTACGGCGCTTTTGAAGTTTTTTGCTAAAGTTCGTAGGGGTCGATGTCCACATCGACCCATTGGGAAGTCGCGAATTCGCCAGAAATTATCGAAAAAACAGTTGGTTCTGCCGGGGCAATGTGGGCATCGCCCCCTACGCGTATTATTGATACATCAATTGAGTTCTGCAAGTGCGAAAAGTCGCTCAGGCCTCAATGAACCGTACGATCTTGTTGAGATCATATTCTCCGCCGTCCATGTTGACTGTCAGCGTGCGCTCGGGAGGAAGTGTGAGCCGCCAGTTATCATAGAGCGTTTTGAGCTCGTAGACGTACATGAGGTCGAGGTTATCCTCGTAGTCCCGGCCTCTTGCACGCATGTGCTCGAGAATCGTCTGGATGGAGCAGTCGAGGTAGATATACTTGTCAATTTGCGGCATCAAACCGCTGATACCCGTCGCGAGCTTTTCGAGCACGTCAAACTCCGCCTGCGTCAGATCGCCCTGATCGAGCCGGTAGCGCGCGATGACGAGGTTCTCAAGAAAGCAGCGGTCGAAGAAAAAGAGCTCTGTCTCGCCATTTCCGGGCTTCCACGCCGGGTCGTCAAAGTATAAAGACAAAAAGCTCACCTGCGCGTGGAACGTCCAGCGCTTTGAGTCCGCGTAATAGTCGCAGATGAAGGGATTGTCCTGCGGCCGCTCCTCGTGGAACGATGCGCGCGCGCCGAAATAGTCAAGAAGTTTGCCCAGCATTGTGGTCTTGCCCGAGCCGACCGTACCGCAGATGGCGATGTATTTCATAAGCGCGCCTCCCTTCGCCGCATTTCGTGGATTGTCAACAGCGCCTATCATACCGCAAAGGGCGCGGGTTTACAAGTCGGCAAAACGCTGAAACTTCGGGCGCTTCTTTAGAGTTTCCAATCAACCAAGACGCGAAAACCGTTCTGCCCCAGCGGTTTGCAGCCAGCGAAGAAGGAGCGTGTCCAAAAAGAGCAGCACCGCGCCGAAGCCCAGCAAAAATGCCTCCGGGGATACAAGCTCTGCCAGCCACATCAGCCAAGCCGCGCCTGCCGCGAGCAAAACGCCCCAGCAAACGAGCATCGTCAGCATCACGGCCCAGCTCTGCTTTACGGCTTGCGCTTCGTTCGACCAGTCGAGCTTTGCGTGCACAATGCCCTCGCGCAGACCAAGCGCGTTTGCAAAGCGCGCAAACAGGACGCTGTCGAGCAGGATAAGCGGCGAGAGCTCTGTCACGCACACGCAGCAAACAGATGCGATCACGGCGGCCGGAAGCGTCAGGAGGTCTGCCATCCGGAGCTTTGCCCGCAGCACCTGCGCGCCGGAGACGGGCATGGACTGCAAAATCCAGAGGTTCTTTCCCTCCAGCGACACAGAGCTCGGCGTAAAGAGCGTCATGCCAAGCATCCCGCCGATGGCAAGCGCGAGGAACACCGGCAGGGAAGACGCCAGCTCCGGCATCTGCGCAAGCACATCCAAAATCACGTCCCGCTTGATCACGAGCACAACGGCCGCCGCCAGCAAAAACAAAACGCCAAGACCCGAGTTGAGCAGATATGTTGGACTCGCGCCGAGCCGCCGCAGCTCCCGATGCAGAAGTGCCGTGTCCGCGCTCGCGGTCCTGAGCGTTTTTTCTTCATAGCGCACTTTCGGAAGGCCGCGCTTTGTCGTTACAATCCGGGTAAAGCTCCGGCCAAGAAGCCAGGAAACGAGTCCGAACGGCGCGAGCGTCACAAGAAGCGACCATACAAGCGCCGGTGCGTTTTCGCCCGCCATCGCCCGGCCGAGCCAGACGAGGACTTTTGCGCCAGATAGCGCCGCGGCGATCTGCGCGCCGTTTTGCGCCAGCTGCGTGATATAGCTGTTCATCCGGAAGATGACGGCAAAATAGAGCCCCAGAAAGACGACCGAGCCGATGATTGCCGCAAGGGATTTGTTCCGCACCCGACTTCCAAGCAGGCTCAGCGCCCACGCAAGAAGACTTGTTACCGCCAAAGAGAAGCAGGCCAGCGCCGGAAGCAGCAGGATAAACGAGACGAAGCCGAGAGCCGGAAGCCTTGCCGCCTGCGTCCATGCGAGCAGCGCCGGAACGGCAACCATCACCCCAAACAGTAGGTTCCACAGAAGCAGCGATACCATCCGGCTGGCCAGAATATCGCGCGGACGAACCGGGAGACTGAGCAGCAGCTCATTGTCCTTCGCCTCAAACAGCTGCGCCTTTGCCGTGAACACCGTGCCGAAGACCATCAGCGCAAACGCCGCCACGGCGTACATCGCAAAATAGAGCCAGCCGAGCGAAAGCTTTGCGTAAACGCCTGCCAGCGCGGAAAAGCTCGTGTAAAACAGCATGCCGAACGCGGCAAAGCAGTAAAGCATCAGAAGGAGCATGCCGATTTTCTGTGCGCCCGAGCGCTTTTTCTGGCTGCGTGACGCGCCTGTAAAATAGGCGGCAAAGGCCGCGAGACGAACCCTGAGGAGCGTTTTCAGCATCACGACTCCGCCTCCAGTTCCAGAAATACCTCCTCAAGCGACTGGTTGCCCTTGACATCCTCCATCGTGCCGGAGGCGATGAGCTTGCCCTTGCGTAAGATGGCGACCTTGTCGCAGAGCTTTTCCGCGGCCTCGAGCACGTGCGTCGAGAAGAAAATCGCACCGCCGTTTCGGCAATGCTCGCGCATGAGCTCCTTGAGTAAATGCGAGGCCGTCGGGTCGAGACCGACAAAGGGCTCATCCATGATGATGAGCTTCGGCGCATGCAGAAGCGCGGAGATGATCGCGAGCTTCTGCTTCATGCCGTGCGAGTAGCTGGAGACCGGCTGGGCCAGATCGCTCGTCAGATCAAAAAGGTCCGCGTAGCGATGAATGCGGCTTTGCCGGTCTGCCTGCGAAACGCCGAAAATATCCGCCACGAAGTTCAGGTACTGAATGCCGGAGAGAAATTCGTAGAGGTCGGGGTTATCCGGAATGTAGGCAAGCTCTTTTTTGCAGGCGATGGGGTCATTTGCGACGGATTTCCCCGCGATGAAAATCTCACCGCTGTCCGGCTGCAAAATGCCGCAGCAGGCCTTGATGGTCGTCGTTTTGCCCGCGCCGTTGTGGCCGATGAAGGCGCAGATCTCGCCCGGGGCGATATGCAGCGACAGATCGTCTACCGCGAGCTTGTCGCCGAAGGTCTTTGTCAGATGGTTGATCACTAGCATGGTTCTGATTCCTCCCTTTCGTATCAGATTAGACGCAGCGGCAGGACATTTGTTCCCCGAATATAAAAATTAGCACTCTATTTAAGCGAGTGCTAAAATTCACAGTCCGTTCATAAAAACACGCAGATTTGTTCATAATCCGGAAGTAAACTGAAGCCATAAAAAGAAAACAAGAGGGAACGAAATAAGTTCCCGTTCAGGAGGTAAATTATGATGTTAGTACCGTATAGCCGCAAGAATCATTCCGTATACAATCCGTTCCAGGACTTTGATGATCTGGAAAAGGCGTTCTTCTCCGACCGTTCGCTGGGCGAACTGAAGACCGATATCAAGGACCTGGGTGAGAGCTACGCGCTGGAGGCGGATCTCCCCGGCTTTAAGAAGGAAGACATTCACGTCGATGTGAAGGACAACACCCTGAGCATTACCGCCGAACGCCATTCCGAGTTTGAGCAGAAGGACAAGAAGAACAGCTACCTGCGCTGCGAGCGTTCCTTTGGCTCGTACAGCCGGAGCTTCGATGTCAGCGGCATCGACTGCGCGAATATCAAGGCCGCGTACAAAGACGGCGTTCTGACCTTGACCCTTCCGAAGCAGAAGAAGGAAGAGCCCACCGGCCGTCGCCTCGAGATCGAGTAAGCGCAATCGCCGGAGCCCTTGACATTTTCTGAAAATCGGATATACTAAACATAGCGAGGGTGCTACCGGCAAACAGGCAGTTCCCCTGGAATTTGGTTAAGAAGTAACCGTCATCTGTGGGAAGATTGGGCGGTTACTTCTTTTTGTTATTAACCTGAATAAAGAGGCTAATAATGCCGACGATGCGGATACCAAGCTGAATCATATCAGAATATGTAACCATCTGCCGCAGCCCCCTTTCTATAAGTCAGGGGGCAACAAAAAGAGGTGAGCCCCTGCTGACGCGAGGAGAGCCGCCCGCTTGCCGTTTATCGGTAGCACCAGTATGACAATACCATAATTTGTCGTAAATTGCAACTATGTTCCAGCACAAAAAATCCACCATTCGTTTTGGAATGGTGGATTTTTTATCAAAAGGCGCTGATCAGGCGCGGTGCAATTGCAATCAGACCCTGCAGGTCCAGCCGAAGGGATCGGGCTTTGTGCCCCACTGGATACCGGTCAGCTCGTCGTAGAGCTTTTGGGAAAGCGCACCGATCTGGTTGTGGTTGACCTCGTACTTGTCGTCGTTCCATGCAAGCTCGCCGATGGGGGAGATGACGGCCGCCGTGCCGACGCACCAGGCCTCTTCGAGCGTGCCGTTCTTCGCGGCCTCGAAGAGCTCGTCGACACTGAGAAGCCGCTCCTCGACCGGAACGCCCCAGCTCTTGAGAAGCTCAATGCACGACTTTCTCGTCACGCCGCGCAGGATCGAGCCCGTGAGCATCGGAGTGACGACGGTGCCATTGATCTTGAACATGACGTTCATGCCGCCGCCCTCTTCGACGTATTTGCGCTCCACACCATCGAGCCACAGCACCTGCGAATAGCCCTTTTCGATGGCCTTGTCGCCGGCGCGGTTGGCTGCCGCGTAGTTGCCGCCGCATTTTGCTTCGCCCGTGCCGCCGCGCACCGCGCGCACGTCCTCGGTCTCGACCATGATGGGAACGGGCTTGAGGCCGTCTGCAAAGTAGCTGCCGGACGGGGAGAGGATAACGGCAAACGTCGCCTCATGCACGCCGTGCAGCGCAAGCGTCGGGTCGGTCGAATACAGGAACGGGCGGATGTAAAGGGATGTGCCGGGGTCGGACGGAACCCAGCTGGCGTCCATTTTCACAAGCGCCTTGATGGCCTCCAGACCGTCTTCCTCGTCGATGCGCGGAAGGCCGAGGCGGTCGCACGAGCGGTTCAGGCGTGCGACGTTCTCCCACGGACGGAACAGCTGCACCTCGCCATCCGGGCGGCGATAGGCCTTGAGGCCCTCAAAGACCTCGGTGCCGTAGTGCAGAACGCTTGCCGCCGGGGACATGGAGATCGGGCCAAAGGGGACGATGCGGGCGTTGTGCCAGCCGTCTTTTTCCGTGTAATCCATGAGGAACATGTGGTCGGTGAAAACATTGCCGAAGCCAAGCTTGTCGGACGCGGGAAGCGTGCCGTGGTTCGGGTTGGGTGTGATGGTGATCTTCATATCAGAAACCTCCTTGGTAAAATGCAATGAAACGTATCAAAGTTCTTTCAAATGCTCCATGTTCGTGCGGATGCCCTCGCAGCAGGCGTGGAACGTCGCCTTTTCGTCGCCTGTCAGCGGAAGCTCGACAACCTCTTCGACGCCGTTTGCGCCGATGACGCACGGAACGCCTGCGAAGAGACCGGTTTCTCCATACTCGCCGCAGAGCTCGGCGCTTGCGGGCATGATGGCTTTTTCATCATGGAGCACAATGTGTGCCATGCGCGCAGCCGTCGTCGCGATGCCGTATTCGGTGCAGAACTTGCCGGAGAACGTGACCCAGCCGCCGCCGATGGACTCTTTTTGGAGCGCCGCCCGGTCAAAGCGGAAGCGCGCGTCCTTCTCGGCCCAAACGTCAAGCGGCATCCCGCGGAAGCTCACGCAGGACCACGGCGCAAACTGCTGGTTGCCGTGCTCGCCGAGCATGTAGCAGGTGATGGACTTATGGTCAACGCCGGTCTGCCGGGCAAGGGCGCTCAACAAGCGGGAGGTGTCAAGGCCCGTGCCTGTACCGAAGACTCTTCCTCTCGGAAGGCCGAGACCCAGGGCAAGCTCCCGCGTGACAATGTCGCAGGGGTTCGTGATGTTGATGAGCACGCCGTCAAAGCCCGAGGCCTTGATTTTGCCTGCGTAGCTGCGGACGGCGGGAACGGTGAAATCCATCTCGGTCAGCCGGTCGTGCGTCTCGCGCAGGAGCTCGATTTTGCCGACGCTGTTGACGATCACGTCACATTCGCCAAGATCCGCAAAATCGCCCGCGCGAACTGTCACCCGGTGCGGCAGATACGCCGCCGCGTCGCGGAGGTCCTGTACCTCACTGGCGAGCTTCTGCTCGTTTTTGTCGACCAGTACCAGCTCGTCCGCAATGCCCTGCACCGCGAGAGAGTAGGCGACGTGCGCGCCTACATGGCCAAGGCCGATAACACCAAGAACTCGTTTCTTACTCATATATAACGCATCCTTTCGTAAATCATTTCAAATGGAATCTGCCGCTCCGGCTTACATGCCGAAGTTCGGGAAGAGAACGCAGGTGTAGAGCATCGCGAGCACCATATACATGCACAGGATGATCGCAAACGCCTTGAGGGTCTTTTTCATAACGTCGCTCTCGTTGCCGATCTGGTCGACCGTAGCGCAGGCGGCGACGGTGTTGTTCGGGCAGATGAGGTTTCCGAGCGAAGCGCCCGCGTTCTGCCCCGCGAAGATCGTGATGGGGTTCATGGAGAGCGCTTCCGCCGCCTGCAGGTGCATATCGGCAAACATGATGTTCGAGCCAAGGCCCGTTCCGGTGATGAACGCGCCGCTCGAGCCGATCAGAACCGCCGCTGCCGGATAGAACTTGCCGACGACAGAAGCAATATCGGAGGCCAGCAGGTTCATCATACCCGTGCTGGGCGATTGCATGATGTAGGCCACAACCAGCAGGCTTCCCATTGTGACCAAAACCGGCGCCACATGGCCGACTGTGCGCTTGCAGACTGCGCTGTAGGTCTTCCGGCTCACACCGAGCGTTGCCGCGCCGAGCATGCCGCAAACAAGAATCACGAGATCGACCCAAAAGATGTAGCCGAATGTACACATGACCGCAAAGCCGTTGGGAACGACCGCCGGGAATCCGTACCGCACCAGCGGCAGCAGGACCAGCATGTAGATGTACGGAGACATTGCCTGAAAGGAGGAATACTTGCGCGCGCGCGCTTCTTCCTTGTTGCGGAACTCGTCCGGGGTCTTCATGCCGACGAGCTTCACGTACGCAACGGACAGCAGAATCGAGATGAGACCCGTGCCCATCGAGGTGACCTCTGCGCCCACGAAGTTGGAGAGCACGAACATCACAAGACAGGTCGACACGCCTGCAAACGTCAGATACGGGAGGATTCCCTTGAAGCCCTCCTTGCCGTAGGCCATCCAGACCATGATAAAGGGGATGATGAGAACGCCGAACATGTGGAACCGGCCGACCATCGCGGAGTTGAGCGCCACAGTCGATACGCCTGCGTCTACCAGAGCCGCGCCGCCGTTGATGGTGGTCAGGCCCGCGCCGCCCCAAGAGGCCGGGGTCGCGTCACCAAGCAGCGCAATTGCGATGGAGGTGACCGGGTCAAAGCCAAGGGCTACGAGGAACGGAGCTGCAATCGCCGCCGGAGCGCCTGCACCTGCTGCGCCCTCTAAGAAGATCGGGAGCATCATGCCGATGATGACGACCTGCACGCGGCGATCGTCGCTGATTCTCGCGATCGTGGACTTCACGTCCTCAATCGCGCCTGTCTCGCGCAGAAGATTCAAAATGACAAAGGCGCCGAAGACCATCAGCACGATCTTGAGGCCTTCTTTTAAGCCCTTCCAGACCAGCGGGTCATACGTTGCGACGTTTTCCTTGAACGTTGCGCCTGTGACGTTAAAATACGTAAAAGCCAGGATCAGCGTCCAGACCAGTGCGACCGGTGCGACCTTCTTGGCGGACTGATGGAACGCCAGAATGCCGACCAGAACGACGACGATGGGGCTGAGCGCCATTACAAAGTTGATGAATTCCATGGGGTAGTCTCTCTTTCGTTGGAATTTTTTTATCTTGTCCGCCTCCGATTGGCCGGACCGGAAGCGCAAAGATCACGAAAAAAGAGGCTCCGCCGAAACCGGCGAAGCCTCTTGGTGCTGCATCGTTTTCTGTGCGTATCAAACGCTCATGCGAACTGCGGCATGGATTGAAAGCTCGTCAGGTTCCGGGACTCCGCAAGGGGAAGTCGAATGGAAAGAAGGGAAATAAGCGCAAAAATGGACGCCAGTACGGCGTCCAGAATAATGATGATGGAATTGTTCTCAGAGCATGCGAAACGGGCACAGGAGCACTGCGCAAAACGAGCGGTATTCTGATGGTGCATTGCCGAATTATGCATCGCTCGTCATCCTTTCCGTAGGCCTTTCTGAGATGGTGCAAGAATACCACCGGCGCGGCCATTTTTCAAGAGAAAATTTCGCGATTGCAAAAAGATTGTGCCATGCGACAAAATTTCGCCGCCCGGAAGCAAAAAAGCTTGTCAAATCTACGAGCCCGGCTTCCGCTTTTTCATGGTATTTCCGGCATCTTCTTTTTGAAAGCGTCATTTCTTGGACACTTACGGGGCTGCTGCCCAATTTTGGGGCAATCGTCCGGCCTTTGCCCGTACCGATTTTGCGAAAAGCCTCTTATACTGAACCTGTAAGCACAAAAACAACGGGTTTTACAACGAAAGGACGGCTTTTATGACGCTCACCGATAAAATTTCTTACGCTGCCGAGCGCAAGGCGTTTGAGACGCTGCTGGATAACCTCATCAAAAAGGGACAGACGCATGACGCGTCGCAGGTCGCTTCCGATCTGGTCGCCATGGTGCAGCGGCTGCATGGCGACGTGTGGAGCGAGAAGTCCTTCCAGACGCTTCGCATGATCGCAAATGACCCGAACGGCAAATGGGCGCACTATACCCAGCGGCTGCTGCGGGATAACGACCCCTACATTCTCAAAACCTTCCTCACGAACGCCGTCTACGAGGGCGGCATCCGGGGCTATCATGTCGCGCAGGAAACCGCGGCAAAATACGATATCAACGTCCCGTGGCTCATTCTGATGGACCCGACCTCCGCGTGCAACATGCACTGTACCGGCTGCTGGGCGGCGGAATACGGCCACAAGCAGAGCCTCACGTTCGAGGAAATGGACAAGACGCTCACCGAGGCCAAGGCGCTCGGCACGCATGCGTGCCTGTTTACCGGCGGCGAGCCCCTGATGCGCAAAAAAGACATCATCCGGCTTTGCGAAAAGCACCGCGATATTGCCTTCCACGCCTTCACGAACGGCACGCTGATCGACGACGAGTTCTGCAAGGAGATGCTCCGCGTCGGAAACTTCTTTGTCTCCGTGAGCATCGAGGGCTTCGAGGAAGCAAACGACGGCCGCCGCGGCAACGGACACTTCCAGCGGGCGCTTGCCGCCATGGACCTCATGCGCAGCTACCGTATCCCGTTCGGCGTTTCCATCTGCTACACGAGCAGAAACTACCAGGTCGTCACGAGCGACGAATTTTTGAATCTTCTCATCTCCAAGGGCTGTGTCTTTGCGTGGTACTTCCACTATATGCCCGTCGGGCAGAACGCGGACACGTCGCTTCTTCTGAGCCCCGAGCAGCGGATTTATATGAAGAACCGCGTGCGCGAGATTCGCGGGGTCACGGGCGGAAAAGAGCTCTACTGCATCGATTTCCAGAACGACGGCGAGTTTGCCGGCGGCTGCGTGGCTGGCGGCAGGATCTACTGCCACATCAACGCCGCGGGCGACGTGGAGCCCTGCGTTTTCATTCACTATTCGAGCGCCAACATCAAGGAGCAGTCCTTCCTCGAGTGCCTCCAGCAGCCGCTGTTCAAGCTCTACCGCAAGGGACAGCCGTTCAACGACAATCATCTGCGCCCGTGTCCGATGCTCGAAAATCCGGAGCTGCTGCCGAAAATGGTAGCCGAGTCCGGCGCGCACTCCACAGACCTGGAAGCCCCGGAGACTGCCGAGCACCTGTGCGAAAAGTGCAGGGGCTACGCGGCATGCTGGAAGCCGACGGCAGAAGCACTCTGGCAGGCCGAGCATCCCGAACAGGTGTAACCCCTATTTACCCATACAACCCCTCATCATTTCTCTTCCTGACAGGAAACC
>OFMQ01000456.1_pt1 | contig 29575 bp, 22 predicted proteins | sample 1541851 | NCBI WGS metagenome assembly OFMQ01 (sample SAMN04209227, study PRJEB22552) | human gut metagenome | biome: gut; material: feces | host: Homo sapiens | place: USA: Oklahoma | reverse complement strand
ATCCCTTACCGCAACACGCCACACCTTATTATTATTGGCGGCAATAAGCAAGACAACCTCACGGCCATTAAACTCCCCCTCCAACCAATCATAAGTGCTATTATACTTAAACCCTTTGGCTTTCAACTTTTGTACCATTTCCGTTTTCGTCCCGTCCACAGGAATACCGAGAAACTGCGTCACGTCCTTCTGTGCGAAAGCGTACACGCCCAACATCAAAAACATCAAGAAAGAAAAACACCTCATTTTCATGATTTCCACATTTTAACTTTCCGCCCAACTCCCCTGCCGGAATCCATAAAAAGTTTGATTGTGTACATATACGAAAAAAGCGCGGGAGTCTGTACCTGTTGCTCGTTCCGCTACTCAAGGCTCTCGCATTGCCCATCACTGTCTGAACGAGCAACGCAGAAGCCCACGCCGATATGTTTATACATACGTCCCCTTTATCCATGCAAAACACACATGGATACAATAGGGGCTTATATAAAACACACCCACAGGGCATCTACCGTTGCTTTGTCTTCGACAGTGATTAGAACTTGCGAGATTCTGAGTAGCCAAAGAATCAAAGCGTCAAGTAAACGCCTTTCCACAATATATGTGTCCCCATTCCAACCGCCCTTTTTGTAAGGGCTTCGGCATGGCGACAAGGCAAAGATAAAGAAAAAACGTAAAAGCGGACTAAAAAGAATGAAAAAAATTCCTTTTCAAAGACAAAAATCAACCTCCGCAGAACGGAAAATCAATCTCAGCCGAACGATTTTTCAATCTCAGCCAAATGATTTTTCATTCTGCGGAAGAATTTCTCACGGATACAAAACCTTGTAAAACACATATTTATGTGTTTTCTAAAAAACATACAGCCATTAAGACACGGAAAGATGGATGGACATATCAAGATTCAGATGCAAAAACGCCGCATCCTCCTGTTTTTAAGGCATGCGGCGTTAGCCAATACGGTTGTATCCGAAAAACATAAACCGGATACTAACGAACGGTGCTTTTATTGTTTGGCATCATGAGAACGTTGTTTCCGAGACTCATTCAAAGCCCAAATAGCCAAAAGACCGATAAACAACAAAAAATAAATAAATGCCATAATCTCTTATTTCTTGCGGTAAGCTATCGTACCCGTGGCCTGGTTGGTAGGCATGACCAACACTTCGGCTATCTGGATATGCTCGGGCAAGGAAGCAGCGAAATAAACCACCTCGGCCACATCGTCGCCCGTGAGCGGACGAAGCCCTTCATACACGTTGTCGGCCGTAGCCTTATCGCCCCGGAAACGCACTACGGAGAAGTTCGTCTCCACCAATCCGGGCTTGACGTTCGTCACACGTATGGGAGTATCCACCAAATCTATACGCAAACCGTCCGACAAGGCCTTTACCGCCGCCTTGCAGGCACAGTACACGCTCCCGCCGGGATAAGCATAGTCTCCGGCAATGGACCCCATGTTAATGACGTGTCCCCTGCCCCGCTCCACCATGCCGGGCACCACGAGGCGCGTCATGGCCAAGAGGGCTTTCACGTTCGTGTCTATCACCACGTCCCACTCGTCGAGGCTTCCTTCATGTTCCTTGTCCACCCCGATGACCAGGCCGGCATTGTTCACCAACACGTCTATGGCCTTCCACTCTTCGGGAAGGGAATCCAAGGCAGCACGGGCTGCGGCACGGTCGCGCACGTCGAACGGCAACAGCCATACTTCGACCCCATATTTTTCTTCCAATTCGTCCTTTACGGCATTCAGTTTCTCCACGTTACGGCCATTCAGAATCAGCCGGTGTCCGTTCATGGCGAACTTGCGGGCGCATCCCTCTCCTATTCCCGAGGAAGCGCCGGTTATCAATACTGTCTTCTTTTCCATTGTCCTATTTTCCTGTTACGATACGTTTAATGTCATTCAATTTGTTCAGGGCTTCCACGGGCGTCAGGTTATTGATGTCGAGATGCAATATCTCGTCCCGGATTTGACACAGCACAGGGTCGTCCAGTTGGAAAAAACTGAGCTGCACACCGTTGTCCGCCTGCATGACCTGCTTTGCCCCACGGCTGTTTTTCATCACATCCTTGCTGTTGGCAGATTCCAGTTCCTTCAATATGGTATTCGCCCGCGACACGATGCTCTTCGGCATGCCGGCCAACTTGGCCACGTGGATACCGAAGGAGTGCTCGCTTCCGCCCCGTTCCAACTTACGCAGGAAGATGACTTTCTGGTCCACTTCGCGCACCGACACGTTATAGTTCTTCACGCGGGGATACAACTTCTCCATCTCGTTCAGCTCATGGTAATGCGTGGCGAAGAGCGTCCTTGCCCTCCCTTTTTTATTTTCATGGATATATTCCACGATAGCCCACGCGATGCTGATACCGTCGTACGTAGACGTGCCACGCCCTAATTCGTCGAAAAGCACCAAGCTGCGCGAGGATATGTTATTCAGGATATTGGCTGCCTCGTTCATTTCCACCATGAACGTACTCTGTCCGGATGCCAGGTCATCCGATGCCCCTACACGGGTAAAGATCCGATCCGAAAGTCCGATATTCGCACTCTGTGCCGGAACAAAACAGCCCACCTGTGCCATCAGGGCGATCAGAGCTGTCTGACGCATATAAGTGGATTTTCCTGCCATATTCGGTCCCGTGATAATGGAAATCCGGTTCTTTTTATCATCCAGATACGTGTCATTTGAAATGAACATATCATTCGGGATCATTTTTTCCACAACCGGATGTCTTCCTTCTTTGATATCAATAATTCCTTTTTCATTGATCTTCGGGCGTACATAATGATTCCGTTCTGCCACAAGTGCCAGAGAGGTAAATACATCCAGTCCTGCGACCGCCTTTGCCGTCTTCTGGATCCGCTCCACCTGGGCTGCGATCGTCTCTCTGACCTCACTGTAAAGTTCATACTCCAGTGCATACAGTTTATCTTCTGCCCCCAGGATCATATCTTCAAGTTCTTTTAATTCCGGAGTAATATAACGCTCCGCATTGGCAAGCGTCTGCTTGCGGGTATAATAATCCGGTACAAGATCTTTATAGGAATTTGTGACTTCCAGATAATATCCAAATACTTTATTATACTTGATCTTGAGATTTTTAATTCCGGTCTTTTCCCGTTCATCTTCCTCCAGCTTCGCAAGCCAGTCTTTTCCATCCGACTTGGCTCTCCGCAGCTTATCTACTTCTTCATTATACCCTTCCCGGATAATATTTCCCTCTTTCATTGCGATCGGAGGCTCTTCCCGGATCGCTTTCGTCACAAGATCGCACAGATCTTCCAGTGCGTCCAGATCTTCGTAGATCTCCTGCAGCAGAGGTACTTTCATCTCCTCTAAAATATAACGGATCGGTGGCAGCATCTCAAGAGAGCTTTTAAATGCCGTCAGATCCCTCGGATTTGCCGAACCATAGGTAATCTTCGTGATCAGACGTTCCAAATCATAAACCGGGGAAAGATATTCTCTGATCTCTTCCCGTGAAATCGCCTGTTCTTTTAATTCTTCCACCGCATCCAGCCTTCGGTTGATCTCATTTTTATCAATCAGAGGCTGCTCCACGAACTTTCGCAGGGTACGTGCTCCCATGGCGGTTCTCGTCTTATCCAGCACCCACAGAAGGGAACCTCTTTTCTGCTTTTCCCGGAGTGTCTCGCACAGCTCCAGATTTCTTCTTGTCGAGCTGTCCAGCATCATATATTTTCCCGTTACGTATGGAGTCAGATGCGTCAGGTTGGAAAGGGAATTTTTCTGCGTTTCCAGCAGATAAGTAAGTAATGCCCCTGCACTGATTACACCACAGTCATAATCCTCCAGCCCCAGTCCTGCAAAACTTGAAACCTTGAAATGCTCCAGCAGTTTCTCCCTGCACATGGCATCATCAAAATACCAGGAATCCAGAGAATAAATTGTAATCCCCAGTTTCTCTTTCATCGTATCCAGATCCATACCGCTCATATAAAAAGCCTCATTGCAGATGATCTCCGATGGAGAGAATTTATAAATCTCATCCATCAGCCTGCTGCCGTCCGGAAGTTCCGTCACAAAATAATCTCCTGTAGAAATATCTGCAATGGACACTCCGTACCGGTCTGCAATATAGACAATGCACATAATATAATTATTCTTCGTCTCATCCAGTGCCTGCGTATCCAGGTTCGTTCCCGGAGTTACGATCCGCACGACCTCACGCTTTACGATTCCCTTCGCCTGCTTTGGATCTTCCACCTGCTCACAGATTGCCACTTTGTATCCTTTGGCAACCAGCCTGTTCAGATATCCTTCCACCGCATGATAAGGGACTCCGCACATTGGGGCACGTTCTTCCTGCCCACAGTTTTTCCCGGTCAGTGTGATCTCCAGTTCTCTGGATGCAGTCAGTGCATCCTCAAAGAACATTTCATAAAAATCGCCTAAGCGATAGAAGAGAATGCAGTCCTGATACTGGGACTTGGTCTCCATATACTGCTTCATCATTGGTGTTAACTCAGCCACATTCAAACTCCTTCATCTGTAAAATCTATTTTTGCATACAAAATGCGGTCCAAACCATACCAGATGGTTTTTCCTGCACAGATAGCATCATAAAGTAAAAAAACCGGAAAGAAAACCCATTAAAAAATGGGTTCTTTCCGATGTATTATAGCATTTTTATCTTTTCTGTTCAACCTGCATTACATCATCTGCAATCTGTTCTGCAGTCAGATGATTTTCCAGCAGTATCTCTTTCACGTCATACCGGTCAATGAACTCTTTTTTCAATCCGTAGTTCAGAACCTTCATGTCACTGTCGCCATAGAAACGTGCGATCTTCTCTCCAAATCCACCATTGAGGATTCCATCTTCCAGCGTGACCACGATATCATGATCTTTCTTCAGTTCTTTCAGGAGTTCTTCATCCAGCCCTGTAATATAATATGGATTGATCACTGTCGGTACAGTTCCTGTCTTTTCCCCGATCAGGTCTGCTGCCTGTCCTGCAAGTCCGTAGAATGTTCCAAGTCCGATGACCGCAACTTTTGAACCTTTTCTCGTCACTTCATACTGATCCAGTCTTCTGAAATCCTTTTTCACTTCTTTTCCGTCTGAGATCATTGCACCACCCGGAAGTTTGATCGCAACCGGATACTCTGTCTGCTCCACGCTCCAGTCCAGCATGGCAAGATACTCTTCTTTTGTTGTCGGTGCAAGATAGACTAAATTCGGAATATTTCCAAGCATCGGCATATCCTGCAAACCTAAATGAGTCACATCATTCATTCCATAAACAGAACCTGCAAAAATCACGATCGTTGCCGGATTTTTATCAATGCATAAATCCTGGGAAATCTGGTCAAAAGTTCTCTGTATAAAGGAACTGTAAACTCCATACACCGGCTTCCCTCCGTTGGCTGCGATTCCTGAAGCAAGTGCCACGGCAGTCTCCTCCGCAATTCCCACATCCACGAACTGTCTTCCGGCTTCTTTTCTTTTATCTTCTGTAAATCCCATGACTGTCGGTGTTCCTGAAGTGATCGCAACAACCGTCGGATCTTCTTTCATCTTTTTCAGAAGATAATCTCTCGTCACAGAAGAGTAATCTTCTCCGTCTGCCGGATAAAGAGGCATTCCGGTCTTCAGATCAAACGGAGCATTATAATGCCACTGCTCCTTGTGCTGCTCTGCAGGGGCATATCCCTTTCCCTTCAGCGTATTGATATGAACGACCACTGCATGGTCTGTATCTTTTGCTTTCTGAAATGCCTCGATCAGAGCGGCTGTATTATTTCCTTCGTTTACATAAATATAATCCAGTCCCATTGCCCTGAACAGATTGCAGTCTGCCTTGCCGTCTGTCTCCCGCAGAAGTTTTAAATTCTGGTAAAGCCCTCCATGGTTCTCTGCTATGGACATATCATTGTCATTGACTACAATAATCAGGTTGCCACCAAGCTCTGCAGCATAATCCAGTCCTTCCAGTGCCTCTCCGCCACTCAGAGATCCGTCTCCGATGACTGCGATCACATTCCCTTTTTCGTCTTTCAGGTCTCTTCCCTTTGCAAGTCCGCAGGCAAGGCTGACCGAAGTAGAGGTATGACCTACCGTAAAGAAATCGTGTTCACTTTCACCCGGATTGGTATATCCCGATACATCATCATAATGTTCTTCATACAGATAGGCATCTTTTCTTCCCGTCAGCATCTTATGTGGATAGCTCTGGTGTGATACATCGTACACGATCTTGTCCTTTGGTGATTCAAATACATAATGCATTGCAATGGTTGCTTCTACCATACCAAAATTCGGTCCAAAATGTCCTCCATGCTTACTTGCCCTGACAAGCAGTGCCTGTCGTATTTCCTCTGCAAGAACCGGCAGTTCCTCCAATGTCAGTTTCTTTACATCAGCCGGTCCGTTGATCTTCTCAATATACATTTTCTAATTCTCCTCTTCTTTTTCCCAGGACAGGACTCCTGTCTCTACTGCTTTCTGATAACGTGATATTTTATATTTCAGCCGTTCCATCGTTGCATTGATCTGTCGCCGCTGTTCCTCCAGCACTTCATACTGTTCCTGTAAAAGATCTCTGCGTGCCTCGATCGTACTGTCCCCCATCTGGTACAGTCGCACATATTCGATCAGTGCCTCGATCTGGACACCGGCACTCCGCATACATACTGCCTGTTCTACCCAGCCCAGGTCTTTTTCCTGATAATCCCGGATTCCGCCCGGTGTACGCGGAACCGGCGGGATCAGACCGATCCTTTCATAATATCGCAGCGTATCCTGGGAAATCCCGTATTTTTCACTGACTTCCTTGATCGTCAACATCGATCACCTGCCCTTTCTTTTTTCACAAGAACTATAACACTTGGAGTCAGCTCCAGGTCAAGAGGATTTTTCTATTTTTCTTTTTTCATCCTGTTTCCTTTATATTGTCTGTTCTCTTTTTAAAAAGTTCCTATAAAATCCAACTCCGATCACAGAGGTAAGCAGCTCTGTTACCGGGAAAGTCAGCCAGAAATACTGCAAACCGAATCTTGAAAAAATATATCCCAGCGGCACAAAAAACAACACGGTTCTCACGATCGTCAGTACCGAACTCTTCACGGCATATCCGATTGCCTGGAAAAAGACCGGAAAGATCAGGGAAGTGACCATAAAAATAAAACTGATCCCGATGTAATGGAATCCGTTCGTTCCTATTGCAATCACCTCGCTGTCGCCGGAGAATACAGCCAGCATCTGTCCAGGCAGAAACTCAAAACACAAGGTACCAAGAAACATCAGACATTCTCCCATGATCAGAGAATCTTTCAATACAAGCCTGCACCTTTTTATATCCTTCGCTGCATAATTATAACTGATCACCGGAACAATGCAGGTCTGTAATGCTCCCAATGGAATAAAAAAGAAGGTCTGCCACTTATAATATAATCCCAGTGCGGTAACTGCCTGGTCTGAAAATCCCGCCAGGATCAGATTCAGTCCGAGAATGTAGAGCGTATAAGCTGACTGCATAATGATATTGGGGATTCCAAGCTGATAGATTCTTTTTATATAACCGGAATAGCAGGATCTCCTGGGCGGTCTGTACCACGCTTTTTTCATTACGATCAAGGCTGCCACGATCTGTCCTGACACCGTTGCCACTGCTGCACCGGAGATTCCCATTTCAGGCATTCCCAGCATTCCAAAGATCAGAAGCGGATCCAAAATGATATTGACGACTGCACCTGCGATCTGAGCGATCATTGGTGTCCTCATATCGCCCTCTGCCTGCAGGATCTTACTCCAGATTCCCTCCGTAAAAAGACCAATGCTGAAAAGACAGACGATCCTGCCGTATGCCACCACATCCCGGATCACTTCCGGGGAATCTGTTGACATACCGGCATATGCCGGCAGCGTAACATAGCAGACTGCTGCAAAAATAATCCACAGGATCAGTCCCAGCGGTGTACCAGTTCCCGCCACCTCTTCTGCTTTTTTCTTCTTTCCGATTCCAAGATAATACGCCATATCAGTATTGATACCGACTCCTGTTCCCACTCCCAGTGCGATCATGAGAAGCTGCACCGGATAGATGATCGACAATGCCGTAAGTCCGGTCTCCGAATACTTTCCTACAAAAAAACTGTCTACAATATTGTATAATGCCTGGATCAGTTGTGCCAGCATGACCGGTGGTGCAATTTTTAACAGGATCCTGCTGACCTTTTCTGTTCCGTAAAAATCTGATGTTTCCATAAAACCCTCTTTATTATTTAGCAAATCAAGTTTTCCTTCATTTACAATAGAATAACACAGATATTTATATTTTTAAATGTTGTGTGCGTTTTCATTTACTTTTATAAATATCTGTGTTACCAGTTGAAAGCATTTTTCAATTTTTATCTTATCTCTTATTCATACCGTAACGCGTCGATCGGGTTCATGTTGGCTGCTTTCACCGACGGAATCAGTCCGAAGATTACTCCGATCAGCGTAGAGAACAGGACTGCCACTACAATTGCTGTACCGCTGATCGCCACAGGCACAGCGGAAACTCCCGAGATAATATATGCCAGTGCGATTCCCACCGCAACACCGATGATTCCACCAAGCAGAGTCAGTACTGCTGCCTCTGTCAGGAACTGGAACAGGATTCTCCTTTTTCTTGCTCCCAGTGCCTTTTTAAGTCCGATCTCTCTTGTACGCTCTGTGACCGATACAAGCATGATATTCATAACTCCGATTCCTCCTACTAAAAGAGAAATACTGGCGATCCAGATCAACTGCTGGTTCGTCGAATTACTGATCTCCTGGATCTGAGTGGCCTGTTCCAGCAGATTTTCTCCTTTATATTTGATGGAATCATCGGATACAGACAGATAAGAATTAAGGACCTCTGCCGCATCTTCCCCCGCCTTTGTCATATCATCCGTCGATGTGGCACGTACTACCACATTCTGTGGTTCATCATACTGATACAGCGTCGGCCAGACTGTATCAGGGACGCAGACCATTCCACTTCCATCATTTGACATATAGCGATAATAATCATCCATGGAATTGATCACCGGCTGGGATGCCGCTTTTCTGGCAATCAGACCGATCACCGTAAACGGTTCTCCTTTCATTTCAATCGTCTTTCCGATCACATTCCCGTCCGGGAACAGATTGGATGCAGAAGTCTTGTCAAGCAGTGCAACTTTTCTGTTCTCCGAAAAATCTTTCTCTGAAAATCCACGTCCTTTTGTAATCTGATAACCATATACATCCAGATAATCAGAGTCTACTCCCATGATCGTTCCGTTGGAAAGGGACTGGGATCCGTTAAAGACTGCATCATATTCATTTCTTGTATAGTAGAGTGCTGCTGTCTCCACTGCATCAGATTCTTTTATTTCCTCCAGTACATCCTTACTGATCACCGGTACTCCGTCCGGGACATTTCCATAGCTCAGATCAATCGGCCATTCTCCCTGGTAAAGCTGGATATTCACTGCATTATTTCCTGCTCCTACCAGATTTTCCTTGATCTGTTCATTTGTCCCCTTGATTGTTGATACAATTGCAATGATCGAGCCGATTCCTATGATGATTCCAAGCATCGTCAGAGCAGATCTTAATTTGTGGTTCCAGATTCCCTGAAACGCAAGTCTGATATCTTCCAGCATAGAAATCCCCCCTTACTTATAATCATATAATGTATCTGTCGACTTTGTCTTCGCACCTTCCCGAACATCTCTTCCATATGGAAATGCAATCTCGTCATCCAGGCTCAGACCGGATACGATCTCCAGAGAACCGGATACATTTTTTCCAACTTCGACATACTGCTTTTTCAATTTTCCGTTATCACCCTTTTTATATACATAATATTGGTTTCCGTCTTCCCTGACAAACATCTGCTCAAGATAGATTTCATCCTCATCCTGGGAAGAAAGATCATCAATACTCAGATCTACTCCGTCTCCATTGGAAAGTTCCGCGTCCCCATGGATCACTGCTGTGAATGGATAATAAGAAAGATTTTCATTATTTCCGTCCGAATATCCTGTTAACGGCGAACTGCTGACTCCGCTGATCGTCGCCTCATAAGTCATCCCGCTGGTCCATGACGTAACAGTCACAGTCATTCCCTCTTTGATCTTATCAAATGCTGTCTCTGCCACACGCCCTGTCACATAAAATCCATCCTCACCTACAACACTGATGATCGGTGTATTTTCCAGTCTTGCTGTCTCTTCATCCGTCACCGATTTTACGGTTCCTTCCACTGTACTGGTTACGATCGCATTGTCTACCTTTTTTTTCAATTGCTTCAGTTCCAGTTCGGCTGTTCTCTGCTCCAGTTCCAGCTCTTTTAACCGTTCTTCCTTCTCCTGAATCTCTTTTGCCAGCTCTTCTTTTGTAGGTCCATCTGAAATTCCCGGATCATCCGGTTCAGATGGATCTTCCGGCTCGGACGGTGTATCCGGTTCGTCCGGTACATCCGGTTCAGATGGTGTGTCCGGCTGGTCTGGCTGAACCGGCTTGATGATCTGACCATTCTTTCCATCCAGTGTCCATTCATAAAGAATCCTGGTCGGATTATCCTTATCATCTACCACTTCAAATGTGCAGATTTCTCTATTTTCCAGCACTTTCAGCATAAACTGTGCATGAACCGTCACCCCAGGTGCACAGAGATACCGGTAAGGTTTTTCTTCTGTTCCGTCACCATCCTCATTGTACGGAACGGACTCTTCCGTAATCTTATCATAAATCTTTGTTCCCTTTAATTCTTCCGGGAAGGGTTTACCGGTCTCTTTTCCATCTGTCACCGTTGAATCCTGATCCGATCCTGCCGTTCCGGTATCCGTATTTCCTTCCCGAGCAGTCATATTCTGCCTCTGCACTGATGCTGTTGTCCTGCTCTTCCCTGTATCTGCGTTTACGACTGCATCTGTTCCTGCCGCACTGGCCTTCACAACTGTATTGGTCCCTGCTACATTTCCTTTTGCAACCGCTTTTGTCTCGGTTGCACTGGTTTTCACAACTGGATCTGCTCCTGTCGCATCGCCCTTTGCAACCGCTTTTGTTCCACGCAGTTGCTTCAGTTCTGCTTCAATATTCTTACGGTTTAAGGCAATTCCCTCAATCTCCATCTGCTTCATTTCTTTTTCCATCGTTGCCAGAGTTGTATCATAAGCAACCAGACGATCCCCGATCTTAACCGTATCTCCGGCTTTAACATAGACTTCTTTCACAGTAAGAGAGTCATCATAATAGATATCCTGGTTCATATTCGTTGTTACAGTTCCGTAATCAGAGATTTCAGAACCGCTGGACCAGCCACCGGAATTCATATTACTGACAGGAGCTACTTTTACCGCTTTTCCGCTTCCCTGCACAGCCGCAACAATGATCCCGGTCAACAGGACTGCTGCCGCAATGCCGGAAACCGAACCGATCAGGATCTTTTTCTTATTCTTTTCCATTCTCCTGCTCCTCTCCGTCCTTCAATCTTCCATCTTTGATCATCACCATCCGGTCAGCACACCCTGCGATCTGTGCATCATGTGTGATCATCAGCACTGTCATTCCTTCCTGATTCAGTTCTGAAAATAATTCCATGATCTGCCGTCCCGAAACCGAATCCAACGCTCCCGTAGGCTCATCTGCCAGCAGAAGATCAGGGCCGGTAACGATTGCTCTTGCGATGGCCACACGCTGCTTCTGTCCTCCTGATAACTGCGTCGGTCTGAAATCCAGGCGATCCCCAAGTCCGACCCGTTCCAGTGCTGCCTTCGCCCGCTCCATCCGCTCTTTTTTGGATACATTGGAATAAAGAAGTGGCAGTGCCACATTATCCAGTGCTGTCTGTTTTGGCAGCAGATTAAATGTCTGAAAGACAAATCCAATGGAGCGGTTTCTGATCTGTGCCATTGTCCGGTCGTCAAAATCTTTCAGGTCTGTCCCGTTGAGCTGATAGACCCCGGAACTTGCCACATCAAGACATCCGATGATATTCATCAGAGTCGTCTTTCCTGAACCCGAAGGTCCCATGATCGCAACATATTCTCCGCGTTCTACCTGAAAGCAGATATCTTTCAAAACAGGGACTGTCAGTTTGTCCTGAACGTAATCTTTATATATATGTTCTAACTTCAGAAGCATTATTCGTCCTCCATTCCTCCATCTTTCTGCAGATTTTCAGATGTCCCGTCTTCCGGTTCTGCCTCTGCTCCATCTTCCGGCTCTGTTCCTGCAGTTCCATTCGGTTCATCTTCACTGATTCCACTTTCATTATTCACTGCCGTATTTTTTACAACCGCTGCACCTTTTTTGCAATCTTCGCTTGGCCACACGATATAATCCGTATTCTTCAGTCCGTCCAGTACTTCCCAGGTATCCATATCCTCATTTTTCTCACCCAGTTTGATCTCTCTCTTTTCAAGGCGGTCATTCTTGCCTGCCACCCATACATACGGAGCATCAGAATCTGCATCTACGATATAGGAACTCATCAGCCACATACCAGAATCTGTCTCACTTCCTGTTCCGGGTTCAACATAGACGTGCTGTCCGAGCATCAGCCCTTCACTTTTCTCCAGTGTCACGTAAAATGGATATTTCGTTGCCTGCTGGGAACTGTCAGAACCGGAATAATAGCTGTTCTGAGAACCACTCTCCGGCTTTTCCGTATCAATAGAATCCACTGTTCCCTTCCATATCTGCGTCTCATCCACTCTTGAACGAATCGTCACTTCCATTCCCGGTGAAAGATTTCCAATATTCTGCTCGCTGATCTTTCCTTTGATCCGGTATTTTCCTGTAGAAAGAATACTCATAAACGGTTTCTTTTCTCCGGTAACATCATCATATCCCTGCTCCTCGTTAATTTCCTGAACGATTCCTGAAATCGTAGATGTCACAACAGAAGATTCCAGGTTCTTTTTCATACGGTTTACTTCCAGTTCTTTTACTTTATAATTGTATTCTTCCTGCTTCACATTGGTCTGAAGTTCCTGGATCTGAGTCGTATAAGATAACTGCTCACTGGCCGGGGCATTCTTTTTCTCCGCTGTCAGGGTCGCAATCTGGTTATTCAGGTTGCTGATACTGTTATTGATCTTATCCAGCTCCAGATTTCTCTGTTCCAGTGTCATCGCAAGCTCTTCTGTATCGAACTCATACAGCTTTGTCCCAGGCTTTACTTCCTGCCCCTTCTCCACAAAAATCTCTTTTACTTTCTGATCATCTGAAAGCGTCAGTTTCAGAGTATCCTGTGCCTCCACAACGCCGGAAAACCGGTTCTGAGTCCCCAGTCCTGTTCCCGTCAGCATACCGACGGAATCTGCATACAGCACATCTTCTCCGTTCCCGCTTCCTTTTCCGGTCACTGCCCTGATCACCAGAATCACGACCAGAAGTACTGCCAGTATGATCCCCGCTATTATCAGCATCTTTTTCTGCTTCAGGCTCAATTTCTTTTCTTTCACTTGCCTTTCCCTCCTTTTAAGATCACAGCCATTCCCAGGATCTGTTAGTTTCAGTATATCTTATCTCCCCTGTAAAATCACTTGAAGAATTTCTTAATTTTCTCCGCTGACTCTTAATTTTTTCATTGTCTGCGTAAAGATAAAAAACTCCTTCCGGAAATATCGTAACATCAGTTTCTGACATTTCCAAAAGGAGTTTCTCATCATTTACCGGACTTCCCCTCATCCGGACAATCTCTTAAAAGCAGAGCATTTTATCTCTTTTTTTCTTCCTCCGGCAGTTCTTTGCGGATCTCTTTTGTACGGATTTCTTTACAGATCGCATCAATAAATTCATCCAGGGATTTTGTTCCTTCATTTCCTGCAAACCGGCTTCTGACAGATACGGTTCCATCTGCCTCTTCCTGCTGTCCTACAACCAACATATACGGAAGTTTATCCAGTCTTGCTTCGCGGATCTTGAATCCGATCTTTTCTGAACGGTTATCTACCGTCACATCAATATCATTCTTTTTCAGTTCTGCACATACTTTATTTGCATACTCCTCATACTTTTCAGAAATAGGAAGTACACGCACCTGCTCCGGGCATAACCAGGTCGGGAACTTTCCGGCATACTTCTCGATCAGCCATGCAAGTGTTCTCTCATAGCATCCCATGGAAGTTCTGTGAATGATATACGGACGTACTTTATCTCCGTTCTGATCGATATAATACAGATCAAAGTTTTCAGCGATTGCACAGTCAAGCTGGATCGTGATCATTGTATCTTCTTTGCCATATACGTTCTTTGCCTGAATGTCGATCTTCGGACCATAGAAAGCTGCTTCTCCGTCAGCCTCTACAAATGGAACGCCCTTTTCACGCAGTACTTCACGCAGTGCTTCCTGGGTTCTGTTCCAGTAATCCTCATCCCCAAGATATTTCTTTTTATTTGCCGGATCCCATTTTGACAGACGGTAGGTCACATCATCCTGAAGTCCCAGCGTCGATAATACATAATAAGCAAGATCAAAGCAGTTCTTCAGCTCTTCCTCTGCCTGATCCGGACGGATTACATTATGTGCCTCTGTGATCGTAAACTGACGGACACGTGTCAGTCCGTGCATCTCACCTGAATCCTCGGAACGGAACAGTGTAGATGTCTCACCGTAGCGAAGTGGCAGATCACGGTAGCTGTGCTGCTCTGCTTTGTATACATAATACTGGAATGGACATGTCATCGGACGAAGAGCAAATACTTCTTTATCTTTCTCCTCATCTCCTAAAACGAACATTCCTTCTTTATAGTGATCCCAGTGTCCGGAAATCTTATAAAGATCGCTCTTTGCCATAAGTGGTGTCTTTGTACGGATATATCCACGTTTTGCCTCTTCATCTTCAATCCAACGCTGCAGTTCCTGCATGATAATAACACCGTTTGGCATGATCAGCGGAAGTCCCTGTCCGATTACATCTACAGTTGTGAAAAGCTTCATCTCACGGCCAAGTTTGTTATGATCACGTTTCTTTGCTTCCTCTAACTGTGTCAGATGCTCTTTCAGTTCATCCTTTGTTGCATAAGCCGTACCGTAGATACGTGTCAGCATATGTTTGTTCTCATCACCTCTCCAGTAAGCTCCTGAAGATGATAACAGCTTGAATGCTTTGATTCCCTTTGTGCTCATCAGGTGCGGGCCTGCACATAAGTCAACCCAGTCTCCCTGAGAATAGAAGGAAATCTCTTCTCCTTCCGGAAGATCCTCAATCAGTTCAACCTTGTATGGCTCATTTTTCTCTTTGAAAAATGCGATCGCATCCTCTCTTGATTTTGTAAATCTTTCGATCTTTGCCCCCTTCTTGATGATCTTCTTCATCTCTTTCTCGATAGCGTCAAGGTCATCTCTTGAAAATGACTGACATTCGAAATCATAGTAAAATCCTGTATCAATAGAAGGTCCGATTGCAACCTTTGCCTCTGGGAAAAGTGTCTGAACAGCTTCTGCCATTACATGAGATGCTGTGTGACGAAGTACTGCCAATCCTTTCTCATCTCTTGCTGTAAGGATGTTCAGTTCACAGTCTTTATCAAGAACTGTACGAAGGTCTACAACCTCTCCATCTACTTCTCCTGCACAGGCTGCGCGTGCAAGTCCTTCACTGATGTCAAATGCAACGTCGATTACTGACTTTGCTTCTGAATATTCTTTTTTTGATCCATCTTTTAATGTAATAATCATTTTCGCTTCCTCCTATTTTCTTCAAGTAACTATGCATGCTTTCATTCGGGGATTCTATGGAAAAAGAAAAGACTCTATCTATTCCCTGCACTCACATGCAAGGGACGGATAAAGTCTGATTATCAATTACTTTACTATCCGCGGTTCCACCCTTTTTGTTTTCAAGATCACAGCAAATGTACTGCTTTAAAACCACTTCATTCATGATTATAACGGAATCACCGGACCGGATTGGGGCCACTCAGAGGTAGTCTTCAAATGATTCCTGCTAAGATACTTCCAGCAAATGTATCTCTCTCTGTAACATTCCACATCCTACTCGTCTCGTCATCGTGTTATCGGCTAAGAACTATGTTGCTTTATAATCCTTAACTTCTTCTGACCATCATTATAGCATTCAATCGAGGATTGTCAACGTTATTTTTACAGTTTTTTCAGTTTTTTAAATGATACTCAATTGAAAAGTTAAATTCCACCCCTCTATGGAATTTAATCCTGCAAAACGTTGCACTTCTAAAGGTGGAATTTAATTCTTCCTATTTTTCCCTTATAATTCTTTATACAAACATGGTGATTCCTCCCAGCGGTAAGGAGACCATTATGAATAAACAAAAACATTTAAATCTGGAAGCAAGAATCCTCATTGAAACCATGCTCAACGAACACCATAGTTTTAAGTCTATTGCCCGAGAACTCGGCAAAGACTGCACTACGATTTCAAAAGAGATTAAAGCGCATATCTGCTTTGAGAAAACCGGCGCTTTAGGCAGATCTTTCAACGACTGCCGTGTTGCTTTCCTGCATCAGTGTTCCCTGCAGAAGTTTTGCCAGCACTGCGCCTACTCGAATAACAAACCGTGCTGGACTTGCGGCAGGTGTACTTCCTCCTGCATCTCTTACGAAAAATATATTTGCCCTAAGCTCTCCAAACCTCCCTATGTCTGTAATGGCTGTCAGCAGCGTACTAGGTGTTCTCTCGAAAAACGTCTTTACAAGGCATCTTATGCTCAGAAGGAATATGAACAGGTCAGAAGTGAATCCCGTTCTGGGTTTGCCCTTTCTGAAGCGGAACTTAAGCAGCTCGATGATGTGGTATCTCCTCTCCTCAAAAAAGGGCAGTCCCTTCATCACATTGCGGTACATCATGCTGACGAACTTATGAAGTCAGAACGAACACTGTATACTTACACAAACAACGGGCTATTCACTGCCAGAAATATCGATATGCCACGCACCATACGCATGCGTCCAAGAAAAAATGTTTCTTCTAAACTGAAAGTGGATAAATCCTGCCGTATCGGACGTGATTTTCATTGTTTTGAAATATACATGGCTGAACATCCGGATGCTTCTGTCAGACAGCTTGATTCTGTAGAAGGTATAAAAGGCGGAGCGGTTCTTCTCACTATTCATTTCGTGGAACAACAACTACAGCTTGCTTTTCTCCGCCAGCATAATGACTCTCAATCTGTCATTGACATTTTTGACCGTCTCTATTTTGAATTGAGGATGGATATTTTCATTGAACTTTTTCCTGTTCTTTTAGCGGATAACGGCAGTGAATTTTCAAACCCTTCTGCTATCGAACTGGATGCACAGGGAAACCCTCGAACCAGGATGTTCTATTGTAATCCCAGCGCACCTTACCAGAAAGGAAGCTGTGAAAACAACCACGAACTGATTCGAAGAATCATTCCAAAAGGTACTGACCTTGGACGATACTCACAGGAGCAGATTGATTTCATGATGAGCCACATCAACTCCTACTCTCGGAAGAAGCTCGGAAACAAAAGTCCTTATGAAGTTTTCGAGTTTCAATACGGTAGAAAAATTTTAGATGCATTTCATCTGCAGAAAATTCCTGCTGACGAAATCATCCTTAGTCCTGAATTATTAAAATAAACTAAATCTAAAAAAGCTGGGCAGGAAATCTATACCGCCATCATCGCAGAACATCCCCCAGAGGTGGAATTTACTCCTTCCAAAAAATCACACGTAAATTCGACTTCTGCTCGGCATGCAAAAAAATCCCCAAAACCACAGCTTTTCCTTTTATTTTAACTCTGATTTCGAGGATTTCATATACAAGATTCATATTTTTCCCGTTTGCACGGAATTTAATTCTGCAAAGTAGAATTTACCTTTGCAAGGTGGATTTTACTTTTTCAATTCACCAAAAAAAGGAAAGAATCCCTTCTTCGGACAATTCTTTCCTTTTCTTTTTGTTTTATTATCTTTTCATTATACCAGACGGTACCCTTCTGCATTACTCCGTCGCCATCAAATATATAAGATTTATTTCCTATTTTGTAGATATCAGCTGTAACAACTTTTATTTGGAGAAGAAGGTTTTTATATCTTCTAAATCGAACTATCGTCCTATTGTCATGTCCATTTCCCTCTTATCCAAAATCGGAATTTTCTATAAAGCAAAAAGAGGGCAGAAAAACGAGAATCATCTCTATTTTTCCGTCCTCTGATTTAATTCAAATACTTACTTATATATTAATTATCTCTCTTTTACCTGTTCACCATTTGCAATGATTACATCTAGTTCTGCATATCCCCCATTCTCAATTCAATTGTTCACCTTCCGGCAACACTCCGCCTTCTTCTACAATGTTTGCCAGATCAATAATATTCTGCACAGAAGATTCAACCGGCTCCATAATAAAGAGTTCTGTATCACCACTAGAATAACAAATTCCAGTTGTATTCGTACCTTCCGCTGCTACAGACTGAATCGTCCATGCCGGATTATTACTTAACTGATATTTAATCAACGCATTAATCTCTTCCTGAGACATATTGGTCTCTATATCTTTACTCACCTGTTCCATAATAGCATTCGCTTTCAAGAGCATAGTCGGTGACAAACACTTCTTCAACATAGCAGTAATAACTGCCTGCTGATCTTTTCCTCTCTGGTTGTCTCCGCCTGGAACATTATGTCTCTCTCTACAGAAAGCAAGTGCTTCTTCACCATTGAAGTGATTATATCCTTCTTGCACATCCATTACATGTTCAGAATCTTCACTTGTTGTAAACTCATACTCTGAATATTCATCAATTCCTCCAAGTGTATCTACAATGTCAATCATAGATGTGAAATTCAATCTCGCATAATAATTAATATCTGTCTCATATAATTCACCCAAGGTTCTCATAGATGCATCTATACCATAGATTCCCGCATGTGTTAACTTATCTCTCTGTCCTCCTGAAACTCCCGGAATAGGAACATAATAATCACGCGGTGTTGTTACAAGTAATATCTGATGTGTCTGCGGGTTCACAACTGCAATAATATTCACATCACTTCGGCTTGTTTCTGATACATCACCATAAACATCAATACCACTGATATAAACTGTAAATGGTTCTTTTATAATACTGTCATCTGTTGCCATAGTATCCTTGTTTCCCAACTTCAATTCCACACGGATATTAAATGTGTATAATACCTTTGCTTTTTCGCTATAACCGTCTACTGTTTCTTCCATCAGACTTGTATATGCACTGTTATAAATGATTGCATCACAATCTCCATCAATCAAAGCCTGTGCCTGATCCTGAACAGAATCGTATTCTTTCACTTCGATCGTATCAACGCCGATCTGCTTTTCAATATCAGTTACAGCTGTCTGTATATTGTCAGCACCTTTCTCAAACTGTACACCATACGTATAGTTTGCCGCATCTTCTATTGTCTCTGCCGAATCATCCGCTCGCACTGCAACAACCATCTTATCCACTTTATAGTTGCTGCCTGTGATCTTCCCAATCATATTATTAGCCTGAGCGACATAATAACTTCCAGTAAACATCACAACTGCCATAAGTAAACTGAACACTTTTCCCAAAGTACCCCGTTTTCTCCTTGCCGCCTGTGAATTCAGTGTCACACACCATAAGAAAAACAGTATTGCTGCTACCAGTATCAGATACTTATCCGGAATCATTCCCAACAAATACAATACCGCCATTAAGGCTATACTGGCAATCGTCTGAAGAATGATACACAAAGTTCCCAATTTATTACTTCCCGATCTGCGGGAATACTTATTTGTACTTTTCTTTCTGCGTGCAGAATTGCCAGCAGATCCTTTTCGTTTTGCCATCTTACATCCCTTTTCTCAAATTAGAACAATTTTGACGGGTAAACTCCTTTTTCAATCAATCCACGAAGTGCTGCTGTTACAGATTCTTTGTCTTCTTTATATGTCACACCAAACCACTGATCATGTGACTGCAGTACTTTTACTTCCAGTTTTCCATCATTTAACAGATCTCCAATCATTGTCGGAAGCAGGTATTCTGCTTTTAGATCTGTACTTTCTGTTTTCTCAAGGAACTTTTCAAATCCTGTCTTAAGAATCTCAAAAAATTCAGGTGTAATTCCCCACATATTCATAGATACCGGTGAATCAATGTCAAGGAATACATCTCCATCCTCTTTATGGATTACGGCTTTTCCATCTTCTTTTTCGATGTTATGTGTCTCTTCAATGTCTGCAAGCATACCATGTCCGTCTACTTTGCACACGCCTCTGGTCACACCGCCATTGTCACTCAATGTATTTTTTAATACAAAGCTGACCATACAAATCTGCATTATATCAGTAGACGGGAGGTTTGTCAAATAACTGTATGCCTCTTTAAATGCTTCTTTTCCATAATAATCATCTGCATTGATTACAAGGAATGGAGCATCCACCACATCTTTACAGCAAAGAATTGCCTGACCTGTTCCCCAAGGTTTTGTTCTTCCTGTGAATTTTCCGCTGAATTTTTCCGGAATATCATCAAGCTCTTGAAATGCATATGCTACTTCTACTTCTTTTTCAATACGGTTGCCAATGATCTCTTTGAAATCTTTCTCGAGATCTTTGCGGATAACGAATACAACTTTGTCAAACCCTGCTTCTAATGCATCATAGATGGAGTAGTCCATGATAATCTCTCCATTTGGTCCAATCGGAGCCAACTGCTTGATTCCGCCTCCAAAACGACTTCCAATGCCTGCCGCCATGATTACCAATGTTGCTTTGCTCATTTCTTTTTCCTCCTAATGTCTCTTCACTGTTACAATATACCGGTTTATAAACACCACTTATTCTCCCAATCCATCTTTCACAAGTTGAATCATGTCTGAAAGTGCTGTTTCTTCGTCTTCTCCTTCACAAATAATTGTAATCTCATCTCCGCTTTTTATACATGCTCCCAGTACGCTTAATACACTTTTAGCATTTGCATTCACTTCTTCATTTTTCTTCTTCTTGTATACGGTGATCTTGCTCTTGTACTGCATTGCAGTTTTACAAAACAATCCTGCCGGTCTTAGATGAAGTCCTGTCGGATTTTTGATCACTACTTTATCGCTTACCATGTTATTCTCCTATTCTATCTCTCTGATAGTTGGAAGTTTTAACTCCAATATCATATAATATGCATCGAAAACTGTCAATGCCAGCCTTCTTAATTCTTTTTTAATTTAGACCTGTATTTTTTTAATTAATATGAAGTATCATTAATTTGTCTCAGCGTCATTTTTCGGTTGTTCATCCTCTGTTGATTCTTTTTCAGTCAATGTAAGCTGCACTGTCACTGGTTTTGTCAATGTCACTCCATCCGGAAGGTCTACTTCTACCGGTATGTCAAAAGTGCCTTCCTTCGTGTAATTCTGGAGGTTTACCGATACTGCATTGCTGATATCCAGACTATCCAGCGTGTCTTTCTCGCCCTGGAATACAAGCGTTACCTCAGCATCTGGCTCATAACTCACCTGAAGATTTTTTGCCAGATAATTCTGTTTGATGGATGCAACCATAAACTCAATTGTTCGATTTCCCAACTGTTCAATCATTGCAGTTGCTATAACCTTTCCTGATGCACCTTCAATCAGTTCTACACCTTCCGGCAGATAATCCGTAATGTCAAATGCTTTCTCTATCTTCTCTGTTGCCCCATCAATAGACAATTCAGATGCTGGAATATCGATACTTTCAATCTTGGATAAGGCATCTTCTTTTCCGCAAACCTGCACGCTCGCCGGTTCGCTCGAACAACCGAGATATTCATATCCATCTGCCGGTGTTCCAGATGCTTCAAATTTCAACGGAACCGTCTTGATCCTCATCACTTTCACATCTACAGTGATTCCATCTTCTCCAAGATTATTACTTAACTGTCCCTGATTGATTACATTTCCCGATGCATCATATAAAACAAGTTCTGCTGTAAGTTCTTCATCTTTTGAAATTCCATCTACATTAATCTTCGCTACGGCTTTATCAATTGATTTTACTGTGGATTCTGCTCCTGTAATCGTTATCTTTTCCGGATTAACTTTCATCTCTCCAATCTGATAACCGTCACGCTGCGTTCCTGTTGTGCTAACAGTCAGTGTAAATACATTCTTACCTGTCGGTTCTGTCTTAATCTGTATGTTTTTTGGAACAGACTCTGCCGACTGATAAGATCCACTATACTTTGGAATTGATACTGAAATTGGTATCAACCCTGTCCTGGAATCCATTTCTTTAATATCCGCAGTAGCCACAATATCATCCGACTTAATCTGTTGAATCACTGAACGTTTTGCATAAACAACTACGTTTACATTCTGATCATCTAAAACCGTATAAACTTCCCCACCCTGTGTAATCACATCATCGTTCGCTATCGTAACTTTGATGTTTGTATAAGTTGATTTCGTAACCGGATTAGCAACATTCGCAACAATCAGCCAAAGAAATGCTGCAAAAACAAATGCAATAATCTTAAGCGGAAGATTCGTTGTCAATTTGTATTTTTTCATGATCTGTGCCATCCTTTCCGCATAGAAAACTTGTTCTTTGTCTCTGTCTTTCTATACTGAATCTGGCTTAACTGACTCCGAAGTTCTTCTGCGTTAATAGCTCGAAGCAATCGTCCTCCGGAAGCCACAGAAACAAGTCCCGTTTCTTCTGAAACAACAATCACAAGAGCATCGCAAACCTCGCTCATTCCCAATGCCGCACGATGCCTTGTTCCCAGATCTTTACTGATTGTCATGTTATCTGAAAGTGGCAGATAGCATGTTGCTGATGTAATTCTGTCCCCTCTGATAATAACCGCGCCATCATGAAGTGGGGTGTTGTGTTCAAAAATATTGATCAGCACCTGAGAAGACACTTTACAATCAAGCTCTATCCCTGTCATTTCATACTCTGTCAACTGAATCACCTGCTCTACTACGATCAGTGCTCCTGTACATACGCTTCCCATGGCATAACAAGCTCTTACAATACTATCCAGTGTTTCATCCGAAAACCTCTGATTTTCTTTATTTTTATCGAACGGATTAATGTTACTAAATAAATTCTTTTCTCCCAGCTTCTCCAATGCCCGTCTAAGTTCTGGCTGAAAAACAACAATTGCTGCAATCGCTAATACATTAATTGACTCTTTTGCCAGATACAAGATCGTATTCATTTGAAAAAGCCATGCCAGAAGAATAAATCCCCCCAGCATAAGCATTCCTCGCAGAAGCATCCAGGCTTTTGTGTTCTTGATCCAGAGCATGATTTCATAGACAATAATCGTCACAATCAGAATCTCTATGATATCTTTTATCTGTATATGTGGAAAATACATTCCATTTGAATAATTTCTTATAAAATTCTGAATCCACTCTATCATCTCAAGTCTCACCACCTTATGTAATCACTCGTTGTTATGCACTCTTGCATCTTTTGCTCTGTCGATCACTCTTTTTTCTCTTCATTCTGATCCAGACCCAGTTCCTTGCTCAGACTTCTTGTTAAAAGAATGTCTTCCGTCATCTTTGAATCATTAAAAATTGCTGTCTGTGTAAAATCAGGCTCTTCTTTCAATTGTTCTGCTCGGTTTCCGATCTCTTTCTTTTCAATCTTTTTCAAATCAGATACCTCTGATGCAGCAACATTGCTTTCTCTCTCTGAGATATCCAGCATCTCCGATTCCTGTTCCTGATGTTCTGTAATATGTTTCACTTGCTTCTCAGGCATCTGAACTCCTACTTTCGGAACTGCCTTTACATAATAATAGTATTCGTCATCTTCAAACTGAACATTCTCTGTTCTTGAATAATCCACAGAGAAAAAAATAACTTCAAGGAACAATCCTATTACAACACCAAGAATCCCACTGAAAATCATCATCGTATAAGACATGTGAAGTCCAAGAGAAATATTTCCCGATGCACCTACGATCACACAAACTGCTGCTCCTGTTGCTGATGCTATCTTCCAGGAATGATCGACTGCCCGATTTTTAATTCCGTTCACTACCAGTATTCCAATCACTACTGCAAACAGCATAACCCACATCTCTTGATAGCCTACAAACTGTTTTGTAAAATTGGTTAAAGTACTGATCATTGTTGTTCCATCTGTACCTTTCAATGCTGTTGCAGAAGCTTTGATCAGGTAAAGCAGATAATAAACAAGGATTCCGCAGGATGCAGGAACAATCCATACTGTAGTACCTAACAGCCCAAATATAACCGGAATCACCAGTGGTATTTTCATGCCGAAAGCTACTACCGTCAGCAGAATCAGCCAGCTCTTCTCCGGGGTAAATCGAAAGTAGAAAATATACATTAACAAAAACAGTATCACCGTAACTCCGGCTATTGGCATAGATAATGTATATAAATGAGCCACTATTAACACAGTTGCTGCTGCCGTCATTACTGCCAGAGGGAGAAATGTACAGACTACTGCTAAGCCAACAGTACAAAGAACAGATGATGCCATCTTCATAAATCCAATATTAGAATTGATCAGGTTAAACACCAAAAGTGCAAGCAAAAACTGTGCTCCCTTTCGAACTAAGAGAGAGTGAGAAACATAAATCTGCTTAAATCTTTCTCTAAGAACCAATAAATTGTTCATTGTTCATTCTTCTCCTTTTTACACATCTTCTCTAAACGGGACAAATTACGATAATAACGTTTTACATTCTGTTTGGCAACTGCATGTTTTCTCTTATAAAAACTATTTGCGCAAACCCCATATATAACCAAAAGAACTATATAACCTGCAATTGCTGCAATCAAGAGAACGAATAGTTTTAAAATTGTCAGATCAGCAGATAAACTATCACTTGAATAAATGCAGAAACTAACGAACAAAATTGCATAACCTATTGTTACCCATATCAATGTAATCCATCTCTTAAGACTTGCATAATCTTTTCTGTAATAATCGGCAATTTTAAAATCATCTTTGTGATTCTTCTCATATATCGACATTTTTGTCATTAAACGAATCCTGTCTTTATCTAACATATCCGACATTCACCTTTCAAGATTTCTCTCCTAAGTATACCATATGTTCAGATACCTTGTCCAATGCTTAGAGTCAAAAAGTAGACATTTTCAACACCTGCTTTTTTCAGGATTCCTGCAGCACGTTCTATTGTACTTCCGGTTGTGTAAATATCATCAATCAGAAGAATGTTCTGGCGTGGATTCCACGATTTTGAAACCGCAAATGCCCCCTTCAGATTTCTGTGTCTCTGCTCCCCGTTCATTTCCTTTAAAGGCCGGGTTTTCTTAATCCGATATAAAACATCTTTTTCCATAGGAATTCCCATACATTCTGATAACTGCTTTGCTAAAAGTTCTGCCTGATTATATCCTCGTTTTCTCATTTTCGATCTATGTAATGGAATTGGAATAATTGCCTGGATCCCCCATCTTCGAATCTGAAATTCAAACTCATCTGCCAGCTCTTTCCCAAAGATTTCCGCATAATATCGCTTGTTGTGATATTTCAACCGATATACTGAATTTGAAACCGGCGGAATGTGAACCCATAGGCTGCGTCCTTGTTCATAATTACTTTTTCTTCTTTCACAATCCCTGCAATACTCTTTCGTTTCATCCTCCAATGGCTTTCCACAATGGATACATTTTATTTTTCCCACCTTAACAACCTGTTTTCTACAGTCATCGCAAATACCTTTTGAGCTGATTCCCTGACAAAACGGGCATCTTTTTGGATACATTTTTTCTAAAATTCTTTGATTCGCTCGTCTAAGCTTGTAAATCTTCCCTGCTCGCTTTTGTTTTCGATCATTTCCTGAAATGTTAGTTCACTCCCTACTATTGTTAAACATTTTTTTGCCCGCGTCACTGCTGTATAAAGCAGATTCCTGTTATATAGTAACTTTGGTCCTGGAAGAAGTGGGATAATGACCGCCGGATACTCGCTTCCCTGAGATTTATGAACCGTAATCGCATAGGCAAGTTCTAACTCATCTGTCATATCGTATCCATATTTTACCTTTCTCCCCTCATCATATTCCACGATAACAGTTTCTGTATATTCATTGATTTCATCAATGACTCCCATATCACCGTTAAAAACTCCAATTCCTTTGTCAACTGTTAATCCAAATCTGGTAGAAACTTCCCACTCTAATTGATAATTATTTTTAATCTGCATTACTTTGTCACCTTCACGGAACAATCTACCATTAATTTCTTTCTCCGTTTTTTGGGAATCTGAAGGATTCAGATATTGCTGTAGAATCACATTCAATCGTTCTACACCCAGCAATCCCTTACGTGTTGGTGTCATTACCTGGATTTCATTTGGGTCGGCCTGCACATATCTGGGTAATTTCTTCTGTATTAAAGTAATAACAACGCTAATGATCGTATTCGCATCCTGGCGTTTTAAGAAGAAGAAATCCCGGCTTTTATTATCAATTGTAACCGGTTCTCCTGCATTGATCTTATGAGCATTTACTACAATATCACTCTCTCCTGCCTGACGAAAAATCTTTGTAAGCGTCACTACATGAAATTTTTCTGAGCGTATGATATCTTTTAACACACTTCCCGGTCCCACGGACGGAAGCTGATCCACATCTCCCACAAGAATAAGTCTTGTTCCCGGAATAACTGCTGATAAAAGCGCATGCATCAGATTCAGATCAACCATGGACATCTCATCTATAATGATAACATCTGTCTCAAGTGGATTCTCTCTGTTTCTCAAAAATCCACCTACACTGTTCTCTTCCTCAGGATTTCCACTTACTTCAAGTAGTCTGTGAATCGTCTGGGCTTCATATCCTGTTGCCTCTGTCATTCGCTTTGCCGCGCGTCCTGTTGGCGCTGCAAGAAGGATACTCATTCCTTCGCTTTCAAAAAATTGAATCATCGTATTGATCGTTGTCGTCTTACCTGTACCCGGTCCTCCTGTTAATATGAGCAAACCATGTTTAATAGCTTCTATAACAGCTCTGTGCTGCATTGGATCCAATTCTATCTTTTCTTTCTGTTCAACTCTTTTCAGACGTTTCTCCATCATATCTTCCGGCATCTGACAGTCAATATCAAGATCATTAAGCATTTTCGCAGTATTCAATTCCAAGTAATAATAATGTGCTGGATAAATGCGAATTTCCTCACCCACTTCTTTCATAACTGTTTTCCGCTCTATACACAGATCCATGATATACTTCTCAATATCTTCAAGATCAACTCCTAAAAGTGCATTTGCCCTTCGAAGCAATACATTCTGTGGTAAATACACATGCCCCTCACCTACTGCCTGTTGCAATGTATAAAATAAACCACTTCGTATACGATAGTCTGAATCTGTATGTATGCCAATCTTGGATGCAATTTCATCCGCAGTCTTAAATCCGATTCCTTCAATATTATCTGCAAGCTGATACGGATTTTCTTCTAGCACTTTATACACTTTCATTCCGTAATACTGATAAATCTTGGCTGCCAGCTTTGTGGAAATACCGTATTTCTGCAGATAAATCATGGCTTTTCGCATATCTTTCTTTTCTTCAAGCTGAGATGCAATCTCCTGTGCTTTTCTCTCACTGATTCCTTTGATCTCCGCAAGTCTTTCCGGCTCTTCTTCAATAATGCGGAAAGTATCCTCTTTAAACTTTTTCACGATTCGGCCAGCCAGTGCCGCACCCACACCTTTCACTGCTCCGGAGCCAAGATATCGTTCAATAGAAACAATATCTTCCGGCTCTTTTACTTTATAATGAGAAATCTTCAACTGCTTACCGTAAACATTATGATTCACATATTCTCCTTGAATTTCAAGAAGTTCTCCTTCATTAATATAGTTCAGACTTCCCACGCATGTCACTTCACCATCATCATGTTCAATATGGAATACTGTATACCCATTATCAGAATTTCTATATACAATATGACTCACATACCCTGTAACTGTTTCCACACTTTTTCCTCTCTCTTCTTGTATCTTTTCCTATTTATATGCAGAAAAAGGGTGTGTTCCTATTATACACACCCCTTGTAATTGAATCTTCTTCTCTAAGAACCTGACACTTCAAATTCTTTTTCAGAATTCTTTCTCTTAAAACTCTTTTCTTCCACTCATAAATTCCACAAACTGTCCGGTACCAATTGCAACGACTTTCATCGGATCCTCCGCTGTCATCGTATTAATTCCTGTTCTCTCTTCGATCAATTCTTCCAATCCGCGAAGAAGTGCTCCTCCTCCGGTAAGAACAATTCCACGATCAAGGATATCTGCCGACAACTCTGGCGGAGTCTGCTCAAGTACTCCGATTACAGCTTCTACAATCTGTCCTGTAGATTCTCTCAAAGCTTCTTCTGTCTCAGATGAAGTCACCGTAACTGTCTTCGGAAGCCCTGTTACCAGATTACGCCCTCTGACTTCCATCTTCTCTTCTTCTACAAGTGGATAAGTCGTTCCAATCTTAATCTTGATATCTTCTGCCGTTCTTTCTCCAATCAGAAGATTGTGTTTCTTTCTCATATAGCGTACGATTGCTTCATCGAAATCATCACCCGCTATCTTAATTGATGTATTCACAACTGTTCCACCCAGCGAAATAACTGCAATATCTGCTGTACCGCCACCGATATCAACAATCATATTTCCACAAGGCTTTGAAATATCTATCCCTGCTCCTATTGCTGCTGCCACAGGTTCTTCAATCAGATGAACTTCTCTTGCTCCGGCTGCAAATGTAGCCTCTTCCACTGCTTTTTTTTCTACTTCTGTAACACCACTTGGTACACAGATACTGATTCTCGGCTTCTTAAATGTACGTTTTCCCAGAGCTTTCTGAACAAAATACTTAATCATCTTCTCCGTCACGGTATAATCAGAGATTACTCCTTGTCTGAGTGGTCTTACCGCAATAATATTTCCCGGTGTTCTTCCAAGCATCAGACGCGCTTCTTCACCAATTGCCTTGATCACATTCGTATCACGATCAAATGCGACAACTGATGGTTCTTTCAGAACAACCCCTTTTCCTTTCACATATACCAGTACACTGGCTGTCCCCAAATCTATTCCAAGATCTACTGACATCATAATTTCTATATCTCCCTTCTAAAACGCTCTTTTGCTGTTCTCAGCACTCTACTGCAAATAAACAACTTTGTCTGTTACTGATTCCAGCATTCTCTTTCCTCAATCAAGTGTCTTTTTTCCCTTGAAGGGGTTTATCGTTACTGTTTTTTCACTCTTGCTGTTATCAATATTATGTAACCAAAACAGTAATGTTTTATCATCCGCATACTTTAGTATAATAGACTTCGCTTAAAATAGAAAGGCATTTTTTGCATATATTTTACGACTTTTTTCGACTTTTTTTCGTCTTTATTTCTCCAATATAGCCGCAATATATTTCCCTGTATAAGAATCTGGATTCTTTGCGACCTCTTCCGGAGTACCACTTGCCACAACAGTTCCTCCGCGGTCTCCTCCTTCTGGTCCAATGTCAATAATATAGTCTGCCGTCTTAATCACATCCAGATTATGTTCGATTACAATTACTGTATTTCCATCACCGGAAAGTCTGCGGAGAATCTCTGTTAATTTAT
>OFMQ01000434.1_pt1 | contig 30331 bp, 27 predicted proteins | sample 1541851 | NCBI WGS metagenome assembly OFMQ01 (sample SAMN04209227, study PRJEB22552) | human gut metagenome | biome: gut; material: feces | host: Homo sapiens | place: USA: Oklahoma | reverse complement strand
CGAGGGGAGGGATTTAGGGAGAGTGTAACGAATATAAAAGCGCGTTGGCCTACAAAAGTCGCAGCTGGTAATTAGCTGAAACAGAGGCGAATTCCTCGCGAGGCACAAGAATAGAATTTAGGAGTTGGGGTTTCCTCCCCCGAGGGGAGGGATTTAGGGAGAGTGTAACGAATATAAAAGCGCGTTGGCCTACAATAGTCATGGTCAGCAACAGACTGAAACAATGGTATTCCACACGCGAGGCACAAGAATAAAATTAGTAGTGAGATGAAAATATTGATTGTTGATGACGAAAGAGCTATCAGGAACTCATTGAGTGAGATCCTGTCAGATGAAGGATATAATGTGGAAGTGGCTGAAGATGGTCCTACGGCCATCGAAATGGCGGAGAAGGAACGTTATGACGTGATTTTCTGCGACATCAAGATGCCCAACATGGAGGGTACGGAAGTGCTGGAAAAGCTCCGCAAGGACGGCATTGACTCCGCCATCATCATGATTTCCGGCCACGGCGACATTGAAACGGCCGTAGAATGTATAAAGAAAGGCGCTTTCGATTTTATCCAGAAGCCGCTGGACCTTAACCGGATATTGATCACCATCAAAAACGCGACGGAGCGCACGCAGATCATCACCGAAAACACCAATCTGAAAAAGAAAGTGTTCGGACAGCAGATGATAGGCGAATCCGCACCGATAAAGCATCTGAAGGAGATGATAGAGAAAGTGGCGCCGACTGATGCCCGTGTATTGATTACAGGACCTAATGGTTCCGGTAAGGAGCTGGTAGCCAGGAGTCTGCATCAGCAGAGCAACCGCAGCGCCATGCCTTACATCGAGGTCAACTGCGCGGCCATCCCGTCAGAACTCATCGAAAGTGAACTTTTCGGACATGAAAAGGGTGCATTCACATCTGCAATCAAACAGCATAAAGGAAAATTCGAACAGGCCGACGGCGGCACATTGTTCCTGGATGAAATAGGCGACATGAGCCTCGCAGCCCAGGCGAAAGTGCTGCGCGTATTGCAGGAAAAGAAACTTTCACGTGTCGGCAGCGACAAGGATATCATCGTGGATGTCAGGGTTCTGGCTGCCACGAACAAGGATTTGAAAGCGGAAATCGAGAAGGGTACATTCAGAGAGGACCTTTATCACAGATTGAGCGTAATCGTCCTCCACGTGCCGTCACTGGACGAAAGACGTGACGATATTCCGCTGTTGGTCAAGTACTTCAACGACCAGGTGAGCACAGAATCCGGTATGCCTAAGAAGGATTTTTCTCCGGAAGCCATCAAGATGCTCCAGGAGAAAAGCTGGACGGGAAATATCCGTGAATTGCGCAACGTCGTAGAACGACTGCTGATCCTGGGCAGCAACCCGGTATCCCCGCAGGACATCCGCGACTACGTAAATATCGGGTAAAACGCTCCTCCATTTTTGCCCTGCTACTCTTTTGAGGATGTGGATTCGAAACAAACACGACGTTTTGTTCCAGTTAAAACGTTTTCGCGGTACCAAATGCATCATTTAAGGCATTCGGTGTAACTTAAAACGTTTTTTCGGAACAAAATTGTGAAAACCCGGCAGGCATTGTCAATCATTTTTGCGATAAGCGGAGATGTAGCCAGGTTATCATTTCGGTGAGAACATCCGGGGAGAAGGTTTCTTCGATTTCTTTGTACTCTGACACTTCACCGGTCCGGCAGTGCTGGAACAGATGGTTCAGCCCAGCTTCTGCCTTGATGACATTGACAGAAGTATTATCGGGAACAGAGGCGGACCGGGAGTGTGAGCCAGAACCGGAGCCACGTTCTGAACCGGAGACTGTCACAGAAACCGACTCGGAATAGCCTCCGGAAAGGCCTTGGCGAAGAAGTGAAAGGTTGCGATCGCAGTCTACCTGGGTATCCTTGGTGCCATTGAGAGCCATTACCGGACATTTGACCGAGCCTAAGATATCCGACACATTCATTCCCAAGAAATATTTCATGTAAGGAGTTTTCAATGAAGTACTTAGCATGAATGCATTCTGCTTGAGCCCGGCAGGGAGACAGTAGTTGTCAGGAGACGGTAACGGCATATCATTGACAACAGCCGCGTAGGCGTCAGCAAGAAATCTGCAATAGTTGTTGGTTTCGGATTCAGGCATCCCGGCCATCTGGAGCGCTCGACGGTTCTGGTCCAGAAGCGTTTCGGAACCGGAGGCCACCATGCCAGCCAGGCTAATCACGAAATCAGCCTTGCCTTCCGCAGCCAACATCAGCGCAATGCTTCCGCCTTCACTGTGTCCGAGCACTCCGACATGGTCAAACTTCTCGCGCAGAAGACAGATTCCGGCAAGAGCATCATTCTTCAAGTCCTCCGTGGTACACGAAACGACATCGCCTATGGACTCGCCGAATCCCCTGTCATCATATCTCAATGTCGCAATCCCGGCCTTGGCAAACGCATCGGCAATCACTGCAAACGGCTTATGACCGAACATTTCCTCGTCGCGATTCTGCAGCCCGCTTCCGGTAACCATGAGGAGCACAGGAGTCTGGCGGGAACAGTTCTCCGGCATTGTCAATGTCCCTTTCAGAACAGCATCACCATTGGAAAATGAAACATCGGCATTGACATAAGCAAAGGGGCCTACAGGGGTCTGGGGACGCCTCAGAACTGGGGCTCCGGGTGTCAACGGCAGCGGAAACGACATTCCGTTCTGCGTAAATGTCCCGGTGATGAGTTTACCTGTCCAAAGTCCTTTGTATGAAGCATTTATGGATGGTACTTCCAGTTCAATGGAACCGAGAGCGGAGCGTTTTACTGACACCGGTATCGCCTTCGCGCCCTGGTCGGGCACGTCAAGAGTGGCGGTGCTGTCGCCAATGTGAAAAACTAGCGAAAGCGTCGCGCTGGAAATGTCCAACCTGCCGCTCCAAGTCCCCGTCTGCGCCAATGACGACGCCGCGATAAAGGTCAATGTCAATGCTGCAAATATTCTTTTCATTTTTCGAGCGATTTCTCGCTAAAATAGGAATTATTCGCATCAATGACAATGAAATAATATTACATTTGCCGCTGCAAACGAAAGACATATGAACAATAAGGTACTAATTATAACATTGATAGCAGTCCTGGGATTCGCGTCATGCGGAAAAGAGGACGGCAGTGAACGGATTCCGGACAAGGAGCCGCCGGCCGGCATTGACTTTCCGGAGGATGACGGGGCTAAGCGGCTGCCGGCAGACGGGGCACTCGCGCTGCGCGAATTGTTGACGGCAGTGGACCCTGCAAAGACATTGACTCCGGGAGAAACGAAGATTACGGAGAAGCAGTTTGCCGAGATCAAGCAATTCATTGACAACAACTTGAAAGCGGGCAGCAAGATTCAGACATACGACAATATTTTCAATTGGATCGTGAAGAATGTCAGATACGGCAGCGGGAATGAGACCATTTATCTCGACCCTTATGACGTGTTCATCCATAAGGTCTGCGTCTGTCAGGGTTATGCCAACCTGTTCAAGATAATGTGCCAGAGCCAGGATATTCCGGCAATGTGCGTGAACGGTTGGCTCGTCGGTGTCGGCGGCCATGCCTGGAACTACGCATACGTGGACAAAGAGTGGCACGTCAGCGACCCGACAAACGGCATTGACTACAAAATGGATGATACCGGGAAATATCGCGATGCGCTCCAGCCTGTCAGGGCGGATTTCAATCTCTTCGAGGACGGGAAGTTCGCGTATAATTTCGAGGAGGGCAGGCTCAATGTTGCAGAGGTGAAGGACTCCAGACTCGATTATGTGCTGGTGCCGTTCAGCATCAACGGCTTCAGAATCATGTCTTTCTGCCCTGTCAAAAAGGTCAACGGGGCATATGACAAGCTGTATCTGGGCAGCAATGTGGAGAGTGTCGGAGAGAACACGGTTCATCTGAGCAGCAACTTCAGTACCCTCCGCGAAATCAATGTCGATCCCGCCAACAAGTTCCTGACTGCATACAAGAATGTGTTATACAATACAGGTAACGATGCGCCGTACTTTATCCCGCCCGCGATAACCAGACTGGAACTCAAGCCGGTCAAGGTAATAGAAAAGAATTTCATCTGCCGCCTGGAAAACGTGGAGGAGATAGTTTTCGCGGAAGGGACAGAAAGAATCGAGGCCTATGCCGTGGAGAAGTGCTTGAATCTCAGGAAGGTGTATGTTCCGTCCACCGTGACGTACATGGACAAGGATGCAATATACGACTGCGGGGACAAAGTGGAAATCGTACGCTAGAGTTTCTCGGCAGCGGCAGCGCGGGCAGCCATGATCTCGGCATGTTCGCGGCGGGCCTTTTCTACGGCCGGTGAACGCTTCAGGATGAATCCGGAACTGAGGTACTTTGTACGGACATCCTCGTCATTCGCGAGTTTCTCCGGCGTGCCGGACTGGAGAATCGTGCCCTCATAAAGAAGATAGGCACGGTCAATGATCGCCATGGTCTCACCCACATTGTGGTCCGTGATAATCACGCCGATGTTCTTGTACTTCAGCTTCGCAATGATATACTGGATATCCTCCACGGCAATCGGGTCCACGCCCGCGAAAGGCTCATCCAGAAGAATGAACTTAGGGTCAATGGAAAGCGCCCTGGCGATTTCACAACGGCGGCGCTCACCTCCTGACAGCTGGATTCCCAGACTCTTGCGCACCTTGGAAAGGTTGAATTCGTCGATAAGCGACTCCAGACGATCACGGCGCTCCTCCTTGGTCATGTCGGAAAGTTCCATGACTGACATGATATTGTCCTCGACAGACATCTTCCTGAACACGGACGCCTCCTGCGGAAGATAGCCCACTCCCTTGAGAGACCTCTTGTACATAGGAAGATCAGTGATGTCCTCATCATCCAGGTAGATTCTTCCGCCGTTCGGAACCACCTGACCTGTAATCATATAGAAACTCGTAGTCTTACCTGCTCCATTAGGACCGAGGAATCCGACGATTTCGCCCTGCTCAACTTCCATGGACACGCCCTTGACGACAGTCCTTACACCATATTTCTTAACAAGATTTTCGCAACGGAGTTTCATTTTCCCTTCGTTTTATTATTTCACATCCAAATCCAGGTCTTTCACCAGATTCCTGATTTCTTCATTACCTGCCATCATGGCTTTCGCCTTATCCTCAGGCATATATATTTTCTTTTCGACTTTTTCTTCCGGAATGACCTCTACCGCCAGTCTTACCCGCTTGGTGCCCAATGATTTCTGAAGCTTGTCCTCCAGTTCGCGGAGCAATTCCTGCTCCACCCAATTCTTCTGCGCCAGGTTCATGACATAAAATTCCAGCAGCTTGTAGCCATCCATTTCCTTGACATTCAGCTTGGTAGTGGCCAATGTCGAATAAAGGCGCGGACGGGAACGGTATTGTTCAGGCAATTTCTGCCAATGTCCGGTAATCTCTGCATCTTCAGGCATCCTGTCAGAAAGACTGCTGTCAGCAACTTCCGATGAGGTCGCCTTGGATTCCTCCTTTATCGCATCCAGTGAAAGTGCTGCCGACTTGGAAGTCCTCTTCCGACGTGCCGGAGCAGCCGTTTCAGCCGGAGTTTCCGATGCCACCGGTGTCTCCGGAGCGGCAGCCGTTTCAGCAACAGGCTGTACTACAGGCGTTTCTGCAACATTGACAGGCTTGGCTGGAGCCGTATCAGGCTGGGCCGGTTCTGGCTGGGGCTGAGGTCTCGGCGCCGGCTGAGGTGCTGTCCTCGGCGCAGATTGAGGTGCGGCCTGAGGAGCCATAACAGGAGCCGCCGGACGCAATGAAACAGGTCCTCCAGTAAGGAAGCAAAGTTTCATCAACGCGAACTCGATATGCAGACGCGGATTTATGCTCTCCTTGTAACCGGACTCGCACTGGGAGGTCACGGAAAGCGCATCGTACAGGAACTGGATCGGACAGCGGTCCGCCTGCTCCTTATATTTCAGTTTCAATGAATCCGGGAATTCCAGCAAAGCGTCCAGAGCATCATTCTTCGCCACCATCAGATTCCTGAAATGAGTGCTGAGCGAAGCCACGAAATACAGGGCATTGAACCCCTTGGACAACACATTGTCGAACTCCAGAAGCGCTGAACCATAATCATTTGCAAGCATTGCGTCAGTAAGGTGGAAGCAATGCTCGTAGTCCAGGACATTGAGATTTCTGATGACGTCCTCATACTTCACATCGGTACCGCAAAACGCCACCGTCTGGTCGAAAATCGTGAGCGCGTCACGCATTGCCCCGTCAGCCTTGCGGGCGATGATGTGAAGCGACTCGTCATCAATATTGATATTCTCCTTGGTCGCGATGTCGCGCAGATTCCTCACTATGTCCGGAATGCTGATACGGTTGAAATCGTAGGTCTGGCACCTGGACAGGATCGTCGGCAGAATTTTGTGCTTCTCGGTGGTCGCCAGGATGAAAATCGCATGTGCAGGCGGTTCCTCCAACGTTTTCAGGAAAGCATTGAACGCAGACTGGGTCAGCATGTGGACCTCGTCGATGATGTACACGCTGTATTTTCCCACCTGCGGCGGAATCTGCACCTGGTCCATCAGCGTCTTGATATCCTCGACACCATTGTTGGACGCGGCATCGAGCTCATGGATGCAATACGAACGTCCTTCCTGGAAAGAAACGCAGGATTCGCATTGGCCGCAAGGCTCCATATCCGCCGTCGGCGAAGAACAGTTGATGGTCTTGGCGAAGATGCGGGCGGCACTCGTCTTGCCTACGCCTCGCGGGCCGCAGAAGAGATAGGCATGCGCCAATTTTCCCCTGACAATGGAGTTCTTCAGTGTTTTGACAATGTTATCCTGCCCGATGAGATCCTCGAAAGAATCCGGGCGATATTTTCTCGCGGAGACTATGTATTGCGAATTTTCCGGCATAGCTTGAAAGCTGTTTATATTAGGACATTCTCTACAAAGATAAACATAAATTTTGTAACTTTGTTTCCTATCACGCAGCATGTGACGCCAATTAGGCCGGACAATGCGTGCGCAACTTAAACGAGACGTGTTATGATGAAGAAAATAGCAATATTCCTGACGGCATTGATGATGAGTGTCAATGCTTTTTCACAGGCCCAGATAACGACCAGAAAAGAAAAGCTCAGCGACTTCGCCACGAGGACAATGAAAGTCGTCCTGCCTGGCACCAATTTCATTGACCCGATATTGCAGGAGGCGCTGAACAACACCTGGAGCCTCTCCCCTTTCGAATTCTGTTCGGTAGACGAGTTCAACTCATTGAAAAACAATGAGGAATACTATTTCATGCTTCCGGTGAAGGTGAAATACAAAAAGGAGGAGCAGCCGGGCATAATGATGCTCACCATCGTGAAAGGCAAGGCCAATGCCAAGACTGTCAATGACATGGTGGAGGTCGTGAGCATGCCTGTCTGCGCTGCCGATTTCCCTTCCGGACGTGAGGCCGCGATGCTTCCGGGACTGGTGGACATCATGCAGGGCTACATTGCCAAATCCTTGCAGGGCAACTTTTCCGGCATCGGTTCATACGTGACCCCTCTCAGCAAATCGGCGCGACGCAAGGCAGTCATAGCTGAAGAAGACATCGCACCGGCAGCGGATTCCGCATTCCGTGAAAAAATCGCACAGAAAGGCATTGACATAGAAAGCGGAGACGTGGCGGACAGCCTGTTTCTGGCAGGCGACAGCAGGACATTGGTCAGCTACGTGATTACCCCGACGGAGCCGCACAAGGGCGCCGTATGCTGGAAGATTCTCATTGACGCGAGAACGCACGAGCTGTTCTATTACAAGAAACATACTGTCACCGGCACGGAGAATGCCGGCTTTCTCAAGGGAGATCTTAAAAAGATCGCAAAAACCAGATAAACAGCATATTATGATTACAGGGAAAGCAGGGTGCGGAATCAGATATGCAGTGAAGAGAGGCGGATCCGCCGTAGCTTATTGCGCGTTGGGCATCAGTTGCGGAACAAGGTCCGAGGCAGGGTTCCATAGCGGCATCGCTCACTTTACGGAGCATACGCTTTTCAAGGGTACGGCAAACAAAAGTTCCTCAGTGATAAACGGTTACCTCGACAAGTTGGGCGGAGAACTGAATGCCTACACGACCAAAGAGGAAATCGTGCTCCATGCGACGGTACTGAAAGAAGATTTGCCGAAAGCAGAGTCATTGCTGCTGGAAATCGCGACTTCGGCCATGTTTCCGGACAATGAAGTCGATACCGAAAGGGGCGTCGTGATAGACGAAATCAAGTCTTACAAGGACAGCCCGGCAGACGACATCTACGACCGATTCGAAGAGAAGCTTTTCATGGGGCATCCGCTTTCAATGCCTATACTCGGGACGGTGAAATCGGTCAAGGCCATCACCGCGGAAGAGCTGCGCAAGTTCATGAAAGACAAGTTCGTACCGCAGTCAATGGCATTCACCATCGTCGCCGACATCGACGAGAAAAAGATGGAGGCTGACGCGCGAAAAATGTTCAGCAAGTTCTTCGGGGACAATGCTGACGCCACCGGCGGACAGGTCAGGCTGAAGCCCGTGGTTCTGGACAATGTCTTCAGCGACGTGCTGAACAAGAGGAATCATGAGGCCAATGCGGTGATCGGAGGTTTCGCCCCGTCGCTTTACGAGGAGAAAGAAAGAATCGCTACCGTATTGATGAGCAACATATTGGGCGGACCGGCAATGAATTCGATATTGAACAGCGTGTTGCGTGAAAAACACGGATGGGTGTACGGCGTGGAGACCTCATATACGCAGTATTCGGATACCGGAATTCTGGCCATATCGCTCGGATGCGAGAGGGAGAATCTGGAGAAATGCATGGCTGCCATAAACAGGGAACTGGCGAAGCTGCAGGAGTCGGAACTGTCTGACAGAAAGCTCAATGCGGCAAAGAAACAGCTTCTGGGCCAGCTCGCCATCAGTTCGGACAACGGGGAGGCCCAATGTCTGGGCATGGGGAAAAGTCTCCTGGCTTACGGCATGGTTTCTTCTTCGGAGGAGACCAGAAGGCAGGTGGAGGCGGTCACAGCCGCCGAAATCCGCGACATGGCCTGCCGGATTTTCGCCCCGGGCCGCACCAGCTCGCTGATAATGTTGTAATGTGCGATAGAGATTCTGAGTCTTGCATAAAAATGTACTCATAAATCTAAATTATTGAAAACATGACTATATCTCATTAAATACACCTTTGACATACCCGGCTTGAACGTTAACTCAAGTTGGTGGTTATAGCCGAAATGCCGGGGTAGTCATCACTAAAATCCGCACAATCACAGCACATCACGTTTAGAAAGGTGACGGAGCATGACTTCATTAGGAAGCATATGCCTGTTCTTGCCTGTCCAACTCATTTCCACCTGGATATGAAATATGGTATAGTATTTTACCCTGCAGGACATCATCGTAGCCAGTTATCGTCTCTATCCACTCTCCTGTTATCGGATCCTGTTTCTTCTCAATAACAGGAGTATGGCAATATTTATTGTAGATTACGGTAAGTGTATCTCCTGAGAGGGCCGCATAATCTAATGTGTAAAAAATCCCCGTGCCGTCTTTATCTTCAAGTAATGAGAAGAAGTTATAAGACACAGTCACCTCCAAAATAGCTGATTTAATGTCCATTATATGCAATGTGCGCCAATTGCAATTTAATGTTTCATACACCAATTTTCCATTGATAACAATATAGTTATTAGAATAGCCTGGAAATCCAATACTACTTTTATAATAGCCGTAATCTTCCCTCCTCTCTATCCTCGTCATTCTTCTGATCCACTTATCATCCCCATATTTATTCACATGAAATAGATAGCCATTATCCGCGGCATTCTGAATGAAAGCATAAGAATCTTCAGCGATATAATAAACTTTATAGCCGACTCTCTCTTTGAAGAATATTTTAGGAGTAGTATCTAAAAGCTTTCCAGTGTTTCCATTTATTGTATATGCAACGAACTCAGCCGTGTCCCTCCTTTCAGATTGATCTGCTCTATACATCGCAAAAGAAAACATCGCATTACTGCAGGAAAACGATTTGGGCAAAATGCGCCATCTTCCTTCAGACAGATTACCTATTACTGAGGTATAAACATCCTTTCCATTTATGTCAGTCTTTTTTATTGTAAGCTCAGAGTGCAACCCGATCTGCCCACTACGACAAGCATAAAGAACAGAAATAGTATCTTTATCAACTTGACCAAGTTCATACCAAGCTTCAAAATCTTGAATGGTGGGTGGGGAAACGAATATTGGATTTTGTACAGTGTTTTCCTGTTTCGAGCACCTACAGTTCAAGCCTATCATCATGACTGCAAGTGACAGCAATAATATCTTTTTCATAATCTTTACAAATGTTTTATTCCTCTCATGTTATGCCATTGCAACCAACAGGGGCATCGCCTTTGACATCATTGTTCAAATGCGCGTGTAATAGTCGTCTTAAATGTCTTGTTATCAGGATTGTATGATTCAACTTTGAATTCGCCTTCACAATGTCCGCTGTATGACATTTCGCCATTGCCATTCACATCTGGTTCTTTGATACGACATCGAACGGAAAATGAGCCGGTTTTGCAGTCTTCAAGGTTAGACTCATCTACAGGATTGTCATTCTCATCATAGAAATTCTCCACGTCAATCCTCTGAACATCTTCGACCTCTTTTCTGCCATTTTCCAGAGAATAACCTTTAAGTGCAACTTTAACAGAAATTGTCAGGTTATCAAGTTTGTTTGCAGGTATCATTATCTCCTCCATTATTAATTCGTCCAATCAGCTCCAGGGGACGGTATCCGTTGGTATAAAAAGAAAGTGTGGAGCCGGTTCCGTTTATTGATTAGAAGGCTGTGGTAGAGCCTTGTGAGAATAAACGACATCCAATACCCCACACTCGGATAGATATGACGACATGAAAGCAAGTACTGCTCCCACCGCGACATCGGTCTATACAAGAATGAGTGTTGTCCGTTAGTCCTCCCACTTTGAAAACTACCACATTTTCTAATCAGGACAGTGCGAAAACACTTTCAATATGTAATGCTGAATTGCTTCAGCGTCACAAAGATAGAAATTCTTTTCGTATAACGGGCAACACTCAGGGTATTGAATTGCAAAATTCGGTAAAATTTACCTAAATATGTCAATGAAGTCCATTTTTGCGTGAATTTTCTTACTGAAAAGTTTGTATTATCAATGATTATTTGTATCTTCGCAGTGTCAGTTCCCACCAAGCCTCTCAACGATGCTCAAATGCGTGGGGCTTTTTTTTATATATATACGTTCAACTACTCTCAAAACACGTTAATGGAAAGATTACCGCACTTCACTAAACATTATACGACAGAGGCGGACTTGGTGGCTCTGTTGGAAAGTCGTGGACTTGTCATTTCTGATGAAGCCAAAGCGGTGCGGTATTTGGAGAGCATCGGGTACTATCGTCTTTCCGCTTATATGTACCCGTTCTTAAAAGTACCAAAGGAATCCCATCAATATAAAGAAGGAACAACTTTTCTGCAGGTACTGAATCTTTATCGTTTTGACAAGAAGTTGCGTATGCTTCTTCTCAATGAGATTGAGAAGGTAGAGATAGCTATTCGTCGTGCCATTATGAATATTCCAGTGCTGATGACAGGAGATATTTATTGGCTGACAAACCCTGTTCACTTTGCCAACCAAAGAACTTTTCAAGACACGAAGATCACCATCGACAGGGAATATGAAAAATCAACAGAAGAATTTATCAAGCATTTCAAAAATAGCTATTGCGAGCCATATCCTCCTTCCTGGATTTTAGGAGAGTTGCTGACAATGGGCAATGTGAATATGGTTTACCGTAATCTGAAAGCGGATAAGATACGTAAGCGCATCTCCCATTATTTTGGTTTGCAGCCAATCGTTCTAGAATCTTGGATAACATCTTTGACCTTGTTGAGGAATGCTTGTTGTCACCATTCAAGAGTGTGGAACAAGGTAAGCTCTATCATGCCTGTTTCTCCGAGAAGGATTTCCCATTCTTGGATTACCCTGCCGACAAACCCTCAAAGAGTGTATTTCACTATCTGCATTATCAAGTACTTCCTTGACATCATATCACCCAACAATGATATGTTGGGAAAGATGCACACACTATTTTCCAATTATCCGGAGATAGATCTGGCAGCTCTTGGATTTCCGAACGGATGGGAGAGCGAACCTCTATGGACATAATATTGAAAAACTCAGGTAGAGATGGAAAGTCCATTGGAAAAATACATTGACATTCATAGCTCTTTCAGGAACGAGGCTCTGGATTGGCTGGAGCGTCAGACCAATATCAGGACCAATTACCCTAGAATGCTGTCCGGACGCACCCAAGGCGCATTTCTATATATGCTGGCGAAGATGCTTTCTCCACGTAACGTGCTGGAAATCGGAACATTCACAGGTTATTCCGCCATCTGCATGGCACTCGGACTGCCGGAAAACGGACACATTGACACGCTTGAAATCAATGACGAGATGGAAGACCTGATAATGGAGGGATTCACACGCGCCGGCGTGGAAGACAAGATTTCGCTCCACATAGGGGACGCCAAGGAATATCTGCGGGAGCAGGACGGGAAGACAGTCTACGACCTGGTATTCATTGACGCAAACAAGAGGGAATACGCTGACTACTACGAACTTGCGCTAGCATTGACGCGAAGCGGAGGATTTATTCTCGCCGACGACGTCCTTTGGGACGGGAAGGTGTTCGCGGAGCACGTGCCGGAGGACAAGCAGACCGCGGGAATCGTGAGATTCAATGAATTGGCGGCGAACGACCCGAGGGTGGAGACCGTCATCATTCCGGTAAGACATGGTTTGGGCATAATTCGTAAAAAATAAGATATGGCAAGCGCGGCAATCATCTGCAACGGAGATTTCCCCAAGAAGGAATATCCTCTATATCTCATTCGCACAGCTGATTACGTCATCTGCTGCGATGGAGCGGCGACTGCATTTATGCGGAACAACGTGAAGATTTTCGGAGAGGAGAGGCTGCCGGATGCCATAATCGGGGATCTGGATTCGCTGCCGAAATCCATGCGCGAAAAATATGCCGACATCATCGTCAAGGTGGAGGAGCAGGATTACAATGACCTGAACAAGGCTTTCCGCTACGCGCTGATGAATTACCATGATATAGATACCATTCATATCTTGGGTGCGGGCGGAAAAAGGGAGGACCACACCATCGGGAACCTGGCTTATCTGATGGAATACGCCAAGGAACTCAACGGTCTGAAAGAGAAGGAGTTGCTGGCTGGAGTGGAGATTCCGCACAAACTGGACGTGGACATGATTTCAGATTGGACCACATCTTTCGCCATCTGTTCCAGCACTTCGTTTTTCGTAGGGAACGGCAGGGAGATTTCCATATTTTCGCCGGACAACACTCTCACCATCAAGTCGGAAGGTCTGAAATGGCAGACTTCGGGCGTGGTTTTTGACAACTGGTGGAAGGCAACATTGAACGTCGCGGACAAGGATGAGGTCAAGCTCGAATTGAGCCATCCCGCACCGGTCCTGATAATAATGAATTAGCAACAGTTTATGCTGAAAAAGATTCGCACAATTGCAGCAGGAGCCGTGTTTATCCTCTGTACTCTTCTGTTTCTGGACTTTACGGGCCTGGCTGCCAAATGGTTCGGATGGCTGGCTAAAATCCAGTTCCTACCTGCTGTCCTGGCAGTGAATGCAGGCGTCGTCCTGGCATTGGTCCTCCTGACATTGGTCTTCGGAAGACTTTACTGCTCAATTATTTGCCCGCTCGGAATCTTCCAGGATATCGCCTCGCGGTCATTCAAGGGCTGGAGAAAGACCCATAAGAAGTCCTACAGCTGGTCGCCCGAGAAAAAATGGCTGAGATATGGCGTGCTGGTGATTTTCATCATTCTTCTCATAGCCGGGTTCAGCGCGGTTACGGCACTCATTGCTCCATACAGCTCGTTCGGCCGCATTGCCCAGAATCTTTTCGCGCCCGTATGGCTTTGGGGCAACAACCTTTGCGCATGGATTGCCGAGAAGGCCGGGGGATTTGCATTCGAGCATAAAGAGGTGTGGATCAGGAGTTTGCCTACATTCATCATCGCTTCTGTCACTTTCGCGGTGCTGGTCTTTCTGGCCGCCCGCAACGGCAGGACGTATTGCAACACCATCTGCCCTGTGGGAACGGTCCTGAGCTTCTTCTCCAGGTTTGCGATTTTCCGTCCGTTCTTCGACACTTCCAAGTGCGGCAGTTGTCACCTCTGCGAGAAGAATTGCAAGGCGGCGTGCATTGACGTGGATAACCACAAGATAGATTACAGCAGATGCGTGGATTGTTTCGACTGCATAGACACCTGCAAGCACGGAGCTATACGATACATGCCTTTCTGGAAAGCGAAACAGACTGAGACACAGGAAGTTAAAAAGTCTGTTCCGGCAAAAGACAGCGGCAGGCGCGCATTCATCGGCACATCAGCATTGGTCCTGGGATCATTGACCCTGAAGGCGCAGGACAAGAAGGTGGACGGCGGGCTGGCTACGGTCCTCGGCAAGAAGGCGCCTGAGCGTGAGACTCCGCTGGTTCCTTTCGGGGCATTGAGCGTCAAGGATTTCTACCAGCATTGCACCGCGTGCCAACTTTGTGTGTCACAGTGTCCTAACGGGGTACTGCGTCCGTCGACGTCGCTGGAGCATCTGATGCAGCCGGAGATGTCTTATGAGCGCGGATGGTGCCGTGTGGAGTGCAACCGTTGCGCACAGGTCTGCCCTTCCGGACCGATCAGGAATTACAGCATCGAGGAGAAGACCACAATGCACATCGGCGTGGCGAAGGTGAACCTGGATTTGTGCGTGGTGAACAGAGATGGCGTTTCATGCGGAAACTGTTCAAGGCATTGTCCGTCAGGGGCCATCCTGATGGTCAGAAAGGATCCTTCGGATAAAGATTCATTGAGAATCCCGACGGTGGACGAGAGCAGGTGCATCGGTTGCGGCGCGTGCGAATTCCTCTGTCCGTCCAGGCCTTTGAGCGCAATCCGTGTCAACGGGCTTAAAGTACATAGGAGAGACTAGCTATGAGCGGATTTATGGATAGGAGAGATTTTCTCAAGACAGCCGGCGCAGGGGCATTGGCTGTCGGAACGACTTCATTGACAGGATGTTCGTTTTCGTCTGACAAGCGGGCCGAGGTTTCCGGGGATGCTGAGATGCAGATGCGCACGAGTCCGAAAAACGGGGAAAAGGTGTCGTTGCTGGGTTACGGGTGCATGAGGTGGCCGATGAAGAAGGGCGAGGACGGCAAGGACCATATCGACCAGGAGGCTGTCAATGAGATGGTGGATTATGCTTACCGGAACGGCGTCAATTATTATGATACGTCACCAGCCTATTTGCAGGGCCAGTCGGAGGAGGCTGCCGGTATCGCATTGAGCCGCTATCCTCGTGAGTCATACTACATTGCGACCAAGTTGTCGAATTTCAATAATTTTTCACGCGAGGCCGGTCTGAAGATGTATCGTGATTCGCAGAAGGCATTGCGCACCGATTATTTCGATTATTATCTGCTTCATGCCATCGGGACTTCCGGTTTCGATGGGTTCGAGGAGAGGTATATAAACAATGGCTTGCTTGATTTTCTTCTGGAGGAGCGTGAGGCAGGGCGTATCCGCAATCTCGGCTTTTCTTTCCATGGCAGGAAGGAGGTTTTCGACCAATTCATGGAGCTCCATGAGAAATATCATTGGGATTTCGTGCAGATCGAGATGAATTATGTCGATTGGGAGCATGCGAAGGTTCCGGAGAATGTCAATGCGGATTATCTGTATGAGGAGTTGGCGAAGCGCAATATTCCTGCGACCATCATGGAGCCGCTTCTCGGAGGGCGCTTGGCGAAACTGCCTGATGCCATCGCGGAGAGAATGAAAGAGCGAGAGCCGCAGATGTCCATCGCGTCATGGGCGTTCAGGTTCTGTGGTTCGTATCCGAATATTCTCACGGTGCTGAGCGGCATGTCGTCCATGGACCCGCTGATCGAGAATGTGGAGACGTTTTCGCATTTCAAGCCGCTTAATGATGAGGAAAAAGCGTTCCTGATGGAGATGGCGAACCTCATGGAAGACTACCCTACCGTGCCATGTAACGCCTGCAGCTATTGCATGCCTTGTCCTTACGGCATCGATATCCCGACGATTTTCAGGCATTACAATGACCATGTGAATTCCGGTGAAATCGCCCAGAGTTGCGAACAGGATCATTTCCAGAGGCTCAAGAGGCGTTATCTTGTCAGCTACGACAGGGCCGTGGAGACCGTCCGCCAGGCGGATCATTGTATAGGCTGCGGCCAATGCCGGCCCAAGTGTCCACAGAGCATAGATATTCCGAGGGCTCTCAGACATATCGACAGATATGTGGAAAAACTGAAACGCGAAACATTGTAGTTTTACAGATAATTAGTATATTTGCAATCCTGTTTCCGCGTTTCGTGCGCCGACAGGGTTGTTATTGGAGAGATGCTCGAGTGGCTTAAGAGGCACGCCTGGAAAGCGTGTATACCCCTAAAGGGTATCAGGAGTTCGAATCTCCTTCTCTCCGCAAACGTCATGAAGCTCGGCGCATCGCGCCGGGCTTTTTCATTTGAAGGCCGTCAGGAGCTCGCTCCTGTCAAGGCCTTCAAATGTAAAAGCCCCACGGCCTCCGGCCGTGAGCTTCATGACGCGTGCAAGGGCCCCTCCGGCAAGGAGCAGAGAAAAGGCACGCGCAGCGTGGCTAATCTCATCACTTCTCTCCTTTCCCGAACCCCACGTCATAAACGGCTAAAATCTGATGCACCCCGCATTTTGTTCCGAGAAAACGTTTTAAGCGGTACCAAGTGTTCAATTTAATGCGTTTTGTTCCGAGAAAACGTTTTAGATGGTACAAAGTAGCAACGCAGGACGCATTGCCAGCGGAGGACATCTTTGCACTTCGTTTCATTATTTTTCATTATCTTTACGAATCGTATCGAATTTTGGAAAAATAATTAAAAATAATATCGTAATGACAACTGACTACAACAAGGAGCTGACGCCGGAAATCAGGGAGAAGCTTGCAAAAATCAAGCATATTGCCCTGGATATGGACGGTACCATTTATATGGGAAGCCGACTGTTTCCTTTCACGCCGGGATTCCTGGAGGACATGACGAAGGCTGGAGTGGGATATTCATTCCTGACCAACAACCCGACGAAATCCGTTGCAGATTATCTGCATAAACTTGACGGACTCGGAATCAAGGCTGACGAGGGGAACATGTATACGACATCTCTTGCTGCAATCGATTATATAAAAGAGACTTATCCGCAGGCGAAGAGGCTTTTCATGCTCGGGACCCCAAGCATGGTCAGCCAATTCGAGAAGGCCGGATTCGAAGCTTGCGGCGACGACCCGGAAGATGTGCCTGATGTATTGGTCGTAGCATTCGACACTACGCTCACCTATCCGAGACTCTGCCGCGCAGCGTGGTGGGCCAGCCAGGGCATTCCGTACGTGGCGACGAATCCTGACCGCGTATGCCCTACCGACCAGAAGACCGTGCTGGTGGACTGCGGCTCCCTGCAGAAATGCATTGAACACGCTACCGGCAGGAAACCGGACATCGTTCTCGGCAAGCCGGATCCGACAATGCTGGACGGCATCATGCACAGGCATGGGCTCAAACCGGAAGAAATCATCATGACGGGAGACCGGATTTACACTGACACAGCCATGGCCCATAATGCGGGAGCGGTAGGTGTGCTGGTGCTGTCCGGCGAGACCACCTTGGAGACAGCGTTGAAGGTGGCAAAGGACGCAAGAAACAATCCGGCCCCGGAATTTTTCCCTCCGGATCTGATCGTGCGCGACATCAGGGAGCTGGGTGACCTGATTTTACGGAGCAAGTAATCCTTAAAAAACGCACTAAGGGAATATAAAAAATCGCTCTGAAAAATTATAATTTTGTCACATGGGAGATAAAAATCTTCCACGGAACATAAAAATCATAAAAATCTGCATGTGCAAAGTCCACAAATGCAGATTTTTTCGTTTTTTCCTCTGTATCTTGCCGATGAAACTCAAACAACCTACATGATGAAACTGAAAGATATCAATGAAGAGGAAAGGCCTAGGGAAAGGCTATTCACCAAAGGGGCGGAGGCCCTGAGCAATGCCGAGCTGCTGGCAATTCTGCTGCGGACGGGTTATGGAAAGAAGAATGTCCTGGAAATCTCGCATGAGCTCCTGCACAACGCGTGCGACCTGACCGGATTGTCATCGATGTCAATAGACAAGATGATGGAAGTGCCCGGCATAGGAAAAGACAAGGCTGTTACGATAACCGCCGCTTTCGAACTTGGACGCAGGTTCGCTTCCGAAAGTTCCACGTCGCCGAGAACGCCGATCACGACATCGAAACAAGTCTACGAACTGATGGCCCCGATACTGAAAGGGCTTGACCATGAAGAATGCTGGATATTGTACCTCAACAGGTCCAACATCGTGATTTTCAAGGAGAAACTGACATCCGGAGGGCTCTCTTCCACATCCATTGACACGAATATGATAATGAGGAAAGCTCTGGAAAAGAGAGCGGACGGCCTGATTATGACACACAACCATCCTTCCGGCAACCCGCACCCCGGCCAAGCGGACATCAAAGAAACCGAACGTCTGAAGAAAGCCTCCAACACGTTCGGAATATCACTTCTGGATCACCTGATAATAGCCAACGGCTGCTTCTACAGCTTCGCCGACGAACAGATCACGATGATTTGATTAAGTAATCCTAAAAAAATAACTTGGCAAGCAATTATGACAAAGAAAGATATGACCCCGAAAAATGACATCACAAATCGCGGTCCTCAATCAATAGAACGCGTCATTTACACCTTCAGAGGTGTTCAAGTCATGCTTGACAGAGACTTGGCAAAAATGTATAACGTTGAAACAAAAGTACTTAATCAGGCAGTAAAACGCAATTCCGGTCGTTTTCCTGAAAGATTCATGTTTCAGTTATCCAAAGAAGAATTCGATAATTGGAAGTCACAAATTGTGACCTCCAATATGATGTCTCAATCTGAAATAGAGTCATTCAAAATGGCTGTAAGACGTGCTCCGTATGCTTTCACCGAACAAGGCGTCGCTCAATTAAGCGCGGTATTGAAAAGCGATACCGCTATTGAAGTAAGCATTCGCATCATGGACGCTTTTGTTGCAATGCGACGTTTCATATCCACCAACGCCGAAATGTTCCAGCGCATTGAAAGACTGGAATCACATCAGACGTCAACCGACGAAAAGGTAGAACACATCATGAATCGAATGGACGAATTGGCTCCTGCAATCACTCCGGAACAAATCTTCGCTACAGGCTGTGTCTGGGACGCTTGGGACTACGTATCACAACTAGTTCGCAGCGCCAAACAGCGCATTGTCCTTATTGACAATTTCGTTGATGAAAGAGTCCTGACACTACTGACCAAAAGAGCAGCGGGAGTCTCTGCCACAATCCACTCCCGCTATACACAGCAATTCAAATTAGATCTCGAAAAGCACAATGAACAATACGAACCGATAGAGTTCATACAAATCCCTCACAAATCCCACGACCGTTTCCTTTTTATAGACGATAACGTGTACCTTTTGGGCACCAGCATAAAGGATATGGGCACGAGTCTTTGCGCTATTACCAGATTGGAAACGACAGCGGATATCGTCATGCAATTATTCTAGGCTTACACCAGCTCGCAGATGAGGGTGGCGGAGGTGCAGGAGAGGACTTTGACGGTGGTGTAGTTGCCTACATTGAAAAACTTGTGGCCGTCGGCCGGGTTGTTTTCAGTGGCGAGCAAGGCAGGGAACACACACATCTTGTTCGTCGTGGTGCGGCCGCAGAGCTCCTCGTCATTGCGACGGGACGTTCCTTCGATGAGGACCTTGAACGTCTTGCCGACATCACGCTTGTTGCTTTCCAGGCTCAGCTCATTCTGAAGGGCGATAATCTCGTTGAGACGGCGGGTCTTCTCCTGAGGAGTGATGTCATCAGGATAATTGCGGGCAGCCAATGTTCCCGGACGTTCGGAATACTGGAACATGTAGGCGTAGTCATACTTCACGCGGCGCATGATGTCCAGAGTGTCCTGATGGTCCTGCTCCGTCTCACCGCAGAAACCTGCTATGATGTCGGTAGTTATGGCACAATCAGGCATGGCCTGGCGTATTCTTGCGACACGGTCCAGATACCATTCCCTGGTATAGCGGCGACGCATCTTCTCCAGCATCACATTGCTGCCGGACTGGACAGGCAGATGGATATGACGGCAGACATTGTCATACTTCGCCATCATGTCTATCACCTTGTCGCTGATATCTTTAGGATGGGAAGTCGAATAACGGACACGAAGTTCCGGGCTGATTTCCGCAACCATTGAAAGAAGGTCTGCGAAATCCACCTGCTCCTGAGGATCGTCAGGATTCTTCCAGAGGTATGAATCCACGTTCTGACCGAGCAGAGTAACCTCCTTGTAGCCCTTGGCGAACACGTCGCACGCCTCCCTCACGATAGTATGAGGATCACGGCTGCGCTCGGCGCCACGGGTATAAGGAACTACGCAATACGAACATACATTGTTACATCCCCTCATGATGGAGATGAACGCGGAAACTCCGTTCTTGTCGATACGGACAGGCTCGATGTCGCCGTAAGTCTCCTCGCGGGAAAGCTCGACATTGATTTGAGGCTTGCCGGGAGCAATCCGGGAAAGAAGCAGAGGCAGAGACCTGTACGAGTCCGGACCGGCGACAAAATCCACGCGCCCGCTCTCCAAGAGCTTGTCCTTCAGGCGCTCGGCCATGCAGCCGACAATGCCGGAGACCACGCCCTCGTGCAGACGTTTCTGTCCATAAAACTGGTCAATGCGGCCCCATATACGCTGCTCGGCATTGTCCCTGATGGAACAGGTATTGGCCATTATCACGTCAGCCTCGTCCATATTTTCCGTGCGGTCATATCCAGCCTTTTTCAGGATGGAAAAAATAACCTCGGTGTCATTGACATTCATCTGGCACCCGTAAGTCTCTATATATACTTTCTTGTTTCCCATTTAGGACCTCCTTTAGATGTTACGGCTCTGATTTCCAAAACCGCATGCAAAGATATGACATTTATTAATTTTTCACTATTTTTGTAAAACCGACCTTATGCGGATGAGGCGATTTTTGAAGATTATGAAGAGAAAAATTTACATATTGTTCATCGCGATACTTGCCGTATGCCTGACCGGATGCAGCAAGGCGAAGGAAATAAGTGTAACCTCGTGCGAACTGGTATCATTGTCACCGTCAGGACTCAAGAGCATTGACGGAACTGTGGCCGTAGGCATACACAACCCGATGTTCGGGTTCAGGGTCACGAACACTTCAGGCGTCGTCTACTACAAAGGCGCTGAACTGGTGTATTTTACGGTGGATGATTTCGCAGTGGAACCACATTGCGACGAGAAATACAATTTGACGGGAAGGGCATCATTGGCTCCCGGAACATCATTGTTCACGGTTCTGGGATTGGCCCGGAACATCAAGGCGGAACAATACACTATCGATGTTTCCACCACGGTGAAAGCGAAAGGTCTGCACAAGACCATCACCAGGAAGGGAATTCCGCTGGAAGAGCTGATGAATGCCGCAAAATAAATGAAAATGAGACGTAAGATATTGATATTGTGTGCAATGCTATTTTCAGTAATAGCTGCGGCACAGAACAGGACAGAGGAAAAAGTAATGGTAGATTCGCTTGTTTACAGGCAGGCGTCGGCGGTGGATTCCGCATTGGTAGGAAAATCCATCTTCAATCTCCTGACGGCCCACGACTATGGGACCGGCGACGTGAAGATCCACCAGTCGCAGGCGATAACAGGCGCAATGAAGCAACACATTGCCAAGAACCCTGCACGTACATTGACAGGATACAGGGTGCGCATTTTCTTCGACAACAGCAAGAATGCGAGGGGAATGTCGGAAAACATCATGAGGACGTTCAGGATGAATTACCCGGGAGTTCCGGCATACAGGAATTACCAAAATCCTTTCTTCAGAGTGGTTGCGGGCGATTTCAGGACCAAATCTGAAGCCATGGAATTCCTCCAGAAGATAAAATCGTCTTATCCGTCGGCCCTCGTAGTCAAGGAAAATATCAAATTCCCTGCAGTGGACAAGGAGCACAATTATGTAGTAGATACGGTCATGGTTGCCAGGCCGGCCGCCAATCTGTAATCCATATCAATCATGCTGAAACAGGAACTAGGACTAAAACAGGTACAGAAGCTCTCCCCTCTTCAGATCCAGACCATCAAGCTCATCGAGCTGCCGGTTCAGGAACTGGAGCAGCGCATCCGTAAGGAGCTGGAAGAGAATCCGGTACTTGACGACGATGCGCCTGAGAGCAAGGATGAAGACGGAGATGAGCAGCCGCGTGAAGTGTCATTGTCGGAAATCAAGGATGACGATTCCATACCGGAATACAAGCTGCATGTAAACAATTACGGCAAGGACGAGAAACCGCAATACAACACTTTTTCCGTCAAGGAGAGTTTTACGCAAAGCCTTATGGACCAACTGGGTTTCAGGGATTTGAGCGAACAGCAGCATAACGTGGCGGCGTTCATAATCGGAAGCCTGGACGATGACGGATACCTGCGCAGGGACATTGACAGCATCGTGGATGACCTGGCTTTCAGGATGAACATCACGACGACCCGCGAGGAAGTGCTGGACATGCTGCATATCATTCAGCAGTTCGACCCGCCTGGAATAGGCGCCAGAGACTTGCGCGAATGCCTGCTCATCCAACTCAAAGGGCTGAAGCAGACACCGGATGTCATCAATGCGGAGAGAATCCTGACAGATTATTTCCAGGAGTTCTCGAACAAGCATTTCCAGAAGATAATGAGCAAGCTGGGCCTGTCGCAGGACGAGCTGAAGGCGGCGATGAACAAGATCGTCAAGCTGAACCCGTCACCGGGCGGCCAGATAGACGATTCTTACAATGACCAGGCACAGCAGGTCGTTCCGGACTTCATCCTCACATTGGAGGACGGAGAACTGAAGCTCTCAATGCCGAGATTCTCGATTCCGGAGATAAGAATCAACAAGAAATACGCGGAGCTGCTGATGGAGGCGGCCAATTCTTCCGAAAGGCAGAAGAAAGAGGCGGCCACCTTCGTGAAGCAGAAGATGGATTCAGCCAAGTGGTTCGTGGAGGCGTTGAAACAGAGGCACAACACATTGCTCAGCACCATGCAGGCCATCGTGGATTACCAGCACGATTATTTCATGGACGGGGACGAGTCCAATCTCAAACCGATGGTATTGAAAGACATCGCAGCCAAGACAGGCTTCGACATTTCTACCATATCCCGAGTCGTGAACAGCAAATATATCGAGACTCATTTCGGCATCTTCCCGCTGAAGTATTTCTTCTCCGAAGGTCTTGAAAACCAGCAGGGTGAAGAGGTTTCCACAAGGGAGTTGAAGAAGGTGCTCCAGGAATGTGTGGACAAGGAGGACAAGCACAAGCCGCTTACCGATGACGAGCTGGTGACCATAATGAACGGCAAGGGCTACAAGGTGGCCCGAAGGACCATCGCCAAATACCGCGACCAGCTTGGAATCCCGAAAGCAAGGCTCAGAAAAGAGCTTTGATGCCACAATTTGGACAACAATTCAGCGAGTCTGACAACTTGCGAAACAAAATAACACAATGAAAACCAAATATATTCTGGCACTTGACCAGGGCACAAGCTCATCACGCGCCATCGTTTTCGACCACGACGGCCGGATTTGCGCTACGGCGCAGAAAGAATTCCCACAACATTTCCCGAAACCGGGATGGGTGGAACATGACCCGAAAGATATCTGGTCATCAGAAGCTTCCGTGGTGGCCGAGGCCATTACAGCATTGGGAATCAACGGATTGGACATTGCCGGTATCGGCATCACCAACCAGCGCGAGACGACGATTATCTGGGATGCGGAGACCGGCGAGCCGGTTTACAATGCTATCGTATGGCAGGACCGCAGGACATCGGAGTATTGCGACAGTCTCAAGGAACAGAATCTGACGCAGTTCATACGCGAGAAGACCGGGCTTATCCTGGATGCCTATTTCAGCGCGACCAAAATCCGCTGGATTCTGGAGAACGTGCCGGGCGCACGTGCCAAGGCCGAGGCGGGAAAACTGCGCTTCGGAACGGTGGACACCTGGCTGATCTGGAACCTCACCAGAGGAGACATCCATGTCACCGACGTCAGCAATGCTTCCAGGACAATGCTTTTCAACATCCATACATTGAAATGGGATGAAGAATTGCTGGAAATCTTCGGCATCCCTGCGTCAATGATGCCGGAAGTGCATTCATCTTCAGAGATTTACGGCCACACCAGGACGACATTGTTCGCACATAAGGTGCCGATTGCCGGTATTGCCGGAGACCAGCAGGCCGCGCTCTTCGGGCAGATGTGCATAACTCCCGGTTCTGTAAAGAACACATACGGCACCGGCTGCTTCCTGCTCATGAACAGCGGCGAGAAACCCATCATGTCATCGAACAACCTGCTCACGACCATCGCATGGAAAATCGGCGACAAGGTGAACTATGCGCTTGAGGGCAGCATTTTCGTTGGAGGTTCGGTAGTCCAATGGCTCAGGGACGGACTCGGCATCATCAAGTCTTCATCTGAGATAGAAGGCCTGGCAATGACGGTTCCGGACAATGGAGGAGTCTATTTCGTCCCGGCATTGACCGGAATGGGCGCGCCTTATTGGGATCAATACGCGACGGGCACCATCTGCGGCATCACCAGAGGCACGAAGGCTGCGCACATCGCGAGAGCCGCACTCGAAGGAATCGCGTTCGAGACAATGGATATCGTCAATGCGATGGAACAGGATTCCGGCATAAAGCTTTCCGAACTTAAAGTCGACGGCGGAGCATCCAGGAACAATCTGATGATGCAATTCCAGGCAGATATCCTGGGCACCACAGTAATCAGGCCAAGGGTTACGGAGACTACTGCGATGGGTGCATGTTATCTTGCAGGACTTGCCACAGGGTATTGGGAATCATTGGACGACATCAAACGCCAATGGAATGCCGACAAGGTGTTCGAACCGCTGGCACCGGCTACCAAGGTATTGAAACTGAAGGAAGGCTGGGCCGACGCCATCAAGAGAACGCTTTCAGGAAAAGAATAAAACAACGTCGTAACATGGAACTGACATTATTTGACAAATGTGTGTTCGAGTTCATTGGAACTCTCATACTTGTATTGCTCGGAGACGGAGTTTGCGCAGCCTGCACGTTGGAGAAATCGAAGGCCAAGGGAGCCGGCTGGGTAGTAATAACATTGGCCTGGGGCTTCGCGGTCATGTGCGGTGTTTTCGTGGCCGGCCCTTATTCCGGCGCGCACCTGAATCCTGCTGTGACTCTGGGACTTGCGGTAGCCGGCAGCTTCGCATGGAATGCGGTATTGCCATATATGGCGGCGCAGATGCTCGGCGGTTTCGCGGGCGCGCTGCTGGTCTACCTGTTCTATTATGACCATTTCAATGCTTCTTCACAGAATCCTGACGGCATGCTGGGAGTTTTCTGCACAATGCCGGCTATAGAGCATAAAAGCATCAATTTCATCAGCGAGCTTATCGCCACTTTCGTCCTGGTATTCTGCATTTTAGCGCTCGGAACGTCCGGAAACATCGCGGCTTTCAACGGAAGTCCGGTGACGACCGGAGGCATCGGAGCTTTCCCTGTAACGGCACTTATCATGGCACTGGGCATGTCGCTGGGCGGAACTACGGGTTATGCAATGAATCCGGCAAGGGATCTGCCTCCACGTATCGCCCACGCCATCCTTCCTCTGAAGGGAAAACGTGACAGCGGATGGGGCTACAGCTGGGTTCCTGTATTCGGCCCGCTTGTCGGCGCGATTTTGGCAGCAGGGATTTATCTGATAGTTTATTAATGAAATGACCATTATCTCCATTTCTTTCTCGATTCTTCTGGCGCTGCTCATAATCGGCACCATCGTCGTCATCATCTTCGACAACGGAGACTCATCGAAAAAAATCGCCTGGCTTCTGATTATCACGATATTGCCGATAGTGGGGCTTCTGCTCTACTTCATGGTCGGCATCAATTTCCGCCACTCTTGGTTTTTCAAGAGGAAGCATCAGAAGTTCATCAAGGTATTCGGAGAAAAGGCCAATGACAAGGTACTCAAACTGCTTTTCGGGCATGAGAAGGACAATCTCATACGTCGTGATTACAAGACGCTTACCAAACTTCTGGCTTGCGACGGTTCCACATGCGTGACCGATGGTAACGGTTTGGAAATCATCACGTCGGGGCATCGCAAGTTCGAGTTGCTGATGGAGGATCTGCGCAATGCCAAGGAGTCCATCCACATGGAATATTTCTATTTCCGTCAGGACCAGGGCAGCAAGCAGATCAAGGAAATGCTGATGCAGAAGGCTCGTGAAGGGGTGAAGGTCAGGTTTATACACGAGAATATCGCCAATATCGTCATCCGTCCGAAGTATTACAATGAGATGAAAGAGGCGGGTGTCGAGGTGGAGAAGTTCACCAAGCCAAGGTGGCCGCTCGTGAATCTCGTCACGCAGCTGAACTACCGTGACCATCGCAAGATCGTGGTAATCGACGGGCGTATCGGCTATACCGGAGGCATGAATATCAGCGATGACTACTTCGTGAGATGGCGCGACACGCACATGAGAATCACGGGCAATGCCGTGGCAGGACTGCAGTACAGTTTTCTCAATTCCTGGATTACGGCAGATGGTGAGGTGGACAATGATTTCACGAAGTATTTCCCGATGTGCAAGGAGGATGAGCCGACCGTTGCGGTAACGGAATCCGCCGCGAAAAGCATTGAAAATGAAAGCATTGACATAGACAACGATACCGAAGGCAATGGTATTGCCGAGGCATTGGCGAAGACTCCGATCCAGAGTCTGGACATGAATTTCAAGCTGAAGGGGAAGGACAAGCTCATCCAGATCGTCCCGGACGAGCCGGAGTCGCGTTGGCCGAACATCCACATGGGTGCGGTCTGGGCCGTCCAGCATGCGAAGAAGTACATTTATATCCAGACGCCGTATTTCGTTCCGCCGGAGCCGATGCTGCAAGCACTTCAGTCTGCGGCACTTAGCGGTGTGGATGTCCGTGTGATGGTGCCGAAAAAGGCAGACCTTTTCTTCATGGGCCCTGCCAACAGGTCGTATTTCACGGAGTGCCTGGAGGCCGGGATAAAGATTTATGAGCGTTCCGGAAGGTTCATCCATTCAAAGACGTTCGTAAGTGACGATTATCTTTCCGAAATCGGTTCCGCAAATATGGATTTCCGGAGTTTCAACCTGGATTATGAACTGAATGCCTATGTCTACGATGTCACGGCGGCGAAGGTCAACAAGGCCATTTTCCTCAAGGACATGGAGGCGTCACACGAGGTGACCCTGGAGGACTGGATGGCCCGGCCATGGTACCAGCAGTTCGGCCAGAAGGTCATCAGGCTGTTCGCGGCGCTGCTGTAGTTTTCGGTCATGACGTGCGTAAAAACGGCTGATTTACTCACGTCAGCACAGTTTTCGTGCATGACGTGCGCAAAAAACGTTTTATCGCTCACGTCAGCATGATATTTTACCTCTGCATCACTGCCGCGGCCTCGCGAGATATAAGGCTTGCATGAGGCAAGAGACTATTTCACCGGGCGCCTTTCCGACGGTTACAGTCGCGGCAGAGCATCTGACAATTCTCGGCAGTAGTTCGGCCTCCGTCACGCCATGGGGTAATGTGGTCAGCCTCCATCTCACTGATATCCAAAACCTCATCCTTACGTAGACATTCAGGATTGGCACAATGCCCTCCTTGGCGTTCATAGACTTCGCGTTTGGTATTTTCATCGAATGCCCTGAGATCCAGATGATGCTCATCACCATCCAGGACATAGGAATAAATTCCGGATTTTTTCTTGATGTCACTGTCCATCATCAGTTTCTTGATTCTGTTTTCAAGAGCTTCAGTATCAATGATTTCTTTACCATATTTATTGTACAGTTCACCCCAAGGGACGCCCTTCATTTCCTTTCGATATGTCTTGAATGTAGCATTTACCCACTGGATGACGTTAGTAAAATAAAGCCACAACTCATTTGCGTTCGGATCATGCTGGTGCTTACCCATATACGTTTCAATGTTTCCATGAGAAATCCAACGGATGGTAGTTTCAAGGAAATCTTGACGGATGGGAGATCCATTGAGATATCGGCTTCCTATGCCATATGCCGCACAACCGCTCTTACTGAAATAACGTTTGGCATCTGCCAGCCACGGGCCACAATAAACGGCATTGCGCAGTTCCTGATCCATCAATTTAGCCCCGGCGATATTGATTGTCTTGAACCATTGCAATTTTTCGCTATCAGCACCTGTGCAGATGTAAATCATTAGTTCATAATCCAATATACGATCTTGTTCATCATTTGTAAGATTGCAGAAAGACTTGAAGGCAAAACTGAAATCATTGTTCACGTACTGGCATAGAGAAATCGTGCGCTGTTGTCCGTCAATAACTTCGAATGTTCCGTCTTCTCTGGTGGCCCAATACATGACGTTGAGCGGAAACCCTTTCATGACGGTGTCAATGACTGCTGCTCTCTGTTTGTCATCATAAACGAATTCTCTCTGATAAGGAGGTCGGATATCCAGTTTGCCGGAATACCCTTTTACTCCGCCTTCTTCATGGTCAATGTAACCGGCGGTGAGTTCCCTGACGGTTATTTTTTTCAATGTTATATTCATGGTGAGATTAGTGTTTTTTACGTATTAGAATTCGTGAGTATACCCTTTTTCCGTGTACGACGCCACAACCTCCTCTATCTTCAGGAAGAGGAGTGTATCCCAATTCATTGAGGATCTCTTTTGGGGCGCTTGCCCTTGTATTACTAGAAGCCTGCCATATAATTTCGAATTGGTCAGGATTATATTTATCAAGAAATGTTACCGGAACCCCCATAATACCATCATAATCACAAGGAATATCGGCTGTAACATTCACATTGATTGCGTCGTAATTATCATACTTTGGATATTCTTCTTCGGAATACTTTTTGTACAAAATTAATTCCTCATGTCGCTTTTGAATATCAAGATTAGTATACCAGGTAACCCCTGAAACACGAATCATTCCTTCTCTATGATCACCAGCAGTCGCAACATCTAAATATTTAGAGTAAAAATGTCCAGCATTACCTTTAAATCCAAAGCCTAACCACAATCTATTTTCTTTTAGAAGTGGAAATATCTCTTTGCAAATTATGGCATTTTGATTTCCAATGATTATGAACTTCTTGTCATACTTAATGAGCTGAGCTACATACTCCCGGAACAAACTGAATGGAGGATTGGTGACCACAATATCCGCCTGCTTGAGCAATTCTATACACTCCTGACTACGAAAATCGCCATATTCTTCAAGATTATGAATCCCTATTTCCTCCGGACTTGGAATCCTGTCACCATCTTTGTCCCCATTATACTCAAGATAAATCGCCGATTCACAGTCATTCATGCTTAAAATGTTCATATCCTGACTCTTATAGCATGTCGTGATCAGTTTCTTTAGTCCAAGATATTCGAAATTGTACGAAAAATAATGAAAGAAATTGCTTACACGTGGATCGTAGCAGTTGCACAAGACGGTCTTGCCTTTAAAATGCGACTTGTAATGACGTAATTCATTTTCAATGTCCGACAGCTGTGTGTAGAACTCGTCCTTTTTCGCCTTGTTGGCAGCATGGAGATTCTCGTTATTTGCCATATTGACTGATAGTTACAGCATTACTATCAGTCGCTTCAGCGCAACAAGAAGGGCGTGAGCTTCTTATTGCGTTCTGCCGGGTAGCCTCGCAAGCAACCCTCTAACTCAAATAAGATACCCACACCCGAAAGGGCGCGAGCATGCTATATTCTGAGTTATGGGGCAGCGCAAATGCGATGCTCCAGCTAATATTTCAGCGTCAATTATTGCTTTAAAAGTTTGCGAGGCTTTAGCAGAACGCGAAATAATAGCAAATGCTTCGTTATAAAAATTATGTCTTGCTACGCGGAATCTTCCGCATACACAAATATAAGTCTTTTTTGCGAATGTCCAACTTAACAGTAGCAGTTAACGGAAAACGGAACAAGTTGGCAGGCGCAATTTTGCACAATCATTTATCTT